>Ga0265798_10000971_pt1 | contig 45829 bp, 34 predicted proteins | sample P3T30metagenome_FD_192430 | JGI IMG/M metagenome (GOLD analysis project Ga0265798, IMG submission 192430) | Plant litter microbial communities from East Loma Ridge, Irvine, California - P3 T30 | ecosystem: Environmental > Terrestrial > Plant litter > Unclassified | place: USA: California... | reverse complement strand
GCGCCGGCGGCAAGCGGATCCGTCCTGTGCTGGTGCTGCTGCTGGCCAATGCCTACGGCTACCGCGGCGTGGCCCACCACGAACTGGCCTCGGTCGTCGAATTCATCCATACCGCCACGCTCTTGCACGACGACGTGGTCGACGAATCGTCGATGCGCCGTGGCCGCCAAACTGCCAACGCCCTGTTCGGCAATGCCGCGTCAGTCCTGGTCGGCGACTTTTTGTATTCGCGCTCGTTCCAGATGATGGTGGCCCTGGACAATATGCGCGTCATGCGCATCCTGTCCGACGCCACCAATGTGATCGCCGAAGGCGAAGTGCTGCAGCTGCTGAACATGCACGACCCGGACGTGAGCGAAGCGAGCTATTTGCTGGTGATCCGCTCCAAGACCGCCAAGCTGTTCGAAGCCGCCGCCGAACTGGGCGCGCTGGTGGCCGGCGCCAGCGATGCGCAAATTGCCGCCGCCGGCGAATACGGCCGCTCGCTGGGCACTGCGTTCCAGCTGATCGACGATGTACTTGACTATGCAGGCGACGCGGCCGAGATCGGCAAGAACCTGGGCGATGATTTGCGCGAAGGCAAACCTACTTTGCCCCTGATCTGGCTGATGGAACACGGCACCTCGCAGCAGCGCGAGTTGGTGCGCAGCTGCATCGAGCAAGGCGACGAAACGCAGTTCGATGCCGTGCTGGCGGCGGTGACGTCGAGCGGCGCGCTGGCCTATACCCGCGCGCAGGCCGAACAGGCTGCACGCCGGGCCGCGCAAGCGATTGCCGATCTGCCGGACAGCGTCTACAAATCGAGTTTGCTACAACTGTGCAGTTTCGCAGTTGACAGGAACCATTGAGGAAATTACAGTCATTCTCATCCCGGAATGACTGTATTGACATCGCCATGCCGTCGGGGTGTAGCTTAGCCCGGTAGAGCGCTACGTTCGGGACGTAGAGGCCGCAAGTTCGAATCTTGCCACCCCGACCAAAAACCTGTTGAAAAACAAGGACTTGGATAAGCCACTCTCAAGGGGCTTTGTCATTTCTAAGCCATTCGTGGCAAATTCGTGACTGGCATCTCAACTTCTTGCCACATCTGCGAATCCAGGCTAAACAACATCTCCTAGACCTAGCTCCTCAACAAAATGGAGCAACAGTCATGATTACCATCGAAAATCGTTCAGCTTTTTTCGTCACTGTACGTAAACACAGGAACCTCGACCGCACATTTGCCTACCATCGCAAAAAAGAGTTTGAAGCCTATGTCACCGAACTGAAAACGTCGAAGTACGAGCCAGTACTGTCACGCGGCGACAGCAACTATGCAATTCGGGTTCGAGCCCTTGGTCATCGTACTCAATGCATCAAGGCCAATACCTATCAGGAAGCTATCGACATCAAAGACCAGATTGACGTGGAACACCGCAAAGGTCTGTTCATCGACTATGCTAAAGGTCGTAGTGTCACATTCGGCGAGCTATTGACCCGGTACTTGTGCGAGGTATCGCCTCGCCACAAAGGCTTCGAAGTAGAAGGCTATATCATCAATGCGATTTTGGTCGATGCTGACCTTCCTCGGGTCGATATCGCCAAGGCCTACGCCGACCACAAAAATCCGCACCCTAGCTTGGCCAAAAAGAAATTCCGCAAACCTTCTGGCAAAGGCATGCGAACCCCCTCGCCTGCCTCCTGCTTCATTCGCAAACCCTTTGCGGACATCACGCCGGAAGACTTCAATGATTACATCGACGACCGCTGTCAGTCCGTCTCTCCAGCAACCGTCGACCGCGAGATTGACGTATTCTCGGCCGTTTGCCGCCTGGCCATCGACACATGGCGCATTCCGGTCGCCAAGAGTCCTATGGACGGCATCTTGCGGCCCAAATATTTCAACGAGCGCGACCGTCGATTGAAGGAAGGCGAGGAAGCCCGCTTGCTCAACGCTGCGTACGGCGAGGACGCTCAGAAATCTATCGAAGGACGCCTTGAAGAATTGATGAGTGTCGAGCGCGCCGCCTCAGCTGAAACGGTTACGACCTACCGACGCAAAAACATCGTCAAGGCGGCCCGCGCCCAGTATTTGCCAGAAGCCGAGGCAAGCTATGCACATGTCCCGTGGATGGAGACGTTCATCCAGTTTCAACTGATGACCGGTGCTCGGCGCAGCGAAACAATGTCGCTGACTTGGGCAAATATCGACTTTGTACAGAACACCGCATTCATCCCAGAAACAAAGAACGGCCGTCCACGTACTATCCCATTACGCAAAAGTATTGTTGCGTTACTCGAGAGACTGCCACGGAGCGGAGAGGCAGTATTTCCAATCACTCTCAACAGCCTGCGTAAGGCGTGGGCTCGTATCTGCTTCTCAGCTGAATTGGTCGACAACGACGACCTCCTCGTCCACGACCTCCGCCATGAAGCCATATCACGCGTCGCTGATGCAGGCGGGAGATTGCCAGGCGGGTTCACACTGCTCGACCTCCAGGCGTTCAGCGGACACCGAGACACGCGCATGCTGCTTCGCTATACCCATCTCTGCATGCCCGCCCTCGCAAAGAGGTTGGATGAAGCCTTCAAGGATGAACACCAAGTCGTCGTGCACCGCGGTCAGCGTCGCTTGAAAAAAGGCGCGCAGTTGACTATGAAAGTGCTGACCAATCCACCTTCGACCGCAAATGAGTCCAGTGCGGAGCGCGTTATTGAACCTGCTACTTCTAATATAGTTCCCTTCCGCCGTCGTGTTGCCGCTTCAGAAACGAGGAAATAGTGACTTGAGGGCGCTACGAGGCGCCCTCGTCCGCAGGTGACGATTGCAGAAAACGAATATAAACGGCCAATAAGACTAGAAAGATATGTTGCCAAAAGGAATTTAATCTGACATAATCCATCTCACTCCCCATTGAGAAACCGAATGACAGTGCCCACAACGCGGCGCTGCTCGAGCCCCCGTGCTCAAAATTCGGTTCTTTCAAAATCTGGCGAGGCAGGTAGTGACCTTGGAAGCAAAAACTTCCCGTCCTACCTAAACCAACGTGCGACTCCTCACGCAAGCAGTACCTCTTCCCTACAAACGCCCTGACCAGTTTTCTACGTGGTGACGTTTGCACATCTATTGTTAAGTTTACTGGCGCCCCTTTGGGGTGCTTTGCATTTCCTATTCAGCATGTTGAGGCAAATCCGTCTCCGTGCCCAAACCATTAAGGAACGAAAATGATTGACAAACATACCATCGACATCATGACCGAAATGCTCGCCCTCATCTCTAAGTACTCGAAGGGCGCACACCCCAAGGTCGAGACCGAGGCGTCTTACGAGAATCGCCGCCGCGCATGGTCCATCACAAAAATGCTCGCCAGGCTGGCTGGGCATGCTGCCGAAAGCGACTTCTACTTGCTTCTTTCGAATGACGTCCACCGGACCGATGCTGACCGAAATCGCTGCTACCAAATCGCAGCACAAGAGCAGGACGCCTTTACAGAGGAGCTGCGCAATTTCCGAAAACGCGCAAGTGAATTTGAACGTGCGCCTGCCACAGCGAAAGATAGAACCGACCATGACATTGTTCGTGAACTGGAACGCCTGCTTCCACAGGTACAGGTGCTCCAGATGCAAGCAAATTTAGCCGTTGCTGCGTGCGAAAAATTGACGGCGAAAGAACGCAAACTGATGGAAGCAAGCCAGTGTGTGGATGCGGTACAACTAGCGAGAATGAAGTCGCGCCTCGAAGCCGCTGAAAAACTGGCACTTTCGCGTGGCATGGTCGTGTCGCTTAACCGCACCCGAACCGTCATCAAGCACGTAGAGACGCCGGACGTTGAGCCGTCAGCGGCAGCGGCAAAAGCAGAGAAGGTCCCCGCGCTGAAATTGGTCGCAACGAAGCCTGCTCCAACGGCTAAGACCAAGACTGCGCTGGCGAAGAAATCCGCGTAGGCAGAACAGTTCGCGGGCAAAAGAAAAATTTAAACAGCGGACCTACACCGAAGGGTCAACGGGATTTCCCCGTTGACTAATTCACATCTTGAGGGAAACTCATGCAAACTACAGCACAAAACACAATGTCGGCGACTACCCAGAACTTGCCCGCCCTTCGAAACGGCCTTCCGTTCGAGGTCGAACAGGCTTGGACATTTTCCGAGTCGTACATAAGAAACTACCTGAGCGAGCATGCCCTCGCGAACGTCAAAGCCGGTGAAGAAGGCAAATCGAAGGAAGTCTTTGAAGCGTTCAATGACCGGAGCTTCGAGGTTCCAGCGCTGTTGGCTGCGGGGCGGCTAGACTGGCTGCTCCAGCAAACTCGCTCTAGCCTGAGCGGCCTGTTGACCACGCAAGAAGTCGCAATGCTTCTTGACTGCTACCAAGGTGACCTGTTTTTCCCTGACCAACTTGGACACATCGCATCCGACCTCTGCAGCCACTTGGGGGTCGAATCTCACCTCTCCAGCGGCAGACCCCTTGCTCAGCTTATCGAAAAACTTATCGATTTGACTCCTTCCCAACGTCTGACCCTCGCTGACGCGCTCGAGCAAGCGTGGCACCGCGGAATGAAGCAGGAAAACAAGTCGCCGCAGGAATTCTTTGCGACGCTCGGTATTGAATTAACCTGAGTTTGTACTGCAGTAGTTGAGCAACTCCCGACTTGAGTCCAGCATGGCTGCAAGCCCTCTTACGAGGGCTTTTTCTTTGTCCGAAAGCTTGGGTCCTATACATATCACTACAGGCCACCAGGAGAACCGATGGATAGAGAAACACGCGCAGCCGCCTCAACCGTTACCGCTGAAATACTCGCACTTGAGCGAGCCGGTGTTCAGTGCTCAATCGTAGAACGACACGTCGAGCGGCCTTCGGGCAAGTTTTTGCATTTGGAGGCAGCTGTCCAGTGCCGACGAATGCGGTTGCCAGTGGATACGATAATTTTACGAGGCTGTCCGGAGGCGACGCACTGGCTGTTGCTTGGACAGCAACTGGAATATCTGAGGACGCAGTTCGCGGCCAGAACCTGATTCATGCTTCACGAGCCCTCTTAGGAGGGCTCTTCCATTGTTACACGCAGTCGAACTCTAGCACCACTGTCCAACAATGTACGCTTGCAATTTAGCGGCCTAACTGTCATCGCTGTGAAAGCATGAGTGAGCCATGTTCGAACATTGAGCGCTACGTCTTTAAAAATTGTTCACGCATTCGGCGGTAGAAAGTGAACCTAAGTCCCTCTATAGTTTGTCGAGAACCCCGAGCCACATGAAGGGGCCTAGCGACAACTTCAGGACAAACTCCTATGACTAAATTAAGCTCGAAATCCAACTCAGGTAAAGGCAGCCGTGCAACGCCCGGCGAGCCAGCCAAAAGCACGCCACGTACTCCGGTAGTTGCGCGGGCCGTTCACCAGCCCGGCGCGGCGGCACCGAAAGCATCTCAACCTGCCCCAGCAGCGAAGCAAGCAGTAGCCGCAAAGCGCTCGACGCCCTGGACGGTTGAGGCTGCAAGCCGCGTTTATCGTTCCAGCGCGCTGGAAAATGGCGGGCAGGTCCCAGAGGGCTCGTTTGCTGCCGGCGCAATGTCCAGGGCCACTAAAGGCGCGCCACCGCCAAAGTCCCGCACCAAATGACTCCGTACCCGCGCTACGGCTATCCTGCTGTTGAATCGCTTGTGTTTGCATTCGCCAAGGCCAGCTATCTGATTCCAAAAGAGCACCCTGCCTATACCGACATTCGGCAGTTGGCGGAGGGAAAGCGGCGCTTTTACGCTGCACTCGAGCGACAGCATCGGGAGAAGAAATCCAATGCAAAGGACCTTCCAGCGCTGGCGACATTGATGAAGACTGAACTCGCTAAAGAATGGGCGACGCCTGACATCGCCGAGGAAGTCGCCCGGCGGTTGGCCAGCTACATCACTTCGTACTTGAAGGATTTTGTGCGTGAGATTTCGGCAGCCAATATTCCGACCAGCCGAGTTCAGGATGTTCTGCGCGCGACGTTCTTTGCGCAACGAATCGCGGTCGACCTTAGCTGGCTGGAACAGAAATGGGGTGTTGGACTCCTTCCCCGGCTCCTACCGAAGAACGCGGACCATGCGCGCGTAGCGCCGATTGCCATTGCTCTCCGCTGGATTCGAAAGCTCGAGGGTCGGTCGGCTGCCGAGGCAGCGCGCAAAGCCGGCCTGAAGCCCGACGAGTTCCTCGATAAAATAAACCGCTGGGAATCAGGGAGGCAAAAGACACGCAGAGACTCATTTGCGCGAATAAAAGAACTTTACGGTATGAATGAGAACCCGCGGTACAGGTTCTGGTTCTGGATTGCATTGGCGCTCGATGCTGCCGGGCCTGCGTTTCGGCAGGAAATTGCGGCATGCCTGGGTCGAGGGTTTGACTTGGACTCGGCCCGTGCTCCCTTCATCAAACTCTCCAACAGCTGCATCACGGAGACGGGCACACCCGAGGCCTTCTTGGTGTTGGACAGACTTCTGTGCCGCCAATCGACAAGTCGCGCACCGGGCGACCGCGACAAGGCGATAGCCGCCCTGGAGGACCTGCGTAGATTCGTCGCTGAGACCAACGGCGTTGCTGAATTCCACATCCACGCCATGGAAGCACGCATTGCCGTCTTTTCTGGCCAGCCCGCTGAGGCAAAGAAGTGCTACGAACAGGCAGTGGCCCTGTCGCGCTACGCTGAACCGATTTCGGCAGAAAGGATACTGCGAGAATTCGCAGCCTTATGTGCCCACGAGTCGTATGCAATACCGTTGAAGAATGCAACCGACACGCAGTGGCTTTTCGGACTGCACCCGGTGCAAATCAGGAGGATGCCGCTTGAGGACGATGAGACGCTGGCCAATGCGACTGATACTAAGCGTGTCTTCGACTACTATCGTTACTTTCCGCCGCAATTGTTTTTCTCGAGAGCCGCAACAGCCCAAGATTCACTATCCAAGACATGTATTGGCATTTGACAGTACTAGGAGGTATGCGTGGCCTCATCAGCTCTAGCGGGCCGGTTAAAATCAAGTCATTGCAGAACCGACCTCGAAGCAATTGCCAAAAACGGCAGCGAACGGAGCGCCCGAGGGCGCCCGTTGCTAATGAAAATGCTGGGACCGACTATCCACAGGTCGACAGTAGTTCTGAAGGCATAGGTAGGGCCGTCGAACGGCCCAAAACTCTACGCCACCTCTTGGTCAACGAATCGCCCAGTCGATTTCAAGGAGGGCAAAAGCTCTCTGTCAGCGTACTCGCACCCTGTTTGCAGCACTTTTCGCTGCGCCGCCTTTCCTGCCTCGTCGGGCTCATGCCCGCCCCCGTTGTGCAGGTCCTTAAGCATGGGCCCATATCCTCCACTCCACGCCTCGGTATTCGGGAAGGTCTGGCGTAGCGCTCGTAAAATTTCCATGCCAGCATAGTCGAGGTCACCCCAGAACCAACTTGGCATATCCTCGTCAGCTCGCAGCCAGGAGAGGAACTGTGTTCGGGCAGCCAATTCGAGCGTGCCGCGTTCGGCAAAGAATACCGTCGCGCCGTTTTCAGTTCGAATTCGGCGTGCGCTTCCCTTGAACCCGGACGCAAATACAAGAGCGAGTCTTGCGAAGCGGACGTTTCCAGCGCGCAGTGCTTGTTCAAACGTGGCTAGGTTTTCTATAAAAAGCACACCATCGAACCCGCCCTCCGGCAAGTAGACCTGCAACTGGATAGGTACTTCAGGGAAAGGACATTCTTCCAGTCTTAACAGGGCAGCCACGAGGGGGCCGCGGTTGTCCAGAACCTTGGAGGCTCCCCAAAATAGACGGGCTGAAACCTCTCTCAGCAAAAGCGGCTCGTTCTGCAAGGCTTTGAGTTGGTTGAGCCGCTCCACGATGTCGCTTGCGGCTCTGCCCGGAATGTCCATCCGATATTTAGCTGCGATGTCGCGAATTTCTTCGGAGCTGTCAAGTACCGAGTAGACTGCATCCCGCCACACTTCGGCCGTGCCTCGAACCCGGATTTGTCGGCCGACCGCAGCGCGAATGTGCGCCTCTTCCAAAACGTCGACCCGTGGTCGCAGTTCATACCCTGGTTGTCCTGCACTGCCGCGGTCAAGACGAAGGCGAATCCACCTCAAGCTCACCAAGCGCTCCGTGTACCCCCATAGTTCCGCTCGCTCGGCTTCAAATTTCGCTTTGTATAGCGCAGGAAAGGTTTTTGAATCGAGTTTGATGCCGCGCGTAAGTGGCTTACCTTCGGCATCAGCTCGGTCGAGCCGGTCTACGAGGCTATGCAGAAGGGCTTGGACGCCCGGATGGTTTACCCAGGGGAGTGCATTCATGCTCGCTTGCGCTCCGCGTCCTCAAAGGCGATTTGCGCCTGCTGGCGAACCTGTTCTCTACGCGCATCCCACAAGTAACGTAAATGGTCGGGATGCAAGTCCCGCTCATCCGCTTCGGAAACGAAATCCACCTCCCCATTGCCATCGGCCTCCGTCCTGGTAAAGGACCACTCTTTCGTAAATTCCGACTTGATGGCGCCGGCGTGCTTGGTCGGCATCGCGCAAAGAAGCTGCATACCAAGGTGGTCCCTCAAAAATTTGATGACATCATGAGCTCGTCGCTCGTCCATCTTGGCGAACGATTCGTCATTGACCATCATCTTCAGATTGATGCCCTTCTCAAAGTGCTTGAGACGATTCGTGACCACGGCAGCGCGGACAATGTACGCCGGCGTTTCTAACTGTCCGCCGGAACCCGTACCCCATTCGGAAAGCGCTACCTTGGAACCGGTTTCTGACTCCTTCCAGATTTCATACTGTCGGAAGTTGCGGTAGTCCGCTACACGCTGCAGTTCCTTTAGCGCACGGTCCTGGTCGTCGGATAACAGAAGAGACACCAGACGGTCACGCACCTTGCAGTTTTCGGCACTAAGACCCTCGGCGCCGAAGAGGTCCCCCGACTCCTGGGATTCGCTCAGGTCGTAGGCCGCGCTGAAGAAGTCGTAGTAATCCTTGAATTCCGGGACCCAGACGGACCAATCAATCCTGAACCTATCTGTTCCGAACTTGATTTTATCAAGCTCCTGGTTTAAGGAGCGCAGCGTCTTGACGCCATTGTCGACGGTGTTTCTAATTTCGTAGCAAAACTGCTTGGTGAACACATCCTTGAATGAGGACTCGGCGATACGCAGCTGGTCCAAGTTCTTGACCAACCCGATTTCTCGCTGAATGGCGAGTTGGCCTCGAACTTTCTGATGCAGGGAGACGAGCTGGCCGTAGACCGGGGCGAAATCGTCGTTACGGACCTCGAAACCAAAATGAAGGTCGAGTCGTTCGTCGTACTTGGAATTGCTGTTGTAATCCGACAGGGCGTCTCTTAAGTCGCCCAATCGTACTTGGGCTTCGAGCATGTAGGAGGTAGTCCTACCTTGGATTTCTGCCGCAGACAGAGAATTCACGGTCAACAAATCTTCGACCTGGTCCTCAAGAGCAGTGAACGACAGAGCTCCGTTCACCATTGCAAGATTTTGCAGACGCGAGCTGTCCGCCGCGACTTTGGACAGTTTTCCATCACGCGCGCCGGCGAGTCGGGTCAAGTCAATTCGATGCTGTCCGATTGTAATATTTAGGCCTCCGACCATCTCGGATGAAAGGCGAATTTTCTCATTGATGCCGCTCAGTTCTTGCCCCAACGCCGAGCTTTGCGCTTCCAGCTCCGCCACTTCCGTGAGGTCCAGGTTCGAGATGTCTTCTTTTGCTCGCCCGATTTCGCGCGCTGCTTGTTCCAGCTCGTGCACTGCCGAAAACGTCGGCAAAGTAACTTTTCCGACCAGGCCAAGTAATGCCTGCAGGCTTTTAAGCTGGTCACGGAGGGCCGTCAATTGCGACTCAGCCTCTGCATGGTCTCCCTGGGCTCGCTCCAAGGCCCGACGCTTAGCCTCCTTACCAAAAACCAGTTCTTTTTCGTCCGCCGTGAACATGGTTCGCCCTCCACTGCCTTTGCCGTCCTTTGTAAGACCGCGTGGGGTTTTCCTGAGAGTCTCAGCATCTGGAACTTTCACCACACCGCCAAATTGGTCGACCAAATATGCGAGGGCGATGGGGTGCTCGGTCGTCAGCTCGTGGACGATAGAGTCGGAAGGCAGCAGCTCTTCCCTTGCATGCTTGAGGCAAAGGGAACCTTGAAGGATGCTGCCTTTGAGGCTATGTTCCCGCATGAAATTTATCGCTCGAGCTTCCCACTCCGTGTCGACGACGAAATTGAACCGGGCACCACCCATGTACCCCTCGATGGCAGTTTGCCAGCCTCCCGCAGACGGCTCGATAAGGTCGCAGAGCACTTGCGTACGCGCGCCATGCAAGTCAGAACGAAGCCGGCTCAGGGCAAACTGTATATATCGCGGATAGTCCGCACCACCTTGCGCCAAATTTGCTTTACGAGCTGCCGCATCCTTCTCGCGCTTTTCGGCCTCGGATATGCTGAGATGCACGGCTGCGATTTGTGTATGCAACGCGGAGGCGAAACTGTTCTCCATGCTAGCAAGTGAAGAGTGCAGCGCTGCAAACTTCGCATCGGCGCCTTCAAAAACGTGACCAAGGGTAAGGACTTCGCGAACATCAAGGTCATGGTCACCGTTAAGGCGTTCAAGCACATCGGCATTCGCCCCAAACGTCAAATCCACGCATGGTGACAATGCCGCAGCCACTTGATGAGAAGCACCTTCCAGCGCACGCATATTGGCCGGAAATTCCTTTCCCAAGACTTGGCGAGCCGTCTTTTGTAATAAATCCGCAGAGCCAATACTCGCAAGCAGCGCCGAAATAGAAGCGCGAGCGAGCCTTGTCACATTTCCAAGGCGCTCCTCAATGCTTCGCTTTTGCTCGGCCGCGGGCATACCTTGCAAACGAGCCGCGAGTTGAATTTGACTTTGCTGAAGCGAATTTTGGTCCTTTACCAAGGATTGGCTGTTTTGCCCCTCTGCCTTTATCCGGGCGGTCAGCGATTCAATAGCACTCTCTGCAGCTGACTGCCGAGCTTCGTCGTCTCGAAGCGATTTCTTAGACCCTAGAAGCTGGTATTGGAGCGACATCTGATAAGCGGTAGTAGCCTCATCCGAATGTTGTGCAACTCGCTCAAGTCGACTGATATTTCCCTTTAAACGCTCACCATCGGCCCGAAGGCCAGACACTTGCCGCATCAGTCCGCTGATTTGCGTAATTCTCTGCGCAAGCTGAAGCGGGTCGTGCTCCAGGATTTGAGTCTTGACCAGCTCGTCTACGCTGCCGATTGGCTTGTGGGCGATGGACTGACTCCAGGCTCGAGCAGCCTGCTCCGCTTCAGGGAAGGGCACGCCTGATTTCTTGCCGCGAAACCTCCCATACAACTGGCACAGATACTCCCGCTTGGTGTCGCGGTAGTTATTCACAAAGCCGCGATATTTGAGATTCAAGTGCGAATCAATTGTTTCCACGGGAATGACCACAAGCCCATCGTCGCTGACCTCGATTAGGTCCTCCAGCGTTAGTGCCGCACCATCAATGATGAGCAGCGCTAATCGTTCCTGAACGGCCTGACGCCGTTCGCCCGAACCGTCCACACGGGCAGCTACTGCGACCAGAGCGGTGAATTCGACGCCATCCTCGCCCTCGCTGGGCTTGAAAACAGCAGCGATGTAGCCGTGCGCTCCGTGCGGCCGTGCGAACAGATTGTCCTCCGCGCCAACAACGTAGGACCACAGGGTGCGTTTGGTTTTCCCGTTACGTGACGCCTGGTTAGTCTCATCTTGACCAGGGTTGTAGCTAAAGATGTTTTGGTACACGGCAGTCATCACTGTCTGCAATGCGTCGAGCATCGTGGACTTGCCGGAACCCGTTGGCCCAGTGAGCAAGGACATGTTCCCCATTGGGTATTCTTGAGTACGGAGCGCGCCCCAGTTGACCAGGATGAGTTTGTCTAGTTTCATTGTGCAGCCTCTTCGGTTTCAGGAACAATTTCAACGGCGCCTTCGCTCTCTAGCGCCGAGGCCAAAACATCGTCGCTGATGATGCCCAGGATGGTGGGCCGAATAGCAATCAACGCATCCTCATCGCCGATGGTGAATGCACTGTTGAATTGAATAATTCGATGCTTCTTCAGTTCCGCCAGCAGCTGCTTACACTCGTTGGGGGTGTCGGGAAGCGGGCGCTTTACTTGCGTTTGCAGCGTCGCAGCTAACTCGTCAAAACGGACGAGCACCTCGCCGACGTCCGTTAGTCGGTTACCGCCTTCCGCAAGGCCTTGCTGATACATGAAGCGTAGAGCCAGCGCTGCAGCCACGAAATCGGGCGACAGCTTCGTCCGTAAAGCGACCACCGGCTCCATGCCCTCATCCGACACGCCAGGTATCTGAGCCCCCGGTGCGTACAATCGGTAGAACTCGTTTTTTGCATCATGAACGAGCCGGAAAGCCAATACGAAGAACACTTCACTCAGAACGTCTTCAATTCGCCGCGCATCGTCGTACAAGCGCTGCTCCACTCCATCCTCATCGCGGACAATAATCCCCACAGAAAGTAGCCGCGAAGTGATTTCCTGGAAGCGTCCCAGTTTGACGTTTTGCGCGGCGAGTTTTTCAAGAATTATGTGTGTCAGCATTTGGCTTTAGCTCAATTAAGTAATCAGACGCGGAGTAATAGTCATTCAACAGCTTTGTGGGCAACTGGGTCGCTTTTATTCCGCCGTCATGCGATGCACGAATGGCTTCTACAGCCTGCATTGCATGCAGGACATCTGCTGCGGTTTTGGCGGGGAGCGTGGAAAGTCGCAAAGGTCGTGCGCGCAACCGGAGCTCGGCACGAAGCGATTCCCGCACATCTTCGTTTGAAAGTGCAAAAGCGCTGGCTTCAGCACGCTGTAGAGCTGCGTTCAGTCGGGAGTCTCGAGTAACCTTGGGAAGGGCGGTGACGGTCAGAGCCTTTCGTCGTTGCGAGGCCGTGCGAAGCTTGAAGCTGGACGGGTCTAACAGTCGGATTTCCGCAGCCGCCAAGTGTACGCCCAGCCGCTCGAGCAACGATGATTGCGCGTCGCCCGCCAAGGCTGCAACATGGGTAATAGCTGAAGTGTAAGCATGGCGGTTGCTACCGGAACGAAGCATCATGGCCTGTTGAACAATGCTAGCCGCCCGGCGCATATACCCATTCATCGCCTTAATAAGCTCAGGCTGTTTTGTCGAACAGGCGGCGTCTACAAGTTCCTCGATGCGGTCGAGCATCCAGTCAATGGTCAAGCCGCTGGTTTTTTCTTGTAGTGCCCATCGCGCGGTGTCGTTAAGCTGGGCTTCCAGAACACAGGCCTTGGCGTCATCTATACAGCGCAGCCGGTTGAGCGTGTCCCGAATTGCCGCCCGATGCCGCTCCACGTTATCGGACGTTAGCTGCTTTTTAAATTCTTTTTCGAACCTATCCAGGAACTCCATGAATCCGTCCCAAGGCGTTGTCGACGCTTCAGCCATAAGCTTGCGGACGAGTTCATGAAAATAGTCAGCACCCTCGGAGAGGTCACTAACCACTTTCTCGGCATAATCGAATGCGTCGATAAGGTCGTACGCGTCGACATTTTTCAACGCGGCTTCCAGCGCGTTTCGACAGCTACGCATGTTCCGCTGCCGAGCGCGTACACGAGGCCGGTCGAGAACCCAAAGCGCCTCTGCAAACAGCTTGCCTGCTCGCGAAAAGCGGTATGCCGTAACTAGGCCGACGCGGTCACCGAACGTTTCCAGCCACCCATCTTTGAGAAGCCCACGTATCAATGCACCGGCGAGTTGTTGGTCATCGGTCGCGTCAATGCATGACAACTCATCATCGAGAACGTCATCGTCAGCAGCGAAGTCATTCGCCATTGTTTGAATGATGGGGGCAATGAGGTCGCGTAGTACGTCGCGGCTCATCTTATTCGCGTAGTCTGCGCCAGGTCCGTGCAACCGCTCATAAAGCACGCGAAGGCACGCGACGACGAGCTCCCGCCGCTTGCCGTTCAGGGGCCGAAAGAAATTATTTCGTTCCGCTTCAAAAAACATCTTGCCGACCTCACCGATTGAACTTGGAATCCAATTACCTTGGACCGCGCCTGATGCAATCAGCCGAACGGAACCATCGCCCCGTCTAGCCTGACCGTCGCTTATGTGAGTACTTTACTACTTGAGTGGCTCACCAGATGAGCCTACACCTAGGTCAGCGACCGCAGCTCGTAAACGGTCAGCAAATAACCGCTCAAGCGATAGCGGCGAGATGATTTTTACGTCAGGAATGTGCTTTAGGATGTTCATCAACAGTTCCCGTACATCGGAGTAGGGAACACGCAAGTGATACCGTCCGCTTTCCGCAAACCAGCCGCTCTGGCTGGCGTGCCATACCTCCTGGCTAACCCAACGCGCGCGTTCGCTTGAAAATGAAATCTCTGCCCACACCACCGTGGAGCCCGAGAAGATGCCGTAACCCGAATCAAGCGCGGCCTGCAGTTCATCCTCAGGGACCTCCACGGCAGATTCATCGGTTGACAATACGGCTCTGAAGGAATCGAGGGCGAACCTTCGGACATCATTCCGAAGGTGACACCACGCATCAACGTACCAGTTTTCCTGGTAGTAGTTCAGCCTCTGTGGGGAGACTTCGCGTCGGATTGTCTCGTCCCGATACCTGTTGTAATGGTCAATTATTAGGCGTTTGCGCTGTAGGACTGCCGTCACTACCGGCAAGAAATGTTGGGGCTCATAGGTGCGTGCCGTAAGCCGTTGAATCCGGATGCGCTTTTCAAACGCCTCAATGGGAACGTTTTTCGCGTCAAGTAAGAGCCGAAGTCGAGCCAGGAGCGGCTCAATATGAGGAGTTAGCAACCCCGGGCCGAGGCTCGTGAGAAGCTGTTGCATTGTCAGCAATGCATGAATTTCCGAAGCGTTGAACCAAAGCCCGGGTAGCTCATATTTTTCGCCAAGATTCGGTCTATCGAATCGGTAACCGCCCGCATCGCGGTCCCAAATAATCGGCGCATGTAGGCGGTCTCTCAGATATTCGAGGTCACGTTTGAAGGTGGCCCGCGAAACTTCGAGCTCACCGAGAAAAACGTCGACAGGTACGACAACTCGTTCTTGAAGCAGCCTGTCGATTTTGTAAAAACGCTCAGTCCTGTCCATGCCGCCAATTCATTAGAAAAAACATATCGAAATACATGGCCAATTGGACTTTCATACGCCTTTCATATTTACTTCAGAGCTTATGTGAATGCCGTCGCCCCGTTTAAACGCAAAAAGGCGGCCGGCGCCGAAACGACGCCACTGTCTGTAAAACGAAAAGCTTGCAACCAGCACTTACGTTGCATGCCAGATTTTGTTATGGCCCAATACTTTTCAAGTTTATATAACCGCTAATATTTTCGCGCTCTTCTCTAACCAGGTCATTGACTATTTTCGAAATATCAGAAAATCCCATATCTTTTGTAAAAGGCCTACCGGGTTCTAAAAATAGGCAATTTTGGGTTCTATCAAAAACTTCTTCCACAGTGCGCCTAGGAAATCGAGCCATTGAGGAGTTAAAGAAATCATTACTATATGTATAGTGATGAGTATGAACGAAATCCTTCCATGCGGCGACTAGCGACTCTTCATCCCGAATATCTATGAATTCAAAGTCTTCCATATTTCTCGCGTCTGCGCCTCCCCAAGCCTCATTCATTATATCAATCGCCTCAACGTCAGTTTTTGGTGCACTGTAACCAAAAATTGTTACGAGATACGCTTTCTTTAAAAAATTCCTCAGCGCCTTCCAATTGTCTATCGTGAACGGGTCCTCGTTATAGTTTTTCTTAGCAATGGGATAAAGAAGCCTACTTGGAGTGAAAGGCTTAGTACAGACAGGACAAACTCGACCGACTATGGTTCCGCCAAACTTGTGTTCAGCGCAATAGCCTGTGAGCACGTTACCATGAAGGAACGCCAAATCTGGCAAGTCATCGGTTATTTTTGAAACCCTGTCATACGCTTGCAATAGCAATGGGTCCCAATTAAACGTTGCCACCAAATCTTTTTTTCGAAGCGAAAGTAGCAAAAAATCATAGACGGTTGGCCGAGTCGGAATCTTAAATTTGCTAAAATAGTCTCGAATGCAGGTATCTAGTCTTTCACGAACTTCGGCATATCGCGGTTCTTCGGCTATTTCTGAATATATATCTTCGAGATTTTTGCTTCGAGTTTTCAGTTCAAGATTTTCTATTATCTCTGCCATGCCGAGTTTTTCGAGAAAACCATCCATGACCGAAGTGCGCATTCCGTTATCATCTCCGTTTGGAATGGCAGCCATGCTTGCTCCGGCACCTAATATAACTACGTGCGGTCTTTTCTTATAGGATTTTTCGTATTCGTCACCACTATTCATCTTCACTCCAAAAAAACAAATTATCCGTCAAATTTTTACGAAGCAACCAGGCTCAATTGCCTCTTTATCTCGGCATGTACACCGGGTAAATTACGATAAAGATGCGATTCGTTTACTGCGTATGCGGCAACTCCATGGGGAGCACTCGGCAATATTGAGTCCTCAGCAAGCAGCGCTGGATAAGTACTCAACGCCAACTTTGCACTTTGTCCGCTAATCAACACTACAGAGCCGTTGACGGGTTGGCCTTTTAGGGTCTCGCACTGGGTACCATCGAGAGTAAGCCATGCATTCAGACTACCTAACTGTTCAACCTGGGCGGAAGCGGGTGCGGGCTGGGGGATTGTTCCGTACAGGCCATATCTAAGCAAAGATGCCGCAAGCCTTCTGTCCAAGAGGCGCTTCAAATGCTGATTGTGAAAATGGTCCAAGCACTCAGTGCAGGAACTGTCGCACGTACAACCCTCGAGCAACCGCAGCGTATCCTCCACGATGTCCTCAAAATACTTGGCCGCAAGTTCCGAATATCCAGCACCCCCGGCTAGCGTGTCATAGAGATATACGTCGAGGCCTACTACTCCTTCGTCCGTTCCGGCAAGGAGACGGTAACCCGCACCAAACTCAGTCGCATCAAGGTCCAATTGCTTGTGACGACTTGCCGCCAAACGCAGCGCTTCCGCCATGGAATGCGACGCGCTCTCCAATGTGCGCACAACTTCAATCGAGGTCAGGTCAGTCACAAGCGGGGCCGTTATCTGCAAACGGAGCAAGAGCAAGTCTGTCGTGAAGGAGTAACCCAGGAACACGGTATTGAATTCACCATTACACTCTGCGGGCCCCGTAGCTAAGTATGGACGGCGATGACGACCGCGCTTGGGATTTTGGTGGTCATGTACTCCTGCATGCCCACAGCTCTTGCAAACATCAAATCCCAAGTCATCACCCTTGCCGCCTTTGTTCAGAGTGAGCAACCTCTTATCGACTGCGTAAGCGAAACGCAGGTTTGGACCGCCCGGGTTGAACTCGAATGTCTCGCCGTTCGTAGGTTGTGGGAACTGAGCCATACTTGCGAAGGTATACTCTTGCTCTCGGTCATCCTCGTCCAAAGATTTTGCGTTTTCGGGCCCAAATACCTCTGGCTGAATCATCAATTCGCTCTTTAGAGGCCCCTGGCACACAGGGCACTGGGTAATAGCGACCTTATCTGCATAGGGGTCTTGCAGGAACGAACATGTTTCGCACATCACGAGGACTTTTCCCTCCTCAAACAATTTTTGGGCTTTATTTTGCTCGCCGGCCAATGTACTCGCAAATACCCCCCCAGAGCGATAGGTCTTTTTGTTAATTACAATCAGCCGGCCAGGTGCATATTCGCTCAATGCTTGGTTAGAAGATTGCTGCGGCATTTGCTCCGTGCGAATTTCCATGCGGTCTTTGGCATTTTTCGTCCATTTTTGAACAAGAAAACTGCATAAGCTCGTTGGGAACGCGTACGACGGTAGAAGTGCATGGAAAAAGAGAAACTCTAAAAAATCCTCTTGGTCGAAGTCGGGCGGCGGCTCGCTGTCGTCATCCTCATCGGCTTCCATGGCCGCATCATTAATAATTTTAGGCACCTTCCTCTTAAAATCATCTAGCGCCGCAATAAATTTGGAAGTAACGTCGACAATCCACTCTTCAATCAACATTGGAGCGATATCGAGGTTCTCTGGAATCCAGCTCGATATCACTTCGCGTATTAAAAATGGTGGAGTAAGAACGTTTTCAGTTACCCAAGCTTTAAATCCCGCGAGATTTGGCGTGGTGCCTCCAGTGCCATGGAAGAAACGACGGGTTTCCCCAAGCGATTTCTGAAGTACAGCGCTACCGCTGCTCGCAATTCCGTTTGCCCGCATGTTCTCCTGGAAATAAGTCTGAATCAGGTAGGAATGAACATGGCGCTTCGCGATTTTCGGGTTATTTATTTTCAGCTCCGGCCCTCTTGGCTGGCCGCTAACCATCTCTTTGGGATGTGCGAAATAGTAACTGTCATGTGGACCGTTCTGAGAGAACGTCAGAACCGATGAGACGGAAGACCCGCGTCGGCCGGCTCGCCCCGCACGCTGCTGATAGTTTTCACGCTGAGGCGGCACGTTCCGGAGCGCAACGGCCACGAGAGAGCCAATGTCAATGCCGACCTCCATGGTGGTTGTGCAGCTTAGAACATCGATTGGTCGGTCCTTCGCGTTGAGGAGTACATCTTGGAATCTGAGCTCATGCACCTCGGTCGTGGAGTGCACAGTCTTGCGGTCCCTATTGGAAAGTTGAGCTGTATGCTCTTCGACATATAGGTTTGTGAGAATTGCATCGTCCGCTAGCGCCTCTGCTACCGGTTCGCGCCAAAAGGACTTCCTGGCCTTCAAATAGTGGTCTTCGCCCGGAGCAAGCGATTTGATTTTGTCGCTTCCACAGCAAGTACATGAACTTTTATAGGATAATGGCGTTAACGCCGTGCACTCCTGGCACTGCATCCAATTTTTAACTAAGTCTATAGATAACTTAATCATATTGGGGTTGATGTAGTAGCCAGAATCCCCGGTCGCCAGAGTGGATTGGAATGCTCCTTCTATACCTGCGATTTGTGTCTCGCTCAGAGTAAATCGTTTACGCAAGGCCTCTCGAAACGCTTTTTCAAACTGACCTCGCGAGGACCAGTCGGTTCGATTGTAACCAGCGGCCTTTTCCCTCAAATAAGGCTTTATATCCGAATCGAAAGAGAACGTATCTAATAGTCCCTGAATCCAAGAAGAAGACAATGCTCTGAGGTCTTCCTCCCCGATTTCTAAGCCCGATGCCTTGAGCTTGTTATTTATCTTCGTTATCGCCAATCTTGTGGGTTCCACAAAGCCAACAGTTGTACCCTCAAGCGAATAATAGTTACTGCACAAAAGCTTTAACAATGCAATCTTGTAACGATTTGGGGAGCTCCCAGCGTCGTGGTCACTCGCAAACGCGAGCTCCAGGTCACCGTCACAATCCATTTCGTATTTAGACACATGTGCATCTATGGTGGCGGAGTCGATGTCGAACATCGACAGATTATTTTTGGAAAGGACTGCCAAGAATGCAAGATATAGAACGCTGTCGGTAGGCTTTGTTTCCTTATTCTCCACGCCTCTCAACAGTACGGATGCCATCGCGACTACTTGCCGGAAAAGGTCCAGCTCCATATCCCTAGGCATGTCTCGCGCCAAGCGCGCGGCTTTCTGTCGACCATCCGAAAAAATCAGTACTTTGCGCCCAGAATTTGGAGACTGTCGTGTAGGCGGTTTGATTGGTGGCTGATGAGCCATTTGTGCACGTACAAGCGCGGAGAACGGCGCTTCGCCTTTGGTAACGTGGTCCATTATTTTAGATGGGTCAGAAGGCGTCTGCCGAGTTTTTTTCCGACATACGGGGCAATTATCGAAAGTCATGTCGCCTACGACTCTGACGTCCTTATCCGGCACCCAGACCGTTCTAAATCCCGCGAGGTCAGCAGGACGAACACGGAGTAGCCGGCCTGTCTGCAGGTGCAACCAAGCCTCTCGACCGCGCATAGTCGGATGCGATTCAGCCTCCACCATCATGTCTATAGGAAATAGCTTTCTTGGCTGGTCCTGTCTCACCAGTATCTCTGGCTCATGCCAAACGAAATTCAAATCGTGGTCCACCCACCCACGAACAAATGCAGCACCGCAATCACGATGGGTGTAGAACTCGTAAACCCGACTCGTATCGCTACAGGTGCATGCCAGCGAGGACTTGGTATGAAAACGACCGAGCATTGAAGGACCATCTGTCGGAACCAGTTTTGCGGTGCACAACGGATTCACGCAGGCGTAGAGACCAGGCAGCCCGCGATGGAATATGTGGAGTCGTGTCGGAACAAATATGCGACCGTCGCTATGACGTCGCGCCGCTGAGCAAAGTATGAGCAATGCGTCTAACGCCTTATGCTTCTCCTTAACGGTACTCCCGGTTGGGAAAATCAGAGCTCCTAATTCGTCGAGCACGGTCGCGTTGCCGGACACTCTTTCGAGGAGAAGCTCGGCCGGTCCGAAACCTGTAAGACGCTCGAACAGGTAATCGGTGATATATCCGCCGTCCGCTTTTGGCCAACAAAGCGCTCCCGCGAGTTTCAGTATTTCTTCCGCCGCGCCCGAGGGGTTAAGCACGTGGTCAGCGATAACTTCGAAGTCGGTTGCCGCTAGCGCAGCGAGCTCACTTGCAGTAGCAGGCCTTCCCGCAGCGCGGGGTTCCTTCGTGCCTTTGACAACCTTGAAGCTGCGCTTGCCTTTGAGGCTGACTCCCGTTAAGTCGTTTGCGAACTCTACAATGTCGCGTTCTGCCTGGTCGCCTGTGCCCAAGCTTGCACTTGTGAGGATACACCGCACCCGGTCACGAGAGATACCCAGTCGGGCAACAAGCCTACGTATCAACAACGCAACCTCAGCGCCGCCCGCGCCACGATACATGTGCGCCTCATCCAATACGAGAATGAGCTCATTGCGCTCGTCGCTGTTTAGCCAATTTGTCGTTTGCTCAAATAAAGGACTTTCGATTGGCCGCATCAACATGTATTCCAACATCGAATAGTTGGTGACCAGCAAATCTGGGCATTCCAGCTGCATCTCGTGGCGCGTCATCAATTCGCGGTCGCCAGCTTGAGTCAGCAGTCGATATTTCCAATTTGCGACATTATTGGTCTTACCCTGCCTCTTGCCCGACTTGACGATGGTGGTTGAGGCAGCCTCGCCATTGTAAAACCCTTTTAAGTCCTTGCTAGGCCAACGTCCCAGCTTTTCTAGCTGCGATTTTAGGATGACACTTTGGACATTCTCTTGAACCGGGTTGTAAAATTCTTCAAACAATGGAGCAATGTTTTGAGTATCTTTCGCAGAACTTCGCTTGCCAGGGTAGGCAGTACGTCCCGTATAGCTACCAAAACGAACTGGCCGGCTTCGGCCTTTGGCAACGATGGCATTTACAGTCTCGTTTCCGAGAAGTCTACGAATACGGGCGACCTGGTCATTCACGAGCGCATTCATAGGGTATAGCAGTATCGCCCTACATCCGGGTAAGTTCCGGGAATTTTCATGATTCCTACTCTCGGATGCAAGTGTCGCGATTATCGGCATCAAAAAGCTTTCCGTCTTCCCTGAGCCCGTACCAGTCGCTACTATCAAATCTAATTTTTCGCTGCCAAGAAAACCCTCTAAAGCATCTACTTGGTGTTGATAAGGGGTCGGATACAACCCGACATTGTCTAAGCCGGATATCTCTGTAAGCACATCTTGCGCCAGTGTGGGCATCGCAATGTTTCGGTATCCATCTGCGGCTAAATAGACAGGAGTAGCTTCGATGTATGCGCGCTGGGCGATTACCGCTGGTTGCTGAAGAAGTGCATTCCGCTCCTGGACAAGTCCATCATCTTTGATGTGATACTGAGCTTCGATATATTGCTGGAGGCTGTTTTGCAGACCGCCAACCATTTCGTGAACACCGAAGCGTTCATTATTATCGTTACGTGCCATTATTGCCCCCTAGCTTCTCAATTAAGTCGTAACCAATTAAACTAAATCCGCGTTTCAATAGCGGAACCAATTTTTGGGAAAATTCAAATCTTTTAGGCCACTTCGCTCCCCCATCGCCGTATTCAATTTCCCAACCAAGTTCTAAAATCTTCTCATGGCAATCAGCCAGAGGGTGGTTCACGATTAGCTCTATGACACCTTCCCTAACAACTGAAAACCTGAGCTTTTCCAGACCATCATCTACGCGCCGCAATAGGCCTTGAAGTGTCCTGGCATCCTCCCGTTCAATTAGAAGCAATGCCTCAGCTTTCTGCGTTTCTCCATTTCGTCGCAGACGAATTAGATAATATTCAAAAGATATATTTCCATAGAGGGTTATCTTCCGACGCGCCAAATATACGCCGCTACTTTCAATAAACCCAGCCATAGGAACCCAGCGAAAATGACACCATAGAACAAGTTCGTCCGGAACTGAAATATTAATTTCCGCTTTTAATTTTGCTTTGATGAACAGATTCGCCCATTCAAACATATCGTCCCGCTCAAGCTCGAGCCAATCCTCCAGCCGCTGAAACGGTATCGAATTTAACGCCTTCACTTCGCTCGTACCGACTACGATTCGACTTCGCCCTGCCACCTCCACTAAACCGCGAATTGCAGTTGGAAAAGTAGATACCGGACCGCCGCCGACCAGCAATGCGTGCGAGTCATCGATGGAAATTCGCCGAGCTGGACCAATAATGGCACGCGATGTACTGACTTTCACGACGTCGCCTAGCCTATCTAGCTTCGATACCTGGTCGGTAACGCTATCGCTATTCAACAGGAACTCTTTGAACACCGGATAAAGCCTGCGGTGTGTTGTGCGGCAAATCTTAACTATTGAGGAAGAGCCTAACCCCACTCCATCATCGCTTACTCCAAGTAAAGCGCAAGAGGACCTAATATGTTCGGCGACAGCGCCGATAGCTGTGGCTCGCTCACCACCGTTGAACCGAAATTCCTTGGCAAGCTGCCGGACAATATATTGACGGGAAGTGGGTTCGATATTCACGTGAAATTACCCAGGTGCTTCGTCAGAGCAGCGGTCAGCATTGGATTTTCCTGCACCTCAGGGAAATGTTCTTTAACGACAGACTCAATATCCAAATTAGGAGTGGCTTGTTCTGTAATCCACGGGAAAAGCCAATTCAGAAGGAGGGTTTCGGTTGCGTCCTCCTCGGTGAAGTCCGTTAAGGTTCCCATTTTTTTAAGCGCGGATTTTATGGTTCTAGTCCATAACTCGGTCTTAGAAACTGCCGAGGAAAAAAGTTTCTCGGATAAGTCGTCGAGATGCATTAATTTATGTTCCGGTTCACTATTTACGCTAGGTGTACGACTAAAAGCATAATTTTTCAATTCCCCTTTTGCACGGACCCAATTAAGGTTATTAGTGTCAACTATCGGCCCTAGTTCGGAAGTGGACCTCCGCTCAGGAAGCGTCGAGTCGCTGTCCAACCAAGTTCCGACGACTGCAATATTGTCTTCTTCGCTGCCGAGACCAAGTAATCTATTCACAAAGATTTTCCTCAGGTCATATCCATAGATATCGAATGCCGATTTGTTGAGGCCTCTTAGGACCAATCCGCTTGAGCCTTTTTGCGTATCTTGAAATGCTCTAAGAACGGACGCACTCATTTCCGAATCACACAGTCCTGCGGGAACATTCCAAGAAACATACGTCCCGCCGCACACGGCGATGATAGTTGCATCCGCAACGATGTCTGCTAACGAACCGGAGAACTGCAAAAACTGCCCGCATGCGAGCGCGACCGACGCTGCAGCAGCTAGCTTTCTGGCGGAACTCTCAGCTATTCCGATGGCGAGATAGTTGTTAAGTAGACCAGCCCTTAGAGGTCCTACCTGGTGAAGTTTTGCGATGTTCGCTGCATTTAAACGATGGGTTGTCACTCCAATCGGCTTACTCACCTGCCTGTCTATAGGTTCTGATTCAGAAGCTCTCTTACCCGAGCGCTCCTTGTCGTGTTCACCATTAGTTTTTTGAAGTACTTTGACAACGCCTTCGACCTTACGCAAAAGTCCCACAATTTCCACGTTGGACTTCTCTATCGTTGTAACTCGGTTATCGACCGCAATCACACGCTTCGATAAGGCTTCGTTGCCGTTGCTCAAAATTTCTAATGTACGACTAAGTGCGCTATGCTGAGATACGCTCAGCTCCTCTATCACCAAGAAACGCCTTTCGAATTTTGCAATTTCATCACTTTGCTTGTCGACCTCGGAGCGTAATTTTTGAGTAGTTTTGTCGTCCGTCAGCGCATGATTTATTTTTTGGTTCTCTACTTCGGTTTTCAGGCGAGCGACTTCCAATTTGAGTTCAGCTATCTCTGCAGGAAGCCTGGCGATTGCGCGCTTTTTCTCCAAATCCTTGCGGAGTGGAAGGCTTTGCACCATCGGTGAGACATCGTCAAGCGACGGGAACGGACTAAAACTAAATAGCTCGTTAATATCCTCCAGTGCGGCGGGAAAATTATCACTTTCTCCGATGACGCTCTTCAGAACCTCCCCAAATGTCGAATTCTTTGCCCGACCATTTTTAACTGCGTCCGCTATAGCCCCTGGAAAATTATATTGCGCCCAGCCGCACCATACATTTTCTAGTGCACTCCAGTCGCGTTCCGGGGCGCGCTGCGGCACCGTTGCGAAGCTTGCCAGATTTTGCGCAAGCTTCTTGATTCGTTCCTTTAGTTCCCTCGATTCATTTTTTCTAAAACCTTGAATTGCTTTTAAGCCTGCATAAGCGGCCTCACGGTGCTTTTCCGGGACTTTTTCTAAGAAGGCTGTAATTTCCTTGAATCCAAAGTTGGAAATGCGAGATTTCGCCTCTGGCCCGTATACGTACGCCATAATTTTGTCCTATTTATTTCTGGATATTAAATCGTCATTTCGCATCAGCTGCGAGACGAGCAGACGATGTAAAATTATAGATTCTTTTTTAGGTTTTATTTTTTTTAACTCAACAAGCAGTTCGGATACGCTTAAGGAGCGCCAATTTGGTTTAAAACGAGCGCAATCGGGAAAACGCCTAAAAAAGTGTTCCATGCTCCTAATCGCGTCCTGCTTCAATTTATTGTTTGGTACCGGCTGTGGTACGCCGTGAACGACCGCGCGGCCAAAACCGCCGAAATCAATAACGACGTCGATATTACTGTCCAGTAGCCATGCCGCTAATTCTAACGCCTTATCAGCATCTGATGAGATATGCGAATCTATTTCAATTCGAGTAGCGCACCCTCCGCCGACTTCAACTCGTTCTATAGCCACGAAATCACGTGTTGCGCTTACGAAGCCGGTAAGCCCCACAGGAAGTTCCATTCCTATAAACTTGATTTCGCCACATCGCACGCTGTTTAACCAGTCGGTTGCTTGCCCAGTGTGGAGCGCAACGCTGCTGTTGACACCGTCGTTAGAAATCCCCCGCAACACGACAGAGCTACTGATTGCAGGTCGGAGGTTGGCTTCGTTCAGAGCAAAATCGATATCGATTTCTAACCCTTCCGTCTTGCGACAGACAAGGTGGACACTAGGTGCGCTCTCGGGAGCAAGGATATAGAAGGGAGCAGTGCAAAGCTCCGCCTGCGCAACCCGTTCAGACGTGCTGCAGCGCGCGAATAAGGGGGGCACCACATCGTTTGATGGATGCTCGACGAACAGCAGCAGCGCTCGATTAGGTTGAGCCTCCACTAACCGTGAGGTGACTGCTCGAATGAGTGGTGGCCAGATAGGTAGGATTGCTGGAGTCGTCGAAGCAAACAGCAAATTGGAGAAATGCGCCAGCCAATCTTGGCATTGTTGTGAGGGGCTGTGAGGAATGTCTACGATTGCGGCGGCCCATCCCGGCCTAGCTACCATCGGTTTAACCGTGAGCTCATCCGGAAATTCTGGCGCCATTTCGGCATTCCAGATAAACACGAAAGAACGTTCTGCTTGAAGTTGTTTAGCAAGAGGATAGGTTTTGACTCCTAGAACGGCGATGTCACCGAAGACCGTCGCGAACTCGGGACTAAGGCCCGGGCACTCCCGATGGACGCTCCAAAGTGGGCCAAACTTCGGGGTTACTTCCGTAATCCTATATGCCTCTGACTGCGGTTCAGCTGTAACTATACGGTGCGGCGCGGTATTTCCAGCAAGGTTTATCTCTGAGACTAGGCCGCCGACATCCACGGTTACGCTTCCGAAGGATTGCCGTGCTGTCGGAACTGACAATTCAAGGCCCCACGTATACCGGCCTCGAACACGCCCTATCTTCAAGAACAAGCGAAGGAGTTGCTCTTCTTCGTCGCCCTGGGTGTGCGTTGCGTAGCCTCCTCCGCTCATCTGCCCGGCGGCGTACAACCTGCAGTCCTCGTTACTTACTCCGTGTGCATGTGCAAAATAGGCACTCCGGACACTACCCGCGCGCAAATCAACGGGCATTTGGCATTCCGGACAGATGTATCTGTTCGAATAGGATGCATCGTCAGCACTGACACGCTTACGAGATAGTTTTTCTAAGGCTTCTAGCAAAATAGTCTTTCAGACGCTCAACCCAGAACTTATTTCACGCTTCGCTTTTCCAAATCTGCTGAATGTAATCCGTAGTTTGCCTTTATTAATCCTGAAATTGCACTGGAGGACCAATCTTTATACTCCGGCACTCGAGCCGCCCGAGGCATAACCCATCTATCAGAAGCAGCTTCAGCTATTTCTTTGACCGTCAATAAATTCCTGGTTTTCGGTTGACCGCGTCCTTCTTGAAGAATTTTGCAAGAATTTTCAGCAAGAAGGGAGATGAAAACCTCTCTTTGGATACCATGTTTTAGCATGTCGCCCCGAAATCCAAGGGATGCCAACGCCGCTCTAATGACACGAATCCTCCAGTTTGGCCCCTGACCAAAAGAGTGAAAATCAGCATACTCATGCCCGTTGAGCCTCAGATAATTTCTTAAGTCTTCGAATAACTCTTCTGGAACGTGGAAGTGCCCCCACCCACCGCTGAAGCCGATACTTTTCATGTAGTCGACACCGTCAAGCTTCAAACGGTTATAAATAGAAGAACGCCCCATTGACGATGAAGTAGTTACTGCGAGTAAGCGCGCATTTTTTGACTCGCCGGAGATTATCCCTGTCGTGCTTCCATACTGCTTTTGGAAATGTTTATAGACTTCGACACTTCTTACCAAACACGCAACCATTTTTCCGCATAACAATTTGTTATATGGTGGTAAGGCTCCAAGTACGTAGGCGTCCATGATATTGACTAGGCGGCTCCGCCTATCATCGCCACTCCAGCCAATGAATTGGTCCCTAACCGATAAATTAAATACCGGGTCGCCAATTGCCAAAATTCCGACTAGCTTTCCATTCTGCTCATCCCAAACTAAAAAACGGAGCCTACGTCCAAAGCCGCTGGAGACCGGAACTGCCCAGGTCAGAGACGCAAGTCGAAATAGGTCACCCTGCCAAGTATGCGAATCGACACGCTCAATGCGTACTTGAATTTTCTCCGGATTGACCTCTTTTCCTGACGCAAAGAAATGCTCCAGCTTTGGTAATTTACGTTCGATAAACGATGTTTGGGCCTGCAGAATTTCGGCACGTTGGGGCGCGTGCAACACCCTGATGGCACTTTTCGAATTGTCTGGGATAGAAAGGCTGCCATTTTTCCCCCGGGAGAACCCTAGCAACGACAAATGCTTCCGAAGCCTACGCTTTAGCAGCGCTTCAGTTGGATTGATTCTTATTACTTTCGAAGCGCACATATAAGCTGTTGATTGATGCTCGACAAATTATTCACAAAATTTCTTTAACAACTGCGCAGAAAATTGCATGAGGATGGCAAATTGGCATTTAAGTGTGCCGTTCATTATCGTTTCTTTTTGTCAATTGGGATAGACCTTTGGTATTTTTCGACGATTTTTTGTTGCAGCGCTGTTTCTGAGTCTCACTGAGCAACACACCCGCCATTCGGACAGGGTGAGCAAGCCGCATTGAAATTGGAACGATGGGCGAGCAAGTGGTACGTCTTGTCACACATGGACTGAAGGGGTTCTTGAAGTAAGGTGCTGTTAGTACAACGAAGGACCCTGACCAGGTTCCCCCAAGGGTTACCTCGCTTTTGTAGAGTATTTGAAGTTATCAGGTAGCCTTTGGGCGGCTCCGCCCCTCGGGGGCGGCATAACTGCGATACCAAGCATGTCCTGTTCCGCTGCTCGAACCCGAGACACTCCTGACCTCGAACTGCCCGGATTGCTTCAGAACCTGTCGCCAAGTCCTGCAGCCATACCTGCTAGGTATCTGGTCTTGGTGTTCCTTCGAAATTAACCTTATCGCAACGTCAAGGGGCGTCCAGCCGTCTACCTGACACGCCGTCTCTGCTCGACGCAGGCATTCGACGATGGTACTCCGCAGCCAGCACACTGAGCCGTCAGGATTGATGCCGTGGACGAAAGCGTCCTCGAATGCTTTGGATGCCAAGTATGAAGACGCCAGCGCCTCGGCCTCAGTCAAGCTTGCGGCCCAAGTCGCCAGGAGCCTACAGTGGCCATCAATCTGCTCGTAGCAGCTGTCAAGATGGTTGGATGCAGCGCTACAGCCACTGTCATTGGATATATCGAAACGTTCGATGAGGTGGTGGACCAAGTCATTACGCAAAGCGACCAGCTCGGCCAGTCCCACCTTCGTTTGCTCGTGGCGCTGAGGTGGCATGGAGATGCTGAAGCGCATGCTCGCCCAGGCTGCATCAGGAGATTTATCGCCGTTGCTGGCTCCGCTTGCGTCGACCTCACCGCGTGACGTCTCAGACGTCAGGTGGCTAGCAGTAAACATGCGCACCAGTGTGCCTAAACTTTTATCGCTCGCGCCAGCCACCTGTCGAGCTCGAACGGCCGACAGTTCTTCAACTGGACCTTCGAGTGCCGTGCTCGCAACTAAAGCTTTCAGCAAACGCTCGTACTGCTGCAACCGTAGCATGCAACGGCCCAGCTTACGCTGGACCTCATGCTGCAGGGCTTGTAAGCCTGTTTCTATGTCAGCGGTGTGTCGAGATGGCTCGCGCACTAGAGTCATTTTTTCCCGATGCTCTTGTAGGCGCCGAATGCTGCACCGGCGGTCGCGCCAGTGACGGTACTGATAATCGGAATCGGAATCATCGAAGCCAACACCCCACCAACCACCGCACCCGCTGCGGCGTCTTGGACTAGCTTCGACTGCAGAGCGCTCTTGCCCAGTTGACCGAGCTCCGACGCAGTGGCACCTGCAACCTCCTTCGCCTTCGCAGCAGCAATTTTCGCGTCTTCGAAGTCTACTTTACCGTCGCCATTCAAATCTCCCACCAACACTCCAACCGCGCCAAAGGCGTTCCCTGCGGAATCGACCGCGGCGCCGAGAGCTGCTCCTGCCCTCTTCGCACCTGAAGAGGCGGCGTCACCCGCGACTGCAGCGCCTTGCTTAACCGCTACCAAGGATTTCGCGCTGCTTTCCGAAACCGCTGTGCCAGCCTTAGATGCGAACTCCAACGTTGCATGGCCGACATCGCCCATTGCCGCTCCCGCAGAATTTCCGATTTCGGACGCGACGTGACCAGCCTTTTCTGCGGCGTTCTTAGCGGCAGCAAGAGACGCATCGACGGCCGTAGAAGCAACATCAGCAACTGACACGACTGCATCCCCTATGTCTTTCACGAATCCTACAAAAGAACTGTTCATAAATTCCAATCTTGGTGAAGGATGAGCCGTATCGTATGTGATGCTAGTCTAATCGTCGAAGCGAAGAATGTCCATTATGCAATTTTTCTTGCCTCATGCCGTACTCAAAAGTTTTGTAAATACATCGAAGTGGTACTTATGTGACCACGAGTTGACAGGGAAATCCATGAACTGGAAAAAGACAATCTTTGAGCGTCAAAAACTCTTTGATGAAACATGGGCTTCTCCGATATCGAAGCTAGCTAAGCAGTACGGACTCTCAGACGTAGGTCTGCGAAAAATATGCTTAGCCTTGGACGTACCGCTGCCCCCAAGAAGTTACTGGCAAAAGCTCGCTGCGGGAAAGAGCATCTTGAAGCCAACGCTGCTCGAGACCACCGTCCCGACTTCGTATACGCGGGCGACGTACGTTGCGCATGTAGACGAGGTATTGGAAGAACGCATCCTCCAAGCGCGGGACGCGTTATCTACCAACGCGAAGGAACACACCACCGAATACTCTCCTCCCGCCGACTCGACTACATTTTCCCAACATGCGAAATTGGTTATGCGCGCGATGAAGGGCACGAAGGTCGATGCCGGCGTGCTTAGTACAATGGGCGTGACTTGGGCTGATGTATCGGTTTGTCCTGAATTGAAAGAGCGTGCGCTTCTGCTAGTCGACAGATTTGCGCATGAGCTTGAAGTGCTGGGGCCAAAATTTGAGAACTCTTGCCCGCCAGCGCCGACATTGCGCCGCAGCGCTCGCCGCGAATCTGGCAGCAGGCGGAACTGCTTTATTTTTCATGGGCAACGCTTTTTCGTTCACATACGCGAACGCATTGCCCAAGAACTGGTTCCCCCACCGCCACCAAAACCTCAGAAGGCGCTGCGCGCGGCAACCCAACCTGCGTGGGAGTATCGTCCACCCGAGTACCGCTATATCCCGACAGGAAAGCTCTACGCATCTATTGTGGACGCGTCGACCTACTACGAAAGCTACAAGGTTGAAGACACCGTTCGCGGGACTATTGAGACGAAAATGAGAAAGGCCGTTCGATGGGCTGACGATACGGCCCTTCGTCACAACGTCGAAAAAGAAGTTCGAGCGGAGCGTGAGTCGGTCCGGCGCATGAAGGCGCAGCAGTGGGAGATGGCCAAGAGGAACAAAGACGCATTGTTAGCGCAGCTCACGTCGTTCGAGAAATTGTCGAAAGACTTGGACCGTGCTCGGTCACTTCGTCGTTTGATTGATGAGATTGTTGCGAGCAAAGCGGCGCCGGAGGAACTCGCCGGTAGCCTGGAGCTAATGGCACTGATGGCCAACTGGCTAGACCCGCTCGTGAAGGCAGAATGGCCAGACGTCGACGGCGTCGGCGATAGAAATCCGCATGCGAGCCTTTGGTAAGGAAATTATGTGACATGCGTTGAAGAATGGTTTTCTTGAACTCTCGAACCAATCGACAATGGCCTGCTGGCGCGGGGCCGCGATACCCTCATCAAGGCCAAACAGCGACCGCAGACTGGCAAGAACGTGATATTCGTGATGACTGAGATGCGTCGAACACACTAAGCATCATTTGCGGAAGCTACTTGGTAAAGCCACGGCGCGAGGAGCTCATAGGCGCCAAGCTAATCGAGTCCATGATTTGCGAACGTGCAACTGCAATGTCGGATTCCAGTCGCAAAGCGGCTTGGGACCCGAGTTATATACTCTGGGAACCGAACAGTTTATTATTCTACTACTTCGTCCTCGCCAGGCAGTGGTTCGATTTTGCTATGTTGGATGTTCTGAAGGTGATAGCTTATCAACCATCCCTTAGCGGTAATTTGGATGGTCTTGCGACGCTTATCGCCCTCATCCCGAGTACTGACGAGTACTCCTGCGTTTTCAAGGTCTTTGATGCTCGGACGAAATTGTTGAATACCGTTGAAACCAAACTGTTGAAAGTCGCTTGGTGAAAATACGCCTCCGATAGTGACTGCGTCGTCAAATACTTTTAGAGCTCTCGCACGTAGTTGAAGCTGCACAGCTTGATAAGCCTCGGCAGATTGTTCTCGCAACCATTCCATAAAGAATTCATGACGTTCATTGTCATCCTTCGGATTACCTTTTTCCGTATCAATCCAATTGCAATAGTCGTCTGCGGCGCTAAGGACGCTTCGGAGAATTCCGTGCAAAACCTTATATAATTCGCCGAAATCACTCGACAGCAAAGGTAGGGTCATATTCTGACCGTCAGCTCCAAATGCCTTGATGCGATTTTCTAAGATATCTGGAACATATTTGTCTTCGATTTCTGCAACCGGGACAGGCTTGTGTAGATATCCTTCCAGACGAGGTGACGCAACAACACCATATACGATGCCCAGTGCTCCACAGAAAACCCATCGCAGGCCTGGTAGAGTCAACAGTTCATCCCTCAATTGCTCTAACAATTCTTTTGCTTTGTCTGACGATTGCAAAAGCTCCAAATTATCAATCATGCAAACAACGCCACCAGATTCAGGTTCTGGGAAGACAGTTGCTAACCATTCCTTAACAATTCTTTGAAAACCGCTTTGGTCAAATCCTTTAGATGTGTTGGTCTCGGATTGTTTCCCCAGATTGAGCCCAGCCATTACGGCCTGAATACCCGCTTGGTACGTTGACAATTGAGGAGAATTAAGCCAAGTATCAACAGCCTTTGTTTTTATTTGCACCCCGTTTTTCTTAATTTCCTCAGCACGCTCAATCAGAGTTTGGGCCACTTCGAATAAAACTTCATCCACAAATTTTTGGAGATTTTGGTCAGGGTGTAGTTGAAATATTTTCCGACATGGAATAAACAGAGGCCCCTCCCCCGTACTCATATGTTCCTCAAACAGCTTATAAGCCGCAACGTTAACGATACTCGTTTTTCCCACGCCGTTTAAGCCCTCAACCGTCGCAAACTTTGGCACTCCCACAATTCGTCGAGCAATAGCAGAAAGCTCCTTGTCTCGACCGGTGAGCAACATGGCACCAACTTCGCTGGCTGGGAGCGAAGTTGTTTGGAAGGGCGAACTTTTGAAACCCCATTGGCTATAAACGTGCTGAAGTAATGCGCTGCTCATATATCCCTTATTTCCTGTTTCGTTTGGTTATGATTCAACATCAATTTGCAACATAGGGAAATTCTCGGCAACAGCGTCGATGATGACTTGATAGGAGGATTCATCTGAGCAACTCATGCGGGCTCTACGCCTTTGAACAATGCCTCCTGGCCCATGTCCGCTATACCCGTTTACATGGAGCGTCCACCGAACCATTGCGCGGCATTGAGCCCAAAACAGGAACCGCTACTCGGATGACTAACGTTGCGCCGTTGCGTACACGCTCTGCGAGCTCGACCTACCGCTCCTTTCGACGTTGCTTCGGGAGATACCTGTCGTTAGTCACCTCCAAAACAATGACACTAACTTTACCACCGAACCGCGCATGACACTTTGCTTCCGTGTTCTCCGAATCCCGATGGTGTCGTGAAGAGTGGCGGCCTGCCGGAAGACAAGGTCGTCGACGCCCCCTGTAGTCGACAATAGATGAACAAGCGCGATTGGGTTATTTATGTATGGGGACACCTCGAAGTCCTTGCGGCGCTGATTCCTATGGCGCGCGGCCGCAAAGCGAATTGCATCCAGCAAACCTGCCACATCAAGTCTGTTCGTTTTCCATTGCCTCTCAGTAGTATGTACGCAGCTCGATAACTCTAGCCATTCTCCTTGTGGTCCTGCGCGGCTTGTAATTGCTCTACCGGGCCTTCTACAGCCATGCAAGCAACAATGTCTGAATAGATGAACCATCGCACAAAGTCCGTCTCGACGTGTGGGTATTGGCGAAGCCTAGAGGCCCTTACCTCTCCCTCCACGCTAAGTACCTGCCAGAAACCAGAAAGCAAACCATGCGCCTTCTCGGCGGGCCCCAAACGACCCGGATGCACGCGGCGCAATCCGATGCACGAAAAACAACGCCGGCCGCAGGGGCGATAATTTTTCAATTAGCTAAGCGAGGCGATTGCCCGAAAGGAGCTAAAGGCTAGAGGTTGGTCCATCAAATGACGACATACCAGACCAAGAATTGTTAGCGCTGTGTTGTTAGCGTACCGCAGCGCCCACTTTTCATTCTTCACCCCAGGGGCACTCACAAGCTCTGGCGTGGCGGGCTTCGAAAACAGCGACACACATAAACCGTGTCCGGTTTCCTAGTTGTGCCACCTCGCTGCCTTCACTAAGATGTAGACGCCGCCGCCGGGCCAACCACTGAATCAGGCGTTCGGCTGGCTTTTAGGGGGTTTCAGAATTAAATTCCCAAATGTTTGAGGATGCTGATTGTATACTTTGAAACCCTGGTCTTCTGCACCAGAGCCTGTCTTGACAACCGTCCGGAGCAGTAATCTTCCCAGTTTGAAAACATCACCTCAAAGTCATTTTTTCCTACGCGCTGTATCGTCTCAGCATTGGGAGAACTAATCTCCACATGGCTGGACTCGACACGGACTATCGAAAACTCATCGCCCAAAAATTTTCTCGCTGCCGTCCAGTTTCGTATTTTCATGCCCGGCGCTAAGCCAGTTCGAACACACAGCCACACCTCTGAAAAAACCATTTTGCTCCCTGGGATAAAAATTTGTCGCGGTTTAAAAAATCACGCCTTTGACTATCTGGCACACTTTTCAGCTTTTAAATTTCCGTCGCCGACGGCAATGAAACAACGTTAGCAACCTCAGGTTGCATCTCATCGCTCGACAGCGCGAGCGCCGCCGCTGACGGTGACTTCGTCGGCTTTACCCTAGGTCGCGTAGCATCTCAGCTTAACGAATAACGTTACCGCGAACGCCCGACAATTTCCCGTGTGCGGCGGGCGCTATCTCGTAACAATTGCTGAAGAATCGATTATCCGCTCAAAAAAATATTGCCGCGCGAGTGGCGATTTAGGGCATTAGCAGCTATTCGTTGAATGTCCCCTCTTGGCCAACAGCCGCCTGTCGTCATGGGAATGTGCCACATCTGACCTGAGTTACCATCATTGCACGGATGTCCAACTCTATTTATTTTCCGTAGACTTCGGGCGCCAAGGTACTGGTCCAGCCCAATTATTACCTTGTCCATCGAGAAATTTTTTGACCACGGGGTTTTTACCAAACGCTCCAGGCAGCCAAACTAGAGGGTCGGCAGGCTTCGCATCAAAGTATTCAAAGAATATCCATTGGTCATATGAGACAATACCCGGCGCACTCAATTCGCCAACTACATTCATGCTAACCGGAAGATGCTCTAACAACTTATACCAGATGAGAAGGTTTCTAAACTTACCATCGTCTACAGTATTGAAAGTGCAATTCAAAAATAACACTGCTAACTCATGCGAAGAGAGCTGAGCCCGCAGAAAACTCGTGTAGCCTTTCCGCATCTTATATCGAGTAGCATCATCGCCTTCTATGCTCAATTTATCCACCAAATTAAGAACCTGATAAAGGTGGCGGAAATAGTGTCCGAGTATGTGGTTATGCTCCTTTTGCAACAAACGATACAGGTCTAACTGAGTCATACTGCTCGATGCGCCAGCGGCTGTCGCTTTGAGCACTTCCGCGAAAACCTGTCGCCCAAAAACTACTGGCGGTGACGATGGCGGAGCAAGCCCAGCCAGCACCCGTGACCGCACAAGATTCGGATTAGCACGAACAACCGCAGGGTCAAAACTGAGATTCTTAACGTTCTCTGCATGTAGATTCAGCAGGTGAAAAAAGGTGGTTTCAAATGCCTGAATATTCGCATGCTGCCGGTTTTGACTAGCTTCGCTTCGCGCATCGCGCAGTTGGACCCTCTGCAAAAGGATAGTCACTGCCAGCGCAATTAGCGTGCCAAAGGTCAAGACCGGATTGACGAAACCACCAAAGAAATCGCCAAAGGTACCTAAGAAGCCCCCCATCTCAGTCGCGAAGTCAGAGGTGTTGGTATCCTTCGCTCCCGGAGCGTGGGCGGCAGCCATAGAGTGACCATAGTAGTCAAAGACGAGTAAGGCTCCCATCAAAATCGTACCAATTACAAAGACTATAGCAATCAGGCGTGCTATCTCTGCCGCCTCTACATCCGGCTTGTCGCTCTTCGGCGCAGCCAAGTTATATATGGTCCTTTTCAAATAAATTCCGATGATAACGATTACGGCCACATATAATGCGACGAATAAAATCATAATATTCCTAGTACAGATATCGCGGCAAAAGCCAAAAAATGAAATTAATTCTTGCATGGATTTTCTTGCACCGGCAACTATTGGCCGGTTGTTGCCGCCAAAAAGACGGTAATCGACCAGAATATTACTCTTCACAGAGCGTGAGCAGTTCCTCAAACTCGATGTAGCCAGCTCGTTACTATCGTCGGGGCTGATGGGGTCGAAGCAAATCACTGGGCATTGGTAATCAGCCCCAGCTACAGCAGCAATATCCAGCCCACAGTGACGACCACCGCCACCCCGAGAGCAATCATCCCAATTTCTACTAAAAACAACGGTGCCCTTTCGGGGTCAGTCATTATTTCTCGAAACGTCATGGCGTCACGCCAGGTCTTGGTCGTCCAGCGGTGCTGCGCGGTCGTGCTCTGTCAATTCGTAGTCTACGAAGTCCATGGCTTGTCTCCAAGTTGTTGATGTAATGGTACCGGAATTCTCATCCGGTTTACAGCCTCATACGCGGCGCTGTGGCCGGCGACCAGCGGTCGCGATTTACTGGCGGTCACGATTTTATTCTTGCGCCGGCGCAAGGTCACGGCTGCGTTCTTCTTTCCGGCAGCACGCGCGGCTCGCTAGTTTCGGTATGCCTGGACTTCAGCGTCAACGTGGTGCACGTGTTGCTCAAACCGCTCTACACGGCCGTTCAAATTGTCTTGTTCATCCTGTTGAGCGCTAACGAGGCGACCTTCCGTCATCGCGCGCCCATTTGGAGCATGCTGCCTAGCAGCGAAACGCCCGCTTTGACGCGGGCGCTCTCATATTGAGCGGGTTCTATTCGGCGCTGGAACTCGACGCTGTCCTTCCATCGGAGGTATGGACCCTTCGTAGTTCAATGGCGTTCTGGACCGTACGCCTTTCCAAAAATCAAAGCGGCGCGCATTTGCTCATTTGGATGCAACCCATTAAGTTCCGACAGTTGTTCCTCAGTGATTTCGGCCGAAGCGACATCGCCGCCAACGTTCCGAAAAATCATAGTGTCGTTGTACGAGAATTCCACGCGGACGAGCGGCTCGCCTGTGAAATATGGTTCAAATTTGTAGGTTTTCATTCGGTATGCTCCGGTTGAGATATCGGTTGTTCGGTGGAGATTGGCGCCTCGACTTGGCGCCTCCTCCTCCATTTGTCAGGCGTGAATAGCTGACATCCTTGCCTTGACAAGCCCATCGCCCAATTTCTCCCACTTCTTGCAACCTAAGGGCACATCAATTTTCCGTAGCGACGTCAGCCCTGGCGCATGTTCAACGGGAACAAGCCAACCCGGGCGCGACTCATGGGGGTAGAAGGGTTGCCACTTATCCCCAAGCCGGGCCGCACTGTCGTACGCGCGGTGAAGTTGAAGGACGCGCTCAAGTTCAATTCCAAGAACATTTTGACGTGTCCGCACAGCCGCCTTCACCTGTTGCAACACGGAGGCGCTTGGCCGTTTAGCCGGCGCTTCAAAGGTTTCGCGAATTTCACGTTCGCCCGTATAGAGCTCGGCAATCGCTAGGGTTTGGGACGCGACATGACAGTTGTCAATTGCATCCAAGAGCCAAATCATTTCGTTCAGCGTTGGAGCATCATCGTCAACGGTGAATTCCACGTCCACATCCGGCATCACGTGTCTTGCACCTTCAAAGTCCAAGTTCGTCCGACGCTCACTCCATTCGATTGCCCACGGCAGCAGAACTGCACGTACAGCTTGCACATCTGCGGCGCACTCGGCGCGGAATTTGTAGGCAGTCGCGTTTTTGGTATCCATTTTTTCCCTTTAGGTCGATTGAATTTTGGCTGGTGTCTAGCATCAGCGGTTTTTCGTAGCTGAAACCCAGTGGGACTGGGCTATGGAACGAGAGGATGTAAGGCCGCGACTACGGTGGGCGTGCAATGGAAATGGTCGGGAAGGCTTGGTCGATTTGAAAACGAGAGGCGATGGACACGGCGACAGTCATCGTCGAGACGACAGTCGTGTCAATTCGATGGCTAGAAAATAGCGGCCGAATTTGATGAGAAATTGCTTTGGAAGTGAAATACACAAGCACCCTTTTTTCGAATAAACGTTAACCCGCTCCAAGCTGGAGCGGCGATAACGTCAGGGGCTTGCGTTGCCGGACGGTTACTTCTTTTGTGCATGGACCTACGAAACATCTTTTCACCGTAGAAGCGTGAGCTTCTTGCTAGCGGCAGGCACTAGGAGATTTCCGTCGTGCCTCGGTCCAATGCAGCTATATTGCCAAGGAATAACATATCTGTCAAGAACCAGAAATTAGAATAGCTAAGCTTGTTCTTGATAGCTGCGCCAGCTTTCAGCCGTTGGTCAGTTCGTGGCGGAGTCGCAATCCAGCGACATATCCCCCCGTATCAATCTGTACTGGCTTCCCCTTTCCGATAAATGTGCCCCGCACAAACCTGGGTACGCAATTTCGACCACCCCGCTGGCCGCGCCATAGATTTGCGAACGGTCAGCGTCGTAAGCAAGTCCTGGTACGAAAACCACGACCTCTGAAATTCCATCACGACGTCGTCCAGCACATCACCTTTCGGCAGCCGCTTATACAATGACTGTGCTTCCTCGCACGCATGGTTGAGTGCAACCAGTGCACCCTTCAGTGACCCATGCGGGCCAGCCGCATCCGATTCCGGGATGCTCGCGTCGGTGTCAACATTCACAGCAAATTGGGCCGCCGCTGTACGCACGAGGTCGCATACCTGCCTGGTGACCGAGGGAGTAGTTTCCGCTAATTTAACGACCCAATCCAGCCGCGCCTTCGCCTCCGCCACATCCATCTCGAGCGCACGTGCACGTGCGGGACCGGCCAGTTCCGACAACCGTCGGTTGACGCGTGCAATTTCACTTTCGTTGAGGCCATGTTGCGCGAGCGCGGCAGCACCCTCAAGGCTCAGACAATCCAAGCCCGATGGAAGCCTCAGCAACACGGTGTTGTTTGTTCGTCCGAAGGCGATTCCTTGGGGATTCCGGAACGTGTCGTACACCGCGCGAATTATCTCTACCTTTGCAGGCCGCTTACCCAGCTTGAGGCGTTGATAGACAGCGATGCTGCCGCTCATGGACGTTGTTTTTTCAGATTTCATGGGGTTCATTTCTAGCTTTCGTAGCGTGGTTGTCAAGGTCAGTCAAAACGTATAGCGCCCGATGTGTTTCACAGACCCACTACTCGTATGCCGCCCTACATCTGCGCGAGCCACGGCGCCCACGGAGCCAGACTGGAACGAGCCAGTAGACACCGGCCAAGATGCCAGAACTCGGCTCTCCATCACTGAAAAGCCTGCATGTTCATTACGACTACTCGACTCTTCCTTCGCGAAGTGCCGGCCCGGCGGGACTGGGTCACGACGCTGCCTATCTAACAACACTGCCCGATGGTCTTGTTTTTGCTCACTGGATTTACGGTGCCTATACATGTCAGGCCACTTACTGAAAGGACCAACACCATGACCGCAAGAACCCTTATGCAACAGTGCACCGACGAGTTATTCGACCTGATGCGCTCGCTTGTAACGATGAACGAAGCCGCCAAACGTGGCGAGCCGATGCCATCACTAACCCCCGACCAAGCACAGACCCTCCTCCTGACCGTCGGGGATGCGCTGATGACCAACCACCGCGCGATGCGCTCGAAACAAAGCTCGAGCCTTCTGGCTGCTTGATTCTTGATTTCAAAGCCCCGGCCTCCAGGCTGGGGCTGTCTTTTGCCTTCCCGTTACACTCGGCGGGCGCTCACGCGACGATTTGGTTCGGGAGCGTCGCGCGTACCTCCGCATCGAGCCGTGGGCCTACACGAGCACGCCACTCCACCAAATTAGCGAGGCGTGCCGGACGGTCACATGCGACGAGGAACGGCTGGTTTTTCTTTGCCAGCTTGGCGATATCGGTCGTTGCATTGGTAGTACGCGGCTTGGCCAAGTACACCCCGAAAACCGGCTCGAACCGGTTATTCACCAGCACTGCGTCAAAGTGCGACCATCCTGCCAAGCCAAGATAGTTGCGAGCGGCACCCCGCGGCCCTACGGCGCGCAGGGACAGCCATGCGCCGCCGAGGGGGTCAAGCGGGTCGCGCACGGCCCACTGGGCAACTAGGTTTTGCACGAGGTCGATGACCGGAGCCCGGACATTCCAATCGTAGGTGCTCAGGTTATAGCCGTCGGCAAACCAGGGTATCGCTGCGTTTGCGTCAGGGGCGAACTCAGCCGCAACCAATTCGGACAGCCATTCTTCGTTCAATATCTCGGCGCCGCGCGTGGTGAGCACATACGCCTTGGCGACGCCAGTTTTCGGCACGGGCGCCTTCAAGGCCTTTTTCGTGCCTTGGCGGTGGCGCAGGTCGCGAGCCAGAAGTAGCCCGGCCTTAGCTAAATTCGAGGCCGCTACCTGCGCCATCACATGCGCGGAACGTGACGAACTGGACGGCCAGGCAAGTTGCGAAATGTCACGGGTCGAGAGATAGCCCCAAGTGCCGACCAGGCACAGAATGTTAAGTTTCTGGGGAGTTAGTTTTTTCATTGTAGTTTCCGTTAAGGTGTTGTTGTTACCCCTGTTGCATTTGCGTCGGGGATTCTCTGCGTATAGCCACAATGAATTCAGCAACAAGCTCTAAATGAAAAAACTCTTGAAAGCCGCATGTCGCCTGGACTTCCTGTCGACCATGGTCCCGCTGGCGCGGGCCAAAATCAGACTGCAGTCGACAACAGTCTCGACGTAGTGACGAACAGCCGCGACCTCCGGCGGCGAATTAGCCCCCTCGCTGCGCTCGGAAAGCCCCTCGGACCTGCAACAGCTACCTTTAAGTCGACCCGAGCCGCAACAACCTTTTTTGTCAGCACGGTACCAGGCGGTTTCGCCCCTTTTGCCGGGCCAGCCGCGGCAAGTCTAAGCGCAGCTTTCTCTCGACCGTAGCCCTACTTGTTTTCGTTGATTGCCTCCTCGTCATCGTCGGGCCGCAGTGTGGTTGCATCACAGCGCCGCAGTTGCCCCCTTTCGGACGTCTACTCGTAGCCGCGCCCCGCGAGAACTTGATGCGCTCAGTTTCAAAACTTGAAATGCAGCGCCGCGCTACTGGTAAAGCACCCGGACACTCCTCGCGGCCGCAGCACCCAGCCCCGTACCTTCGCCCCCGCACTGGGAAGCCTTCGAAGCGCAGCACTCGCCCTACCCTTTGTTTCCAACACGTTGGCCCTACATCCTACGGGCCACGGTCTGGTGTTGCGCATCCTGCGGGCAACGGCTTGGTGCTGCACCTCCTCCGGGCCACGGTTTGGTGTTGCGCATCCTGCGGGCCACGGTTTGGTGTTGCGCATCCTGCGGGCCACGGCTTGGTGTTTCGCCTCCTTCGGGCCACGGTTTGGTGTTTCGCATCCTTCGGGCTGCGGTTTGGTGCTTCGCCTCCGGAGGGCCGCGGTTTGGTGTTGCGAATCCTGCGGGCCACGGATTGGTGTTTCGCATCCTACGGGCCGCGGCCGAGGTCCTGCATATCGGAGGAGCTCCCTATTGCTTTCAATGGGTGCGTGCTGATGACCTGGCGGGTCGCAGTTTGGTGGTGTTGCGTATCGGGAAAACTTCTGGACTCCTGGGTGTCGGGAGGACTCCAGAGGTTCTGTATATCGGAGGAGCCTACGTGGTCTCGCACATCGAGAAGACTACGGGTTGGTGCGGAATATCGGAGGGACTAGAGCATTGACACCAAAAGGGGGTGCTGTGCCGGCCGAAGGCCGGGGGCTTGAAGTGCTTCACATCGCTACCGCCCGCTCGATTTCATTGATAGCAATGGGTCGTGCTGCGCACTGCGCAAAGTGTCTGAGAACGTTGCGCTTTGAGTAACCCGGAGATGCCGGAGTTTGGCGGGATTGGGGTTGGATGACCGAGCGAAGCGAGGACAGTGCTGGTGAACGGGATGGTGGTGCATTCATCTTGCGCTGGCGCAAGGCAGTAGCTTGGCGGCCCGATTGTTTCAATCGCACCGCAATTTAAATCGTGTCGCCGCTCCGCGACGCGTGATTCAAACAACTAGGCAAATGAAACAATCGGCCCATTTTCCTGATTTTAGCCCACGAATATTTCAACGCAATCCCCGTTACACGCTGCGCGTTCGACGTTGCGGGAGACCTGCTTATTGAGCGTTCGCTAATGCGAAAGCGTCCGCCTGGCCGGATGGCATCTTGCCTGATTCAGCACTACTTCATTCACTACCCCCTCATGGGGCGTTTTCGATGTTCCGGCTTGCGGTGCACAAAGCGCCTCAATTTGCGCGATAGCGGCTTCGGTGACAAGGCCATAGCTCCAAGGAACCGTCCGTTACTCGTGCGGGGTGGGCCTGGTGATTCAGCCCACCGAACGCCTTGCCGGACATGTGACCTAGGGAGACGGGAAGTCGGCGCCATTGGCCTGCAAGTCGGCGGTGATGGTGGCGCTGCAATTGGCGAATCCTGCAGCCGTCTCGCCCGGCGAAGCCCTACCGCGGCAGCTGAAGGATACGAGCGCGGGCTTCAATGCCTTCGGCGTGGGCGGAAACCATAGACATCTCGAGGTGAACGGAAGCATCGAGGCTGCGCCCGGTTGCTTCTCGGGAGACGGGCATTGAGGTGGTTTTCGAACAGCAGGATGTCCCTTTGTCGCGAGTGTAGACGAGTGCAGCCTTCCAGAATGCGGTTGCGCGCGACAGGCCTACATTCGGCCAATGGAGCGCTATTCGCTCCTGAACACTTTGAAATCGGCGGGAGTGTTTAGGACTACTTCAAATCGGTGTAAGCCCAGAGAGCCGCAGGCTCTCTTTGGCCAGCCGGAACCGAACGCCGGCAGGCGTTCCAGGCTACCTCGGGGAACTAGGTCCGCGGCACTCGCGCGTAAACTACGCCGACTTTGACCTCCTACATCCTACGTACCATTGATGGGCTCCTGCCCAAATCTACATGGCCGCCGGCATCGAGTCAGTTTAACTTTCGCGGAACGCTGCAGTCTCATGGCTGGCCAAAGGAAGCGAAGACTACTTTTGTAGCGCATAAACTACATGGAATTGACCTGCAGAGGCGCTTTTACTACTTAGACTTTCAGGCACTTCTAAAGCGATGGCGGCCCTTCAGGGACGGCCATCGCAGTATTAATAGTAGAACTTAGATTTGCATGCGTTCTCGTCACAAATCCAGGAAGTTTTCCCTATGATAGGAGGTGCTTTTAAGGCATCTGCAATTGTCCCAGCGCGTCTGCAAAAGTCCCCGCGTCTGCAATTGTCCTCTTGAAAATACCTACCTTGTGCTGCCGATTCGCTCAATCTCGACCATCCCATCTTCGATGACCCCGCAGCGCCATTTATCGAGTTTGCCGATTTGCTGGATGGCCTTGACGAGCCGGCTACGTCGATTGCGCAACGTACTTCCAGTGCAAGGGCTACCCCATACGTGAACCTGAAGGCCATCAATGGCATACCGCCGCCTTTGTCCAGACCTCAGGTTCGCGGAAAGCCAAGCGTGGAGAGCTTTCCCGGGCTCGCCCAGCACGCTACACCGTTCAATCAACGAAATATGGCAGTACTGGACGCCAAGTAGCGCAGTAGTGGCGCGAGGATTTAGCGCAATGACCACCGAGTCGTCATCCCCGATTAGCCACGAGAGGATGCGGCAGGCATATTCCTTGTTGTCCCGCCGTTCCCACAAAGTAGTTTCAGCGAAGCGGCGCACGGCCATCTGAGCGTCCTTACGATTTTTTCCGCCAACAGACCTACTCCCTGCTGCGATAGCAATTTCGGACCAGGTTGCACGTAGAACGAAAAGCTCAGTCACGTCGCGCGTCCCTTCGAAGCCAAGTTTGGCCATCAATCGAGTGCCTACTCGTCCTAGATTGGAGGTGTCTAAGCGAATTTCTTGCTGAGCCGCAATCGCCAACAATCCAAGAAATACCGACTGCTCAGCGATTCCCAGCGCGTCCGGACCTCGCCACCGGAGTTGCGATTGGCCGAAACTGCTAAGAACATCCAATTTGGCTCGGCCACGCTTCGGGAGCGCGAGAAACACAGGTGCGAGTGCGAGAGCAGGTTCTTGGAGCGCGAACTCATATCGTGCGGACTTAGACATAAGTTACTTCCTTGGCTTTGCCAGCGTGCAAACCTTTGACCTTCAGTGGGACTTTTGCAGATGCGTCCACCATGAGCACGCCATCGAAAGTGCGCCTAAACAGCACTGGCCGCTGTAGAGCAAGGTAATTGGTTTTGACAAACTCAAGCTGGACTATTGAACTTGGCATGCAATCGTTACTTGCCCCGGAATCCCTTAGCGGCTTTGAGAGATTGAGCTGCCAGCGCACACCGTCAGTGAGCGCGCTCGACCCGCGCGAGGCAGTTGCAGCGCTACCAGTCCCCGAAACAAAAACCTTATTCGCGTGGTGCGCGACAATTACGGCGGCTCCCGTCTTCCTGGCGAGCTTTTCAAGCGCCTGCACCATGTCAGTCATGGCTGCGGAGTCATTTTCATCCCCTCCATGAAGTCGGCGCAAAGGGTCGACAATTATCAGCCTGGCCCCCTCAGCAAATGCACACAGGTCTGTATAGAACTGAGTGGCCACATCCCCTTTGGTCAGGTGATGCGAGCCACTGCTCGTCGGAACGATGCAGAGGTTATTCGCCCAACTGTCGATGACCGTGGCCGCTGTCACACCATCGAGAAAGGAACCGCTCAATTCATCCATCACGTAACGATGAATCGCATGAAGTCGATGGCTCAGGATACTTGCCGTTTCTTCTGCAGCGACTAAAACGACTTTGCCAGGCATCTCCGTCTTAAACGGAAGTCCACATCCAATGGAATTGCCTGCTGCCAGCGACATAGCGAGTTGGAGAAGGAACGTCGTCTTCCCGACAGCGCCGGGGCCGACAATCATTCCAACTGTGCCAGCCAGCAAGCCTGGCAAAACGAAATCCAATGCGGGAGGAGGACAATTGAGGACGCCGCGAATGTCGAGGGATTGAATTTTCATTGCACACCGCCAGTCCGCTGCTCGACGTTTGAAGCCAGCCAGGCCTCGACATCGGTCATTCGCCACCGTAACAGACGTGTTCCTGGAATATAGACCCGTGGCGGTACTGCCAAGCGGTTGCGCCTGAGGTCCTTCTTGATAGTTTCTGGGCTGCGGCCAAGCAAGGTGGCCAAATCGTCGAGGTCAAGCAAATTCAGGTTCAAGGCAAGCTCCATTCGTTCTTAGGGTGCAACCGCAGAGGTCATCGAACTCTGCGGCCGATACACGTCCCTACGTGTACAAATGGTGTATCCACAAGGATTTATATTTCCCTCTCTCTCAAGAACAAGCAGCGTCACCTAGTTGCAGGGTCGAGATATGCTGGTACCAAGACCTGAGCGGTGAAACGCTGAAAGGCCAAAGAACCGTCCTCTCGGAAAGCACGCGTTTTTCTGAAGACAACGGTGCGCCAAATTCTGGGACTCACCCAGATTGATGATGCCGTTGAGGACAACTGGCTGTTTGCTGTCGACGGGCCGGTAGCCGCTCGGGCAGCACTCGCAAAAACATCTTTGTCCTAAATCTAGTGGTCCTGCGGTGCGCATACTGCGCGCCACGCTTTAGTGTTCCGCTTCCCGTGGGCAACGGTTTGGTTCTGAGCTTCCTGCGGGCCGGGCCTTTGCCCTGCATATCCGCGGAGCCCCCCCCTTTGCTTCCAATCGGTGGGCTAACTTGGTGAGCTGCCTGTCTTCGAAGTGCCGCACGCTTGCGCCGGCGCAAGGCCTAGGTCTCGGTGCTAACTTCTTGGTGGCCGGTCGTCGAAGTGCCGTACGCTTGCGCCGGCGCAAGGCCTAGGTCGGTGTTGACTTCTTGGCACCCTGTCGTCGAAGTGCCGCACGCTTGCGTCGGCGCAAGGCCGAAGTCTCGGTGCTCACTTCTTGGCGGCCTGACGTCGAAGTGCCGTACGCTTGCGTCGGGGCAAGGCCGAGGTCTCGGTGCTGACTTCCTGGCGGCTTGTC
>Ga0265798_10000969_pt1 | contig 45874 bp, 47 predicted proteins | sample P3T30metagenome_FD_192430 | JGI IMG/M metagenome (GOLD analysis project Ga0265798, IMG submission 192430) | Plant litter microbial communities from East Loma Ridge, Irvine, California - P3 T30 | ecosystem: Environmental > Terrestrial > Plant litter > Unclassified | place: USA: California... | reverse complement strand
CCGGCGTTTGGTGGTGAGGTATTCCAAATATCACTACTTTTTACCGTAAATCGGCGCCAACGATCCTTGTCAGCACAGTAGTCGTGTTTCTCGGAATAGCACCACGCATGGTCATGTCCACTGTTACCTCGCGTGTCTATATCCAGAAATTGAAAATTTGCCGTTTGTCTAGCACGTGCATGCGAATTGGCTTGCAATATCAATGATGATTATGGATACCGGACACGTAACGACTTTGATCCGGCATCTACTGCGAGCACCATCATGCATACAACACCAACTTATACTTACTCATACCGTGTGTACACGGTACACTCTTGCAATGTATAAATCGACATACGTAAGCCAAGCCGCCATGTTGCAGGTCATTTTGGATCCGGGCATGAACCTGAGCCTCCAGATTGCAAGGTACCACCATACCTCAAACTCCCCTATGCAGTCTACCGCTACAGGTCGTCGATCTGAACAATGTCCCTCTTATCGTCTCAAGCCAAGATTCTTGAGAGGGATGGTGTTCTTGAGCTGACCGATTGCGTCCCAATGAAGCAATAAGTTTCGAAATCGCGGATGGCACACAGCCATGGGTTCATTTCATGGGCTGCTTCCGTATTTGCCTGGGTACGATTGACACATGCAGCCGTATCTTCTGGGTTGAGCTCACTCACCGGTACGAGATACCAAGACTTGTGGCTGCCTTGCCCGGCGAGTATTTGAGTTGACATGGAAAGATGCTACTGGGCCATTGAGGCCCTCTATAGTCAAGGGAATTCCAACAGTTGCAGTATGGCATGATCCTCCGCTGTGTCGATGGAGAACAAGCCATGCTGGTGCCCATCGCCGCAGCGGGTGACTCACAGCTAGGACATCATAATGTAGACAAGATGTGCGATCGAAGTCTTCTCTTGTCACGGGGGTGTGAGCGTTGTTCAACATTCATGACAGTACCCGAAAAGCCATAGGAGGCCTCACGACAAGTTTATCCTTGCAAGAGTCTGCCTTGGAAAGAAACGAATTACCAAATGCAGCCTGTACATTGTCAATTACATTCTCAATTCCTGGAAAGTCGATTCCCATCATTACAGCCATATGAATGATCGGGGAGATCACTCTCCCAACCTGAGAATGCATCTATACCCCCTATCTTTATGATCGTCTTAGGTGACTGAGCTCCCGTTCTTAACATTAGAACATACAACCAAGAGTCGCAATCCTTCTCGAAAACTTTGAGGACCAAAAAGAAACTACTCAGGAGCCGTACCTGTAGGCTACAACTACTCCAGTATTTGTCGTATGCACTATCACGTAACACAACAGCGCAATTACTCTACGTGTCTCCAAAGGCTTCACTTCCAACGTCGCTACAGCTAAGAGGGGCTAGTCCCACCCCATCTCAACGTCTTGGCAACCCCCTCCTCAGTACCATGGTATGTTTACGGCACCAATGGTCAGCCCCGCCCAGGACCATCCAACATCGACTCAACGCACCAATACCCTCATCATGAACAAGGCGTAGTTGCACAAGAACACTCGAGATGCAGCAGTGGCATGTTCTAGTCCACTATGTCGCTCAAGTAATTTAGGAGAGCGAGGACCCTTCTTTGTTGTACCTGCAGAACGACATCATGTCAACCAAGCTTTCAACATGCTCGACTTCTCAACAGGAACGTTCGAGACTGGTACGAACCCCGCTGTGACTCCCTTTGTCAACGAACATTCTTGTTACCATCACTCGATGTCCACCACATCTTACTCAGCGATGCACCAACTATAATTCCATCACATCGCATCATATTCACCATGCCCGGTTCTCCAAGCTGGTACATGCTTTCGTCCAAAGCAACAGCGCACATACGCTACGATGCCTTGATCCCTGCGGCCGTGTTTACGAATCTGGCGCTGGTGGTGGTGGGCTTGAGATGGTATAGCAGGGCGGTTGCGAAGACGGGGAGGGTGGGAATGGAGGATTGGCTCGTTAGCGTTGCGATGGTGAGTTCTCGCTCGTGTTCAAGAGAAGGAAGGGGTGTGCTAACATGTGTGTGTAGGTTTTGTCGATTGGCATGACGGGCCTAATAGGCGGTGGTAAGATCCACCTTGGAAAATATGAGTAGGGAAAGCTGAATGCTGACAAGAGAGTAGAATTCTATATCGACACGCATCCAAGTACCGAATGTAATTTACCCATGATACTAAAAGTAAGTCTGACTGATACGCAAGCGGAGTCGCGTACGCTGATATCTACACAGCTCGTTTTCACGCAATCCCTGATCTACCACCTCGCCACAAACCTCGTCAAAGCCTCTTTCACGATCCAATATCTACGCCTCTTCTCATTACTGCGCCCCGTCGTCATACTCTGTAGTATTTTACTCGTCGCCATCCTGGGCGCCGCAGCTTGGGGCATCTTTGGCGTCATATTTCTGTGCGAACCAGTGCAAGAGTACTGGCATGTTGGGATGCAGGGCAAGTGCATGAGCGCAGAAATTCACTTCTTTTCGACGGGCGTGCTAGGGATCGTGCTGGATTGGTGTATTTGGGTGCTGCCGATGCCGGTCGTAGGGAGGTTGAGACTGCCGAGTAGGCAGAAAGCGGGATTGGTGGGGGTTTTTGGGTTGGGTGGGATGTAAGCCTTACTTTTTGAATTTGTGGATGGCAGGATTGATGCTGATGATAAGAATAGCGTGTGTACTGTTAGCATTCTGCGCTTAGTACTCGTGCAGTATTACGCGCGCGCAGGACAAGTCACTAGTAAGCCATCTTCTTCCCTCCATCTTCTTCCCTCCACCTAAGTTCCACCATCAGAATCCGGCACATTCGCCCTCATCTGGTCCACCATCGAGCTCAACGTCGCCATCATCTGCGCCTCGCTGCTCGTCATGAAGCCGCTGTTCGCAAAGTTTGCACCGGCAATGGTGTCTGAGCAGCCCATGTCTGCGGCCGAAGATGCAAGGATGTGGAGAGGCACGACTGGGCTGCATTTGCTTGAAGTTGGTGGTATTGAGGAAGATGAGGAAGATGAGGAGGAGAAAGAAGAAGATGAGGTCGAGAACGAAGAGAGGAGAGATACGGCTGTTGCGATGCGTGAGCAGAGGGTGCAGATGCCGAGGAGGGTATGCGAGCACAGGGGTGGGAGAGATGTGAGGGTGAGGTGGTCGTGTTGATCGATATCAGAAGTAGTGTTGAAAGAAGTGTAATGTGTATGTCAACGACTATTAACGGCTCATGAACACTGGAGATATCAAAGGAGGAAGCTGCCCGGAGCATAACGTTATGCACGTGTCATGACGTAGCTTGCCCAGGCATGTGGTTTCAACACAGCGAGAACCTTTCTCGGAAGCATCTGCCTCGAGGAAGTCTGATAGAGAGCACGGACTCCGAAGCTTTGCCATGAAGAAGAAAATATATTCTTAAGCAACAACATTTGAAGTGAGTTATATTGCGTTGCTTGGAAGCTGTGGTGGTGATGACAGAATTCAGGTGCCCAGGTGGGAGCTTCCCACTAGCGCCATCTCAGAGCACATGTGGAGCCCTTGCACGGCTCAACCACAACCTACTGTATGCTTGTTGGTCTCCGCCCGCGCCTCAAGACCCGACCCTCTCTCCTCGACCTCATCCAGAAGAAGGACATCGACCAGATCTCCGTATCCCCCCCACCCGTCGTCGAGGCCACCCGCGTGCCGCTGCCTGCTAGCCCGCAGCCACAAGCCCAACGAGAGCTGTCGCAGCCTCCGCCTCCGCGCATTACACTACAGGAAGACAGCGAAGAAGAGAGTCGCACAGAAGCAGCAGCGAAGATGCCTCCTGTAAGCTTTGCCATTGAGGTTCGGCGCTATAGAGGGACGAGAGCTAATGGCGGGGCGACAGAAGAACCAGAAGAAGCAGGAGAAGAAGGAGGAGGAGGAGGAGGAGCATGGTATGTATCACCAAATGCGCACCTACAGCATTACTTGCTAATACGCCACAGGCGCCATCTACTCGGTCTCTGGGTCCGTAACCGTAACCGCATCGCCACGCATGAGTGTACACTAACAACCACAGACCCGTCATTGTCGCCGAGAACATGATCGGAGTGGCCATGTACGAGCTTGTATGTGGCACGCATCATATCAATCAACGGGAAACTAACAGTTTCAGGTTCGTGTTGGTAACGAGAACCTGGTCGGAGAAGTCATTCGCATCGACAACGACAAGGCCACCATTCAGGTCTACGAGGACACCGGTATGGCTCCAGTGCTCCGAACACAAGCCAGAAGCTAACACAAACAGCCGGTGTGACTGTGGGCGACCCCGTCTTCAGGTCCGGCCAACCCTTGTCGGTCGAGCTCGGCCCCGGCCTCATGGAGACCATCTACGACGGCATCCAGCGCCCACTCAAGGGCATCGCCGACGACGCCAAGAGCATCTACATCCCCCGCGGCATCGATCTGCCCGCCCTCGACCGCAAGAAGAAGTGGGACTTCACACCCGGCAAGCTCAAGGTCGGCGACCACATCACCGGCGGCGACGTCTTCGGTACCGTCTTCGAGAACAGTCTGCTCAGCGAGCACAAGATCCTCCTGCCTCCCCGCGCCAAGGGTACCATTACCCGCATCTCAGGCAAGGGCAGCTACACCGTCGACGAGAAGATCTTGGAGCTCGACTTCAATGGCACCAAGACCGAGTACAGCATGATGCACCGCTGGCCCGTGCGGGTACCTCGCCCATCGACCGAGAAGCTGTCGTCCGACCGACCTCTCATTGTCGGCCAGCGTGTTCTGGATGCCCTGTTTCCCAGCGTCCAGGGTGGTACCGTGTGCATTCCCGGTGCTTTTGGGTGCGGCAAGACTGTCATTTCACAATCGCTGTCCAAATTCTCCAACAGTGACATCATCATCTACGTTGGATGTGGTGAGAGAGGTAACGAGATGGCTGAAGTTTTGATGGATTTCCCAGAGGTAGGCGAGAGCCATTGGACCCTATATCGAAACCATCACTGACACCCACAGCTCACCATCGAGGTCAACGGGAAGCAGGAACCAATCATGAAGCGCACCACCCTCATCGCCAACACGTCCAACATGCCTGTGGCTGCCCGTGAAGCCTCCATCTACACCGGTATCACAGTCGCCGAGTACTTCCGTGACCAAGGCAAGGACGTTGCCATGATGGCCGACTCATCCTCGCGATGGGCAGAGGCTCTTCGTGAAATCTCAGGTCGTCTCGGAGAGATGCCTGCTGATCAAGGTTTCCCGGCCTATCTCGGAGCCAAGCTCGCGTCTTTTTACGAGCGCGCTGGACGTGTCGAGGCGCTCGGCAGCCCTGAGCGCTACGGTAGTGTGTCCATTGTCGGTGCCGTCAGCCCTCCAGGCGGTGACTTCTCGGATCCCGTCACAACCAGTACCCTCAACATCGTACAAGTCTTCTGGGGTCTCGACAAGAAGCTCGCTCAGCGCAAGCACTTCCCGTCCGTCAACACGTCGATCAGTTACAGTAAATACACAGGGCCCCTCGACAAGTACTACGCGAAAAACAACCCAGACTTCCCGCGCCTCCGCGACCGCATCAAGGAGCTTCTCACTACTTCCGACGACCTCGACCAGGTCGTGCAGCTTGTCGGCAAATCTGCTCTTGGTGACTCAGACAAAATCACACTTGATGTCGCCACTTTGCTGAAGGAGGACTTCCTCCAGCAAAACGGTTACTCAGACTACGACCAGTTCTGCCCGCTGTGGAAAACTGAGTGGATGATGAAGAATATGATGGCGTTCCACGACGAGTCGCAGAAGGCCGTGTCTCAGGGCCATGCGTGGTCCAAGGTCCGTGATGCTACGTCTGATATCCAAGCTCAGCTACGTAGCATGAAGTTCGAACTTCCCAGCGAGGGCGAGAAGGCCGTCGTCAAGAAAGTAAGTATTCAACAGTCTGGCTACAAATGGTGATGACTAACGTATGTCTAGTATGAGGACCTGCTCCAGAAGATGACCGATAAGTTTGCGTCGGTTATTGACGAGTAGGTATATGGTCTTTGTATAGCGCCCTCCTGTCCCGTATATCTGCATGAACATAGAACATGAATGGAACTCAGCACGGCAGTTTTGACGATCTCTTCTGCGATTATCTTGCATTCTTGTCCTTCCAGCAGCTGTTTTGTAGACGATGGGAGACCCAGGACTTTCATATCAATCACAAGTACGAGGTACTTCCCCACACGATCTACCCCGCCATCGGCCACCCCAACTTCGAGTCTCGTGGTAACCCACTAACGATGAATACCTACCGGCCGGCTTTCGAGAAATTAACCGTTGGCAATTATCAAGAGGCCTTGAATCAAGAGTTTGTACGAACGCTTGGATCGAAAGCTTAGAAGTTCCGTGAGTTTTTGCACCAATTACGATGCGAACAGATGACTTGGCGAAGCTAAGCTTCCGTGTGTGGCGGCGGGCTTGATGTAAGCTTTACCGTCACTTCCGAGCGTTCGAGAGACGTTGTGCTCGCTCCGTGAAGCTGTGTGAGTGGAATATACGAAGCTTTTTACATGTGTTGAGTGAATGACTTTGGGGTTTAGCGGGTCCCGAAAGATTGACACACAGTGCGATAAAAGTGCTCATCTCGGTCTTATCTCGCACAGCTGGTCGCAGACAGAGCACATGTAAATTCCAGTCTTCAAATCATCAGACCGCAACACTGCGCAACGCCGAGTATCGAACGACTAGCTGACCCCAGAACTCCACTCACAGTATGTTTCTCTTTATTCGTGGAATATCCCCACCTCCGAGCGAGCCGCTCGGGCTGACCATAGACTGCGTGGCTGTTAAACTTCCATCCCGCGTCTACAAGCGATTTAGCCGGCCAGATAAAACCGAGTCAGTGGCATGACATATCTACCCCAGGAACGTTACCCCGGATCTTTGCTCTCCCACTGCACCACTCCACTTCCCCTCGTCCTCGTCTTGTCGTTGCGACCATGGCAGCCGCCTACGACGAAAAGGCCACGGCCACGGAAGCTGCCTCCACACAACACATCGACGCCATCGCCTTCGAACAAGGCAAATCCACCGACCTCAACGCCACCCACATCTGCAGCGAATCCGACAGCAAACGAATCCTCCGAAAAACAGACATCTACATGCTCTCCCTCCTCTGCACGGTCTACTTCCTCCAATCCGCCGACAAGGGCATAATCGGCCTCACCGCCGTCTACGGCCTCAAAAAAGACGCACACCTCAAAGGCAACGACTATAGCAACATCGGCAACATCGGATACTACGCCCAACTTGGCGTGCAGCCGCTGGCAGCCTGGATACTTGTCAAGTTGCGCTTCAGGCAAGTTCTTCCAGTGATTATTACGTGCTGGGGGATTAGTGTTGCTGGAGGCCTTGGGGGATCGAGGAGTTATGCGGGATTGTTGGCGAGTCGCTTCTTTCTGGGCGCATTTGAAGCAGCTGTTATTCCGCTATTTTCTATGATTACGATTGCGTTTTACAGGAGGTCCGAGCAGCCGTTTCGTGTCGCGTGTTGGTACTCGTGCTATGGACTCAGCACACTGATCTCCGCGCCGATTGTGTACGGATTTGGACGCGTGCACTCGCAGTCGCTGTTCAGGTATCAGGTTGTGTACCTATTCTTCGGGCTACTGACGATTGTCGTTGGGCTAGTGACGTATTTCTGGGCGCATGATAGTCCGGGGGAAGCGAGGTACTTGAGTGAGGAGGATCGGAGCAAGGCAGTTGATCGCCTGAAGGCGAATCAGCAGGGCATCGTGAGCCATCGGTTTGTGTGGGGACAGGTATTTGAGGCCTGGGGCGAGGCGAAATATTGGTTGTATATGAGTAAGTCTTCCTCGCTTCGTTCCGGGAAGGAGAGGACGGGGCTAACGATGCCGTGTAGTTATGGTCATTGCGGTCAACGCCGGCGCATCCGTCTCCTCCGTCTTTGGCTCGATAATCCTGCAAAACCTGGCTGGCTTTACACCCGATGAAGCAGTCCTGCTCAACATGCCCTTTGGTTTCCTGCAATTCGTGTCCATCCTACTCGCCTCATACCTGGCCTACCGCTTCAAGCGCAAGTCCCCGTTCCTCCTCGCACTAGTAACCATCGTCATTGTCGGTGTTGCGCTCATGGTCGCGCTGCCCAAGACACCAGCGAACAAAAGCGGATTGCTGGTAGGGTACTATCTAATTGCGTTTGTTTATGCAATCAACCCGTTGCTGATCAGCTGGATGGGAGCAAACTGCGGCGGACAAACCAAGAAGGCCATTTACTATACGAGTTTCAACGCGGGGAACTCGGTGGGAAATATTATTACGCCGTATATCTTCGATGCGAAGTTTGCGCCGCAATACGTATGTCTTTCACAACATTTCACTCCCCTTCTCTTCTCAGTTCAGCCTACTGATGTACTCTAGGTCAATGCCCTCAAAGGCATCCTGGCGATCTGGTGCATTCTCTGGGGCGTTGTGATCCTACAAATTCTCAATATCACGTGGATGATGAAAAAGAAAGCTAATCAGCGCGAGGCAGCGGGATTGCCGCGGGAATTTGTGGATCACAGTATGAGTGGGCATTTTCATGAGGTTGGAGCAGAGGTCCACGGAGAGAATGGGTTGCAGGATATGACGGACAAGGAGAATTTGTATTTCCAGTACCTGCTGTAGAAGGACGATGAAGAAATGGGACGGGGGTAAGGGTTGGAGCACAGATATACAGGAGCGTGTGTGAAGAGAGGGTGCAGTAGCGAGTACGTTGTTGGGCTTGGCAGAACGTGGATTCCTAGGACGCCAATGTTCTACCTGAAGCACCACAAGTACCTAGCAATGCGGGATATTCTCCGTATCTCTGATCGTGTGAAGGGAGCTTCCAAGACGTTGGAGTTTCATGTTCGCCCTCGCTTTGGAATGCCTTCTGTATAGCCGTATAGCTCCAGGAGCATTTGGCAGCGAAATCGAGTACTGAATGTTGGTGCCTTGCGAACAGCTGACGACGCCAGTTCGCGTCCTGTGACCGCAGCGCTCGTCATACGCCACTTTGAGCGACCTCGCCGCTGGTGGTATTGGGTGTTAGGCAGCGAGAATTGTTGTGCTTGGATAATAACCATAACATACAGACAAATAATTCTGTGGTGCAGGTGTAAGAGTTGCGTAACCCCCGGCTGCTCCCAGAAAGCTAACGTGCACAGCCACGTGTGGCGTTCCTCCGTCCAAGCTTTGTCGCATACCACCTACAACGCACCTGCAGCAGCTACCTAAGCATCCTCACACACTCCCGCTTCTGCGCCTAGAGAAACACTTTCACCCATACCACCGTCGCTACACAAATCTCGTGCATCCGCGAACGACTCCTCCCCCGCGCTCGCCCGTCATGGCGACAAACCCAAATGCGTAGGCACATGCGCAAGATAGCCCCTCGTGGAGTGGGAGGCTAACGCTGTGATAGCATTAACGTGAACGACCCGGGCCTGATCACACTCGTGAACAAGCTGCAGGATGTCTTCACCACCGTCGGAGTACGTAGTCCCCTATTGTCTTATCATATCGCATCAAAGTCGGTGTACATCCAAACGGCGCATGCTGATGCCTTCACCAGGTCCAAAACCCCATCGATCTGCCCCAAATCGCCGTCGTGGGATCGCAATCCAGCGGAAAGAGCTCCGTGCTGGAGAACATTGTTGGGCGCGACTTGTGAGTGCTGGCAAGCATCCGAGTCCAGCACATGACGGCACACTGACCACTCCCCTCACAGCTTACCTCGAGGCACGGGCATCGTCACGCGAAGACCGCTCATCCTGCAGCTCATCAACCGCGCGCCGGAATCACAAACGAATGGCGTGGCCGAGGAGGCCAAGTCGGCGGACAACCAGAACAACGCAGACGAGTGGGGCGAGTTTCTGCACATTCCAGGCCAGAAGTTCCACGACTTTGGCAAGATCAGGGAGGAGATTGTGCGCGAGACAGAGTCCAAGACGGGCCGCAATGCGGGCATCTCGCCGGCGCCCATCAACCTGCGGATATACTCGCCCAAGGTCCTGACCCTCACGCTGGTCGATTTGCCCGGTCTGACAAAGGTGCCTGTGGGAGACCAGCCGCGGGACATTGAGAGGCAGATTCGGGAGATGGTGCTGAAGCAGATCAGCAAGTCCAACGCAATCATCCTCGCCGTCACCGCCGCGAACACCGATTTAGCCAACTCGGACGGTCTGAAGCTGGCGCGCGAGGTCGACCCCGAAGGTCAAAGGACGATTGGTGTCTTGACCAAGGTCGATCTAATGGACGACGGAACAGACGTTGTCGACATTCTTGCCGGCCGCATCATTCCACTGCGCTTGGGATACGTACCCGTCGTCAACCGAGGGCAGAGGGATATCGAGAACAAGAAGGCCATTTCCTACGCACTCGAGCACGAGAGGCAGTTCTTCGAAAACCACAAGGCATACCGGAACAAGGCTGCGTACTGCGGTACCCCATACCTTGCGCGGAAGCTGAATTTGGTGTGTTGGCCTTGTGCTTGTTTGACATCTCCAGCTAACATGGCTAGATCCTCATGATGCACATCAAACAAACACTGCCCGACATCAAGGCGCGCATCGCATCCTCACTGCAAAAGTACCAAGCCGAACTCCTGTCGCTCGGAAACTCTATGCTCGGCAACAGCTCCAACATCGTGCTCAACATGATCACAGAGTTCACCAACGAATACAAGGGCGTACTGGAGGGCAACAATCAGGAGCTGTCTGCCACAGAGCTGTCCGGCGGTGCACGCATATCCTTCGTCTACCACGAGCTATACGCAAACGGTGTCAAGGCTGTAGACCCTTTCGACACAGTAAAAGACATGGACATCCGGACCGTCCTATACAACTCTTCCGGCTCCTCGCCCGCCCTCTTCGTTGGAACTACCGCCTTCGAGGTCATTGTCAAGCAGCAAATCAAGCGCCTCGAAGACCCCAGCATCAAGTGCGTCAGCCTTGTATACGACGAGCTAATCCGCATACTCGGCCAACTCCTTGGCAAGAATTCATTCCGCCGGTATCCCGCACTGAAAGAAAAGCTGCACGCCGTTGTAGTCCAATTTTTCAAGAAGGCCATGGATCCCACCAACAAGCTCGTCAAGGACATGGTGGCCATGGAATCGTGCTACATCAACACCGGACACCCGGACTTCATCAACGGCTCTCGCGCTATGGCGATCGTGCACGAGCGACACAATGCTGCTAAGCCCATACAGGTGGACCCCAAGACTGGCAAGCCGATGCCGCCTTCGGTGCCGCCGCGGTCGATAAGCCCCAGTCTGGGCGAGGCTGAGGGTGGAGGTTTCTTTGGATCTTTCTTCGCGAGTAAGAATAAGAAGAAGATGGCTGCGATGGAGGCGCCGCCGCCAATGTTGAAAGCGAGTGGCACGTTGAGTGAAAAGGAGGCGCAGGAGGTTGAGGTTATTAGTAAGTTCACCGTAGTACCCCTTCCATCCCTTCCATTACCCCTGATGCTCTTTCCTACCTGCACCTCCAGACGACAAGCTTACTCCGAGCGCAGAACTCCTCATCACATCCTACTTCAACATCGTGCGCCGCACCATGATCGACATGGTCCCCAAAGCCATCATGCTCAACCTGGTCTCCTGGACCAAAGAGAACATGCAAGGCGAGCTTCTCACGAATATGTACAAGACGGACGAGCTGGATGAGTTGCTCAAGGAATCCGAGTACACGGTCAGGCGGAGGAAGGATTGTCAGCAGATGGTGGAGAGCTTGGGCAAGGCGCAGGAGATTGTGAATCAGGTGCAGTAGTGTTGGAGGGTATAAAGATGAGGGATAGGGAAGGGAGAAGTGATGGGAGGTGAGATAGACTTACGGTTACTAGTTTAGCTGTCACTTGTGCGCGTTGTTAGCATCTTTTGTGCAGGGCGTCTTATTGAGCGGTGCGTTGAATTGAAAGTATGTTTCTGACATTGGACATGTACGTTTGATGTGATATGGATCGATACGTCTGCGCTGTATTCGGTGGTAACATGCACAAATTCAGCAACTTGATCAAGCCTGTCTTGTGCTTCGCCAAAGGTCCCGCCTCCTGTAGATGACATGCCTGGTGTTCATCTACAAGGAATTGTCATCGTGAGAAGAGAATAGCTCAGCCAGTAGCAGCGGTGCATCTGCGCAGAACAGTTTGTATCATCCAGGTCGAGGACAGTGGTGGGTGTGAAATGAGTTGACGGCCAAACACGAACACGCAGCAGACAACGCTAGCTGGTGCTAATCCCAGTCGAGCTTATGTAAGCCGGCCTATTCGCAAAAGCCTCAAGATAACCACGACGGCACACCAACACCACATCCACCATGCTCTTCCCACGAGTACTAGCGCCCGTACGCGCGTCTATATCTATACCAGCTGCATCGAAGCTCGCCGTGCCCTCAAAACATGTCCTCGACGCCCTTCGAACCGCCAATGGAGCCACAACATGCTCGCCCACCATGGCCCTCTCCTTCATAAGACACGCCTCGCATCAATCGCAAGGACGAGCAAATGGCGCAAAACAGGGGCCGGGAAAGCGTCTGGGCGCAAAGAAGAGCGGAGGTGCGTAAATACCCAATCTCCAACTCACATGCTCGGACGCTACCTGTTTTCAACACCACCACCCTTCACCTCACCAAGCTGACATTCATCGAATACAGGCGAATACGTCATCCCCGGCAACATCATCTTCCGGCAACGCGGCACCGGCTGGTTTCCCGGCGAAAACTGCAAATTCGGGCGCGACCACTGCATCTTCGCGACCGAGAGCGGCTACGTGCGGTACTACAAGGACCCGCGGCGCCATCCAAAGCGGCAGTACATTGGCGTGGCGCTGCAGAAGGAACATAGTCTGCCGTACCCAGTGAACATTGCGAGGCCGCGGAGACTCAATCGGGTGGCTGTGACGACGACGCCGGAGCCCACGGTCGTGGTTGCGGAGGGGACAAGTGATCCCGAGGTTATTGTTGCGGCGACACAGGCTGAGAGCCAGGCGATCCCTGCCGACAAGAATGCGAGGGTGTTGACAATGGGTAGGGGCTATGGTTTCCGCGAGGCGAATTGGCAGATTGGACGTGCTGCCGAGCGCGCAAATGTCCAGGTCAAGCAGTTCGTTCCCGGAGATCGCTGGACGGCGTGGAAGAGGAGTCAGGCGCGTATTCAGGCGAACGAGGAGAAGAAGAGGCTGAGGAATTCGGCGAAGAAGGGTAAGACGGACAAGGCGAAGAAGCAGAGGGCGCGCAAGACGGCGTAGATGGATGAATGATGTATTAAGTTTGTACATGATTGGACTACAACTTGGAGCCATCTTTCCAGACCAATCCCCCCTTCTCCACCCCAAATTGCTTCCCCTTGGTCCACCCCACCCACTCCCTCAACGTCTCCTCCCCACCCACACCCGCCCTCAACCCCGTCTCACTCCACCCGCTCCCACTCACGCCCTTGCCCTGCCCCGTCGCCGCATCCCGCCCCTCACTCCCCTCGTGCACCGCATACCCCGGGCTCCCCTTCAACGTAACCGCCGGCCTCTGCTCGTGCCCCGCCTCTTCAAGATCCGCGTGCGTGAACACGGGCGTACAACAAGCATCGGTGCCGTCGAAGACCGCCTCCCATTGCGCACGCGTCTTGGTTTTGAATTTCGCGGCGAACCAGTCCTTGAGAATCGGCCAGTCTGCGCGGTTGTCGCGGTGGCCTGGGAGGTCTTTTGGTGAGACGCCAAGGCCGTTGAGTAAGGCGGTATAGAATTGCGGCTCGATGGCGCCGACGGCCATGTACCTTCCATCTGCCGTCTCATACGTATCGTAAAAGGGCGCCCCGCCATCGAGCATGTTCGTTCCTCTTTCCCTCTTCCACACTTCCGTCTTGAGTCCTAATCTCGGCATCGTAGCCAGAATAGCGCTGCCGTCGACCATGTTCGCCTCGACGACTTGTCCCTTCCCGGTCGAATGGCGGGATAGCAGCGCGAGCAAGATGCCGAGGAAACACATTGCGCCGCCACCCGCGAAGTCGCCAACCAAATTGCCGGGTGGATAAGGTTTCTCGCCCGCGCGGCCAAAGAGGGACAAGACGCCGGACACGGCGATGTAGTTGATGTCGTGGCCCGCCATGTCTTTGTACTTGCCGTCTCTCCTGAAGCCCGTCATGCGCGCGACTATGACGCGTGGGTTCGCCTTTAACATTACATCCTCGGGGCTGAGGCCGAGCTTTTCGAGCACGCCCGGGCGAAAAGGATCGATGACGACGTCCACGGACGGAAGCAGTTTCTTGACGAGCGCGATGGAGGACGGGTTCTTGAGGTCGAGCGTTATGCTGGTTTTGCGGCGCGTGAGTTGGTCCGAGGGCGTGGACGGTGCGTTGGGGGGGGGAGGGCGGTCGAGGCGCAGGACAGTGGCGCCGTAGTCGGAGAGGAGGAGGCCTGCGAAGGGGCCTACGCCATGGTTAGTACATGCCAGTCGCCGCGGAAGAGGCTTGGGGGCTTGGGCGTACCGGGCGCGAGGCCGGCAAATTCGAGGACGCGGATGCCGTTGAGAGGTGGGTCTGCTGCCATTGTGTGATGTGTCTGGAGTCACTTGGGACGGTTGATCACTTGAAAGAAGCGAGTGCTACTTTGGGTGGAAGACATGTCGACTCGAGTGTGGGTGTAGGCGCGGTTAAGCACTCCCTGTGATGCCGAGGTGTGGAGAGTGGAGAGTGGAGAGTGGAGGCGGGAGGCGGGAGCTTAGGGTTTAGCGTCGACGTTTGTGGTGGAAGTAGCCGAAGCAGAAATCCATCAATCTCTCTCTCCGTCCAAGTCACCAAGGACTACTACCACCTCCTAGTCGCATACAACGTCTTACTCGATGTCTTGTGGGCTGCACGAGCGGCGGCGCCCTCGTTCAGCCACCGGAATCTAAGGCGGAGATTGAGGCAGATCGTGAACGGGAAGAGAGGCGCGTTTCATGGACTATGGAAAAGGTGAAAGGCGCATTCCGGGTTGTTATGGTCAGCGGATGACAGCGCATACGGTGCCAACGGCAAAGCCATTTTCGCCGACAGTCATAGCGCGCCTAGCTCGCTTATTCTCCAGTCCAGTCCAGTTATCTCGAGACGCGAGAGTGAGTGAAAGCTTTCCGTGATTGTAGCTTTAGCGCTTGGTTTACACTAGCGCGCCAAGCCTTTTCGATCGCACCTTAGTAGGTATCCCCCAGGCGCAAAGTCTCTCTTACCTTCGTCACTCGCCCTCAACCATGTCAATCACACGCAGAATTTCGAGCTTCGAGGCCCTTCCGCCGGAGATTTTCAATCACGTCTTGGGCTACTTGTTTGACCCTGCGACATGCAAGATCAAGGAGCCATCAACAGCAGCATCTTACAGCTACCGCTTCGATGTTGCGATCTTTCGCGTGAGCAAAGCTGTGCACAGTCTCGCGAAGAGTCATCTCCACCATTCGCTCTCATGGATACGTTTCGATTTCAACTGGGACGCCTTTCTGATTGACCCACACTGGGTGGGCGTACCTTATATCTCCATCGACTGCATGGATACAGCACAAGTTCTCCAATGTCCCTACGCCGGCAATCCGGTGCGCCGGTCCCCCAAACAGCAAGCTCCGCCAGGACGTGTGGCAATCCGCATCAAGTTCCCTCCTCCAACAACAACTGTGCAGAAAGATATCCGAAAGAAATGTTTCACAAACATATTCGGTTCCTCCATGTCGATACTAGTGTTGGAGCAAGATATCAAAGGCTTTATGACCGTGCTACGGATGAACGATCTCGCATATTGTCGGCGCATTTTGCCGAACACAAATGTGCCGACGAAAGTCCTCAACACGCACAGTGATGAAGGCATGTCCTTCGACATTGTTGTCCCCCCACACCTTGAGCTCAAGCGATATCAGCATCTGGTGCAGCATTTCCAAGACATGCAAGGACCCTACCACGAGATGACCATTACTGGTCATTCGATCCCTGCTCTTGCGCTGCAAACCTCAATGATAGCAACGCAGCGGTATCCGTATGAAGAACGCAGGCTGCAGATCCTAGACGCAAAGACGCGCACGTATGTAGAGGGGATTGGATTCATCCTACTTCTAAAGCACCGCGGCGACAAGTGTCTCCGTCACAGCTTGTATGCCGACGCGTTCAAGTGCTACGAATACGCACTCACTCTCGAAAAGTGCTTGTCCGCACACGACCCCCAGCCAGCTACCGAAAATTTCTGGACACAAGACAACAGGGTATGCACTGCCTTTGGAGCCTCGTTGATGTGCAACCTTGCCATTGCACATACCGTGGGCGCTCTCGATGTGCCCGAGAGTCTCCTTCGCGAGCGCGGAATGATGTTTTGGGGCCTGGAAATGGCTCGCATGTCGGGCCAAGGAGTTTCACTAGGACCTGAACGCTATCTGGAAATAACGTTCGCGACCATGGTATACTCCGTAGCAGTCCGGCTCACTGTAAGCATCCTTCAATTAGGGATCAATAACGACTCCCTCAACGCTTGTGTTCGCAGGATCATCTTATCTTGGGAACGCAGGCACGACGCCGCTTGTGGCCACGAACAATGCACTGTGACTGGCAAGGTTTACACCTGCGCAAAATCGATTCTGGCTAAGATTTCTGACGAATCGAACGGTGATAATATGCGGCCTGCATTTCAGCCGAGTGCTACGCCGGAGCTTCGTCGCAAAGGCCTGGAAACTTTCGAGAAGAACGAGTCGAAGGCGAAGGAAATACGTGGGGACCTCGACTACATGCGGGATTTGATGAAGGACATGAAGATCGAACCGCTCAAGTGGGCCATTCACGAAGACGTTATTTTGGAACGTCTGCATCCGCATCTCAAGGGCTTACCGACCGTCAAGTTCGGCAGCGAAGGCATCTCGAAGAGCGGTCTGTATGAAGTTACCTTTGCGGATTTCAACCAGTTGCCCCTTGCCGATGTGAACATTGGAGAGAAGGGCCTTAGGTACCTGATTTGAGGCAGACATATCGGAAGGTAGTAAGGCGCAGACGTGATGCGATGTTGCAGATCGGGTAGTTTTGCAGATAAATGGGGCAATCAATGACATGAAATACACCTTGACTGCTCCCTTGCGACAGATCAGACCACGCTTGCACGTTCGTCAAATGACTTCAGTGCATTTTTTCCATGTATGCCACCACCGTTGCCCAACCATGCTTTGTAGCTAAAACACCCTCCACATTCCTCATTCTCCACGAGCTCGAGTAATTCTTGGACGTCACGTCGCTTTGAACGTCTCGCTTTACAAACTCTTGGTGTCTAGTACCAGAAGCTTGATAGCCTGCAATCGAGAGTGTAAAAAGGAAGGAATGGGACAGCGCGCGACAGAGAACCAGAGCGATACCAGACGAACAGTGCGATACAAAGTGTCCTCCACAGGACAGGCGCGACGATGTAACTGTTCGACACGACGAGACGTCAACAGCTGCTCCAAACCTCCAGGCGCGAAGCGATAGAATACGCCTGGACGTTGTCACAAAGAACACCAGACTTTTCAAGCAAAGATCCTCATAGATGAATGTACCGCTCATATGACACCGCCTGCGCAACCGAAAGAATGCGCAGCCAGCTCTAATGGAGCACCTAGTTTTCCTCTCCGCATCGCTAAATCGCAACCGCCCAATGATGGAACTCTATTAGCCCAGTACAAAACGTAAAGGGCAGACTGAGATGGCGCGGTTGAACTGTCTGATGGTGCGTGGTTGAGGAAGCAAAAGCGCGGTGCAAAGATTTTAAAGCGAGGACGAAAAGCACCGACACGCGCTAGTGGAGCGCCAAGGCGTCCGCGTCCAAAACACCATCTGGCACGAATTCCGCGATACCATGGTAATCACGGTTTGGAAGCGCGGAACTCTGCGCGCATGGATTAGTAACGTGGGACATATATTCGCACGATTCCCATGCTGCGAACATTCGGATCTTGTCCTTTGCTTGGCAAGCGAGTCGAACAGCCCAGAAAACGTGCTTACTCACCAGCACGACATTACTAAGGAAGCTCGCCCCCCGGAAGAGTATCAATTGGCATCCGAGGAGTGTGCTCACAATCACCAATCTACACCACCATGATGATGTACTTCTCTGCTGCGAGCTTCGCCGCATCGTGGAAGAGATCGATTGGGCTGTCTCGCTTGCAGCCACAATGTTCTGACGTCGCCGAGCGCAGCCCCTGCATGTCCACACTGTCGGTAGCAGCCCTGCTTGCGTTGCCGCAGCTCCTATGGCATTTGACATCAAGAGATGGCGACATAAGATTGCCATGGTGTCTACTAACTCCTAGAGTATAAAAGGACTGTCCAGCTCTAGCCAAACCGGACACAACCACAGCGCCATCGAAGTCAGCAGCCATGGATCGATCCACAGAAAAGACATTTAATTTCGTTAACCTCACACATCCGGACGACTTGAAAGATGAGGAGACGCAGCTTAGGATACGCCGTCTAGCGATGACGGAGGTCGGCAAGATGCGCAGGAAGCCAAAGACGAAGAAGGCTCGCAACGAGATGATACTCGAGTTTCGCAATCCGGAACAAAAGACGCCAGACCTCGACCGCTTCGGAGGCGGCAACATCGACCCGTTCAGCGCATATCCCGTACCGCTTGATGATTCCTCTCGGGCTCTGCTTGCTCACAGTGGGTCGCGTTCTCCCTTCATAATCAACCTCTTGCCTGACTTGGCGTAGTTTTCCAGGCGGACACCAATCACTCTACGCAGATGCGAGGAACTTGGTATCCTGTGGGGCTCTCATCCCCCACTGCGTTCCATAACATGCTCGCCAATTCCCAGAATTACATATTCCAGAAGCTGCATGGATATTATCCGTCCCAGGACGATGCACTAGCACTTACGCATCACCACAAGGCGCTGAGAAAGGCAAGCGAAATGATGAAAGACCCGGAAACATTGAATAGTGACGCTTTCGTTGCGGCAGTGGCTTCGTTCATGTGCCATCATGTAAGTTTCGCGCAGCTATAATCCCTATCTGGTTGTGGTAATTGACACGTCTAAGGCCCTTCTAGCAAGCTTTGCGGGTGGCGAGTACCAGAAGCATCGAAACGCTATGTCGAAAATCATCGCTCTTAGAGGTGGATTTGATGCCATTGAATCGGAGGGTCTTCGCATTACAATCTCATGGTAAGTCACTCAACATGGGCTTACGGTTGCCAGACGCGTACTTTGTCCGTTCGGCCACGAGGAACAAGCCAAGGCATTTTCAGCAGAATGGAGCGCTGAGAAATGTAGGGCTGCCTACGCGCGTAGGGGTTGAATGAGTCGCCACAACTGCCTGCACCCGTGTAGCTCCCAAGATGGACTCTGCGCTTCATTTCAAGCCATGACGCATCACTGACTTCCCTCACAGGGCCGATCTTATTGGAAGTTTCTTCTTGGACATAGCTCCGATCGCACCATTGCCAGCGAAATGGGCTCTGGATTCCAAGTCACCGCCAAACTCGCCCCGACCACTGAGCCCTATCTCCCTCATCTGGAAACAGCAACTACCAACGCAGGTGGACTGGATCAACATATTCGATGACGTCGTCCAGCTAATTTCCCTCGATAAAGCTTTCAACGATGAGCAGCTCGCACTGGCCATCACGAGTGGTAGCTGGATGGAGCCCACACTCTGGCGACTCTTGACCATGCGACCATTACAACAAGGCACGGACCGCGAACACGTGATTGAAGAAGTTTGCCGACTCGGCACACTGCTGTATCTCTCTGCCCATTGGCGAATCTTGGGTTTCGGCCCCGTGTGGACCGTAGTCGTCAGCCGAAACCTCATGCTCATACTGATGAAGCACATGATCGAATGGAAAGAGCTCAAGCCGCTCCTCGTCTGGGTTCTCTACTTCGCGGCAATCGAAACAAGTGACCTCGCTGAACGAAGCCAGCTGGTGTTCATGATGGCCGTCGTCACCGGAGGCATGCAACTCAGTGACTGGGACAGCATCATGGACGTCATCAAAAGCGTGGTCTGGAACGAACGAGTCTTCGCTGGTACAGACGAGCTGATCAAAGAAGAAGTAATGGCAATCTCGCTGCAGAATGCCATGCGTCCTGTACTTGTAGAGACGCCGCCTGGGTTTCTGGAAGAGTTCACGTTTGAGCAGGAGGACTAGTGTGCTTTGGGAGAAATGCTCTGTTTTCGGAAAGACTACATCCTTGTCAATGCATCAGCCAATGAACTCGCTGCTTTACCGACGTTTCGTAGACGCATCTTAGTTGGACTCGTGGATGTTTTGCATGGCTGCATGGCCAAACGGAGACTTTTCAGAACTAGCAGCATGAACGTCCTTTCGAAAACTCGCTATTGTTTGCACAGTGCCTTTCAAAATTCCCTGTATCCTTCCACCAGCAAGTGCACCACGGGCAAATTCCGCCGTTCGTTTATCGCCATACGCCGTTCCAATCAACACGCGCGCCAACGAGACTACGCAGTCGTGGCAGTGCACTAATGCAGTCACCCTACGGTACATGATTACACGATCAGAGGACAGCCCAATCACATATTACTAAGATGGTTCTCGCTTTCGAGCGGAAAAACTGCAAGCAACGAGAATTTCGGTGCTAAACGGCATTCGCAATTGTCAGCACAAGCAGATGCAGTACCTAGGTTTTACAGTCTTTCAGCCTTTTCAATGGACCCGAGTATATCGCCGAGGAGGGATCGTTAGCAATCCTTCGCACAATAACTGTGCCGCAATGGTCATCTTGGGCAGGTATAAGTTGAGAGGTATACTCAGCAAAGCCGTGGAGCCGGACAGTTTACAACATTCTTGAAGACAGAAAGTTGCTTATCTCAATTGTCGACATCCGAAGTTTTGTGTTGTTCAACTTCAACCGAGATCATGAACAACCTACCACCCGACCACTTTGTCAAACACCAGCAGTTCACGCCAACGGTCTACCGCGAGGTTTACCCCGCCATAGAACCTACGCAAGCCTCGCTCTCGCAGAAGGGCAAAGTCGTGATTGTGACTGGAGCAAGCCAGGGCTTAGGAGCTCGAGTAAGGCAGCTACCAGCTACCAGGAATTTCCGCACTAGCTGATGCGTACATTAGGGCTTTGTCCCTTCGTTTGCTGCTGCTGGTGCAAAGGCAATTGTCCTCGTCGCCCGTAGCGCTGACAAGCTGAACGAAGTGGCGTCTAGCCTCAGCAAATCTCACCCCAACGTCAAGACGCTCGTCGTGCCTACCGACATCACCGATCCGGCATCAGTCAAAGCGCTCTTCGAGAAAGTGAAGGAAAAGTACGGCCATGCTGATCTACTCATCAACAGCGCTGGCCTCTTCAAGGCCATCGCCCCCGTCAAAAACGTCGATCAGAACATGTGGTGGGACGAATTGGTACCATGCTTTCTGGCCGCTAAGCACCGCCAACACGCTGACTTTACCAGACTCTCAACATCCGCGGCACATTCCTCATGACCCAATCCTTCCTCGCCACTCTGCCATCGCCTGAAACCCCCGCCAAGATCATCACCCTTACCAGCGCGCCCGCGTACGAAATCTTCCCCAACTTCAGCGCCTACGGAATCTCTAAGCTCGCCGTCTTCGAACTAATGACGTACATCGCCGTCGAGAACCCCAATGTCGTGGCTGTGGCTGTGCATCCGGGAATCGTTCAAACTGATATGACGCTCCCCATGTTCGAGCCTTTTGCGCACGATACAGTGGAGCTGGTTGGTGGTTTGGCGGTGTGGTTGGCGAGTTGGGAGGAGAGTAGACATTTTTTGAGTGGGAGGTATGTATCTGCGAATTGGAGTGTTGAGGACATAGTGGCGAGGAGGGATGAGATCTTGGAGAAGGAGTTGTTGAAGATGAATCTTACTGCTAGGCTTGGTGCGGCGCAGTTTGAGAAATGAGTAGTGATAGGGCCGTACAATCGGGAATGCGTTTGCGGAAGTTTGAATGCATTCGATGTACAAAGAAGCGAGTAACAAATTACACTGCTGAACCGCCCATTCTTGCGTTCCCGTCGTTCCACTTAATTTACTACTATTGCTCCATACCAAAACATCTCGTCCTCTCAAACACGTTCCTTTAGCTCATTGGATATGAGCACTTTCCACGAGATCGCCCGCACTAGCACTGCTAAGAACCGCCTTCTGGAGAGGTTGTTGCTTGCTGATGATCACTATTACGGTACAGCTGTTGATGAAAACGCTCCGATCTCAGTTCTCGGACTGACGATGCCCGTCATCTAAAGCCACAGAAGGAGTGGGTGAAAATTCAGCTTCACAAGCCTTGGTGCCTGGGTGGGCGGAAGTTTGAAAGAAGTGCGACGAGCTTCACGTTGAGTTTTGGAATTGTAAGTGCAGCAGCGAACTCCACGGGGCACTGGTACAAGGTGGCTGTTACCAATTCGAAGTATGGGTGGCAGATACTCAATAATGGGGTGTTAAAAGCGTTCCAATGAGAATGACGTCACCAGGAATATCAAAGGCGCTTGCCGTCCTGCCTTTTCCATCACACCACCCATGACACGGAGATTTTTGATCCGCGGTTGTTTCATTACGTATATGAATGTCATACAGCGCACCTTCTCTAAATACCGCGTAGAATCGTTCTGCAGGCGTCTATGCATCCGTCCCAAGGTCACCCCAATACCTACTGCATGGAAGGTCAACACGGGTACAGTATACGTGGAACACCAGTCTATCCAGTGGTCGTCTTTGACATCCAGGCCATACTTTCTACCAGAAAACCATCATTGCAACGTCTCCATCCACAATTTCAATCGCTTCCTCGCCTCTCAAAGGTAATAAACCTTGCCAAATCCAACTCCCAGATTCATATGAGCCAGTGAAAGCCACTCGTCCGTCGCCATCACGAGCTGCTCTGCTGTGTACGACGCAGCACCCAGTGACAAGCCCTCCAACGTCTTTTGCACAGAAGCCGGCATCTGTGATTCAAAGGCACTCCAGTAAGCAAGAGGCATCTCGACCTCAGCTACCCAAGTAGTGGCTTCCTGTGCGCGTGCCATCTCCGAGAGCGAGAGCGGACCCACAATACGTCCTCTTGCACGGTTCTGGATTGCGAGCCAACTGTCACGCATGCCAATGAACTGGCTTAGCTGCACCCCGAGCGCTTGGGAACCGAGGTTCTGCAAATTGGTCGCAGCTTGCACGACCTGATTGAAGTCAGGGTCGTTGAAGCCATGGTCTTGGATGCGGCGCAACGACGTTGTTACCGCGTGTAGCTCCCGGGGCACATAGGGAGATGTGCTGGCACGATGGGTACTCTGGGCCATGCTTCACTCAGTCCGCGCATCGTGTTCAGCAACCTAGGGTGGCGAGCTAGTGGCTATACGAAAGGGCGGATGTCAACGCGTTTTTCATCGCCAACTAGAATGTCGTTCCGGGCGATGCTAGTGATGGCCTCACATCCGGATGCTGTGGGGTCACTGGATTCAGCAGCCGCGCGCCGGCGTACACTATCATTGTCGATGCGTAGTGTCCGTTGGAGTAGTGCCGGTCTCCGAGCCTCTTCCTCGACATTTGGATTCTGCCCGTTACCTGGCTCATTGTAAATTGATGCGATGATTGAGTTGGCGAAGATGACATCAGGAGCGTTCAGTATCACGCATTGGTGGAGCGGGCCATGCATGTCGCGGAAGAGCTCAAGCAGTGGACGAGTTTTCGGTGCTGTTACACCACTCTCGACTCGTATTTTGTATGACACGCCTCCTTCGCCCTTCCTCGCGATTTGGTCGCGAACTTGGTCTCCTGGCTGTACGCGAACGCACATGCTGAAGTCATGCAAGCGAATGTATCGCTGAAATTGGTTGAAGTCCCGCGCAAGGACATAGACTGAGGTCATGTCATCGTCGCGGTATATCGTACTGGAGCGCCCCAAGATGGGCTCAGGAAAGCGTATCTTAACGTGCAGAGGTGTTGGCGGCATAACATCGTTGGCTGTCTTCGCCGTGTAATACGGTACGTCGAAATGAACCGGACTGAACGCCGATATGTTGATCACGAAATGTAGCCATGTGTTCGCATTCTCGAAGTAGTGCTTGCTTATCTCCGGGAGTTGCTTATTGACTCGAAAGATGGAAAGGTCGAATCGATAGCCTCGAGCGCTATGGTCTGTTACACGGCCGACTGCTTCGGCGTTGAGGAGGTAGCGCAGGACGTGTTCGAAGAGCTCCGGAGGTAGATCTGTGAGAAGGCTCATTGTGTTCTTAGTTGCTGGCGGTTGAATTCGGTGTTGGGGAAGAGTTGGGTATAAGAGTTGAGAGTAAGAGTTGTGGAAACGAGTGGCAAGGAGTTGATATATGATAGCAGCATCGAAGCGGCCGCGCTACAGTTACTTGTAGGCTGAAGCGTCGCTTCACGTGAAGGACGTTAGCGGCAATCATCTGCCGCGCATTCGAAGCGACACTTGGTGTGAAAGGGTAGGTACCGTGCATTCCTCAAAGTTTCCAGACAACAGCAAGTTCGGTCACATCGACTCAATTCTCTTCGCCGAGCATCAACCATGCCGCCCGTGCAGAAAGACACATGGCGCTGCCATATTTGTCAGAAACTGGACGTCACACGCAAGACTTCCGACCCGGGCCCATACTGCCGCGACTGTGGGCACGAGATGTGTATCAAATGCAAGAAGCCGATGGACGGAACCTCAACGAACTGATCGCTCGAGGGGGAATAGTATCTTTTACTGTATATTGAGAATTAGACGGGATAAAGAGCATGCGTCGGAGGAAAAGGGGTGTAGCATACTCTTTAAAGAAACATGACATGCCGCATGCGCCCCTCATTGTATATGAACGCTGCTCATGGACACAATCTGCCCTTCATCCAACCCTGGTCCTGTAGCCCACTGTAACTTAAGCAAAGTTTGGTCTACTGGCTTTGTTTGTCATCGGAAAACGAATCGGATACGATTATACACTACGCATCTTTGTATACAGCACGCATGGGTTGATGCAACATGGGATATTGGGATATTGAAACATTGTTCATACGTAGGCAATATCTCCTCAACGTTGCAACTCAACATGGTTTATTGATTTCATGATACCGTCCAGAAGGAATCTGCTGGTACACGAAATATCTAAAGCAAGCCAGAAGAACCAATTAAAGATGCCTGATATGTAACTTAGTTTGACAAACATACTACGCTAAACAAAGAGCATCTGAGAGTCCTGCACTGTCCGGTACGGTGAGGTAGCCCATGAGCTTCAGGACTCTGTAGGTCGTCGAGCATGATTATATCCACTTGTAGGTAGTTGAGCAAGATTGAAGTTGGAAGAAGAAGGGTGGATCAAGGGTCTCGCCCAACTACAATCAAGCTAGCGGGACTTGGCATTTCCGTCGCGCCGCCGCAAGTGACATTTGGCCCACTGCTACCTACCACCTAAAGCTCACGACTACACGACACACGCACATGACAACGCCCTTCACCACGCGCACCATGATCCGGTAGACACCTTACCGCCTACAGCCGTATATACCCATTTGACACGCTGACCCGAACCGCCAACAATGGCGTCGGCGGTCTTCTTCCTCGACCTCAAGGGCAAGGTGCGCTGCGTGGGGTGGGGTGCCAGGGAATGCTCCATACTGACAGCGTATGCAGACCCTTCTGGCGCGCAACTACCGGGGAGACATCCCCATGTCCGCCGTCGAGAAGTTTCCCGTGCTGCTCAGCGAGGCCGAAGAAGACAGCTACGCCGTGCCGCCATGCTTCTCCAACGAGGGCATCAACTACCTCTACATCCGCCACAACAACCTCTACCTGCTTGCCCTTACAAAACGAAACACAAACGCCGCCGAGATCCTGCTCTTCCTGCACAAGATCGTCGAGGTCTTCACCGAGTACTTCAAGGAGCTGGAGGAGGAGAGCATACGGGACAATTTCGTAGTCATCTACGAGCTGCTGGACGAGATGATGGACTTTGGCTACCCGCAGACGACCGAGACCAAGATACTGCAGGAGTACATCACACAAGAGTCGCACAAGCTCGAGGTGCAGGCGCGGCCGCCCATCGCAGTCACCAACGCAGTTAGCTGGCGGAGTGAGGGCATCCGCTACCGCAAGAACGAAGTCTTCCTCGACGTCATCGAGTCGCTCAACCTGCTCGTCTCTGCCGACGGCAACGTCCTGCGGTCCGAGATCCTTGGCGCTGTCAAGATGAAGTGCTACCTCTCAGGCATGCCAGAGTTACGCCTGGGCCTCAACGACAAGGTCATGTTCGAAAGCACAGGCAGGGCGACACGAGGAAAATCAGTCGAAATGGAGGACGTCAAGTTCCACCAGTGCGTGCGATTATCGAGATTCGAGAACGACAGGACCATCAGTTTCATCCCGCCAGACGGCGAGTTCGAGCTCATGAGCTATCGCCTGAACACACAAGTCAAGCCCTTAATTTGGGTCGAGTGCATAGTCGAGAGCCACTCGGGCAGCCGGATAGAGTACATGTTGAAGGTGGGAAGCTCTCCATAACTGCGCATCTTGTAGCTAAAATCTCCCAGGCACGCGCTCAGTTCAAGCGCCGTAGCACAGCCAACAACGTGCAAATTTCCATCCCCGTTCCCGAAGACGCCGATACACCGCGCTTCCGCACAAACATCGGCACCGTACACTACGCCCCCGAAACATCGTCCATAGTCTGGAAAATCAAACAATTCGGCGGTGGCAAGGAGTTTCTCATGCGCGCCGAACTTGGCCTACCGTCAGTACGAGGCGACGACGAGAAGGGTGGTGGAATGATGGGTGGTTTCGGTGGAAGTATGGGTGGTGTGGGTGCAGGCAAGGGCAAGAGGCCAATCAATGTCAAATTCGAGATTCCGTACTTTACGACGAGTGGGATTCAGGTCAGGTATCTGAAGATTATTGAACCGAAGGTAAGCTCTGAGTTTCAAATGGAGGGGTCAATGCTGACTGGCTTCTAGCTGCAATACCCTTCCCTGCCATGGGTACGGTACATCACGCAGTCTGGCGATATTGCGGTGCGATTACCAGACGTGAATTAGAGCGTGAGAGAGTATTCCATGATGAACATACCAACGACGTTATGCAGCAAGCTCTCGTCGCACAATAATTCGATCCCCATGAAAAGCACGTCCTTTGTTACTAACTAACGCTAATTGTTAAACACGATGTTGTAGGCTGGTAACCATTCACGCCTGCAGTCGGCGACCCCGGAAGCGATATCGTCGGCAGCGGAATAGCAATTGTCCGAAGGACTGTTTCCTCCCCCCCCCCACCGATATTTGGTTTACACACACAGTTGAGTTAGTTGAGGAGGATTCTCGACATTGCCACACACCACGTCGAATCAAATGGTCTCATGAGTGTAGTACCCGCACGCGATGATAATTCCTCTAGCGCCAGCGCTCCCATGTCTCACTACAAGCCGCTATAGGTGACTAGAACTGCTTTGCGCCAATGTCTGGAGTCACATCTGTGAACAATGCTCCCACTCCCTTAACTTCAGCATCATCCAGACAATTTCTAGGCTCCACACCCGCAACCTTCTTTCTTCTCAACCCCTCACCTCATCAACCCCAATTCTTCGAGAGCTTACCGATCGACAACTAGCACAACCATGGCACACGTCCAGCGCATTCTCGGCGCTCGAGGCTTTGCCTGCGGCAATCCATACGAACATCATGTCCTACCTCTTGTCGGCACCAATGCTGAAGCCAATCTTTCAAGACCAAGGTTCCTTATCTGTCCCCCACAAATCGCTTTTGACAAGCAACGCTTGTTACCGCCCTAGGTACGACATTAGTCTCCGTTCTTAGTGGTTGAGACGTGCCGTACTTGGCGAGGCTGGTCAAACGAGGGATGCAACTACCACTTCTGGTTGCGCTTATCGGTGCTATCTTGGCTGGTGGACATACAGATGTCAGAGCTTCCATGTGCCAATACGGCGGTACACTGTGATAAAGAAGCGCGCTTGTGCGTCGCGAGTGCGAAGACTTCTGCTCTTCGTTCGGACGACCGCAACGTAGGTTCGGGCGCTGTTCACGATGCCGCTCTTCGAGAAGCTAAATTTTTCCCTGAGGACACAGCAGACAAAGTCTGCATTTGCGCAGGGGAACTCGCGATGGTCTGTATCAACGTCATAAGTGGTGACTAAATTTGAGGTGCTGACATCTGAATGCTCAACAGGACGAACAAAGACCTCGACCCTGTCCCGCGCCGTCTTCGGAAGTGGGGTGTCACCAGCTTCATAACATACTGGATATCGGACGCTTTTAAGGAAGCACATTCCTCGCGTTCAATGCTTCAGAAGATGCTAACACGACATCAGCGCCGCGACATGGCAATTCGCCTCGTCCATCATCGCCATCAGTCTTACGTGGCGCGAATCGCTCGGCATCGTCGCACTCGCCTTCTTTATCATTTCATTCGTCATTGCCTTCAACGGTGCGATCGGCGTGATTCACCATGCCCCATTTCAGATGCTTGCGCGTGCCAGTTGAGGGTTCTCGGGATCGTACCTTCCAATCATAAGCAGGACAATACTCTCCGTATTCTGGTATGCCATCCAGAACATGAATGGCGCGAATGCTGTGCGCGTGATGTTGGGAGCGATATGGCCCAGTTTCTTGATGCTCAGGAACCGATTCCAGCATCCCAAGGCATCAAGACCAACACGATGATCAGCTTCTTCCTGTTCTGGCTTCTCTCGATCCCGTTGTAAGTAGGCCCCTGCTTCGAGGCGCTTGTGAGGCAAACGCTGACTTTATGTATTCGCCTTCAGTTTGTGCATGCGTCCTAATCAGCTGCGCTGGCTGTTCATGGAGAAGAGCATAATTGTACCAACCGCGTGGATTGCCATTCTGATCTGGACTTTTGTGTCCACAGAGGGGGGAGCCATGTGGAATCAGAAAGCCACGAGTGAGGGCAGCGCTTACTCTTGAGCATTCTTGTCTAGCCTTACATCGGTGATTGGCAACTATGCGACATTGAGCGTGAACCAGGTATGAGCATCCGAACGCCCCTGAAGTGGGTAGAGTAGCTCAAGCAACCATGCCGCTAATTTGTAGCAGTCCGACTTCTCACGGTACTCTCGCGTCAGCGTCAAGTGGCAACTCATCTACGTGCCCCTTTTACCCTTGATCTTCACATTCATCGCCTTCATCGGCGTAGCCGCCACATCCGCTGGCGCCGTCAAGTACGGTGAAATTGATTGGGATCCGATGGCCTTGATCGCGCATTGGGACAACCGCACATGCCGCTTCTTCGCGGCCTTCACTTTCGCGCTCGCAGCACTCGGCGTCAACATCAGCGCCAATTCACTTTCCGCTGCAAACGACTTAATGGCACTTTTCCCACGATACCTCAATATCCGGAGAGGGCAATTGCTCTGTGCGGTGCTCGCCTGGGCGCTCGTGCCGTGGAAGATTCTGGCGTCTGCTGGCAACTTTCTGAACTTCATGGCTGCGTACGCCGTGTTCCTAGGCCCGATCGCAGCTATCATGGTTTGGGACTTCTGGTACGTGCACAAGCGCAATTACGACACGCTCGCACTGTACCAGCTACATGGTATCTCTCGATACACGGGTGGCGTGAATTGGCGTGCGATTGTAGCGTTCTTTGTGGGCGTGATTCCCAATATGCCTGGCTTCATTCATTCGATCAATCCAGCTATCGATATTGGTGAGGGAGACAAGCCGTACACGTTTGGATGGCTCTTGGGTTTCTTCGCTACGAGTCTGGTGTATGTGGTGTTGTCGGTGTGGGTGGCGCCGTCAAGGGAGAATATGATCGAGAGGGCGGTGCTACCCGATGAGATCTACAATGCGCATGGTGTTGTGGATGAGGGTATAAACGTAAGGAGTGATGAAGAGGTTGGAAACGAAAAGACTGGATGGAAGGTCAAGCTTCACAGAATTTTGTAGGCGTTGTCGACGGAGAACGAAGAAGGAAGAGGAAGAAATCAAGACATCGTCTAGAAAACGATAGAGCATCAATCTAGCATGTCGCAATGGCCGTCCGACGTTCCTCCTCGAGCCTGATGGTTATCCGTCATTTCGCTTACCTGTGAAGGTGTTCAGTAAACACTTCCCCTGCAGACGCAGTCACTGGCGTACTACAGGCGAAGGACGCGTAAGTCGCCTACATTCGTGACACCACACGTCGAACACGCCTTCGTGACATGGAGAATGGTGTCGCATTCGATGGCTTGCATAGCGCGGACTTTGCGACACGAGGTGACGGCATGAACAGAGTGGTGTGTGAAGGTGCCATATCCGAACGACGCGTGCACATCGTGACGTGGAATGTCACATTGATGTGGTGATCAATGTCGTGGGACGATGTTGTTGTCAGAAAGATGTGCTCACTCGGCAGTTCTTCTTTCCGTCCACCGATGATCTGCAAGCAGCGTTCCTCTTTCTGTCCACCAACAATACTTCTTTTTATCGCATTCACGATCGAGTCCATCAAACGGGCCATGTTTGACGCAATGCGCGGCAAGACAATGAAGATCTTGATTGCCTAGACATATCCATCTCTTCTCAAACTCTTCACTACCGGTAATATTGTGCGGGCGCGACGCATGCTGTGCGGACATCCCGCCTTCTCTGCCCACCTCATTCTCCGAAGCACCTGTCTCATGCATTTCAGCAGCGCTGTCATCCTTCTTCGCTTTCAAGCTCTCTCCGTGCGTTCCATCAGCCAATGACCTGATTGCCATGGTCCAGATATCTTCTTATGATTGTCATGCGTTTGCGCACATACGCCGTAAGGCTGACACTTTCCTGCAGCTCATGTCATGCCCAATGACGCTTCTGTACCACACAGTGACGCGTCTTAAACGTTTGGTCGTCCTTGCGCTTGTAAATTCAAACCCGAACATTGCCTCGAGATCGCGGACCGGTCCCCTCCGATATCGATGGACGTGATCTGCCAATAACTCACTTGGCCGCGTATGTCGAGTTGAATGTATTTCAATGCTGTTACAGTACGCCGGTCTGGAGCACTTAGCAGCACACCCTTCAGCTTTTGTCAACCAGGCTAGACTGCCCGCCAGCGTTCATTCTCCAACATTCAGTGTTCCCTTGTATCCCCAAAAAGTAGCGAAGCCATACGGGAAAGCTTTCCCCCATGAAACTGACTCTCGCCGCCATCGTGGCATTTGCCAGCACCATTTATGCCCAAAGTTTTACTCCCGCGGCTACAGCCACGAACAAAAACCTTGCTGGGCCTCCATGGGCAAAGAGAGATCCTGCGAAATGGTCACCAATACACAACTCATTCGTCTCGGACGGCAAAACCTCGCCCATGCTCACAGGGGCGCCGTGGCCAACTGATGGCTACGGCCCGGGCGGAGGCAGGGGATCAGGAGGCGGTGGAAGAGGCTTCGGCGGACCGAGCGGGCCTGTTGAACATTGGGGAGGTACGTCTTCGTTTTCGTTCGCTATGCACTATCTCGGCTCTCAAGCACGAGACTAACAGGAATCGTAGGCCCTGATGGCTCTGGTCCGTGGGGATCATCCAACTGGGGTCCATACTCAGGCTGGTCCACGCGCTCAGACATCCGCAATGGGCCCTGGACAAACTGGTGGGGCGGCAGCGCATGCCCACCATCCGACTGGCCTGGCTGGACTGCTGGACCGTGGAGAACGAACGCGCCTTGGGCCTCTTGGTCTGGCTGCACGCAACAGACAACTGCTACCAGCATTGTGACGCGGACAGTCAATGGCACCGTAATCACCACCACTGGCTATGGATTGCAGGTCGCGGCGGCAGGTCAGACCAAGAACACAGGTACCGGAGCTGGTGTGCAGATTACGGCTGGTATTGGCATGGTAATTGGAGCGGCTGCTTTGGGACTTGCAGTAGGATTGTGAACCAAACTTCATGACGAATTCTGGTGGGTGTCGCAGCGTTTGGTAAGTCACTCGATGGATTGCACTTCGAACTTTTATTACCCGTCAATGGGCAAGGCCCTACTCAGGAAAAGCAGCTGAGCAAGCATGTAGCTCTGTATTTTGCTTGATATATTCTACATTGGCTTGCTTAGCTTGAACTGATTCCAGCAGCCTGGCTTGATAGCTATGTTTATCTGTATTCAGGACCTTTATTCGCATGGTAGTGATGTAGTCTAAACTATCGATAATTGCGAAGAGAAGTTCGTGAAGGTAGGCTTCAGAAGCAACGTAGTCACACTAGAAGGATATTCCTAACTTTAGAGCTAGGTTCAGGACCTTTATTAGCAAAATATAGGTGCGAACTTAACACTTCTTCGCGATTAGAGAAATCAAAAGCGTGGATTTCTATACTACAGCTTCGTATATTAAGTTAGTTTTAGAGATCTTATAATTAGCAAGTTAAGGTAGTTAACTATAACTAGTTACAATGATTACAAGAGTTTTGGCAGTTTGCTTGCAGGTGCGACCTTGAATAGCCTAAAGATAATAGTGTTCGTATGATGCCCTCTAGGACCGGGCGTTACCCCACGCAATGGCGTGTCTGAGAGCTTTGGGAGGCTTGACAGCAAGCGTACCATAGGTTTGCTGACCTCGGGGTTCGCCCACTCCGATTAAGTGACACCTGCTCATTGCAATTTTGATTGCAGGCGAGGCAGCTACTTGAACTTCAGCAACCGCAAGCCCTCTTCACCGTATGGCCATGAGTGCAAGCCGCTCGACGTCTCACAATCAATCACCATGAGAGGAACCCTGTTTTACCTTTCGTTGGGAATTGGCATCGCAAGTTATACGCGGTGCAAATGCGTCAGTGATGCAAAGACCCCTTTTCGAAACAACTGTTAACGAGCTACAGGGCCCAGACGACAAATGCTGGCCATCACAGGCAGCTTGGCAGAATCTCAATCGACAATTAGACGGCCGTCTCATCATGAACGAACCGCTGGCTCTGCCATGTTACCCAGGGCCGAAGCAAGACCGTACAAAATGCGACTACGTCGCAGATAACTGGTTGAACCAAGACTTTCACACCATTGCACCTCTCGGTCTTACGTATCCTGTCAACGAGACATGTCCACCCGTTAACCTGACGAGCGGAGCGACACCACGGACGTGCATCCTCGGGCCCAATCCCAGGTACGCCGTCAACGCTACCACGACCGAACACATTCGCCGCACCATTGCCTTTGCAAAAGAATTTAATGTTCGACTCGTAACAAAAAGCACTGGCCATGATATAAATGGACGCTCTGACGGATACGGTAGTTTGGAACTCTGGCTGCGATACCACCGTAACGGCATCGAGTTCCAAGACACTTTCGTCGCTACAGATGGATGCCGAAAGAGCAACTGGAATGGCAGCGCGGTCAAGATCAACGGCGCATACCAGTGGCGCGACGTTTCCAGCGTCGCGAAGAAACACAACGTTATCGTAGTCAGCGGAGGCTCTCCGTCTGTGGGAGCAGTAGGAGGATGGGCAATGGGCGGTGGTCACGGCCCAGCGAGTCGCAACTATGGCATGGGTGCAGACCAGATTCTTGAAGTCCAAGCTGTGCTTGCGGACGGTCGTATCGTTACTGCGAATGAATGCCAGCACCGGGACCTCTACGAAGCTTTTCGGGGCGGTGGCCCTGGCTACGCTGTCGCATTAAGCTTCGCAATGAAAGCACATCCGAACGTACCCGTGATCGCGGTACAACGCCTCGAAGTTGTGCCTATAAGCGGCAATACATCTGCGCTTCTTGACGCAGTGACGGTATTATTCCAGCTATATCCAGCCATGCACCAGGCTGGGTTCGCCGGATACGGCTATTGGCATCTAGACAGCTTGCAGCCAATCTTCGGGAACACTTCCCTCGGGTACTACCATGACTTTTGGAATATTGGCCAAACGGTGCAGCAAGCGAAAGCTGCCTTCGCCCCCATGCGAAGAGCGCTAGAGAAGCTCCAAGACATAGTCACCATCAACGAGACCTACCAATCATACCTCGACTACTGGTCCATGTACGCTGCAGAATCTGGCCTGAACGACCCCGTCGGCAACGAAGCCGCTATAACGTCACGCCTCTTTGACCCGAAATCTGTCACAGACATCCGCAACGTCCGCCTGTACATTGACATCGCATCTGGCCAGCCGCAAGACTATGTCGCAAATGTGATCGAGCTCGTGTCTGGGCAGCGCATCGGCGAAGATGCATACTCGGGCCTGCATCCAGCATGGCGAACTTCGCCCTTCGTCCATCTCATTGGCTGGGGCTGGGCGCCGGGGTCGAGTGAAGAGATCAAGGCGTATGTCAGAAATAATGTGACGAGTGTGAAGGGCGCGGCGCAGAAGAGGCTTGCGCCGGACACGGGAGGGTATATGAATGAGGGCGATCGCATGGATCCGCAGTGGAAGGAGACGTTTTATGGAGACAAGTACGAGGGGCATTTGGCGACGAAGAGGAAGTATGATCCGGAGGGGTTGTTCTATTGTCCTACCTGTGTGGGGAGCGATGAGTGGGTTGACAGGGCTGAGACGCCGCTTTGTCGGAAGCAGATATGGGAATGACAGTCACTCTTACATTCGGGTCGAGCGGTAACTACCCTAGAGCATGATTCGTGTTGAGGGCTGACGTCATCTCCTGAGAGTGAATGGTGTGAATGCTCACATCTAGCGCGCGACGTCATTGGCCGGAGCTTCTCCGCGGCGGAGCCCCACCACCACTGCTGACTGGGCGGGCGTGTCCCAAAGTTCTGTACTTCTTTACACAAACAAAGTACCACAACGCCCATCTACACAAATATCGCAATGGCTTCCGGCATCTTGCGAAGCGCGCATCTCGAGCTGCCCACCGAACTGGTCCTCGCCGTGATCGACCACCTCTCCGACGACTACAAGACGCTATGCACGCTCGCCCGCACCAGTCGTGCGCTGCGACACGTCGCCGAGGAGCACATGTACAAGACCATTGCGCTCACAACCGTGCGCGGCCTGGACGCCATCCTCTCGGCCTTCAAACTCCGCCCCGAGCGCGTTCGCGCGGTGCAGACGCTCAATCTGCAGTACCACTACCATGTCAAGGACCTGGGCGCCAACATGGACGTGCGGCGCGCCTTCAATGAGTGTGTGCCGCACATGGTCAACCTACGCGAATGGCACATAGAGAGCCCGTACGACAACAGCGGCCACTGGCAGGACGACGTGGGCCCCGCCGACTGGGTCAATGGCGACATGGACCGCTTTCGCGCAGCGCTGGACACGGCTTGCACCGAAGGACCCAGCGAGGCACAGCGTCTACAGCACCAACAGAGACTGGGGAAAGCAATCGAGAGGACCGTAGGGCTGGCCCTGCTGGAGCGCCTGACCATCCACTCGCACGGCGTCGAGACCGACTTCTGGGACCTCGGCAACTTCCACTGCTTGTTCCGCCATCCACGCCTGCGATACCTGCACGTCTCCTGTGTGTCGCTGATGGAGGACATTCCTGCTCTTGCACATCACACGCGCAAGACGCCCCTGACGACGCTAGTGTTCGACGAGTGTGAGATGGCTCCCGAAGCTCTACGCGCCATACTGCGCACGCCCGCCAAATTGAAGCATCTGACTCTTGGCGAGAACGTCTGGAACTCGAGGAGAACAGGGCGAATTCGCGCGCGCCTGAACAAGAGCCCCGTCGAGACATTGGACGCTCTCACCCAGGTGGCGCACTCGCTGGAAAACCTCATCCATCTGGACCCCACGTGGAAGCTCGACCTCGACTCCTACAACCCCAGCCGCATGAGTCCTATCGGCGAGGATATGCGCAGCTTCCACACACTCACATATCTTGAGTGCGAAGTCACGTCGTTTCTGCATCAAGCCTTCATCATGAACCATGAACTCGCCCCACCGAACCTAGACACTATCCGCCTGCGTCGCCACTGGAATGTCTCCGTCGACTTCTTCGAACGCCTGCCAGAAGTCGAGACATATCTCGCTCTGCCCTCCCTAAAAAAACTGGAGCTTATGCAACAATCACACTGCTGGCTCGACCTCTCGCAGTCCGAATACATATGCGAAGCACAGCGCCTGCGCACATACCACGCATATGCATACAAGCTCTTCAAAGCAGGCATCAACTTGAAAATGCTCATCAGCATGCACCGCGACCCCAACATCATACCGCCCTACCTGCACGGCGAAGCGCTCCCAATCATGGGCTGCGTCTACGATGCCTCGCAGGTCGGTTTCAGTCGCACCGGCGGCGTATTGACAGATACAGGCCTCGCGCATGCCAATGGCGTCCGGATGCCGTTTGAACAGGGAGCAGACTATGGTCTTTGTACTTACGAGACTACGCCGGAGACAGACCAACTTCACGATTCAGAGATAGAAGTTATGGAGGTCGGCGTGTATCGCACGCTGCAGCATCTTAAAGAGCAGTTCATTCGACATCGACGATTGCGACGCGCTGAGTCCATTCTCGAGTTCATGGAGGAGGCAGATGACGATGATGATGCAGGATCTTTGGTCGAGTTCGATAACGACGACAATGCGGTGATTAATTTGGTTGAGGATGAGATGAATGATTTGGACGTCATTTTTCATGAGCAGAATGGCGAGCTTTACATCGAGGTGTATGATTCAGAGACAGACGATGATGAGGATCACATGGACGATTTGGAAGTTGATCTGAGTGCTGGTTTGGGTGCGGATTTAGATGTTGAAGACGGTGCAATTGGTGGGTTACACGCAGTAGAGGACGTGGACTAGGCGGTGGCTTGGATCGCATTTTTATCGCAATTCTCTTCTGATATACCCGCATGTGATTCTCAATTAGCAGTCAAATACTCTTCGTTCTGTAGGAGAACTAATCTCTCATTTTTCCATATCGTCCTGACTCGCTGTCATCCTCATTTCCATCCTCACTTCCATCCACACTCATCTCATCTCCTTCCCCTCTCTCATCAACATCATTCGCACTCTCCACTTCCAGCTTCCTCTGATCAAAGATTCCAAATCTCGCATCAAACGCCTCCATCGCCTCAGCCCTCTCCTTCTTACCCCTCACCGCTCCCTTCCCTCGTCCCGTCTCCAGCACAAAATCCAGCAACCTCTCCTGCAAATGTAACTTCCGCCACACGCCCTCCGCCACAACCAGATCTAAACAACTCGGCATCGACTTGCCATCTTGTGACCATCCTTCCTTCTCGTTCAGACCCCACTCCCGCTCATCCACGCCCGTATCGTCTGGATCGTCCAACCAATCCACAGTCAGCACATCCAGCCGATCCATGTTGTACGTGCGTATCACCAGCCCAGCAATGTAATCAACGGAAGCCTTGATACGCCCAGTTAGCAGACCGTGCAGCGGCTGGAGACTGCGCTGACCAAGCAGCAAATGCGATAACGCACACGTCCCATTCCCGCGCACCGGATCGCTGAACCGCATGTCCAGCTTCACCAGAAATCTCGTAAACGTCTCGATATCGGCGTTTGTCCATATGTCCTTGTCGCGCACGAATGCAGTCCGCAGCACTGTTTGGGGTATTTCCATGATACTCCAGAACTTGCACAGCATTTCTTCCATCTGCACGAGGTTTCCCAACTGATGTCCCGCTTCTTCCATCGCCAATATGATCTCGCGCACTAGTTCTTGTCGTCCAAGCACCATTCCTACCCACCTGAATCCAGGAACATCGCGTGCCAGCCAATTCCGCCCATCCATGGGTCTTAACATCGGATCGCTGATGCACAAATCGGGAAACAGCGACCAGGAGAATACGTGGCTAGCGATCGGCGCCCAGTACTGCGCGTACTCGTGTATGAGCGAGACGGAGTACTTGTTGAGCCGGTAGTGGAATTCCTTGTCGATGGCGTAAAGGGATATCATGCTAGCGTAGGGTAGGCGGATGGCGAGTTGGAAGAACAGGTTTGGGTGCCGGAGGAGGGATTTATAGACGTTGAAGAGAGGTTGATTTGGCTGGGTTGCTGTTTGGTGAGATTGAGCCAAGGGTGTCGTTGCGAAGGGCGTCAAGGGTATGTCCGGGCCCCAGATTTGCGCGGCGATGTTGCGGCGGCGATGGTGTTGGCGGCGCAGGATACGTGGTGAAGCATCATGGGCCGAGAGTGGAGCGGGTGGCGAGATGGGCAAGAAGGAGGATGCGGTGCGCTTGCGGGCGCTTTTTGGTGGGGAGGGTGAGGTGAGCATGTTCGGTTGTGGAGCTTGTTGTGTGTGGAACGTGACGTGAAGCAGATGTCGGTGTGGCCGAATTACGGCTATGGACAGCTGAAGTCGCTGTGATGAGTAAGTGCAGGTGAAGGTGCAGTTCAAACATGAGAAAAGTGGGGTCATAAAAATATCAGGCCCGTGTGACGAACGCGAGTGCAGTCAGGGTACAAACTTGCTTGCGAACTGACTCCTGACGGTGAAGTCGCACGCGGTGATGTTAGACCTGATCATCTTCACAGTAGCGGGCCTCCATTAGGTATCTCATTTCAGCATTGGGTGTGAATTGCGGCCCAACAGCTGTCATGCGTGAAAAGCCATATTGACGACTTGATCAACTGATACCACACCCTGCGACTCTACTAATGGCAGGGCTATAGAATCATCCGAGCTTTTCTAAAGGGCATGCCGACACGCGCACGCTATTGCAAGCCTTCTTCTACGTAGTCACGCTCGTAGAAGCGCATGCGGATCCTTCATTCTAAACACGTCACTGAGATACTTCCAGCTTCGAACCACATTAATAGTCACCACAGCAGAACTCTCGATACTAGAAAATTCACTAAAAACAACAACGTACCCCTGGGCCATCTTACATTCTTGGCTCAACGTTGCGCGGTATGAACGTGCAAGTGACTGCTGTATCAATCTAGAAGACGCCGTTAATTCCAGAGTCAGTGAGAACGCGACGAGCGACATTTCTGATGTAGGCGGAGGACGACGGGGATGAGGACGATGAAACGTCTATGATTGAAGATCTCGCCGTAGAACTGGATTACAGGGACGATACAACCAAGGGTACCCCACAGCGTCGACTCGTAGGAATGAGAGACGAGAGTTAATGCTGATGTTTTGGGACTACCAGAACGGGATCCAAGATAAGCTGAGGGAGTCAATGGTAAGGATGGTGGTGAAGACGAGCATGAAGAAGTGAAGTAGTGATTGAGAATTACTCCATTACAAGCTTACCGACTACACATACGCGAGTGTGTGGTCGTCTCGGAAAGTCGCTGCGAAACGTTAGCACTATTTAAGAAGCATATTGTTCGTTTCGCACTCACCATTCACACCCAACGACGCTTCACCACCAGCTACCGAGGACCCAGTGACTACAAGTTCGCCCGCAGACTGCTCGTCCGTAGTTTTGTGCCGCGGTGTATCCTTCAGCTTGATTTCCAGACTGCTCAGCGGCACACCAAAGTGGCTGTGCTTGCTCGACGGCGCGTCTCCTCGCCTGTAGTCGTAAACATTGGTTTGTGCAACAGCACCTGCGACCTTTGCAGCTGTCAATGCATACACGACGCGGGCCTTGGTGTAGATTCGCAGATCTGACAGATCATCGGTGGTCAACGGCGGGCTGTTGAGGCCTGCACGCTCAGAGACGAAGACCAAGCGTAGTTTGCCGGGCGTGGTGCCAATGCTAGCTCGGGACGGCGCGTTGAGTCTGGTCAAGAACGAGTCGGTAGGCAAGCGACCGGCGGTCAGCATGCGTGTCTCAGTGTAGTGGGCGAATTTTTTGAGACCACCAAGGGCGGATGTGTTGGCTTCGCCGTGGAGTTTTGCGGCCGTCTCTGCGGATACAACGGTGATGGTGGGTGCGACGGATCTACTGGCCAATGTAAGATGTACGTCAGGCCCGGCTACAGAGTTGATGACGAGGGTGGAATGCGAGAACAAAGCAGCCAGAGTCAAGCACAGGCAGTAGGAAGTCGTGAATGCGTCCGCTGGCAGGAAGGTGTCGGAAGCAGAGAAGCGTTGGGCGGCTGGCAATGAAGTGATGAGCGATCCGACGGCGGCTGCCAGGTTCTGTTGAGTGAACTCGACGACGTCCGCTGACTTGCCGACTGCCTCTTGCCAGAGGAAGACGACATTAGGGGCCTTTTCGTTGGTGGTGGGAAGAGCAGCATTCACATCCCGCTGGTCTTGAACGAGGTCGTGCCAGACAGAGACGTCAATCTTTCCGCCAATGCCCTCTGGCACCTCGCTCCAGTCCATGTGCCTGCTGGTCTTCTCGACGGTCCAGATGATCTGACGCAGACGGGGTGCGCCCTGGATGACATGTGCAAGTGGAACCGAGCCTGCCTGGGCGATCAGAGCATCAGCTCCAGTACTGGCGAGCAGCTCGACCAGGGTGGCATGTGGCTGGTTGTAGGGGATGAGGATGGGCGTGAAGGCATAGAAGGCGCCGGCGAAGAGTGCAGCCAGGAACTCGAGGCTGTTTGGCAGATAGATGGCAACACGCTTTGCACCATGCTCGCTGAGGTGCTTGCCGACGACTGCGATGTCCTTGGTGACGCCCTGGATGTCGTGCTCCGAGACGCCCTCTTTGCCGTAGACGGTGACGATGGTGGCTGTTCCGCTGGAGGTTGCGCCCCGCTCGAGGGGAATCTCGCCAGTCACCCTGCGCCAGATATCTCGGAGATCCCCGTCCTTTCCAGCAGAGTACATGGGCGCGCCCGGAGGCTTCACGGCGAGTCCGGTGCGGAGGGGGTCTTGAATGTCAGCATATGGCGTGCATAGTGGAAGGGAAGGGAAGAGGCGAGGCATGCGTACAGCCATGGGGAGTTTCGGGCGACCTGAAGATGGCAGACTCGCGCGGCTGCCTCACGTACGAAGCCTGCGCCTGTCTCGCCAGAAGCAGCGGGTGCGTGTCTGCGTCGGCCGTGTCGTAGAGGACCCAGCCCACGAAGCCCAGGATGGCGACGGCGAGGAGCGACGTGTACAGGTTCCAGCCGGCGAGGAGGTCGGAAATGGCGCCATCCAGCTGCTCGAGTAGTCCTCCCATGGCTGCGGTGTTGGTGTGTACGAGGGACTGGCAGGACGTCAAGCTGACAGACGGCGGCGGCGGGGTGAAGGGCGCTTCGGGAGTCCGTGTACGAAGTAGACGTCGCGCCGCGCACAGGCCGCGCATCGATTGTTGACACCCGTTGCTACCAGTCCGACTTTCACACCCTTCAACCACCACGTGCAGCACGATGATGCGCTAGCAATACTGCGCAGTCGACCGCCTACTAACCGCTAATCCCACAGGGCCAGCATACATCAACATCAACATCAACACCGACATCACCCTTCGTGCTGATTCGCAACCACAAAAGCCGACACAAACAAACCGCGCACAGCATGTCGCTCGTCAGGTCTCCTACCACTCCCTCGGCACCCTCCACACCAGCCGCGCAGACCGCGCAACCGCCCACCCCCGGCGGCGCGTGGAAGCACCCCAAGTTCGACGAGATCGCGCGGCGGCAGTATGCGACCACCTTCGACGAGCGCAACGTGCGCGCCATAGTCGCCAACGTGGGCCTGCTCTTCCTGTCCATGTACGGCAACGTCTTCGTCTCCAGCGTCAGGCTGCTCGAGTACGCGGCGTACGTGCCCTTCTCTAAGCCCTCCCCGCTCAACGACCACTCTGCTGACAAGCTCCCCAGCATCCCGATCAACACCCTCGTCCACCACGTGCCCTACAGCGCATGGGCCATTGTGCTCCTCCGCCTCGTCTTCGCCGCCAACATCGTCATCGCCTCCATGCCGCTCGTGCGCCGCCACTACCCCGACGACATGGCCGACATACCCCTTACGCCCTCGCAGCGCGCCGCCATGGGCCTAAAAGCCGGTGTCATGTCGCCCGTCCCCACGGGCTCGCAGTACGCCTCGCCCAACTACGTCACACCGCCGCGATACCAGCGCTCCACGCCTCGCAGCGGCAGCTTCAGCCAGGACCGCGCCTCCCAGTCTCCATTGACCGGCAGCCCGCGCGCAGGCTCCAACTCGCCTTTCTCGCCGGGCATGAGCTCGGGCAGCCCGCTGTTCCAGAAAGCCCTGAACGGATCTGCCTCGAAGCGACTGAGCTACGGCGCGAGTCCGGGAAGCAGTCTGTTTGGGGAGAGCTCGTCGAGCGCGACGCCGGGGACACCGACGCCGTCGACTGGCAAAGCGAGCGTGGGTCTGAACAACAAGTGGCTGTATGAGAAGCGGAGGGATGGCTCGCGGACGGGCATACTTGCATAGGGCGCGTGTGAGGACTGTTATTGTCGCTTTATACCCAGTGTAATACGCCGACGTGGGGCGTTTGCTTAGCATAGTGCACTTCAAATGTCTTCGAATCTTCAAGCTCTTCGTGATAGCATACAATCTCATTCATTCACGAAAACCTATCGCCCTTCCTACTCCGATACACATCGCTCGCCTCGTACTTGCTCTTCTCCCGCGCCCTGGCCTCCTCCCCCACCGGCTCATGCCGCGTCGGCGCAGGATCCTGATTCGCCTGCGTACTTGGATTGCCCGATTCATCCGCCCCGCCGCCGAAGCCCGGTGAGCCTGCTATGCCTGACCCGGCGCCGCTCTTGCCATGCTGCGCGGGGGCTTGTGCGAGTAATTGTGTGGTTTGAGACGCGGATGAAGTGGACGAAGAGGAGCCGTTGTCCATGTGTTGCTGCTCAAGCTGGTATACGCGCATGCGCTTTTGGCCGTCTGCTTCGGCTTTGGCGGCGCGGTCTGCGTTGATGGACTTTTTGGCGAAGAAGTAGGCCCCGCCGCCTGCGACGATGAGCGTCGCCCAGCCGTAGCTACGATGCTATTAGCATTGCGATATGCATGGACGGGATTCGGGCGCATAGCTTGGGAGTGACGCACTAGACTGATTTGACCTGCAGAGTCGTTAGCAGGGAATGTGAGGAGCCTGGAGGATGACGCTTACCGTGTTCATTGTAGAGGCAGAATCCGAGTGTTTGGACGAGGATCGAGGTGGTGGAAAGCGAGCGTGGAGTTGCGAGTGCGTCCGTAGACTTTTCGTTGCTGGGGAAAAGTGGTCTGATGTCGTAGGGCTGAGCAGGCATCTTGCGCGGCGCCTAGCTTACGCGGAAGCTGGTGAGCAAACATCGTCCGTCTCAACTTTTCCGCGACAGAAGTTAAACATCCACGAATCTTATCCCTCAAGGTGGCAAAGCGCTCGCGTCAACAGACATTCCTATTGCTCCATCTTTCAAGATTCACATACCTCCGCATTAGTCCACTAACGTACCACACGGGTGGGCTGGCCACTTTTGCCAAGCCCCCACCAAAACTACGACTAAGTTATACACAATAGTATAGCACCGTCCAGGACTGTTATAGAGAATCGTAATATGCTATTCTACTCGAAATCTACTGCTGCTTCTTGCCTACATGTGCGCGCATTGTGCCCAGCCTCACCGTAGCGTCCACAGCGCCTTTGAGTTGGCTCGCTGCCCTCAGCGCGCGCGCTCTTCTTCGCCTTCTTCCCATTACTACGCGCTGCAAACTCCTTCAAGGTAGTTGAGCGCAGGCCCTCTTCAGCCGTAAGAGTACCCTTAGCCTGTATACGCTTTCTCTTGCGCGCTTTACGGCGTGAGGCGGCCTCGTTAGCTGCCTGAAGCTCCTTGACCTGGTTGCTCATCAACACCAAGGAATGCGCTATTATCTCCGCGCCTTTAGCAAGCTTTTTAACTGCCTTAACCATATAGGTAGGTGAGCTATTAACGTGCTTTTGAATTCTCTCTCAAATTAGCGTTAATTGCGACCCAAATTCTAGGGTATTGCTTGGGGTTTTAGACACCCAGGGCGCGACATTAGTAGTAGGTGGTGTGGGCGTACGCAGGCGGACATCAAGCTTCGATATCACCACCTCTGCGTCAAGTGGGACCAGGCCAGCACCTCGAAAGGCTCCCTGGATATAGCTTTTGGTAATCGCGTCCTTGAAAGCACCTATAAAGCAGGGCAGGAACTCAAGTTTGGTGATGTGGTTGATCTTGTTGCGCATCAGGTTCTCAGCTTGGCGCCCGTACGCCTTCTTAAGCGGCGAGAAACAACCTACGTCAAGAGGCTGCAGGAGATGCGACGAGTGAGAAGGCATACAGAGAGTAATAATCTTGTTCTCCTTGCAGTACTGCTGGAATTTGAGGGAGTTGTGGCTCTCGTGGCCATTAATAACGAGCAGACGATAGCTTCCCACGGTCCTCCTCTTTGTGTGCGCATTAAAGTGCTTTAGCCACTTAAGACCAAGCGCATTTGTTGTCTAGCCGTTCTCAGAGATTGCAATAACCTAATTGTGAGGTAGGTTGTCCTCCTTATACCACGCAGAGAGGTGGTTTTTGCCTTGGAAGATGATAAAGGGTGGGATCGCCCACCCCATCGCGTTGACGCCCTGGATCACAGTGGTCCACTCCCGATTGCCCTGCTGAACGCTCTTTGGCTGTCCTCGACGCTCGGAGCCTGTAACAACTGCGCCTGTTGATATCATGCCTATTAGGAAGCCAGCTTCGTTAAAATTGTGGGTATCTTCATCTAGGATGCCGTACTTCGCCTTCGTGATCTCCACCAGCCTAAACCAGTTCCTAATAACCTGAGGATCCTCGCACAGAGCTCTCTTGTAGTCGTACTTGCGATTAACTTGACTTAAAGCTCAGGTCTGCGCCTAACGAACGTACTGGCCCAGTTTACGCCAACCTGGCCCAGATGACGCTCAGCGCGCAAAGAATTAGCCATATCAGCTACAGCAGCGAGCTGGGGAGGAAATCCTCGCGCGTCAAGGTCAAGTATATGCTGAACAATCACCTCCTCCTCTGTCTTGAGCAGGTTTATTAATTTGGGCGTGCAATCGCGTATAAACGTCGTACCAGCGCGTCTAGTGCTCAGCGTAGATCTAGGAATCCTGTATATCCTTGCAGCGCGTCTTTAAGATAGTGTCGCGTCGCGTTTGATAGCCTGCAGCGCAAGCTGTAATCTGCTCTCTTGAAGAGCTAGTAGCTCGTCCTGTGGTTGTTGCATCGCGATGTAAAGTGAGGTGGGATGGTTTTTGGTAGGGGCTTGGCGAAGGTGGCCAGCCCACCCGTGTGGTACGTTAATGTATTAAAGGTCAAGTAGTTGACCTTTAATGTATTCCATTACCGAACTCAACACATCACCGAACCCAACAAATCACCAAACCCAAGAAAATCTGCTAAGACTAAGTTACCTGCTTCCCTATGAACGCGTTATGTCTTAATAGTAAAGCACCCTACCTACTAACTATAAAGGTAGACTTTAGCTTAACTACTCTCTAGGGCTATTACTTAGGCTAATATAGAAGCTATTGCACTGCTGCTACTATATTTACTATTAAGCAATAACGTTACACTCCTACTAAACGCGCTAATAGAGTTCTATCTTACTTTAAAATATAACTAAATAGCTAGATGCTTAACTACTAACGTATTCCACTAGCGCGTGGATTAGCCGATTTTGCTAGTAAAAACAGCATTTCTTGGCGCTGCTATCTTAATGTCTACTTAGTAGAATTCTCTAAAAATGTAATAACGTATTCCACCAGCGCGTGGGTCAATCCAGCGCGTGGGTCAGCCGATTTTACTAGTAAAAACAGCATTTGTTGTCACTGCTATCTTAACAACTGCTTGATAGAATTCTCTAAAAATTTGAAATCGAAGCTGCACCTATATAAACATTATTATTCTAGAATTTCTTAGCTCTAGCTCACGTAAGCAGGGAGCTATTAAGGAAAATCCAAATTACAGGGGTCTGCGGCTACTATCTTAGGAACTAATAGTAACGTATTCCACCACTAAGTCGGTCGAAAAGCCTTGGCAGCACCTATTACTCTCTTAACGCGACCTGTCCTAACAACTATACGCGCAGTGCTCTAATCAAGAAGGCAGAATTTAGCTTGCGCTTAATGCCTATTATAACCGCCAATTTAAAAGTCTCTGACGCGCTGCTGAGGTATTTAAGGTACCTCCTTCAACGTTAACTAACTAATACAACGGAAAGCCGCATCGCCCTAAAAGCCGCCACGCCTAA
>Ga0265798_10000968_pt1 | contig 45894 bp, 42 predicted proteins | sample P3T30metagenome_FD_192430 | JGI IMG/M metagenome (GOLD analysis project Ga0265798, IMG submission 192430) | Plant litter microbial communities from East Loma Ridge, Irvine, California - P3 T30 | ecosystem: Environmental > Terrestrial > Plant litter > Unclassified | place: USA: California... | reverse complement strand
GGTCGAGTTGGCGGCACATCACCACGAACTCCCGAAACACCGCCTTGAAGGCGGTGCGGTTGTCGCGGCGAAAATCGGCGATGGTCTTGAAGTCCGGCTTCAGGTGCCGCAGCAGCCAGATTACCTCGATATTGCGGTGGGTCTCGGCTTCCAGGCGCCGGCTCGAGCGAACTCGGTTCAGGTATCCGTAGATGTAAAGCTTGAGCAGATCGGCCGGATCGTAGCCTGGGCGTCCCGTTGCCTTCGGCTGCACCCGGACGAACCCGGCCGTGCCAAGGTCGAGCCCGTCGACGAAGGCCTCAATGAACCGGACCGGATTGTCCGGCCCGACATAATCATCCACCGCCTCGGGCAGCAGCAGGAGCTGCGAGCGGTCCGTTCCAGCCAGATGCGCCATGGCAGAAACATACCATACGCCGAGATCGACGGGAATCCTCAGACGAGGTTTTCACACAGTCTGCAGCAGATTGGCGACGCCTTCTCACAACCGGCGAGTTGAATCCGCGAATATCGTGCGTGTCATCGGCAACTGCATGGACGAGTTCACACCCGAGAGTGCCAAAATTACTTGGTCCACTGCGGGTATGACGCCTTCTGATCGAAAATTGCTCTAGATCGGTAATTGCTTATACAAGGCTGCCTTTTGCCCCCGTCGCCGGGCCGCTCCGCCAACAAAGGCGAAGCCCAAGATCATTGTAATCCAAGTAGAGGGTTCAGGAACCGAACTGACGGCAAATTGATTATATATATCGGCTGTGGAAGTCGTCCCATAACTTAGCGCGTCTACGCTAAGGTTCCAACCCATTGCGTCGTACGCAGCGAGATCAAGGCCTGTCACCTTGCCGGTTTGCCCAAAGCAGAAGGTTGGATCCATGATACCGTTGCCGACCACACACCCCGGTGTATCTTCCCAATGCGATGCCTGCTGGCCGTCGCCATTATATCGGCCGGTGGAAAACGCGTTGTCAAACAGTGCAGTTTTGCCGCCATCAATCGAGAAATATTTATCGCCGCCAACTGATAGGTCGAGCGACGTTTCGGTACCTAGCAAAATGTTAGTTGGGTCAGCGCTGTAACGAAACATATCTAGTGCACTGTAGATTGATGTGTCATTGAGGCTATAACCTAAACTTCCCGCGCCCGGACCGTCTCCCATTCCGTATACATCGAGGAAGTCGACTCCAGAGACAAAACCTAAAGCATGACCAATCTCGTGAATAGCGACGCCAATAAAATCGAAAGTGTTGGCGGAAATGCCATCGGTTGGATTGAAGTCGAAGTTGAAGTTGCTGCTAAATGTGACGTTACCGTCGCGTGTGGTTGACGTAAGTCCGGTACTGCCGCCGATCGCCTTGATAACTGAAGTGTTCAGGTACAGCGTATTACTGCTATTCGTGCCCGCGTTGTCGAAAGCCAGCTTACTAAGATCGTCATTAGTCACGCCATCGATTGTCGTGGTTCCATTAGTGATGAAACTGGCGCCGCCATTCGTTAAAGTCGGAAGGATGGCGTTTTGATCAATGGTCGAACCGCCCTCGGTTGCATTAACGCCCGCTTCCCAGTTCGCCAACGAGTAGTCTGCACGGGTGCTGCCCGTCGATCCGATAACGCCGGTGGCCAGCGGAGAAAAACCGACACCCAAGTTCACCATAGCATTGTTTGTGAGCATTGATCCCCAGTACGCCGCCGCAATATTGAACCCCTGTTCAGCTTGCGATCCTGTCACGCCACCAAGATCAACGAGATTGATGGTGGCCGCGCTGACTGGTGTGGATCCTAACACCACCATCGCCGCGCTGCAGCCTAGCAAATCCCTGAAACGCATACGATGACCCCCGTCTTGCTGTCGCAGCCAAAGCTGCACAATCATTTCGATTGTGAACAATTTGTTAATTAATGATGTTAGCACGTGAACGCTTTGTCAACGCATCACAAGAACATTTCTTGCCTGGGAGTGCCGCGCGTGGAAAAGTGCCCAACGTACCGGACAAGCCGCTGGCCAATCCTGGTGAGGAGCGTGCTGGAGGACTATGACTGCCACCCGACCTGCCGATTTCACCGCAACGCTGGCCCGTCTTAAGGCGGCGCTTAGCTGCCATGACCGGCCTGAGACAAATAGTTGTGTTAGTCGCTTGCTCGACGAATGCGCGCCGCTTGGCGAGCAATGGCGAGCAATCTCTCACCTGATGCAAGTTAGCGGCGAGCTGACGTTAGCTCTTCGCGCAATCGACGCATTCATCGCTGCTTCCACGAACAAACCAATGGCGCGCTATGCTAAAGTGGTGCTGCTTACCCAAGCACATCGGCAGCATGAGGCGCACGAGTTATTAAAAGCGCTGCCGGACGACGTACCCGAACGCGGCGGACGAGCCTATGTTCTGGGTAACACTGCAATAACATTGGGACGCCTCGATGAGGGTCGAGCATATTTGCTTGAGGCCCTCAGCTATCGGCCCGGGTGGGGGCCGGCTTGGTTATCGCTTGCTAACGCGGGCAATTTGGCCAACGACCCCATTGGCGATCGGATGCTTACAGAAGCGGCGGCGGCTGAGCAGCATGGCCAAGCAGACTTAGCTCGCTTTTGCTACGCGTTAGGCAAACTCTATTCCGATCGTGGTGATACAAACGCTGCATTCGCAAGCTACGCACGCGGTGCTGCGTTGCTCAGATCTGAGACGCCTTACAATCGCACCGCCAACGCTACGAACGCAAGGTTAGCAATGACCGGCTTCACCGCCGACTTCTTTGATTGCCGGCGTAAATTCGACCCAGCGAACGTGAGCCGGCCGATCTTTGTTACCGGATTGCCGCGTTCAGGAACCACGCTTGTGGAACATATTTTGGCTAGTCACAGTCAGGTACACGACGGCGGCGAACTTAATATTGTCCAGCACGTCGCTGTCGCTGCCGGGGGCACATCCGGCGAAGCCGTCGCGCGCTATCTTGCAAGCGGGGGCAAGACAAACACGTTGGGCAATCTTTACCTTCATCTCCTCTCAGAACGCTTCGGCCCAGCCGGCCGTATCGTCGACAAAACAATCGACGCCAGCCGTTTTTTGGGCCTTATAGCCACGGCTCTTCCTGATGCGCCACTCGTCTGGATGCGCCGCAATCCACTCGACAACGCTTGGTCCTGCTTCCGAACCTTCTTCATCCACGGTGTCGCCTGGAGCTATAGCTTTTTGGACATCGCCCACCACTTTAATCTTGAAGATCAACTAATGTCGTTCTGGAAGTCGGTTCTCGGGGACCGCTTGCTTATCGTCCCCTTCACAGAACTGGTAAATGCGCCTGCTTTATGGACGTCTCGACTGCTCACGCACTGCGGCCTAGCCGAAGAGGCGGGCCCTTACGCGCCGCATTTGACGAAGCGACGCGTTTCAACCGCGAGTTCGCTTCAAGTTCGCCGCCCCATCAATCGTGAAGGTCTTGGAGTGGCAGAGCACTATCGCGAATTCATGCATGCGTTCGTCGAAAACTATAAAGGATCACCAACGCGCCGGTCCAGCTAGTATGGTTGTCCGCGCACACGTCCAAGCTGATGATCGAGCAGGCAGTTCGCAGTGTCGAAGGTGCCGAAGCAAGTCGCCGTGTCGACGTTTTCGCCACCGTTTTGGCGAAAGTTCAATGAACTTCCTCGTGCGTTGGTGGGCAGGATCAAAGCCGCTCGACATGCATCAAAGCCGCGATGGCGTAGTGCGCGCGATCAAACGTGCGCTCGACGGCGCTGGCATGGTGACCTGCTCCCCTTTTCAGGCCGCCGATAATTTAGCAGATTGGCGACAGCCTTCTCACAACCGGCGAGTTGAATCCGCGAAACAATATCGTGGCTTCCGCCGCGCTCACCTGTAACCGGCGCGCTAGAGCTGGACGGCTCATCTTAACTTTTTACTCAACACAAGCTCGTACATTGGCATGATGTCCGCTCCGAAAATTGCCGGCTTGTTGCAACCCGCGCGCGATTTACCAATTCGTGATCTGCACTTCTTCACGATGCCGGTCGCGGACCGTTGGTATATGGGCGGCGAACCTATCGCGAGCGCATTCTTCAGTGCATTGTCGGCGACATTCCCGCTGGGAGAGAAGTTCTTCATCGACAGCGTGCGCAGGTTCAAGGGGGAAGTGGAAGCAAGCCTTCTACCGGGCGTGGAGGCGTTCATCCTGCAGGAGGCGCTTCACACCCGCGAGCATCTTGCGTTCAACAGGCTGGTCGAGGGGACCGGGTACACAACGAACAGGCTGACCGAGCGAACACGCGCCGTGCTCGCGCCCTTTCGCGCTAGGTCCGCGCTTCGACAGCTTGGCCTTACCATGGCGCTTGAGCATTTCACGGCTTTGTTCGCGCATGAGGTTCTCACGCACGATCGTCGGCTGGCGGCAGCGCCAAGCGAGGTCAGGGCCTTGTGGCGCTGGCACGCGATGGAGGAGGTCGAGCACAAGGCCATCGCGTTCGATGTATTCGCCTGCATCAGCCGCGCATGGCCGCGCCATCGACGGTATGTCTTTCGGGTCCGGGCGATGGCGGAAGCAACGTGGGTGCTGCTCTCGGTGGTGGCGTGCAACATGAACGACCTTTTCGAGCAGGACGAGCTGCCGCGTGTGGAATCGTGGATGCGCGCGCTGCGATACTTCTTCGGCGTGCGGGGAGTGCTTACCAGTATGATGCCCGGCTATCTCCACTGGTTTCGGCCTGGCTTCCATCCCTGGCAGATCGACGATGCCGCACTGGCGCAACAGGTGGCTGAAGGGCTCGCAATCCCGACGGTTGCTCCGCAGGGGGCGGCATTCCCCAAAGCAGCGGCATAGCTGCGTGCGTCAGCTCCTTCCCGCTGCCGACATTACCGAGATCGCACGGCTGCAGCATCTTGCGGGTCGCTATCGATCGCCTGTCGCACTGTTTCTCGCAGCCCTAAGCATCACCAGTCTTGGGGCCACGAAAGCGGGGCTCTGGTTGGTGGCTGTCCTGATCTGTGAACTGGGAACCTGGTTCTGCACGCGGCCGGCGACGAGGGGGTTGCTAGCGAAGCGCGGGATGATCCTGTACGTGCTCTCGGGCGCCGTCACGATGCCGGCCTGGGCAATGCTGGGGGTTATGTTCTGGTACACGCCCGTACCACAGGATAGCGCCGTCGCCATGTCACTTTGGGTTGGCCAACTGCTTTATACGCAACGGTTCGTTTTCCAGTCCTATCTGGCCATCCTAATGGGCAATTCCGTCATGGTGGTCACGATGATGCTCGTCCCACTGCTGCATCCCGTAATGAGCGGGTCGGCGCAGGTGCTGTTCGAGGTCGGGCTGCTGTTCTGTCTCGGCTTCACCATCAGTGCCTCGCTCGCGGCCTATGCCCGCATCCGCTCTCTTGCTGAACAGAATGCCACCATCGAACGGGTAGCGATCACCGACGAACTGACAGGGCTGCCCAATCGCGGGCGCTTCACCCGGTCGCTCGAGACCGCCATCGCTGCACGTTTATCGGTGTGTGTTCTCTACATGGACCTGGACCGGTTCAAGCTCGTCAACGACACGTTGGGCCATCAGGCGGGCGACGCCTTGTTGCGCCAGTTCGCCGGCCGCTTGGTAGAGGTGAGCCCGCCCGGCGCGGTCGTGGCCAGGCTTGGTGGCGATGAGTTCGCCGCCCTGATATCGGTGGACAGCTTCACGTTGAAGGATGTCGAAGCGCTTTGCCGGCGGATCGTTAGTACGGTCAAAGCCCCGTTCGCTATCGACAACGGCCAAGCTCACGTTGGTGTGAGCATCGGTGTCGCCATGATGGAAGCGGGTGAAGCAAGCAGCGTGGATGTGATGCGACGGGCAGACATCGCGCTCTACACAGTGAAGGGGAACGGTCGCGCCGGCTTCCGAATTTTCAGCGAGGAGCTGGAGATCGCGATCAGAAGCCGGGCGGAGATCGAGGAAGCGCTGCGCGACGCCCTAGTATCGTTCGAAGGATTAAGCCTGGCCTACCAGCCAAAGGTCGACTGCGTCGGCAAGCTGATGGGGGTCGAGGCGCTGCTGCGCTGGCGCTTGGGCAACAAGGCGATTTCGCCGGCTGTTTTCGTGCCGATCGCCGAGGAAACCGGTCTGATCCTGCCACTTGGCAATTGGGTGATCCAGGAGGCGGTGATGTTCGCAAAGCGATGGCCTGGTCTATCCGTCGCCGTGAACCTCTCGCCTGCCCAACTGCGAGATGTGACCTTCACTCCGCGCTTACTTGCCCTTCTCGCCAGAACGCAATTATCCCCGAGTCAGCTGGAACTGGAGATAACGGAAACGACTTTGTTCGAGTCCGCTGGCGAGGCGCTGGGTGCGCTGGACGCTCTACGCGCGGCTGGCTTGCGTGTTGCGCTCGACGATTTCGGTACCGGCTATTCGTCGCTTCGCCATCTCCACAGCGTATCGGTCGACCGCGTGAAAATCGATCAGTCCTTCGTGGCGGGGCTTGGCCGCAGCGTGGAATCGGCTGCTATCGTCTCGGCGGTCATCCAGCTTAGCCATTCGATGGGAATCGAGATCACGGCAGAGGGCGTGGAAACCGCAAGTCAACGCGATTTCCTGATCGAAGCGGGCGCAGACGAGCTGCAAGGCTATTTCTATTCAAAACCGCTTGCGGAATATGACCTCGAACTATGGATGAAGGCGCGGGAAACGCGACTTGCTGCCTGACTGGAGCGATGCGAGCTTCCTTAGAAGCGAATAGCAAGGCCAGTGTGCACGATCAGCGGGTCGAGCCGGATGCGGGCATCGACCGGTGCTCCTGCCAGGGAACCGGTGGCATTGGCGTGCAGCCATCCCTTCTTTACATCGGCGAACAGACCAAGCCCATGTCCGAGCGGCACTTCGAACCCGCCCTGCACGACCGGACCGACATCGTCGGACACGTGGAAGTCATGAACGGTCGCATCCCTGCTTGCGAACACGTGCATGTAGCTGACGCCGGCGCCGACATAGGGCTGCACCGCAGCGTTCGGCAAAGGATGCCATTGCAACGTCGCTGCCGCTGGTCCGTATGTGATGCGGCCGAGCCGACCATATGGCTGGATTGAACCAGCTGCGTCAATCGGCTGCTTCAGGGGCAAACCGGCGCTTACGCTGACCGCAACATGAGGCGTAAAAAAGCGGCCGAGGTCGACCGCGGCGGTATAGCGCGGAGCGAGGCGTACGTCCGCACCCGGCACCGGCGCGTCGAAAACGCGGACCTTTGCCGCCTCGTCGGTATCAATATGGGCAGCGCCAACGTGTAGGAACCAAGGTAAAGCTGGCGTATCTGCTTGCGCAACACCGGTGATACCGGATGTGAAAACAACGAGCAGGAAGCAAGAATTTGCGGTTTTCATATACGACCTATCAATGGCCGATCGCTTGTTGCGGAAAGTTCCTAAGATACCGTAATCGTGCCAGAAGTGGGTGTAGCCACGAACTTTTGATGCTTCTAAACCAAGTTGCGTGGACAAGCTCCGCAGCTTGAAACGCCATTTGTGCAAACTGAGCTAACCATCAGATAATCTAGCGCGATGTCGCAAAACCATGAACATACGCAACGTTCGAAACTCAGTACTTTGGCGACAGGATCGCGGTAGCTGTCGCACGCTGAACGAGATCTCCGTCTTTGGAGTGCACATAAGCACACCATTCACCCTGCAGCGCGGAGCTGACGCAACAATCAATGTCTGCGGTGAAGCGGATCACATGTGCAGAGTGGCATGGTCTGTTTACGGCTTTGCCGGACTTCAATTTGCCGCGCCGCTCTCAGACGCGACCGTTACTCGGATAATTCATATCAGCAATCATCAGCGCTAATCGCCGGTATGGCTTCGCCAGTCTTTGGCCGGACGCTGTTCGTCAGGCTGACCGCTTGGTGTGTCGGAGCGCCGAAAGCTGTTGCTCCGATAGCCACCACCTTATACCGTTCCGATCCGTCCAGCGTGCGCGAACCGCCTGTAAGCCGTCCGTCCGCTACCAGGAAAATAAGCAGTCGGGCGGCAGTCGCCCAAATACAGTCATTCTCTACTCGCGTTGATCACACCTGTGACGCTGCTGCTCACCGGTACGCTGCGCCCGTGCTATTGCCGCTTCCGAACGTAAAACCGCCTCCTCTATGCGACAAATTATTTCCCGGACCGATACGACGAGGCCTTCCAAACCTTGTCGCGAATTATGGGGGGCTTGTTGAGCGATGAGCGGCGTCCCGATCAGAGCGGGAGCACCTTGGTCTCTCAGGCGTCGCTTACTCGAGGTTGGCGCGGCGATGCTTGTTCATGGGCCCGCCAGGGCGCCTCGTCTTTAATCTACGATACTCCGAGAAATTGCCTGCTCATCACCAAATCTCGACTTTCATGCGATCAAGCCGGTTCGACGGGGAGCAATCGTTCAAGCGAGATGGACCAACGCCGAAGTTTAGTGAACTCAAATGGGCTTTGAATGGCCTATTGTGGGCCGACCAACGCGATTGGGAAAATTGTCATGCCGCCCCTGTATCAATTATCAAGCGAAGCTCTTTGCCCGGTTTGAAAAAGGGAACGCGCTTGGGGTTTACTGTGACGGGCTCACCTGTACGGGGATTACGACCGGTACGAGCCTCACGTGAGCGGGTCGTAAAGGTGCCGAAGCCACGGATCTCAACGCGCCCGCCGCCGGCCAATTGGTAAGCTATCGTGTCGAAAAATGACTCGACGATCTTCTCTATATCGCCTGCCGACAGATCTGGGTGTTCCGTTGCAAGTCGCCGTACAAGATCTGACCGGAGCATTGACATATTCCTAGTAGTGATTGCCTTAAACAAAGGCATACCAGAACAGAGGCCGCAGCAGGTTGCGGAATTTATGACTAACGATCGTCCGAAGTTGGTACATCGGAAAACCAACGAGGGCTACTCTTCGGTCCATTGCAATTCGTGGCACGAGGTTAGCAGTTTTCGAGCAACAATCCAGTCGTCAGTGCTACCGTGCGAGTTAACTAAAGCTGTTATCTACGCCGCGCGTGCTTCCCGCTCTCGCGTCGCAACGACGCGGCGCAGAACTTGAGACACCTGATCAATGGAGTAGGGCTTGTGGATCAACTCGAAGCCGTCGGTTCCTCCCGCGGCAAGGACATGACTGTAGCCGCTGGCTAGCACGACCGGCAGCTTGCCGTGCAGGCGGCGGATCTCCTTGCCCATCTCGATGCCAGTCATGCCCGGCATGACTACGTCGGAGAAAACGACGTCGAAACGCCCTGCGTCATTGGCGATCTCCCGCAACCCTTCGATACCATTCGACGCTAGGATGGTCGTGAAGCCAAGCTGACTGAGCGCGTCGATCGTGCTTGCTGCAACCTCGGCGTTATCCTCGACGACCAGCACGCAGGGAGTCCCGGCGTACTCGGCTTCGTCGACGTGATCGATCAGTGCCGCCTCAACTCGCACCGGCGTTTCGACGTGCGGCAGGTACAAGGTGAACCGGCTGCCAACGCCAGGTTCACTCTCGACCTGTATATCGCCGCCAGATTGGCGGGCGAAACCGAAAACCTGCGAGAGACCGAGACCCGTTCCGGAACCCACTGGCTTGGTGGTGTAGAAGGGCTCAAAAATGCGTTCTTGGTCCTCGCGCGCAATCCCGCAACCAGTATCGGCAATACTGATGGCGACAAAGGCACCCGGCACCGCCTCCCGTTCTCGCAATGCGGGCAGTAGGCCGGTCTCGCGTACCGTTATAGTCATTCGACCCTCACCAGACATCGCGTCGCGCGCATTGACCGTAAGGTTGACCAATGCAGTATCAAACTGGTTGGTGTCCGCGTTGATGCACAGCGCCTGCTCGGGCAGGTCGCGGGCGATCTCGATGCGCCCGCCAACCAGCGTCTTCATCATCTCCTCAATGCCCCGTAAGTTCGCATTTGCGTCGAAGGTTTCTGGCTTGAGAGTTTGCCGACGTGCAAAGGCGAGCAACTGCTGGGTCAACTTGGCCGCGCGACTAACGGCTTCGTCGATCGCCGCAACGTAGCGCTTGCGGCGCTTCTCCTGCTGATTAGAGAGCTTGAGCATCTCCACCGCCGATTTGACGATAGTCAGGAGGTTGTTGAAATCATGAGCAACGCCCCCGGTTAACTGCCCAACTGCTTCCATCTTCTGGGATTGGCGGAGCCCATCCTCGGTGGTGCGTAGCAATGCCTCGGCACGCAAACGCCCGCTAATATCCTTCGCGTGGTGGAAGGCGCCAATGATGGCCCCATTCGTATCCGTTAGCGGCGCGTAATAGATGTCCCAATAAGGCTTGAAGAGATCGGGGTCGCCGAACTCCTCGGTGACGTTGAATACTTCACCTTGCAGCGCCCGCGCCATGAAGCCACGGATGACCTCGCCCTGTTCCGGCAAGAACAATTCAGGAAACACATCGCCGATCTGCACTCGGTACTGGTAGATGCGAAAGAATTCATCGCTGTGCGCATTGTTGAACGCGATTATGCGATACTGATGGTCAAAAGCGCAGATCGGTGACTGATCCGACTGGACAATCACCTCCCAGAGGTCGGAAGATCCGTTCGTCATTGACGCCTTTCCGAGCTTCATTTTTTCCGGCCTTGGACTGCCGCCGGTTCAACATCGCCCATTTTCGCTAAGCTCATTATAGCGGAGTTAACGGGTTTCACGAGCGAAACCATACTGTTAGGGTGTCGACGATCTATCAAACCTAATTTATTTAAATAGATTAAAGGGGGCGCAGTGGGGCATAGTGATCAACTGAAGACGATTGGGAAGTTCAGCGAACAAGCCAGAATCCAGCTACGTGAAACCTTGACGAGGATCTACCAACCCGAACCTGACAGCGATTGGCTTAATGACCTGCTTGTACAACTCGACAATGTCGGGACAACGCAATCCGCTGTTTGCGCGCCTGCCGTCCAGCTATCCGACGAGCAAACATCGTAACGGAGATAACACGATCGTAACTGAGCATTGAAGCGCACGGATGCTTCTACTCCGCTAACCCGGCAAACAGACCATTAGCTCATTCGGTTTCAATGAACTATCGGGCAATGTTCCTGGGCGAGACGAGACAATCGTGGTGTTCAACAACGCTGATGTTGCCTAGGCGATTTTTTCCAGTTGGTTCAAAGCAATCGTACGAGCCTGGACGGCTAGGCTGTTGCGCCTCAATCACTGATAGGGCCAAACATTGCTACGTCCTCTGTTCGCATGTGGTTCGCCAACCTTCTCAATCATCGTCCCCACCGGAAAGGTCAATTACGTGCGATCGCAGACGAGAAGCAGACCGCCGTCGTTCGCACGTGGCGCAACCATGCTATCTGCGTTTTCACCAGCCAAGGCATGTAAACCGTTGAAGGCTGAGCTATGACCGACACAGACATGTCCCCGCTGCTAGACCGGCTGCTTTCGTGGTCGCTGGAACGCTCGCTTTCGGCCTGGATCCGATACTCTATCACGACGGTCGTGATCATCGCTGTCGGTCTGTTCCGGATGCTGATCGTGGGCTCGATCGTGCCCTGGCTGCTCTTCATCCCTGTCGTGCTCACAGCCGGCCTCCTGCTTGGCCGTGGAACGGGCATCTACGCGACCCTGCTCTCGGCCGCTGTGGCCGGGCTGTCGATCGGCGATCCCGCCGAGCAGTTTTGGCTGACCGGCCCGCAATGGATCGGCACCACATTGTTCGTTTTGGTCGTGTCGGGTGTCGCCATCCTCGCCGCCGAACTGCGGGCCGTCTTCGCTCGCGCCCAGCGGCTGGGTATCGCCAAAGGAGCGGCTGAAGCGTCGCTTAACGCCGTGTTTGAAAATGCGCCGGTCGGCCTGTCATTGGCAGCAGCCAGCGGCAAGTCCGTGCTCATCAACGAGCAGATGCGTCGTCTGCTCGGCCGCGATATTAGCCAGGGCGGGATCGATCGCTATCTCGGCGTCAACGCCATTCATGATGACGGGTCTTCCTACACTCTCGGCGAGTACCCACAGGTCGACGCGATCCGCCATGGCGTCGAGACCCATGCGGCACCCTTCCTGATCGAGCGCCCCGATAGCAGTCGGTTGCGTACCGAGATCAGTTCGGTACCGCTTTATGGAAGGGATGGAGCCGTGACCGGCGCCGTCAGCGTCATTGTAGACGTGGAAGAGCGTGAGCGAGCGGTCGATCACCAGACCCTCCTCATCGGCGAGCTCGCCCATCGCATGAAGAATACGATGGCGATGGTTCAGGCCATCGTTCACCAATCACTGCGGTCGGCTGGCACCCTCGCCGAGGCGCGGGAAAGTGTGATCAGCAGGTTCGAGGCGCTGGTACGCGCACAGGACCTTCTCACCAGCGCCGACTGGAGATTGACCAACCTCGATGCTGTTGTTCGGGGTGCGCTGGAGACGGTAAACGGAGATGGTCGGCTCCTCATTGCCGGGTGCCCTGTGGAGGTCGGCGCACGTGCAGCAATGTCGTTCACCCTCGTGTTGCACGAGCTGGCGACCAACGCGCTCAAATATGGCGCCCTTTCGATACCGACGGGACGTGTCGAAGTTCGCTGGCGTGAGGAGGGAACTGAAACCGGCCGCTCGGTGGTATTTACCTGGCAAGAGCTTGGCGGGCCCGTCGTCTTACCGCCCTCACGCAAAGGGTTTGGAACGCGCCTCATAGATAGCATGGGGCGGGGGTTTGGTGGCCAAAGCGAGTTTCAGTATGATCCGACTGGGGTAAGATGGCAGGCGTCGGCCGATACAGAACGGCTGAAAACCACCTGACATCTGGAACAGGGACTGTCCGGCGCTGGTTGAGCCCCGATGCCAGATAGAAAAAAGACTGTCGTTCTTGTCGTCGAGGACGAGCCCCTGATCCTAATGGACGCCATGCAGTCGTTGGAAGATGCCGGATTTGACGTGATCGATGCGTATGATAGTGAGCACGCCTTGATGCGCCTGAGCGAACGGCCAGACATCGACGCGGTATTCACCGACGTAAATATGCCCGGCCGGTTCGACGGCGTGCAGCTCGCCCGGATGGTAAGCGAGCGCAGACCCGATATGGTCATCCTCGTTACCTCTGGCGCGATCAAGGTGCAGCGCGCCGATTTACCTGAAGGTGGGCAGTTTATCCCCAAGCCGTACCGCGGCGAGCATGTCGCCAGACTTATCGAGGAGCTGGTTGGCGCCGGAGCGTAGTGATTCTACTTTGTCTGAGCGACACCGACCAAGCGACATGACGTCTCTTCTAGCTTGAGGTTTGGATCGGCATGAAAAAGGGATCTCGGTAGCTTGAGGCTTGCCGGTGTCGCGCTTCGGTCGAGCGGATCCTGTAATCTTCGCGTCGGCGAGTAGTTGCAACCGGAAGAGGTACGCCGACTTACGAGTATGGGCTGACCGCTACCACCGTCCCTTGTTTCAAAGCTGGCCGTCAGCAGCCGGGGCGAGAAGCAGACCGACGAGAGTCGCCCATTTCGCGACATAGCGGTTCCAGACTGCTGTTCCCGATTGCGGACGTTCGCGACCGGTGCAAACATACTGTATCGGACAAGACAATCTACATGCCGCGGCTGAATGAAGGCACGGCAGTTTGACGTCCCATGCTTGCGGCGGATCTTGGAAGTGATTGCTTTTGAGTAACTGGGCAGCCCTTGGTTGACGAAGAATGGGCCTACGCTCCCGGCGTGATCGTGACGGTTAATGCCAATCGGCCGATCATCACGGAGGTCCCCGTTTAACGGCCGTATCGCCTACGTGCGGACACTCCGGCCGACGATCATGCTGCCTTGATGCCGACAGCGAAAGAGAACTCGCCGCTTAAAAAGGAACACGCCTGGGGCTTACTGGACCGGCTCACCTGTCCGGGGAATACGGCCGGTACCCGTGTCATCGAAAGACTGGAGCAGCTGCAAGAGCGAGAGTGTCGATTTAAGAGGGCGAGCCGGGGAGGTGCCGAATTGCACTCGCCCGGCTCTACCAACTGCGTTTTTGGGGGGCACAGGTGGTACTATCCTTATAGAAAATATTTTGCTTTTCGATCCGGAGAGCAGCAATAAAGTTAATATTGGCCCCGACCTGCGCAGTTCTAAGCTCATCACGATCGGCCGGTAGATCAGGTGCGCGGTTTGATTATGTTAAGACGGTTACGCCCCTGCCGGGCAGGGCCGAGGTAGGAACCTGCAAATATGTGAGATGAACAGCCTTGAGAAAACGACGGAATGAAACGAGCAAATTTTGTAACAATTATTCTTTAGGTAAATCTACTTATCTGTAGAGGCACGTTCAACGTGTCTCCGAGACGAAAGCTTCAGGGGTCGCACATTCCGCAAGGAGAGTTCGATGATTGAAGAAAGCAGGTTGACCTTCTTGCAAGACTGCGAGGAGCAGGAGCTCGAAACGGCTTATCGCTCGGTGTCAAATGCGCGCAAGCAATGGCACCTTGCTATCGCAAGTGGCTATTCCCGACGCATTTCTGAGATAGAGCATGGCATGGCTGACCGCAGAGCCCATGTAGGCTAACGATTGAAAGCGACGCGAGATCGGAACAGCGGCCGACTATGATCGACCGGCGTCGAGTCATGGCGTCGGTCCACTCTCGTGCTTTGAATCCATTTGAGTACATCTGCGAGCGATTTTTCCAGTCTGCTTCCAATTTTGGGCCGTCGAAAGGCGGACGGACCGTTGGCCACCACTTGTCGTCGTTCAACCTCTCGGCGAGCGATCAAAAAAGACGGGGGCCTACTTCGCCAGGGACTCGATATGAGGTTCGAGTTCATCGCGAAGCACCGAGGGATCTGGCCGGTGTCGTGGATCTGCGAAGCGCTCAGTGTTTCGCGCAGCGGCTTTCACGCCTGGCTGGTTCGAGCACCCAATGCCCGTGCCCGCAGCGATGAGGAGTTCGGCGCCAGGGTCCGCGCCAGGTTCATCTCCAGCTATTGGACGCACGGTGCGCGTCGTGTCTGGCACGACCTTCTGGCCGAAGGCCTGCCTGGTCACGGATATTCAATGCAAGCGGCAGCAATCGCCAGTGCTTTGGTGGAGCGAGAGAATGCTCATCTCTATCGTAAAAGGATCCGTGCTTGGTTGGATCGGTTCGATGATCCCGACTGCGCAGCCTTTGAGGATGTCGATGACGGCCGCGCTTTGACCGAGTTTCTCACAAATCTGGTGAGGGTGGGCGCGGGACTGAAGCCAAGTGATTACAGGGATCAGCGCAGCTGCTTCCCCTAACGGTCTTTGCTGGGTTCCGGCGCGATGCCATGGTCATGGTGCGCGTTAGACCGGCTCTCCTCGTGCTTGGGTCGTTCGCCTAGCCCAATGCGCTTCGCAAGGTCATGATGCAGTTCCTTTAGCTCAGGCGGCGCAGGATCGCTTTCGGCCAGACTCAGCGAGGTCTCGAAGGCATCGAACAGGTCAACGGCACCCGCTAATTCGGGCTCCGCATAGAGTGCCGGACTTTCGCCGGCTCGCCATAGGTCGGCGAGCTCCTGCGACCGTTCAAAGCCTGTTGCGACCGATCGATCTATCGCTCGGGTCGTAGTCGGCCGAGCCGGGGGTACTGCACCGAGCTGTTCGATTTTCGCCCGTGTGATGGCCGCGAGGCGATAACGAAGTAGGCGGGTCTCGGACGTGTCGGTCGGCGACGGGATCTGTTGCTTTTTTAGAAGCTCGATTAGATCCGTGGCATTCAAGCGGTCCACCGCCGCCCGCCAGTCAACCAACGGGCGTTCGTTGGAAGAAAGGTCCGGCCGCTGGTTGAGGATGTATCGCTCCAGCATCGGATGGTCTTCTACGCTGACCGGCAACGGAGCATGGTCTCCCAGGACCGCCGCCCTGGTGAACGCGATTGCTGCTCCGGTCGATTTCAGGTCGATGATGGCCTGCTCGCGCGCGACCTTTCCGTCCTTGAGCAGCTTCTCCCCAATGTCGGCGATGCCGCTTATCTCTTGTTTGACACTCGCGATCCCGTCCCACGTCGATGCCTCATTCGCTGTCAGGCCGTGTACGATCGTTTCAAGGGTCGGCAGCACAGTGGCATCTATCGCCTGCCGGGCAGCTACAGCCGCCTCGTGATTGGCCTTAGTTTCCTTAGCGACCGTTGAGAGGACCGTCGCGATAGCATCGATAACCTGATTTCCATCCAATGTCTTAGCCAAATGGTCCTGGAGGAATGGAGCCACGTTCGCGAGTTCGGCCTGGGCGGCCTCGATCGTGTCGAGCCTCAGGTGAAGCTCCTTATGGCCGGCCTCAATACGCGCGTTGCTTTGAGTGAGTGTAGCCATGTCTCCGCGCAATAGCGTAACGCCATCGAGGAGGGCGGCGATGGCTACAGATCCGGCGTCTCCGCTCATCGGCTTGGCCCATCCCTATCTTTGGTCCGCTCTCGATCGAGCCGCTCGCGGTTGCGCTCTTCGGCTCGGCGAAGTGTCGCAGTCGCCTTATCCAGATCCATCGGTTGTGTAGGCTCGACAACCTCGTCGAGCAGGCTTCGGAGGCGGCTGCTACGAGGGTCTGCCGGGCTCTTCTCGTCAGGCGCTTCCTTACGAACAGCGGCGTTTTTGTTGAGTGCCTGAAGCCGGAGGGCAACATCGGAAAGCTGACGTTTGTCGCGATCAAATGTTGGCGCTGGAGCCCCCTTATCGCGGTCCGCTAACGCCGTAAGTTCTGCGTTCAACGCCCTAAGCCGCTCCGCCATCGACATCGACTTACGCTCATCAAGTGGGGCTGAAACCTCAAGACCTAGCGAACGCTTCGGTGCGGCAAGAGTACGCTGAGCGACATGTACTTCACTCGCTTCGCGCATGGCGCGAACCGAGTTCGGTTCTGGTTCGGGCATGGTAGCCACGAAGCGCTCGAGGCTTTGCGCGACGAGCTTATCGGCGGCCGAAGGCGAAGCCGAAAGCTCCGCGATGGAACGTGCATAAGTAGCGCGGACGGTCGCCTGGCGCGCAGCCAGTGTTGCGATCACCGGGTCGGGAATGCCTTGCTCACGGAACCGCTGGGCGCGCGCGAGGCGGCTCTTATCGATCTGCGGAACGTGACCCTTCTCCCGCATCTTCACCGCGGCTATCGGTTCGTGCTTCGGATCAATTCCCCGCGCTCTTGCCGGTGTTGCGTTTGCCTCGATGCCGCGATCCCGGAGCTTTTCGGCGAAGCGTTGCCGCCAACGAAAGAGATCATCGCGGCTGGGATGGAAGCGCCGCCCATCGTGATCGCGTCGCGCGATCGTGAGGTGAACGTGCGGGTGATCGCGATCGACATGGAGGCCGGCGACCCAGGAGCGATTCGCAAACTCTTGCCTCGCGAAGTCCAGCGCCGCACCCTTCAGGCGCTCGGGATCAGTACCGGTTGGCATTGATAGGATCATGGAAAGCGACGTCGCACCTTTGCGTCTCGCGTCCCCGTCCATCTCTTAATCATTCCATTCCTTCGCGAGCAACTGCATTTCGCGGCCATCGCGGAGCACCTCTCCCTCGCTCGTTTCTAACCCCAGCTCGTTCTCCTCGCCGTGGCCCAAACGACTGATGTACGCAAAGTTTGCAAGGACGTGACCGCCCCCGTGCTGGCGCCCTGTGACCCTCACAACGGCTTCGGGCACGCGCCGTGATGTACGCTCCGCGGTCATCACAGCGCGGTCGTTCACGCGCGCTTGCGACCCGCCTCCGAACGCGCGTTTAGTCTGGCTGCCGGACGCGGAACCAGTCGACGACGCCGACTTCGGGAACATCGAAGCCACGGCCATACCAAGAATCGTGCCCCCGGTCTTCGGACCCTTGGCACTGCCCCCACCCGATCCCATGCGGTACTTCTTGGGCTCCGCGAAGACGCCTGCCATCGAGTCCATCGTACCGGATGAGAACCGGAAGCTCACTGGTCTGAACCCTCCGAGTTTCTCGTCCAGTAGCCGATTTCACCACCGATCGAAGAGGCGAGCGAGCGGCGGGCCTCAATCAAAAGGGACCGCAAGTCCGCACAAATTTCCAGGAAGCTGCCCGCAATGCGGGCAATGTCGAGGGAGCTTTCGGGCTGGTTCGCGGCGTTAATTGCGTGGACCGCCTGGTTGATGTTTCGTCCGATCACGAGGACTTGCTTACGAACCTTACCGATCTCGGTCTGGGTCGACGGGGCGAGGCGAAGCAACGCGGCCTTGTCCCAGAGCTGCCACCGAATTGTACGTTTGATCCACTCATTTCGCGTCAGCCGCATCGGTGCAGCAACGGTGTCGATGGCCTCCATCTCGCTACGGTTTAACCGGACTGTCACCCGTATGTAGTCGTCGGGATGTCCCCTGCCCTGTACCGGCATAACCGGGACGTCCTGACTTTCAGGAGAAACCGCTGCGATCGTCAGAGCCTTGGTGATCCAGCTACTACGCGTCTGCCCATTCGCTGCGGCGATCCGATCGATCTCCGCTGTCAGATTGTCGCTGAGCCGAACCGTAACTTTCATTTCAAAAGCCCCGAGCAGCGGAACATCATCAGCAAATGTCCGACATTGGTGCCGTAGGGCATATCCTGCCATACCTTAGCCTTTACCTTAATACACCGCCCCACTCCCTCCCACAAGCTACACAATCTCAACAGGCGCGGAGTGGGTACTGTGTAGTGGCATTCCATCCTTTCCGAAAGCGCAGGAAGTCTGGCTTCACCGAGGAAGAAACCTTTGCGGTACGCATCGCCATCTTCGGCCAGCGTAAGGCGGACGCCCTCCTTATTGGGCTTGAAGCGGTCGGGGATGGTCTGGGACCAGGCGTGACCGGCATAGACGACGGTCTCGAGCTGCGATGCTGATAGCAATCGCTCAGCGACGGTTCGTTCAGGCAGCCGCGGCACATAGTTGGGAATCGGTGCCGGGATCGATCCCATCGTCACGGATTCGACCAGCGCGGTCGGATGCTCGCCCGCTTTGTCGAAGATGATCCGGCTCGGCCGGTATGGCAGGTAGACGCCGGTCTGGTCAAGCAGAGGCGCAGGTGTCTCGAGCTTGGCGTATTGGACGGGCGTCACGTCGTTGCGCACGGGCGCATGATAGGCACGCGGCGCGGGTCGGCTGCTTTTGATCGCCCGGAACATCGAGACTCCCGGCGCACGCTTTGGAAGCGCGGTGGGCAGGTCGGCGCGCGATGGCGCGCGCTCGGTAATCGTGAGCGCATCAAGCAATTCGGCCACGGATGAACGCTGGACGATCGCCGGCGGCGCCTGCCGGGCATTTTGTCTATTACGAACAATCCGATGGCGATTGAGGTACCGTGTTTCGTGTAGCATTTCTCAAGACGAAAGGTCGTCCTGACGGTGACGTCGCGCAGAACGGTTTCGTACTGATCGCGCATCCATGCGCTCGGTCCGAACCAGTCGGGCATGATCGCGACCAGACGCCCGCCCGGGCGCAGTCGGCGAAGCGCGGCTTGGAGATGACGAACTGCGGCATAGTCGTCAGCCCCTCGACCAAGCGAGCGCGAGAACGGAGGATTCATGATGATGAGCGTCGGCCGCTCGAGATTGCCAAGTGAGGAGTTGAGCGCGGCGCCGTCATGGCCGGTGACGATAGCGTCCGGGAAGACGTCGGCGAGGCGCCTGCGGCGCACGGGGTCCAGCTCATTGAGGTGGAGAGTCTGGTGGGCGCCAAGCTGCGCGACGAGCAGGACGTTGCCGGCGCTGGGCTCTAGGACCACATCGTCTGGCTGAACGTTCGCGAGCAGCACCGCAACGGCGGCGATATCGACCGGGGTCGAGAATTGCTGCCACTCAATTTGCTCTTCGCTACGGATGGTCTGGGTCGGCAGGCACGTTGCCAGCTCGATGATCGGGCGGGCGTCCTGAAACGAGGACAGGGTCCGCTCCGAAACGCGGAAATGCAGGGCCAGCGCGTGCTCGAGAACTTCGAAGCTTTCGCGCTGGGTCCAACGGCCATCCGCATCTGATCCACCATAGGCAGCGACCATCGCTTCGTTGAGGTGCCGGCGCGTGATTGGCTGGCCTGCACCCAATCGTTGGAGGATTTGGCGCGCGGCTTCGCGATCGGCACGAGCGGCCGCGTGGAAGATGTCGGTCATCTGGGATCTCCTGCGTAGCTGCACCCTCGGCAGCATCACGCTCTCGACCCCCCTCCCCTTTTCCGTTGCGGGACGGCTATATCCGACTTCGCTGAGCGTCCGCGTCCAGAGCCTTGGCCCAATCCTTGAATTTCAGCGGCGGCGGAAATCGGCGGATCGCTAAGCCGGGACGGGCATAGTGGTCCTCGGCCTGAGCCGCTGCGCGCCTCCCCTCGAGATCATTGTCCTCTGCAATGAGCAACGTGGTGACGCTCGCGGGTATGATCAGCTGGTTCAATCGGCGCGCTCCGAGTGACGCCCAGCAGGAGATATTTTTCAGGCGGGTGAAGGCATCTGCGGTTTCGAACCCTTCGGCGATCGCCAAGGTCGAACCGCCTTCCCTGCCTCGCCACGCGCCAGACAGCGGCGTGCCGAGCATAACTTTCCGAATATAGTCAGCGGTTACGGGGTCGAGGAAAATTCGCTGGATCGTAACGAGCTTCCTGATCTCGCGAACCGCTATGAGAAGCGCGGGCAGATAAACCGTTTTCGGCTTCGGCAAGTACGGGCACCGCGGGTGAAAACGGAGGTCAGGCGGAGGCGGCAGGAGGTGGCGCCGTGCAAGATAGCGTTCGGCGAGCGTTCCTCGCACATCGGGAGCCTGATCCCAGATCCTCTGGACGTTTACCGGCCGTGGAGAGTTTGCCGGGTGGTGCGTAATGCCGACCAGGGCGAACTCGGCGGAGCTCTAGGAGGACAGCTTCGCGGCAGCATCCAGCGAAACAGGTGACGAGGATGCCTCGGTCGCCTTGCCGGATGGAGAGGCTCGGGTCGCTGTCGGCATGGGCTGGGCACCGCCACATCGCGACATAGCCGTTCCAAGTGCCGCGTAGGGCCACAACGATGTCGACAAGTTCCTGCGAAGGACGTTTGGCTGTAAGCGGCATAATTCTACCTCCTGCTTACAAGCTCGGGCTCCCTTCCCTTTTCCCTGCTCCGATCCTGGAGGACAGACTTTCGCCACGCCGCGTTCACGGGAACGGCTCGGAGATCATCGGTCAGTCCTCAGCCCGTTTCGCTCTCCGCTCGGCATAGCTGATCACGAAAGCTTCCCAGACGCGCAACCACTCGGCGTCAGTGCGCGCCTTGCTGAAATTCGGGCATCCCTTGCGAAAGGCGGCAGCCATATCGTCGACCGCCCAAGGTCTCCCTTTGGTAAGCCCAATCTGACGAAACACGGCCTCGCGAGTGCCATATGACAACGAGCCGGTCGGGAATGCAAAAAGCGGCTCCGCATTCTTTAAAGGCTCAGCCGTGACTTCGCGGCGCACTTTGACCGATGATCTCGGTGCCGTTTCCGGTGCCGTGGCTCCAACGAGTCGAAGGTGAGGCCCGACAAGCTTGCGCTCCATCGGCGCGGGCGAAGGGTGCAACACCACCTTCCGGCCGGAAAGATCGACATTTGCGTTGGGATAGACCGCCGACACGATCTGCATCGTCTCGCGTACGGTCTGGCGGAACCGCTTGCTGTCAGCCTCGTTGCCCAAGTGCTTTGCGAGTTGGTCCCAGGAAATTACCTGCCCCCTGTCGGATCCGATGCGCGGCAGCCGATATGCAAGGTAGGTGTAGAGGTCGAGCGCGGTTGGAGTGCCCTTGAGCTCCCGGATGGCAACTTCATTCAACGGGACCGCGTGATCGACGAGATGGCTGTAAAAGGCTTCCGACATGCGGATTTCTCGGGCAAACGAGCCATTCTTGTCGAGCGATCCGGCATACTCGTTCGAGATTTTGACATCGCGTACCGCAAAAGCGTTGTCATCCGTCCCGGTTCCATCCCAGCGAATCTGCCATTCGCAGGCCAGCAGCCGGTCGACCTGTTCGCGCATGAGATTGGCGGTGCCGCGGGGGCCATAGGAGACCGTTTGATAGCCCAATCGCCGCATCCACTCGGTGAAGTTGCGGCCGAGATAGACATCACGCGATTGCTTCATGACGGCTTGCGACAGGAGATAGATCAAGGCGACGCGGGGGTAGGCGCCGTAAGGCACGCCAAGGCTTCGCATAACCGACTTGCCGTCGACATTTTGCAGAACCGGTCTGGGGTTGATTGCCAGAGCGTACTTGCCGTCTTCACGAACGATCGGTTGAGTGTCGTCTTTCGGTCGCTTGGTCGGCAGCGACATGGCACACAGTGCGGAATGGAGAAACGCGGGAACGGGTTCTTCGTCCTGAACACGCAGGAACGCATCGAGGGTCAACTGGGTGCCGGCAGTCTTGGCGAGCTTGCGAACGCCTTCCTCGCCGCCGTTGAGCATGGCTAGTGCGTACTGGTGCCCGAGCGGCCGATGCTGATCCCCATTCATGGTTTGCCCTTCCCCCCGAATCTGCCGGGGGCTGTGATGGCCATGTTTCAACAGGTTTGAGAAGCGAAATCAACCCGGTTGGCAGTTTACGAAGTAAAACTGCTCCCAAACCTGCAAAAGCACCGATGATGTCGGTGCCGTTGTGGTGAGCGCTGCCCCTCCTCCCCTTCAAATCTAAAAAATTCAAACGATTCGTGAATCGGATTTTCATAGGTTGATTCTAGTAATAGGTATGGGATCCGAGATCATCGGTCTGAACGCACCGAGATCATCTGTGTCCTGCACCGAGATCATCGGGAGGCACCGACATCATCGGTAGTTATCGACAGACGGCTGTCCGGCGCTCCGGTTCGACCGCCAGGCTGTGTGGCAGACCGTTGTGTGATTGAACCAATCGGCACCGACATCATCGGTTGAAGTCGTTTTCGCGCGTAGCAAGCCGGGCAGATCGGGTAATGGCTCGGAGATCATCGGTCGAGTTGTAAGTTTGATGGCCATTTGTTGATCGAAACTGCCAATAAGGCTATTGAAGCTCATCAAACCCACAGAAGCAGAAACCTATGGCCTCAGATCCCTCCTTAGCTCAACCGGATGACTTGATCGATGGTGGGCTCGATGTCCTGCACAGGAAGTCGCTTACGATCCTCAAGCGAATTCGCGATAGTACTTTGGATCCGGAGACCGGCCAGAAGCGCGGACCCACCTTCCCAATCTCCAAAGCCGCCGCGCTGGTGGGAAGAACCGCCTCGGCGGTTCGGGAAGCTGAGCGCGACGGTCGACTTCCCGAGCGTGATCGGACTGGCTCGGGCCACAGGGTCCAGTACACGCTAGAAGAACTAGACCATATGCGCGAAGTGTTTGGAACGCGCCCTTGGCGGGAGCCGACCGACACGCCGGCCATCATCTCGGTGTGTAATTTCAAAGGGGGCGTGGGCAAGTCGACGATCGCGCTCCACTTGGCGCAGCATTTCGCAATCCACGGCTATCGGGTGCTGTTCATAGACTGCGACAGCCAGGCATCCTCGACGATGATGTTCGGTTATAGGCCCGACGTCGATCTTGAGGAGGAGGATACCCTTTACGGGCACTTCCATAATCCGGAACTGCTCGGGGTTCGGAAGATCATCCGCAAGACGCACTTCCATAATCTGGATCTGATCCCGTCCAACCTGCGGCTGTATAATCTGGAGTACGAGATCGCCGGATACATGGCGAAGAACCAGAATATGGAGATCATCGACCTCATCGCGGAGGCGATCGATACGGTTGTCGACGACTACGACATCGTCATCATGGACCCGCCGCCCGCTCTTGGTATGGTGTCGATGGCGGTCCTTCAGGCCGCAAACTGTATGGTGATCCCCGTACCGCCGAGCTTGGTGGATTTCGCTTCTACCGTGTCCTTCATCGACATGACGCGAACGACGATGAAGCAACTCGAGGAAATCGGTGGCCGCGGCCGGCCCGCATATAATTTCATCAAACTGGTGGGGAGCCGCGTAGATGAAAGCAAATCGATGCACCGTGAGGTGCTTTCGATGATGCGACAGGTTTTTGGCGGTTCAATGACCCAGTCCGTCATGGTGACAAGCGCCGAAATCGACAACGCTAGCTCGCGCATGAAGACCGTGTTCGAACTCGAAAAGCCAGTCACGTCCCATGAGGTCCATAATCGCTGCATGAAGCATCTCACGGATGTTTGTCATGACATTGAGCAGGATGTTTTGCGGACCTGGGCGAGCAGGGCAGGGCAGGGGATTTAAAGCGAGTTGCCACGTGGCAAAATCTGCATATTTTCGGGCGAACGCTTGAGAGGTGGTGGGCGGCGACCGGGATGCGAAATGAGCGGTTGCCACGTGGCAACTCTGAACAAATAACACTATAACAACGGAATAGGCTAACGAGCATGTACGGCGGCCAGCGAGAAACCCACCGGTGGTGACGGCAAAAATTGGCAAGTTGCCACGTGGCAACTCGTGCTTCCGGGCGGGGTCTGTGACCGTAAAGAGTGAAGAAGGATTGGACGCGTGAGCACAGGAAATAAGGGCTTCGGCTCGCAATTTACGGACGGTCTCGACGACGAGGTAAATCTCGACAAGTCGACTCCGGCGGACGGCATTATGGCGAGTCGCAGCCAGACGCTCGCCCGCTTGGCGACGGGCAAGTCGGTGGCTGATAGAACCGAATGGGTAGACCCGGCGAAGTGCCGGCCCTGGCGGATGCACAATCGCGATCTCGATCATCTCTCCGAGGAAAGCTGCCGCGATCTGATCGACTCGTTCCTCTCCGCAAAAAAGCAGCGGATCCCGGCGATAGTCCGTCGACTGAAGAATGACCCTGAATTTGATTACGAGATCATAGCAGGCGTCCGACGCTGGTGGACGGTCAAGTGGCTGCGCGCCCACCATCATCCCGAGTATGAGTATCTGGTGACGATCCAGAGCGTGACGGACGAGGAAGCGTTTCGGGTCTCGGACGTCGAGAACCGGTCGCGCAAAGACATCTCGGATTGGGAGCGGGCCAATGAATACACTATTGCGTTGGCCGAATTCTACGAAGGCTCGCAGTCCCAGATGGCCGCCCATCTGAACCTGTCAAAATCTTGGCTCAGTCGCCTGTTGGATGTCGCACGTCTGCCCGACGAACTGGTTGCTGCGTTCTCCGACACGCATGACATTACGGTTCGTGTAGCTCGTGACATTAAGCCGCTTGCTGGCGATGCCAGGAACCTGGAGAAGATGAGGCAGGAGGCCGAACGGATTGAGCAAGAACGCGCCAGTAGTGGGTCGAAGGCCAGCGGGCCGGAGGTTGCCAAGCGTCTGGTGAAAGCGACGCTCGAGCCGGCGGCGAAGGGGCCAACCGATACAGAGGTCACCGGCAAGAGCGGTAGGGTGATACTCCGATATTCCAAGACGAGGGGAGGGGGCGTCACGATCAAGGTGCCGCCCAAGCCGGACGCCACGACTGCCGAAATGCTAAAGGAGATCGAGAGCGTTTTGCCGAAGCGATAGATGTTTCAGAGCGTCCCGTGAATCCAAAGGCGGAGGGGATTAACGGCATTCCAGTTGTCAGGTGAGTGCTGCCCCGTAGCCCCCAACAGGTCAGGGCTGGCGCGGATGGTGGCAGATCGGAGCGGGAGGACGGCGCTCAGGGAGCGTTGATCGAATCTAGGAATCGATCGGTTGTCGCTGGAAGCGTGGCCGGCGACATCGGGTAATCGGAACGATGCCCGGATTACGCAATCGTTGGCGGTATCGACCGAGGCGAACCAACATTGAGTCCACCTCAACCATCGCTCGGTCAAGATCTGCAAGCGCCGGCTCGAGATTGGCGACATACCTCGGCGGAGCTAACAGGCGCCCGATTGGTCGTTTAACAAACCCGAACGCGATAGCGATATCTCGTGCCATGTAGGTGCGCTAGGCCTGTCGCCCGCTCACTTCCACCAGAATGCCCATGTCAGCGGCTCGTGCAAGCAGCTTACCAGCGCCAGAAATAGTAACGTTTGAACGCTGTCCGACCAGTCGAGGGCTCAGCACGCGACAAATTGCACGAGAGCCAAGAGCTTGATGAGCTTACTGGGGCGGTGGGCATTGCTGAGAGCTTTCGCCGCACGCAATCGGTCGTCTTCAATCGCCTGGAGCCGCACCAGCCCTTCCGCCGCGTGATCTGTCAGCGACCGGAGGTTGCGAAGGATGATTGCCTCCGCATCCCGCTGAGAGTGTCGTAGTGCTCTGTCTCCGATGACGAGGCACGGAAGGACCGATTGCGTGATCGTCATTGATCGCAGGAGGGCAGGGACGGCGAGCCAAGGCGCGATCGTGCCGTCTACTCGGGCATGGCGGGCGGTGATTTCAAGCGCGCGCAAAAGCGCTGGCCGCCGGTTCCAATCTTGGGGTACGTCCGTTGCGATCGAGATCTCGTCTCGCCAATACCGCGGGTCACTCCCGGCGAGATTTCGCTGCCACGACGGCAGCGCATCGGGACCGTCGCGGATCAACGTACCGACCTCGTCCACCCGTGATCCGATTGCTGGCATGTTGATCTCGCGGGTCAGACTGGGCGTGGAGTGCAGCAGATAGTCTCTACCATCATAGGACAGAGCGTCGATCAGCGATCCCGCTCGGCGCGTTTGCGGTCCGCTTTGCGTGCCCGGCTGATTGCCGCTGCGCGTTCGCGTGCGCGGCGTTCAGACGGCTTCTCATAGTGCCGGCGCAGCTTCATCTCCCGGTACACGCCCTCACGCTGGAGCTTCTTCTTCAACACGCGCAACGCCTGGTCGACATTGTTGTCACGGACGATGATCTGCATGAGATAGCTTTCAGAGCTGTGGCGATGACGATTAGCCCTGTAGGTCGGGAGGGTAGGGGTGCCAAGCCGTGCGGCAACTCATGACGCAACCAGTGGTAAGAACGGACCGACACCGTTAGCACGATCGTTGCTTACACGCCCGCATTGGGTAAGGTCCCACCGGTTTCGAAGGGAGCAGGAACTTCATGAATATCAGTGAACTGACCAGAAGCGTCGCAGAGGCGACCGGCACGAGCGACGCCGATGCGAAGAAGGCGATCATGGCCGTGTTCGACCAGATCGCAAGCGCAGCTGCCAAAGGCGAGGAAGTCGCAATCCCGGGGTTCGGCAAATTTGCCGTGAAGGATCGCCCGGAACGTCAGGGCCGCAACCCGTCAAACGGCGAAGCGATTACCATCGCGGCATCGAAGAAGGTCGCGTTCACGCCCGCCAAGGGGCTCAAGGACAAGCTTTGAGGAGAACGGCGCCGGCAATCGTGTGCCGGCGCCTTCCGTGACCTGATTATGCTGACGCGATGGCCTTCTCGATATCGGCCGTGCTGTGTCCGGTCAGATCTTTGGACACTTCGCCGATAAGCTTGGCTTCAAGTGTCTTGTGGTAATGCTTGCGCAATTCGCCCAGCGTTCGGGGTGCAGCGATCACAACCAGGTCGTCTATCTTGCCGCCCAGCACCTGCTGGTTAAGCAGTGTGGCGATTCCAGCAGCGAAGCTGTCCTCGTCCTGCTGGCTGTCGCTAGGGTTGGCCGAGCTACTTTGGTGACGATTGCCCGACCCCTTGTTGCTCGTGGACACGTCGCCATGCGGCTGCGCCGTCAAGGACGGATGGCCCTCATCACCGGTGTTCCGGTACAGTTTGAGAAGCTCGCCGTCAGCGACGGCAACAAGTGCGTTCTTGGGAAGCTTCATGATTTTCCTTCATCTGACCTGCTGGAACTGCAGGCTGTTTCGTCAGGCTTATGACTGGGCGGGAGTGTCGCTCGGTGCATCACCAGGATCGCCGGGTTCGATCATTGGCGGCTCGGGGTTTTCCGGGCCGGGTAGCGCTTCGGGCTGATTATCCGAGAGCGGGATGCCGTCGGGATCGCGGACCGGGTCGGGAGCATAGGGATCGGAGGGAAGTGTCGCCATCGTGCATCTCCTGGTGATGCTGCTCAACCAAGGGGGTACGGTAATCGCTCCCGGGCTTGACCCGACGTGCGAAACAAATGCCCTCGATCTGCGCCAGCAATCCGCGGATGAATAAGCAAGGACCGATTGAACGGGCCAGCCGTTAGACGCACGCTACCTATCCAACAGGAGACCGTTCATGGCCGAGATCGAAACGCTTCAAGAGCTGTACGTCGACGAACTGAAGGACCTCTGGTCAGCGAATGACCAGATGGCAAAGGCGCTCAAGAAGATCGTCAAGCAGGCCACTAACGACAAGCTGAAGGACATGCTGCAATCGTCGCAGGACGGCATTGCCAAGCACACCGACGTGTTGAAGGCGCTGATCGAGGGGCAGGACGAGAAGCTCAAGAAAGAGCATTGCAAAGGCATGGAAGGCCTTGTCACCGAGGCGCTGAAGCACACCGTCGAAGAAGCCCCCAAGTCCGGGCCCGTGCTCGATGCAGCGATCATCGCCCAGTACCAGCGCATGACACACTACGGCATCACCGGCTTTGGCACGGTTGCGGCGTTCGCCAAGGCGCTCAAGCTCGATGATGATGCCACCAAGCTCGAAGCCGCGGTGAAGGACATGCATCAGGGTGATGATCTCATGAGCGAACTGGCGGAGTCTGCCGTCAACGTCGAGGCGGTAGGGGCCTAATTACTGGGCCGGGCTGTAAGCCTGGCCCACCCGCCTTATCTTAGGTGTAGGATCGGCAGCGTTGGGCGTGTCGACGAAATGGAGATACCCTCATGGGTGAGTTCACCGACAAGCTCGATGCTGCTGGCAACAAGATTGCAGGCAACGTAAAGGAAGCCGTTGGCAAAGCGACCAGCAACGACAAGCTGACCGCCGAAGGTGAGGCCCAGCAGGTCAAGGGCACGGGCCAGGACGTCAAGGGCAGCGTCAAGGGAGCGCTTGGCGACGATATCTAACCAGCGCGTTGGGGCTGTTTACACAGCCCCAACCACTGGCATTGTTAAACTTTCAACAGCGGTACAGACCCTTTGGACTTGGTCGATTGGTCATCAATATCACCGACAATTACGCCAACGTGAAGATCATCGCCTTTTGCCGTGCCGAGCGATTTCGTCGCTTCCTGCCCATTCATCGACACTTCAAGTTGTCCCGTGACACCGATTTCGTCGAGTGCTGACTGGATAACAGTCGCTACATCTCTGGCATTATACCAAGATTCATTGATCAGAACTCGCGAGCCCAATGACCCAGTCCGATGGACATGATCTTCCAGGGCTGGTCGACCAGCTTGTTCCAAGCGTCACAGCAATGGTCGACGATGTCGTCGTAGGAGCTGAACACCCGGTTGGAGAGCCAGTTGTCGCGCATGAACTGCCAGATGTTTTCCTGAGGGTTCAATTCAGGGCATTTGGAGGGGATTGCGACGATGGAGATGTTGGAAGGCAGCTCCAACTTCGGGGTCAGGTGCCAGCCAGCCTGGTCCATGAGCAACACGGCATGGGCACCTGGCGCGACGTGCAGAGAGATCTCCGCGAGATGCAGGTTCATCGTATCGGTGTTGCAGAACGGCAGAACGAGGCCAGCGGCTTTCCCCTCTTGCGGGCAAATCGCACCGAAGATGTAGGCGGACTTGGTACGCTGATCATGCGGTGCCGAGGGCCGCGTTCCCCGCTTTGCCCATCGCTTGGTGATCTTGTTCTTTTGCCCGATCCGGGCCTCGTCCTTACATGACGCCCCGCGGGTCAATAGGGCTATGGCGACATGTTCATTCTCCCATTCAACTGCATGCGAAGTGAGCTCGGGGCGGCAATGTGACAGCCTTGGCTGCATAACCTTACATGCGGTCGGGCCGTTTATGCGGCCCGGAACCATAATGCCTCATGCACGAGACAAGCCCCGATAAGCACGACCAACCTGAAACGCGGCATTGATCGACCATTGACGAAGACGGTCGTGCTTCTCTCACAGTCAGCGATGCAGCTGGCCGTGAACTCTTAAATCATGCAGCTCGCAAGACGGCACCTTGAGGGATTTCGCCATCCTCAGCGAAGCGCCAAAGTGCGATCAGTAATTTGCGGGCCATGGCAACGATGGCGATGCGCCTGGTCCGTCCCTTCAGAGCGCCGACACGCTCGCGAAACCATGCCGACAAAGCGCTCGCGGGCTGGTAGCGCAGCCATAGCCATGCCGCTTGAACCAAGGTCTTGCGCGCACGCCCATTCCCAGCGCGGGCTATTCGTCGATCTTTGTCCATGCTGCCGCTTTGATGCGGCATTGGGGTCAGGCCTACATAGCTCGCCAGCTGTTTCCGATTTCCGAAATCCCGGTAGAAGATCTCCCGACCGAGCACGGCCGAAAAATTGGCGCCGATGCCATAAAGCGTGCTGAGAGCTACGACCTTCGCCGTGGTTTTATCGTCGACAGGTGCCGCTGCCAGAAAGGCTTCTCGTTGCTCGTCGAGTTCTCGGATGAGATCTCGGGTGAGCACAAGCCGTCGCCGCAATCGTCCAAGTTCTGCGGCTAGGTGATCCGGTATCTCCCGACCGTCTCCGGTTCGCAAGGCGGCCATGTCGCGATCCCAGCTTCGCAATGAGGGCCTTGAGCGAACACCTTGAGTCGCGAGCAAAGCCGCTATCCGATTTTCGATCCGTGTCTTCTCCTGCACGAGATGTTCGCGCTCGCGATGCATACGCTTGCGGTCTTCTTCTTCAGGCGTGGGCACCCGCACCATGCTGCAGATTTCCGTATCACCCGCCAGGTAGGCGGCAAGCACCCGCAGGAGCCCTTCCGCATCGAGCCGATCGGTTTTTGCTCGTTTGGCGCGTCGATTGACAAGAATACTGGTCGGCTCAACGACATGGGTCGGAATGCCATGATCAACGAGGAAACGTTGAAGCCAAAATCCATCACGGCCAGCCTCGAAGCAACAAACTATCGGCGCCACGATCTGCGATGTGCGCTCATGACGGGATTTCAGGCTGGTGAGAAGATCCATCAGTGCAGGTGTGTCGCCCGCATCAATATGATGCATCTGGCTCTTCTGTAGGCCGGGCATTCTTACACCGACGAGCCAAATTGAATTGCTCAATTCGAGGGCAACGAGGATGGCATCACTAACAAAAGACATCGATTGGCTCCTTGCTCGAGGACGCCGCACTTTGCATCAAACAACATGCCGGTGTCCGTCATCATAGCATCTGAAACCAGATTTCTAGCGGTGTGCCCCGCGGGAGAGACGTTTTGACCTTGTCCAGCTCGGCGGCAAAGCCCCCTTTTTGAAGGCCTCGATGGCGTCTGGATCCTGGGCATGATGCTTTGGTCGCGCGGACAGTTTGCGATAGCCAAGCGCTCTCAGCTCGCGGCTCAGCGTCGGTCTCGAAACCGAAATCGCGTAATTGTCCCATAGCATCTGCGCCAGGTCGATGATCCGCCAACGCACCACACCGTGCGCGGCGGGAATTGGACCCCGCTCGATCGCCTCCACCAGAGCTGCGCGATGCGTCGCGTTCAGGAGCGCCGGCTTGCCGGGCGCCTTCCGGTCGATCAGACCCTCGGGTCCGGCCGCGTTGAACTTCACCACCCAGTCCCGCACGATCTGCAACGTGACCCCGCCGATCCGCGCAGCCTCGGTCCGGCTCGAGCCTTCATAGATCGCCGCCAGCGCCAACAGGCGCCGAGCTTGTCCGCCATCCTTCGATCTGCGCGCCGCAGCCCTTACCGCAGAAGCGTCGAAGTCGGTACGAAGCGCGATAGGCATGGCAAACTCCAGTCCGTTTGCCATCTTGAATCAAAGCTCACCGCCGCTGGCAAGCCCTTGCGAGTCACGATCATCGAGACTTGGTATTAGCCATAATGTCGTCGTTGTGACTAGGGGAACCAAGGACCACTCCGCCGTGTGCGTCGCACAAAGCAGGTACCGAAATGGATAGCGAACGATGTGTTGTCAGGGATCCGTTCCCACTGATGGTACGGACCGGTAAGAACGGAAGGTCGGCTATCAATTTGTTAAAGCAGACCAACCGCACTTAGGACATAGTTTGGTGGAAACCGGAACGGCGGCTTTCGGGCCACGATATCGGTGACCTTCCGTCCCTTCAGGCGACCAAGCAGTCCAATGGGTAGGTGCTCAGGCGAGTCAGACAAATATGCTACCAGGACGGTGTCGTGTTCGACCTGAATGATCTTTGCAATCCGGCATCTTCATGACTTCTGACTGCCAATAATGACGATGTCGCCGGACACGCTCCCGAATGGCTGATCGGCCGCAATCTCAAACTTCGGCTTATAAACCCACACATCGCCGGGGCCCTGAAGGTCGAACCCGAAGCTGATATGATCAGCTTTGTCGTCAATCGGCCCTGTTTCCAAAAACACGGGCGTCCAGCCGTGATTACCACCCCAAGGTTTGTTGGTTGTATTGCCACCGTTGTACAACGCCTTGTTAGCCTTGCCGGCCGCCAGCCAAAAGCCGACGCGAAAGGCGTTGCCGGTCGCAACCCACACGGTGAAGCGTACGCGCTTTCCTCGGTATGGTTTGGCATCGACGATTTTACGAAAGCCGGCATAATTTGCGAAGTCAGGCGCCCTGCCGCCAATACACATCGGTTGCCCGTCTTCGGAGCGGAAATCATACTGGTTGATGGCAATGCCGACGCGTTGCCAATAATCAGGACCGGTAACTTGCTCCTCATTCGGTTCGATCTGAAAATGCCCATGCCCGAACGGAATGAGGGCAACATGGCGCGATTGCGCGGCGAGCCAACTCGCTGAGACGACCGCATCAAGCGCATCACCTTTGCGCGGGCGGCATCGCCGCGCACGACCATTGACCACGATGTCGCGCTGACCAATGACTACGATATCGGCTGAAGATAGGGTTTGATCTTGGCGCGGATCTCGTTGGGACTTTTTGGCATATGCAAAGCCTGATGCGATTGAAGCAATGATGATGAAGCTGACGTTGCGCCGCATCTCACGTGCCCCCTTTAACGGTAACGACGACCGCACCGTCAGATCACAGCTGATTACTGTCCAATTTTGGAAGAAACTGCAAGGCGATCAAATGGCCGGTAGTGGGCGTCACCACCGCAAGCCGACTTACCCTCACGGCTGCTGCGCGGCAATGGTGTGGCGTGGGGCAGCGCGAGGATCATAAGGGATTGCCGGGGGACGGAAAGAAGCCGCACATCATTGTGTTCGCAAATGAAAAGGGCGGCACGGGCAAATCGACAGCCGCGGTGCATGTTGCCATCGCGCTCGCTGCGAAGGGCGCCCGCGTAGCGGCACTTGATCTCGATCACCGGCAGCGTACGGTGGGAAGATATCTGGACAATCGCGCCACCACAGCGAAGCGAACCGACCGAGAGCTCATCACACCGCGGCATGCCACGCACGACGGCAAAACACCCGAGCGGTTTGACGAGCTGTTCTCGAGCCTCTCGGACGGCAGCGACTTCCTTGTCATCGACACGCCCGGCCGCGACGATCCGTTCGCGCGGCTGGCGGCGCAGCGCGCCGATACGCTGATAACACCGATGAACGACAGCTTCGTCGACTTCGATCTCATCGGCCAAGTGCATCCCGATACGTTCCAGGTGACGCGGCCCAGCTTTTACGCCGAGCTGATCTGGGACGCGCGGAAAATCCGCGCACGCGCCGATGTCGCGACAATCGATTGGGTGGTGTTGCGCAACCGGGTACAGCATATCGAAGCGCGCAACATGCGCCGCGTGTCTTCCGCACTCGACCAGCTCGCTAAAAGGGTCGGCTTTCGCATCATTCCGGGCTTGGGCGAGCGCGTGATTTATCGCGAGCTATTCCCGCAGGGGCTGACCATGCTTGATACCGGCGCATTTGGTGAGATGGGCTTGAGCCACGTCGCCGCGCGGCAGGAACTGCGTGAGATGATGACGGCGCTATTGTTGCCTGAGGTCGCCCTCGCGCAAGTCGCACAATATTGAAGTTTCGCTCGTAGCGCGATGATGCCGATATATGTTCCGCAAAGGCGGGTTGCGCTGTGGTCAACAATTTCACGTCCATCGTTCCAGTGCGGCATCATGACTGCATAATATCAACGCAGTTACGATCAGGTTTTCCAAATATGCAGCGCAAAATATTTGTAACAAATCAATGCGTATCACACACTTATAGCATGATTTATTGCGCCGCTTAGTTCGTGATGCCTCTAATAAATACTACGCGCAACAGACATTATCTATTTTGCACACCAATTTGACTCGGTGCAGTAAAGCAGCCGAAAGCATGAGCAGACCGACCCTGTCGTCGTGCAGCACCATGCAGTTCTGTCTAGAAAAGCCTTACGCACACGCGGTCCATCGCCGAACACCGATTCTTCGCAATGCGCCGCAGTAGCGTTCCATTCGTTGATCATAACGTGCAGTCGTGGAGGTGCGGATGGCAAGTACGGTTGAAAACGACGTTACAGCGCGACCAGGTGATGGTCCGCTGCTTTTCGCGCGAGCGATCGATCAGACAGGGAGGACCTGCGAACTCGATTGGGACACAGTCCGCGCGTGGGAGCCGAAGAATGATGGCGACGTTATGTGGGTGCACCTCGACCGGGATGTGGACGGTGTCGACGGATGGCTGCGCGACGGCCTCAAGCTGTCCGAAGCGACGGTGGATGCGCTAACCTCGAACGAGAACCGTCCTCGGGCGTTCCGCGAGGGGAACGCGCTGGCGACCATCTTGCGCGGCGTGGACCAGAACCCTGGCGCAAACCCGGAAGATCTTGTCTCGATGCAGATCTGGGCGGATCCAACGCGCGTCATAACGCTACGCCGTCGCCGGCTTCAGGCGCCCTTTGACGTATTGGCAATGCTTGAGGCGGCGACCGAGCCTTATACGGCTGGCGACCTCGTCACCAAATTAGTCGAGCAGATGGTCGACCGGCTGAGCCGTTCCATTCTCGATATGAACGACCGCATCGACGAACTCGAAAACGCTGGTGACGACATTCCTGTTGAAACCGTGCTGACGGCGATCGCAGATATTCGGCGGAAGTGCCTCGCCCTCAAACGTTACATGTCACCACAGCATGAAGCTTTGTTGCGGATCGGTCGAGACGCACCAGGTTGGTTGAGCGAGTCGAACCGGCTGGCAATCCGCGAAACCATCGACCAGTTACACCGCTACATTGAGGATATTGACGTCTCCAAGGAAAGCGCGCTCGTTCTTCAGGACGATATCAACAACAAGGCTGCGGCCCAGACTAACAAAACATCCTATCTTCTCTCGATCGTGGCGGCGATCTTCCTGCCTCTTGGATTTCTAACCGGATTGTTTGGAATGAACCTCGGCGGTATGCCAGGTGCAAACTCGCACCAAGCCTTCTGGATCGCCTGTGCTTGTATGACGGGCATCATTGTTGCACAGCTGGCAATCTTTAAACGCTTGAAGTGGCTGTGATCAGCAGATCGGCTTCAAGCTGCCGTGCGGCAAGGGAGTCACGCCCCGTCGAGACAATCCTCGGTAGGTTAGGCCGCAGCGCCGGAACCGGGTCAATGCGCTTCGGTTGGTACCGATATGCCTCTATGCCGCAGGTCCGCTCCAGCGGATCCGCACTAGGGGGCGCAACTCGGAAGGTGTATGGTGGCTCAGGAGATCGAACTGAAACTGGTGCTCACCGCTGCGGAGGCAGATACGTTCCTAAGCTCCGGGCTGATGCCCGGCAAGCCGACGGCGCAGAAGCTGCGAGCGATCTATTTCGACACGCCTGACAACGCGTTGCTCGCAGCGGGAATCTCGCTCCGCATCCGTCGCGCAGGGAACAAGCGTATTCAGACGATCAAGGGTGCGGATACGCCCGGGGCTGGGTTGTTCGCCCGGTCGGAATGGGAAGTGCCGGTGCGCGATGATCATCCAGTCTTTGATGAGCGTACGCCCGTTCCGGCGATTCTCGGCGACACTGTCAATTCGGTTGTGGCGGCGTTCGAGGTAAAAGTCGAGCGGCTGACCTGGACGGTCGAGGGTGATGAGGCATCGGTCGAAGTGGTGCTGGACCGGGGCGCGGCGATTGCGGGCGGGCGACAATCTCCCGTTTGCGAGATCGAGCTCGAGTTGAAACATGGTGAGCAGAGCGCCGTGTTTGCATTGGCCCGCAAAATTGCCGAGGCGGTTCCCGTGCGTATTGGCGTGATGACCAAGGCCGAGCGCGGCTATGCGCTGCTCGGGTCGGTGCGCAAAAGCTACAAGGCAGACCCGATCCGCCTTGATGAAACAACCGCATCGGCCGCAGCGTTTCAGGCGATCGCAGGCCTCTGTATACGTCAGTATCGCCTTAACGAAATGCTGATCCTTGAGGACAGCGCGCCCGAGGCGCTGCATCAAGCGCGCGTGTCGCTGCGTCGGCTCCGCTCGGCGCTTGCGATCTTCAAGCCAGTGTTAATCGGTGGGCAAGTCCCGCATTTTCAATCGGAGCTTCGTTGGCTGACCGGCGTTCTCGGCGAAGCGCGCGATCTCGACGTCTTGGTCGGGAGAGTCCGGCCCGGAGATCTGAAGGACCGCCTTCAGGCAGCCCGCGAGCAAGCCTACGAGAGCGTACGGATGGCGGCGGACTCCGGCCGGGTGCGTGTCCTCCTGTTCGATTTGGCCGAGTGGCTGGCAACCGGAGCGTGGCTGACCGTCGAGGAGACACGAACAATGCGCGAATTGCCGGCGAAGGCGTTCGCTCAACAATCTCTCCACAGCCTGCGCAAGCGATTGAAAAAACGCGTTGGGGCACTGAAAACGTTGAGCGACGAGCAGCGGCACGAAGCCCGCAAGGCTGCAAAGCGGCTCCGCTACGGCGCTGAATTTTTCGGCTCGTTGTTCTCAAGCGGGAAGCGATCGCGGCGCTTGCGGAAGTTCACCGCATCGCTGGAGCTCTTGCAGGATCAGCTCGGAACGCTCAATGATCTAGTCGCCGCCCCACAGGTGCTCGAACGGCTTGACCTGATGCGGCAGCCCGGCAGCGAGACACTTCTCGCCCACGGTAAGAAGGCGAAGCTTATCTCCGCCTCGGAAGAAGCTTATGTGGATCTGATGGATCGCGAGAATTTTTGGTCCTGATTACTTAGTGTTTCGTCCCGGAAAAGAGCGATCGCAGCGCTTTGAAAACGACAGCGCTGGTTGGGTTCTTTCATGTGAACGACAAGCACTACCTTCATCGCTGTCCAGCATATAGCGCATACGTCATCAGATCGTAACGCGAGCGACCCCAACATGTAATGCCGCGCCGTCATGGGACCTGCGACGCCAAAGCGGCGCAAGAGGGCTATCATGACAATTGCTGTACGACTTTTCACCGGCATCGCGTTGGCGGCAATCGTCGTGCCTCTCGCAGCCCAGGCGCAGACCGATACTGCCAACACCACGGTCGTCCCGAGTAGCGAAGCCACTGTCGATCCGTCTGCCGCCGCTGCGCCCGGCGACGACATCGTCGTGCTCGGCTTCGGCCAGAGCCGGCAGGTGCAGAGCGTCGACGCTGCCGACATCGCCCGGCTGACGCCCGGATCGAGCCCGCTCAAGGCGATCGAGAAACTGCCCGGCGTCAACTTCCAGGCGGCCGATCCGTTCGGCGCATACGAATGGGCGGTGCGCATTTCGCTGCGCGGGTTCAACCAGAACCAGCTCGGCTTCACGCTCGACGGCGTTCCGCTGGGCGACATGAGCTACGGCAACGTCAACGGCCTGCACATCAGCCGGGCGATCATCTCCGAAAACGTGGCGCGCACCGAAGTGGCGCAGGGCGCGGGCGCACTCGGCACCGCATCGACCAGCAACCTCGGTGGTACGATCGAGTTCTACAGCGCGATGCCGCACCCAACCGCAGCGATCACCGGCAGCGGCACCTATGGCTCCGACAACACCTACCGCGCGTACGCCCGGCTTGACAGCGGCGATATCGGCCACGGCCTGAGCGGCTATGTCAGTTATGGGTACCTCACCACGGACAAGTGGAAGGGCTATGGCACGCAGCGCCAGCATCAGGCCAACGCGAAGATCGTCGAGGATCTCGGCCCGCTCGGCAGCATCTCGGCGTTCTTCAACTTTTCCGATCGGCGCGAGCAGGATTATCAGGATCTCAGCTACGACATCATCTCGCGGCGCGGCCTGCGCGATGACAATATCGCCAACGACTATCCGCTCGCGCTGCGCATCGCCAAGGTTTACCAGAACCAGGTCGCGGCGGCCTCCAAGGCTGCGCTGCCCTGGGCCGGTGTCGGCACTACGTTCCCGAGCGGCTTCGGCACGGTGGACGATGCCTATTACGATGCCGGCGGATTGCGCCGCGACTATCTCGGCGGGGTGACGTTCGATGCGCACCTGACGCCCGAACTCACGCTGAAGACCACCACCTATTACCACCAAAACAAGGGGCAGGGCTCCTGGGTCACCCCGTATTCGCCAACGCCAGTGGGTGCGCTGAACGATGACGGGTCGGTCATCACCGCGCCTGGCCCGCTGGGGTTCCGCACCACCGAATATGCCATCAAGCGGTTCGGCGGCATCGGTACGCTTTCCTACGAAACGGGTGCGAACCGCATCGAACTGGGCGGCTGGTACGAGAATAACGATTTCACGCAGGCGCGCCGTTTCTACGGGATGACCGACAGCGCGACGCCGAACCGCGACACGCTGGCGTTCCAGCACAACGCCTATGCGACCCAGTGGGACGGCAAATACAATACCGAGACGCTGCAATACCACGTCGAGGATACGCTACGGCTGTTCGACGAACGGCTGACGGTGAACGGCGGCTGGAAGGGCGTGTATGTCGTCAACCGTGCGGTGATGCTCGGCGATACGACATCGCCGCTCGCCACCGGGCGGATCACCGCGCGCGACCTGTTCCAGCCGCAGGCGGGCGTGGTGTTCAAGCTGACTCCACAGGCCGAGGTGTTCGCCGATTATACCGAGAACATGCGCGCCTTCGTGTCGTCGGCGACGACGGGTCCGTTCTCGACCACGCAGGCCGGGTTCAACGCGATCCGTGGCCAGTTGAAGCCGGAACGCTCGAAGACGGCGGAAGGCGGCCTGCGTTTCCGGGAAGGGCCGTTCCAGACATCGGCGGTCGGCTATTACGTCGATTTCTCGAACCGTCTGCTCGCGTTCGCCAATGGCGCCGGCATCATCGGCAACCCCGCCACGCTCAACAACGTCGGCGGTGTTCATACCTACGGCGCGGAACTGTCGGTCAATTACCGCCTGTTCACGCCGCTGTCGCTGTTCGCGAGCTATTCGTACAACCATTCGACCTACGCCGACGACGTGCGCAGCGCGCAGGGTGCGCTGCTGGTCGCGACCAAGGGCAAGCTGGTGGTCGATACGCCCGAGCACATGGTCAAGGGCGAGCTCGTGTTCGAGCAATCCGGCTTCACCGCGCGCGTCGGCGCAGATTACATGAGCCGGCGCTACTTCACCTATCTCGACGATGAATCGGTCCCCTCGCGCGTGCTGGTGGACGCGAGCATCGGCTATCGCTTCACGGGCGAGGGTGTGCTCCACGGTGTCGCGATCGAGGGCAGCGTCACCAACCTGACCGACAAAAAGTACATCGGCACGATCGGATCGAACGGCTTCACGGCCAGCGGCGACAATCAGACGCTGCTCGCGGGCGCGCCCCGGCAGTTTTTCATCTCGCTGAAGAAGGGCTTCTGACCATGTTCCGGCCCAAATGGACGTGGCTCGTCGCGTCGCTGCTGTGCGCAGCGGGCAGCGCACAGGCGTCGCCGGTGGTGATGATCTCGCTCGACGGGTTGCGGCCCGGCGACGTCACGCAAGCCGAGGCGCGCGGGATCAAGGTGCCGCATCTGCGCGCCCTGATCGCCGAGGGCGCGCACGCTGAAGGCGTCATCGGCGTGTTGCCGACGCTGACGTATCCCAGCCACACCACCCTCGTCACCGGCGTGGCGCCGCTGGAACACGGCATCTCCAATAACCTGACCTTCGATCCGCAGGCGAAGAACCAGCAGGGCTGGTACTGGTACGGCAGCGACATCCGCGCGAAAACCTTGTGGCAAGCGGCGCACAAGGCCGGCCTGCGCACGGCGAGCGTCCACTGGCCGGTCACGGTCGGCGCGGCAGGTATCGACGAAAACCTGCCGCAGATCTGGCGCACCGGCATGCCGGATGATGCAAAGCTGATCGCGGCGCTCGCCACGCCCGGCCTGCTGCCCCGGCTGGAAGCTACGCTGGGCGCGTATGAACCGGGTATCGACGAGAGCGTCGAGGGGGATGCCGTGCGCGTCAAGTTCGCGCAGACGATCTTGGCCGATCGCCCGGCGTTCACCACGATCTATCTCGCCGGGATCGACCACGAGGAGCACCGCAGCGGCCCGGGATCGGCTGCGGCGAACGCGACCATCGAAAAGACCGACACGCTGGTCGGGGCAATCGTCGCCTCCGCGCGCGCCGCCATGCCCGACGTGACGATCGTGGTCGTGTCGGATCATGGGTTTCTGCCGGTCTCGACCGACATCAACCTGTTCGCGCCGTTCATAGCAGCGGGGCTGATCACGATCGGTAAAGACGGCAAGGTCGACTCTTGGCAGGCCGAGCCGTGGATTGCTGGCGGAACCGCAACCATCGTCCTTGCCCACCCGGAAGATGCGGCGCTTCAGGCGCGGGTCGCGACGCTGGTGACGCGGCTGGCGGCTGACCCGCATTACCATATCGCGCAGGTGTTCGATCGCACCGAAACACGCCGTCGCGGCGGGCCAGCCGAGGCGGTGTTCACGATCGCGATGCAGCCAGGGTACGAAACCGGGCGCGACCCTGCGGCACCTCTTGTGCAGGCCGCGGTTTACAAGGGCATGCACGGCTACCTTCCCGACGTGCCTGCTATGCGTTCGACGTTGATCGTCGTCGGGCCTTCCCTCGCGCACCGTGGCAATTTGGGCCTCGTCGACATGCGTGCGATTGCGCCCTCCATTGCGCATGTCCTTGGTGTAACGTTGCCGGCGGCACGCTCCCCATTGGCATTTTGAAAACCAAAATGATCCCGCTGAGAGTGTCTGCGTATGCGTATAACGCTTCGAAGCTGTCGAGTATGCCCCGCCGTAGGATTTATCGCCTCTGCACCGGTGCGATTAAGTAAAGATCAGACAATCCAGTTAGACAATGTTTGAAACATCGTTCTCTGCTATGGGACGTCATTATCGTCGCTGTTTGGGGCAACGTCACGATGCTGGTCCGAGCCATCGTTTACTTCGCGATCTTCGCTGTGTTTGAGTGCGGGGCGGAGACATTGTAATTACCCACCCCCGGTCTGAGGGGGTTTAAGCCCCGGGTAGCGGCAATGGTACCGAAGATGTTGGTCCCAGGGGTAAGGCGCGCGGTGGCGACGACGGTCCTGATGTCAGCTTCCCCCTGAGCAGCCCACATGACGCGGTAGCCATTGGTGATCTTGCGCTGGATGACGGCGGGGCGAAGGTCGCGCTCGCAGGCACTATTTGGTCGGTTCCGACCTTGCCGGGCCAATATGCGAAGGTAAGGAGCTGCTCCCTGGCGCGGGCGAACCTGTTTCGGAGCTTCATCGTCAGTTCGCACGACGTAGGCGTCGTGATGATGTCGTCGATGGTTCGTTCGAGCGCGCGTCGTTTTGCTGGTGGAAACCGGAACGGCCGCTTTCGGATAGCGACCGCTGCAAAACGCTCATTCGTTCACGTGGTTGAGCAAGACGCCTGATCGCTGGTTGCTGGTGAAGACCGGCTCGCCGCATCAGCGCGCGCCTGGCACGTAGCTGCCGTCCAATCATGACCGTCCGGCTAATCAGCGCGAGGTCACGAGCGGGGCCAGCCTATCCAGGTCAGCGCAGTCCTCCTCGCTCACCTCGAAGCGATCGTGTCCGGGCTTTACGCCGCGTTTAGCCTGCTTCACCCGTCCAGCAAGGCGGGTGTGGGCCTAGCGGCGCTACACTCGCATGATTTCGACGCTTGGCGCGGCGTGAGGTTCAGATAGAAGGACGATCTATGGACAGCGCGGGCCATCATTTTTGCAAGGCGGGCGAGCCTGAGAAGCCGCCCCGGCTGTACGCGTCGGAATGATGTACCGTTATGAGGATCTGGGCGACGATCAGTTTGAGGCGTTGATCGTTTTCTTGTGTCGCTACCTGCTCGGCGTCGGCGTGAAGGGCTTTGCGAAGGGTCCGGACGGAGGCCGTGACGCAAAGTTCGTCGGTACTGCGCAGCTTATGCCGAGCATCGCGGCTCCCTGGACAGGCACGGTAATCGTCCAAGCAAAGCATACCAACGGCTACAACAAGAGCTTCTCCGAAACGGAATTCTATAGCTTTAAATCCGAGAAGACGGTGATCGGCGAGGAGGTGCTGCGCGTTAAGAAGCTGCGTGATGCCAAGCAGCTCGACCATTACATGCTGTTCTCGAACCGGCGGCTCGCCGGCAATGCCGAGCAGACGATCACCACCTACCTCGCAGAGGCTACCGGCCTGCCCGAGGGCTCGATCTATCTCTGCGGCATCGAGCAGCTCGAATCTTGGCTGAAGCAGTTCCCGGAGGTCGCCAAGCTCGCCAAGCTCGATCCAGTCGATTCTCCGCTCATAGTCTCGCCGGACGAGCTGGCCGAGGTCGTCGAGGCATTCGCAGCCCATAGCGCGCTCGTCACCGAGGCGGTTGACGCGCCACCCGAAGCGCGAACGCCCTATGAGGTAAAGAACGTCCTCAACCAGATGACACCGGAATATGCGAAGCTGCAGCGCCGGCTGTATCTGAAGGACACCGCCCAAATCCGCGCCTTCCTTGCCGCGCCGGAAAACCTGCACATCCTCAAGCGGTACGAGACGGCAGTCGAGGAATTCGAGCTCAAGATCATCGCGAAGCGGAAAGACCACCAGAACTTCGACGCGGTGATGAACTATCTCGTCGATCTGCTGTTCGACCGCGACCCGGTGCTCCGCCAGCACAAGCGGCTGACGCGCGCGGTCGTCTTCTACATGTACTGGAATTGCGACATTGGGCTGGGAGCAGACGATGTTGAGGCCTAGCAAACATGCCCACCCCGATCGGACTGTCGTCAACGTCGCCATGCTTTTGCTCAAGCGGCTGAAGGACAAGCGGCTGGCGGACTACAGCTCGCTGCTCGCCTATGCGCGCAAGGCCGTCTCGGGGGGCGACGTGCTGTTCCTGCCCTCGCTCAACTTCCTGTTCCTGCTCGGGCTGGTCATCTACCATCCGAAAACAGACTCGTTTGAATATGTTGGCCTGAATGAAGCCGTCTAAGCTCTACACCGATCAACCGGATCGCTTCGCCGCGGTCGAGTTTACGCCCGAGCTCAACGTGGTGCTCGCCGAGATCCGCCTTCCGGAGAACCAAGACCGCGACACGCACAACCTGGGCAAGACGACGCTCGGTCGGCTGCTCGATTTCGGCTTCCTCGCTGGCAGGGACCCCAAATTTTTCCTGTACCGGCATGAGGACCGGTTCGCGGATTTCGTGTTCTTCCTCGAGATCGAACTGCTCGACGGCACCTACGTGACCGTGCGTCGCGGTGTCGCCGACCAAAGCCGGATCGCCTTCAAGAAGCACGCCGCTCGCCACCAGAATTTCTCCGACCTTTCCGAGCGCGAGTGGGACCATGTGAATGTGCCATTTGAGCGGGCAAGGGAGCTCCTCGACAGCTATCTGGACTGGCGGGCGCTCAAGCCATGGCGCTACCGCAAAGGCCTCGGCTATTTCCTCCGATCGCAGGAGGATTTCGGGGACGTCTTCCAACTGCGACGATTCGCGAACTCGCATGCCGACTGGAAGCCGTTCCTAGCCCACATCCTCGGGTTCGATGCGGCGCTGATCGGCGAGCATTACGCCAAAGAGTCAGAACTCACGGACCTGGAAGCGAAGTCACTCACCATCCGGCAGGAGCTCGGCGGCGGCGATATCGAGGATGCGGGCAAGATCGATGGCATCCTTCTGTTAAAAACGCAGGAGGTCGAGAAGAAGCAGGCGCTGCTCGATGGCTTCGATTTCCGTAGCGAAGACAAGTCGGAAACCAAGATGCTCGTCGACAAGGTGGACGAGCGGATCGCCGTGCTGAACGCGCGCCGCTATTCGCTGATGACCAACCGCAAGAAGATCGTGACTTCGCTGCAGGACGACCAGATTCTCTTCAACCCCGTCGAGGCCGCCGAGCTGTTTGAGGAGGCAGGCGTGCTTTTCGGCGGGCAGATCAAGCGCGATTTCCAGCAGCTAATCGATTTCAACAAGGCGATCACTGAGGAGCGCCAAGGCTATCTGATTGAGGAGCGCGCCGACATCGACGCCGAACTGAAGGCGGTGAACGCCGAACTCAACACGGCGGGCAAACGCCGGGCCGAGATGCTTGCCTTCCTGAGCGAGACGGACACCTTCGCCAAATACCGCCGCTTCACCAGCGAGCTGGTTACTTTGCGCGCGGACATCCAGTCGCTCCAGCGCCAGCGGGATTTCGTCCACCGCCTGCAGCAGCTGCGCACCGATATCCGCTCGCTGCAGGAGGATAAGATCCACCTGCAGAGCGCGATCGAGGCCGATGTCGAGACAAAGAGCGCGAGTCCTGACAGCCTGTTCTCGGCGATCCGGCTCTACTTCAACGAGATCGTCGAGGAGGTCATTGACAGCAAGGCCCTGCTCAACGTCTCGGTCAACCGGCTGGGGCATCTCGAGTTCAAGGCCGAACTACTCGACGAGGCTGGAAACGCTACCAGCGCCGATCGCGGCCACAGCTACCGAAAGCTGCTCTGCGTCGCTTTCGATCTGGCGCTAATCCGAGCCCACTTGGGCGAAGCTTTCCCACGCTTCGCCTTTCATGACGGCGTGCTGGAATCGCTCGACGACCGCAAGAAGGAGGTGCTGATCTCCGTGCTGCGGCGCTACACCGGGATGGGGATCCAATCGATCGCCACGCTGATCGATTCCGATCTGCCGAAGCGCCCGGCCGACCAGCCATTCTTCGAGAAGGAGGAAATCGTGCTGCTGCTCCATGACGAGGGCGAAAGCGGCCGGCTGTTCAAAATGGCATCCTGGTAACCGGCGATCGCCGTTCGCCTGCTGACGCGAGTTCAGATCGGCAGCCGTGCGCCAAACTTGTTCGCGATCAGTATTTCCAGCCTAAAGACCAGCATCAGCTGGATGAAGAATCACAGGCCCATATCGAGATGAGGCTGTAAAATCCGAGAAGTGCCGGCGTGGTTCGAGCGATAGCTTTGTCGGTCCATTGACGCTGTGTCTCGACGCCCAGATGGGCGCGAGTTTCGGCGAAGGTGACCTCGATCTGCCATCGGCGGACGTAAAGGGCGATGATATCGGCGGGCGCGATGGTGATGTCTGTGCTGAAGAAGGCTTGCGGACTGCGCTTTGCTTCCGGGTCGCGAACCAGCACCCATCGGACCGGCAACACCGGGGTGCCCGGCCTGTACCACAACGCGATTCCGGATGTGATCTCGAGCGCCTTGCCGCTGGCATGGCCATACCAGGCGGAGACAAGGATACTGGTCCAACGTGTCGCCGGCTCGGACAGTAAGGTCTTGAGCTTCGGCAGCGCCGAGCCTTTCTGGGCAGGTCGCCCCATCGTGCGCGACGTTCGTTTTGCTGGCGGCGCAAACAGGTTCGCATCCAGCCGCAGACGGCTGATGAGTGTGGCGCGTCGTACAATGGCATGGGCCAGTTCATGGACAGCGAAACTGCTGTCGCCGATGAAGATGATCTGGCGACCTGGCAGCCAGCGAGACAGCTGCAGCGCGCCTTGCCGCGCCCAGTCCGTCAGCAATTTGTGGCGACAGCCGCGCGCCCGATTGGATCGCTCCGAAGGGGCGAGCAGCGTCAGGACCGGCAACGCCTTGATCAGGCTGGTCCATGACACCGGGGTGAGCACCATGAAGCTCAACCAGCGCAGTCCGCTGGCTTTTACGAAATGGCCATGACTGGAGCGCACCGGGTCCCGGTATATTCCCCGTGCGCTGATCCGACGTCCCCAGCGGCGCTCAATGGTGTCGTCCATACCGATGACGACAGGGCCATCCGGCACGAGGCGGCCGACCACAATGCCCAGCAGTCTTCTGGCAACAGCACGCGAGCTCCAGCGGGCGCGGTTGAGGATCTGATGATAGCTTGCAAAGTTAGCCGCCTGAGCCCGGCCGG
>Ga0265798_10000967_pt1 | contig 45941 bp, 46 predicted proteins | sample P3T30metagenome_FD_192430 | JGI IMG/M metagenome (GOLD analysis project Ga0265798, IMG submission 192430) | Plant litter microbial communities from East Loma Ridge, Irvine, California - P3 T30 | ecosystem: Environmental > Terrestrial > Plant litter > Unclassified | place: USA: California... | reverse complement strand
GGGCTCACCTCTTCCCATCCCGAACAGAGTAGTTAAGCCCGCCTGCGCAGATGGTACTGCAGTTTGTGGGAGAGTATGTCATCGCCTTTCTTTTTAAAACCCCCTTCATTAACGTGAAGGGGGTTTTGTGTTTAAAGGGATTATGGTTGTAATCAGATTATATTTATAAAAAACATGGGATATGTTCATGACATATTGTGTCTAATAGAGTATCGTTAAGATTTGCCGCGCATCAGGTAACGCATATGTGGCTTGCTTCCTGCGTTTGTTGTCGCATTTTATTTGCCTTGTCTCAATTGCTGCCTGACTATCAAAATTAATATAATATCATAAATATTCATGTCCTATTAATTTCTTCTGTTAATGAGGCAGTTTTAACTTTCTTGCTGTTAGTGCCGCCAAAATACCAAGTAAGCTGAAGATAATATCTCCTGGTTTCCCATTTATTAGTCCAATTTGTAGCTACATTATCAACCTTTGTAACCTGATTGTAAAAACTGTTCTTTAAAATATTACTGCATCCACCCTGCATTAAGAGCCGCTTATCTAATAGATATTTCTTCGCCGTTATACTAAAATCGTATGTTGCATTAGAGTATCCGTTTGGAGTGGTGGCTCTGGCGGTATAAAAGCCATTCCAGTTTAAAGACCAACCATCATTTAAAGCAAGGTTTTCATACAAATTGATATCGTACCCAAAACCGCTCCCGTCATAGCTAAAATCAGTAATTTTAGATTTCTCTCGACTACAAAACACATCCAGGCTTAGCTGCATGTTCCACCACTTAAATGGTTCATATGGCAGTGAGGCGGAGAATCCTATACGATTGCCGGTGGAGGCATTTGCCTGATAGGTGCTATTATAATTTTCAGACTCCCGGTAATCTATAACGTTAACGAACCCTTTTTTATAAAAATAACCATACAGGGTAAAACTCAGTGCACTCTTATAAATATAACTTAACTGTATGCTGTGGTATAGTTGTGGCTGTAAATACGGATTTCCGCGTTCTATAGTATATGCATCTATGTATTGATAATAAGGATTTAAAGCAAGATAGGAAGGGCGACCTATGCGTCGGCTGTAGCTAAACTGGTACTTATTGTCATCTCTCTCGTAATTTGCCGAGAACGATGGGAACCAGTTTACGTATTGCCTCTTGTTAGATTTGCTATCGGTTCTTGAAATAGCGTCGTATTTATAACCTTCTGCTCTGATACCTCCTAAAAAATCCCAATTATTAATGGTTAATGATAGCTGTGTGTAGATTGCTGATAGGTATTCTTTGTAAACAAAATCATTAACTAAAAGAGTATCAGGTATAATGAGTTGCGCAGTATTATTTGTAGTATAGTTATTGTAATAAGTCATTTCAACATCGGAATATTTCACACCGGCTTCAAGAGCGACATTTTTTAATAACTGCTGATTTAAGTCGGCCTGCGCACTTAAAATGGCATAGCGCGTTGCATTACGACCATCAAGCTGTGTAAATGAATTATTGTTGTAATTGTTTCGTTGGGAGCCCGAGCGCGACTCTTTATACCGTGCATAATTTACCTGAGCATCAAATTTGGTCGTGCTACGATCGGCAGTGTAGTTGTAAAACACATTGCCTGTAAAGCGCTCAGTAGGGTTAGCAGAAATTTGCGTAAGGTTTACCGTATTCGTAAGTGTACCATTAAGCGATTCCTTAGTAACGCCATACGTATTGTCGTTTTCGTCGGACTTGTAGTATTGCCAATCGCTGCTAACAATCTGATAGCGGCTCAGTTTGTGCTCAAGTCCTATATTCATATTTCTAGAGATTGTCGCGGGTAGCCATTCATTGTACTGATCAATTATTTTTATTCCTTCATCAAGTTGAATAGTTTGCTTAACATGCCGATAATTTGCCGAACTGCCATCATAATACGAGCCGTTTGCATTTATAGTCCACAGTGAGTCATTATAAAATAAACGTCCCCCGTTTTGGCTTTTAAAGAACTTGCCATACGCAGTGTAAGTGTATAAACTTCCGCTAAAACCAGTTGACTTGTTCTTTTTTAAAACAATATTTATAATACCCGCAGTTCCTGTAGCATCATACCTTGCAGAAGGCTGTGCAATAATCTCTACATATTGTATATCACTTCCTTTAAGCGACCTAATAAACTCACGAAGCGCAGCACCTTGTAGCAGGCTTTTTTTTCCGTTTACCATTATTTGCACACTGTTATTGCCTCGAAACAATATATTATCATCTTTATCCAGTTTAACGCCCGGGATAGCCCGCAACGTCTCTAAACCGTTATTTCCGTTGCCCGTTCCCAGTTTTTCAATGTTGTAGATAATTTTATCGCCACTTGCAGTGATTGCATTTTGTTTGTAATTTACGATCACTTCTAAAAGTTCTTTACTTACCGGCTGTAGACGGATTAATAATTTTCCATGATAATCATTAGTAGTGAGTGCCTGTTTGTAAGATGTAAAACCTAAATGCTGAACTGACATATTTCCACTCTTAAAGTAGGGAGCTAACATCATTTTGAATTCACCCTTTTCGTCAGTCCTTATAGTTAAGGTCGTATTCCGGATACTATCGTAAACCGTAACGTCTGCAAATTGTATTGGCTCGCTGGTGACACCATTATAAACGTTACCGTGCAAATTCACCTGTCCTTGTAGTGTCAGCGAGATTATAAAAATCGAAATAATAGCTAATAAATATTTCATAGTGGTTATTTTAGAAAACAAGTATACTGCTTACCGTTATGTAAATTATTAGTAAAAAAACCAACGACAGGTTTTATACAATCAACTGTTTAATTAAAAAATAAATCGTCTTCGTCGTGCAATTTGGTGTGTTCATATATAGTTTTGCAGGTTTTAATTAATAGATTCTAAACTTGTAAGGAAAACCAATACTTTAGGGGTATGACTATAAAGCAGGAAATACGTTGTCATATAATTTTTTGGTTGCTCTTTATAGGGCTCGACCAGTTGCTCAGCGGTATCATTGAGCGAAAAGAAAATGACGTTTTTTGGTCGTTGCTCGAAACTTTTGCGTTTACAACCTTAAATATTGTAATATTTTATCTTAACTATTTATGGATATGCCCTAAAACCATCCCCTTAAAGCGGTGGTTTTTATTTATCGGGGGTCAGCTAATGTTGGCCGTTAGTTTTCCGGTTTTGCGTTATGTAGGTGAAGAAGTGTTGATATATCACTTTACCGGAATACATAACTATAGTGACGATAGCCTTAATATAGTATATTACTTTTACGATAATTCTTTTTATGTATTTAGGATAATCCTTATTAGTATTGGATTTTACTGCGTAAAATTTTTTTGGGAGACGTCGAACAAGGTTAGCGAATTACAGCTCGAAAAGAAACAAGCCGAGTTACAAGCGCTAAAAAATCAATTAAGTCCACATTTTTTGTTTAATGTACTTAACAGTTTCTATTCAGATCTTTTTGATACCCATCCTGCAGTTGGCGGTGATATCCTTAAACTATCTGAAATGTTGCGGTATATAACCTACGAAAACGAAAAAGACTTAGTACTTGTAAAAGGTGAGATTATATTTATAGAACATTACATAGATTTGTTTAAAAGGCGGTTTGACGGGAACATTGCGGTTATCTTTACCTATCCTGAAAATATTGGCACCGAAAAAATACCGTCGTTACTCCTCATTCACTTTGTTGAAAACGCTTTTAAACATGGCATTTTAAATGATTGGGATAAACCGGTAACTATCGATTTTAATAGTAAAGGTGACCGGTTAATTTTTAGCGTTTCGAATAATTTTATAATCAGTCCACACTATGAAGAACCAGGTATTGGCAGTAGAAACATTGAGCAAAGATTGCAACTTATGTATGCAAAAAATCATAGTCTGGAAACGAAAAAAGATGATAATCTATACAGCGTAACCTTAAATATACCGAAGTTATGAATAATAGCAACTTAACTTGTATTATAGTGGATGACGAGCCACCTGCTGTACGCATTTTACAAAAGTATGCAGAGCAGCTGCCCGGTTTAGATTGCGTGGCAAGTACAGGCAGTCCGGTAGAGGCATTGCAGCTTATAGAGCAATTACAGCCCAATGTTGTGTTTTTAGATATCCAGATGCCGGACCTTACAGGGATACAGCTATCTGCATTAATAAAAGATAAGACCAACGTGATTTTTACAACGGCATACTCACAGTTTGCTATAGAAGGCTTTGAGCTTAACGCAGTTGATTATCTCCTTAAGCCTATTGCTTTTAGCCGCTTTATATCTGCAGTGGAAAAATTGAAAGGAGCAACGAGTTCTGCTCAAAACAATGCTTATGAAAATACTACTGATGAAAATTATTTTTTTATAAAGACTGATGGTAAAAATAAATTTAAGCGTGTAGCGGTTGCTGATATTTTTTATTTAGAGAGTATAAAGAATTATGTTGTAATACATACACGGGCAGAGCAGATAATAACATATAACACTCTTAAATATTTCGAAGAAAAGTTACCCCAGCACCTCTTCGCGAAGGTGCATAAGTCATATCTTATAGCTCTCGGAAAGATCGAAAAAACAGATAACAGCGAGGTATGGCTTTTGCAAAAGTGCCTTCCGATAGGCGATACTTACAAGAACAATTTCTTTGATAAAATAATAAGTCGAAAATTATAATAGTAATTACGTAACGATAATTTTAAAGTTAAGATATTTACTATGATCCTTTACATAACATGTTTATAATAAGCCAGTTATTTTTAATATCAATATTTGTTTAAAAAAAGTAGGTTTTCATAGTGCAATTTTTAATAGTTAACCCTATATTTGCACCCGCAATCAGGGTCGCGTAGCTCAGCTGGATAGAGCACCTGCCTTCTAAGCAGGCGGTCTCAGGTTCGAATCCTGACGCGATCACGATACAACTTAAACCCACTCAAACGAGTGGGTTTTTTTATGGTTCTGCCTGATTGCCGTGAGTGTTATAAACACCGTTATTTAATTTGCCCCATTAGCAAGCTATTAAAGTATACTTATAAAAAAAAACGCGCATTCCTATTTAATAGCAATGCGCGGTAATTTTTGTATACCTGTTTATTTGTTAGCGGTAAACACTAAACAGACAGGAGCACATAACTCAATTTTCTTCTTAGTATCGGTAAGCATTCCGGTACTCTTATCTCTTTTAAAAATGGTAATGTTATTCGTGTTCTGGTTAGCTATTAAAATATAGCTATCGGTAGGGTCTATTGTAAAGTTGCGCGGGCCGGCTCCCTGTGTACTTATTTGCTGTACAAGATTAACCAACCCGTTTGCATGTACCCTAAACACCGTAATACTGTTTGCGTCCATCCTGTTAGTAGCATACAAATACTTACCATCAGCACTAAAGTGAATGTCGGCACCACCGTTCTTTGCCATAAAACTTTCCGGAAGGCCTACGGTACATACTTGTATCTGCTCTAACTTATCGTCGATGTAATTAAACACAGTAAGCGATCCGTCCATTTCACTAAGCAGGTACATAAAGGTACCGTTAGGATTAAAAACTAAATGACGTGGCCCGCTTCCCGGCTTTACAGTCGTAGATCCTTTTAAAACTAATGTTTTATCGCCGCCGTTTGGGTTATAGCTGTACATAAAAACCTTATCGGTACCCAGGTCGTTAGCAAAAACATATTTTTTATCGGGCGAGAAGTACACCATGTGCACGTGTGCAGCTTCCTGGCGCGATTTGTCAGGGCCGGTACCAGTATGTTTTACTACTTGTTTAGCATCGTTAATGCTGCCATCTGCCTTCTTCTCAAATACCGCAATGGTACCACCACTATAATTAGCTACGATAACATTCTTATCGTCGTTAATAAGGTAGCAAGGGTCGGCACCTTTAGAATCTTTCTTACCTAAAAAGTCCAGTTTTCCGCTTGCGGGTGCATACTTAAACGCACTAACCGTACTGTTTTTACCGTCTTCGTTAACGCTATATACAAACTTCTTATCTGGGCTCACTGTTACGTAGCTTGGGTTAACCACGCTGCCATCGGTGTTTGCCTTTAGCTTAAAGTCGAGTGTATTAACGTTAAAATCGTATACATATATGCCTTTGCTCGTGCAGGCATTTGTATAGGTCCCTACAATTAAATTGTAATTGTCCTGTGCTGCTGCGTTCATAAATATAAGTAATAGTAAAGCCTTGGCTAGTTTCATAGTATGCAATTTAGTGCTTACAAATGTAAAGTTTTTAAATTTTATGTGAAATTTATAGCCGCCATTTGGGGTTTTATTTACAATAAAATTGTGTATTTTTGACAAACTTTCAAACGAATGCAGTTTAAACATCCGGAAATTCTCTACTTTTTATTCCTGCTGGCTATCCCTGTCCTGGTGCATTTGTTTCAGTTGCGGCGTTTTCAAAAACAATACTTTACAAATGTGCGTTTCCTTAAGGAACTCAGCATGCAAACCCGCAAAAGTTCGGTTATAAAAAAGTGGTTGCTTCTTGCAGTGCGTTTACTGTTGCTTGCCTGCCTTATTGTAGCTTTTGCGCAACCATTCTTTAAGGCCAAAGACAACAACAATACCGGTAACCAAATGGTTATCCTTCTCGATAATTCATTTTCTATGCAGGCTAAAGGCAGCCGTGGCGAACTGCTAAAACGCGCTGTTCAGGATTTGCTCGAAAATACACCAGAGAACCAGCAATTTTCATTAATTACTAACAATAATGCCTACTGGGATACCGACATAAAATCGGTACAGAAAGAGCTGCAGAACATAACTTACACTGATGTGCCTTTTAGGCCTGATTTTTTGCTTACCAAAGCTCAGGCGAAAAGCCCTTCTACAGGCAAGGATGTAGTGCTGATAACCGATGCAGTAAACCTGGACAGTAAAGATGTAAGCAAATTTGGTGGCGGTAGCCCTGTGTATGCCATAACATCTGAAGCTGAAAATAACAGAAATATAGCTGTAGACAGTGTATATATAGCACAAACTATGGATAACTTTTATGAAGTTAAAGTAGATATGCGAGCCTATGGCGAATTTGAAGATGATGTGCCTATAGCATTGTACAACGGCAAAAACCTGACTGCAAAAACGCTGGTTAAATTTGATGCCGAAAAGAAGAGCAGTACATTTACAATCCCAAAAAAAGATTTTCATGGCTATGTAGCGATTACAGATGGCAGCATTGATTATGATAATAGCTACTATTTCAGCATCTCGAAACCGGTAAAGTCTAACGTTGTGGTTATTGGCGAACCAGCCAAAAATGCATTTTTATCGCGTATTTATACAGCCGACGAATTTAATTTTACCGATGCCCAATTAGCAACCTTAGATTATAACAGCCTCGAAAAGCAGGATGCGATAATACTTAATGAACTTGCCGAAATTCCGCAGTCTTTAATAACCACACTTAAAGATTTTTATGCTAAAGGTGGCAATATAGTTATCATTCCCTCGGCACAAGGGAGCCTTCAAAACTTAAATTTGCTGTTAGGTAATTTTGGCAGCACGGTTTATAAGCCATTTACTACAGGTGAGAAGTTAATCACTAAAATATCTTTTAATCATCCGCTGTACCAAACAGTATTTGAGAAGAAGACTGAGAACTTTCAATATCCAAAAACCAACGCCGGATTTACACTAAGTGGCAATGCGCTACCAATATTAACGTATAGTGATAGTACTCCTTTTCTTGCGTCGTTAACAAACAGGCTGGGCAATGTGTATGTATTTGCAGCGCCGGTAAACAAAGCCAACAGTAACTTTCAAAACTCCCCGCTGGTGGTGCCTACATATTATAATATGGCATTAAGCAGTGGCAAGACGGGCATTAGCGCCATTAAGATAGGTCAAAACCAAAGCCTGTTGTTAGATGCCGTACTTTCTAAAGATGAAGTGCTTGCCGTTAAGAATGATAAGACCGATTTTATACCTATGCAACAGGCGTTTAATAATAAGGTGAAGCTTTCCTTTGGCGATTATCCAGAAAATGCCGGTAACTACGGCATCTTTAAGGGTAATGAAAACCTTAAGAATATAAGTTTTAACCATGCCCGTACAGAGAGCAACCTGAGCCTGCAAAATAAAGCAGTGCTAAGCGAGTTTACTAAAGCCGAATCTGTAGCTACGGTATATAATGATATTAAAAGTGGCCGCACCGCCAGCGAAATGTGGAAGTGGTTTATTATAGGTACACTAATCTTTCTGTTACTCGAACTATTTATACAAAAATTTGTAAAATGAACGTGATATTTAAAAACGCCGTTATTATTGATGCCAGCAGCCCGTACAACAATCAGGCTGTAGATATTAAAGTAGAAGGCGGCATTATTAAAAACATTGGTACTAACCTTGATGGTAACGGCTTTGAAGTGGTAGAGCTGGATAACCTTCATATCTCTAACGGCTGGTTCGATAGTTCGGTAAGCCTGGGCGAACCCGGTTTTGAAGATCGCGAAACTCTGGCCAATGGCCTTAACGCAGCTGCGAAAAGCGGCTTTACCAATGTTGCAGTTCAGCCAACAGGCAACCCAATAGCCGATAAACAGGCAGATATTGCTTTCCTGATAAATAAATCATTGCATACTGCCACGGCTGCGCATCCTATTGGGGCTCTGACAAAGAACAGCGAAGGAAAGGACATTGCCGAGCTGTATGATATGAAAAACAGTGGGGCAGTAGCGTTTGGGGATTACAACAAATCGTTATCCGACGCTGCAATTTTAAAAATAGCGTTACAGTATGTTCAGGATTTCGACGGACTGGTTATTGCTTACTCTCAGGATGATAAGATAAAAGGTAAAGGTGTGGTTCATGAAGGGGAAGTTAGTACTAAACTTGGCCTTAAAGGCATACCAGCACTTGCCGAAGAGTTACAGATAGTACGCAACCTGTACCTGTTGGAATATACCGGCGGTAAACTACACATCCCTACGATATCTACAGCAAAATCTGTACAGCTTATTAAAGAGGCAAAAGCCAAAGGACTTAACGTTACTTGTAGTGTTGCGGTACACCACCTAATTTTTACAGATAATGTGCTGAGCGATTTCGACAGCCGCTATAAGGTTGCGCCCCCATTACGCACAGAAACCGAAAGGCAGGCGCTTATAGCCGGTGTACTGGACGGAACGATAGACGTTATAACGTCTGACCATAATCCGATTGATATCGAGAATAAAAAATTGGAGTTCGACCTTGCTAAAGATGGTACGGTAGGTTTTGAAAGTGCTTTTGGGGCGCTGCAAACCATACTGCCTTTAGACGTTATTGTTGCGAAACTTACCGCCGGCAAAAAGATTTTTGGTATTGCCGAAACATCTGTTACCGAAGGTGCAGTGGCATCGTTTTCTCTATTTAATCCACATGCAAAATGGGTGTTCACCAAAAAAGATATCCTTTCTAAATCTAAAAACTCAGCTTTCCTGGGCCAGGAAATGAAAGGCATAGCTTATGGAATTTATAATAATGGAAAACTGGTGCTACGATAATTACGGGCAAAATTTTTTTAACCGGACAGAAGTGGAAGGCAGAAATTATCTGCAGAAAAAATAAAATAAATGAATAATACAATTGAAGAAGGAAAAAGCACGGCTATTACCGCTTACATACTTGTAGTGGGCGCATTAATTGCCATGTCTATGAATGCCGAAAATAAAAACCCTTATGCGTCGTTTCATATCAGGCAGGCAATGGGTTTATCGATACTTTTTGTGGCTATAGGCTACTCAATAAGTGGCTTTGCCGACCCAATGATTACTTATCCATTCTGGATCTTTATGGCAGTGCTGTGGAGCTACGGTATCATCACAGCAATTAAAGGGGAAACTACGCCGATACCCTTATTAGGTAATTTTTTTCAGAAATTTTTTAAAAAGCTGTAATTTATGGATTTGTCCTTATATCATTTAGTAAGAGAACCTAAAGTAAAGCTGGATAAAAATCCGCTTTTGTTGTTGCTCCACGGCTACGGTAGCAATGAGGAAGACCTTTTTGGCTTCGCTGCACAGTTGCCGGACGACTTTTTAGTTATATCTGCCCGCGCACCGTATAGCCTTCCGCCATATGGTAATGCCTGGTACGCAATAGACTTTGATGCCGATATGAATAAGTTTACCGATAATGTTCAGGCAGCAGAATCGCGCGACCTTATCGCCAAATTTATTGATGAAGTTATTGAAGCTTACCCTGTTGATGCGGCTAACATTACGCTGCTTGGCTTTAGCCAGGGCACTATTTTAAGCTATGCCGTTGCATTAACGTATCCGGAAAAAGTAAAACGTGTTGTAGCTTTAAGCGGCTATTTAAACATGGATATTATAGAGAATATAAACAGCAGGGATATATCTAAGCTCAGCTTTTTTATATCGCATGGAGTTGTAGACCAGGTAATTCCTATAGAGTGGGCACGCAAAGCGCCGGAATATTTACGGGCGAAGGGCATTCCTGTCGAATATCACGAGTATCCGGTAGGGCATGGGGTAGCCCCTCAAAACTTTAATGATCTTGTTGCCTGGCTTAATAGGTAAATTTTACAATACATTAAAATTTACTCCTACAAGGTTTTTAAAACCTTGCAGGAGTCCAATAACATTGTCCGTTTACAACCTGCAGGGTTTTTAAAATCTTGTAGGTTATAAAAATTATTTGTGTCAATTCGTAAGATTCGGGGGTATACTTACCTGTTAGGATTTTGCTTAATATACACCTCTGTAGCACCAAGGCCATACTTTTGGTAATCAGCATCCCTAAAGGTAATGCCTTCGTAACGGCCTAACATAAAGTCGAGTTCAGCTTTAAGTACACCTTCACCCACACCGTGAATAAATACAACCTTAGGCATACGGTTTTTTATGGCAAACTCCAGTTGGCGTTTTGCAGTATCAGCCTGAATGGTCAGTATATCGTAGTTGCTCATGCCGCGCTTGTTAGGCACAAGTTTTTCTATATGCAGGTCGATCTCTAATACAAAGCCTTCTCCTTTTTCTTTTTTCTCTTTAACAAAGCTGCGCTTCTTTGGTACCTCTTTTTCCCGTAAGACCGAATGCACACTTTGGTTGGCAAAAAAAGCGCTCATCTCTTTAGTATTGGCAATGGCAACCAGTTCATTTTCTTCAAAAAACAGGTCAAAACCTTCGGTGGTTTCAATTAAAACCTTACCATTTTTATAGCCTTTTACTTTTCCGCTAAAAGAATCATCCAGAACCGTAACAGTATCGCCAGCTTTAAACTTCATCATCATTATTGTTAGAGTCGTTCTTGCTTGGTACCTTGCTCATAAGTTTCATAAGTCCAAGCATAAAAATAATTATTGCTACAACCATTATAATAACATTGGGCTTAGCTAAGGATTGCTCGTATAGTGCGACAAAAGCGGCGGCAAACAATAATAGTATATAAATGGTTTTCATGCCGTAAATGTAGTAAAATAGAATAAAAAAATCCCTTTATGTTTTGCATGAAGGGATTTTAAGTGTGTTTAAACGCTATAAGCAGTTCTGCTTATAAAAAGATCAGCAGTTGCTACTTTTCAAAAGCTTTTAGCGTTTTCGTTATAATGCTTATACAATCCAGCAACTGTTCTTCGTTCATTACCAGTGGTGGTGCAAAACGTATTATGTTGCCATGCGTAGGTTTGGCGAGCAGGCCGTTATCTCTAAGCGCCATGCAAATATCCCAGGCGGTAGAGCTGTCTTCTGTGTCGTTTATAACTACTGCGTTAAGCAGGCCTTTACCACGCACAAGCGTTGCAATCGTGCTGTTGCCTATATATTCGTTAATCTTCTCGCGAAAAAGTTCACCCAATAGGGTAGCGTTTTCCGCAAGGTTTTCATCTGTTACGACTTCGAGGGCAGCTATAGCAACGGCAGCAGCAATAGGGTTGCCACCAAAGGTAGAGCCATGCTGTCCGGGCTTAATAACGTTCATTACATCATCGTTTGCCAATACCGCCGATACAGGATACACACCACCGGATAGCGCCTTGCCTAAAATTAAAACATCCGGCTGAATGTTTTCGTGGTGTACAGCAAGCAGCTTACCGGTACGGGCAATACCTGTTTGCACTTCATCGGCAATAAAAAGTACGTTGTGTTCTTCGCACAATGCTTTTGCTTTTGCCAGATAACCATCTGCAGGGACGTAAACGCCAGCTTCACCCTGAATAGGTTCTACAAGAAAACCTGCAACATTTTTAGATGACGATAAGGCTTCTTCTAACGCTGTAATATCATCGTAAGGGATCTTGATGAATCCGGCAGTATACGGGCCGAAATTTTTACGGGCATTCTCATCATTAGAGAATGATATAATTGTAGTGGTCCTGCCATGAAAGTTATTCTCACAAACAATAATCTGTGCCTGCTCTTCACCAATGCCTTTACGCTCGTAAGCCCATTTGCGGCATAGCTTTATAGCAGTTTCTACCGCTTCGGCACCTGTATTCATAGGCAATACCTTGTCATAGCCAAAATAGTTGGCAACAAACTCCTCATACCTGCCTAACTGGTCATTGTAAAAAGCACGTGATGTTAGGGTTAATGTTTGCGCCTGGTTTACAAGGGCGTTAATGATTTTTGGGTGGCAATGCCCCTGGTTTACCGCAGAGTAGGCCGAAAGGAAATCGTAGTACCTTTTACCATCGGTATCCCAAACATTTACACCTTCGCCTTTGGCTAAAACCACGGGTAGCGGGTGGTAGTTGTGTGCACCATATTTGTTCTCTAAAGCAATGGCATCTGCAGCATTTAATTTTTCTAAAACAGACATTCGAATTGTAATTTTATTTTCACAAAAAAGCAATTCCTTCTTATGGGAGAGAAATCATCCCTTTTAAAGCATGCAAATTACTAAAAATAAACGTATTCATTGTTTAGTTTGTATTAATTGCAATTTTAAAGCTTATTTGTAACTCTGTTTAAATAATAGTTTATGATTAGAGATATTAATAGCCGCAGCGGAAATACTACTGTGTTAATTTTAATATATTTGATAAACCAATAAATGCCTCATGATAAAAAATTTACTCCTTGTTATCCTTACATTTTATATGCTTCCTGCTGTAAGCCAGGAGAAAGAAAAACAGGCCATTTTAGATGAGGCCACGCTCCTGTACAAGTCTGAACGCGCTTCATGGCACGGGACAGATATTTTTATGGCTAAATTTCCCGAGAAAAAAGATAAGATAGGCGGTTATTTTTCCTACTCTGTTGGTAAATTACATACCTGTTTATTTTTCGATAAAGAAAATTCGCCAAATGTACTTGCAACTATAGCCTTTAACGACTCTTTTGTTGTAGAGGCAGCGGAAGTTAACAGCAATAACAGAAAACTAAACACATTAGAAACAGATTATTACACGATAAGGCAAAAGGCATTGGCTCTTGCCCAAAACGATAGCCTCTTTAAGGTTTATAATAACACTAACCTCAATTTTATACCCGTTATTGCAGGCAATTCTAAAAAAGTATTTGTACTTACCGGGCCTTCTATAACCGGTGTAGTAGTTTTTGGTAATGATTATCTCATAGAATTTGATAAGAAAAACAACATTACATCTAAAAAAGCGCTGCATAAAAACATTATTCCTATAAATTATGCAGACAGTGAGAATGAAATAGCAACCATGCATAACCACCTGCCCGACACAGGAGAATTTATTACTGCTACGGATGTTTGCACACTAATGCTGTACAGCCAGTACACGCATTGGTCTCAGCATCTTGTGCTTTCTAAAAAATATGTGTCTGTATGGGATTGTGCTAAGGAAAGCCTCTCAATAATGACTACTGAAGCCTGGGAAAAAATGACTAAAGATTAAGTTACAATGAAAGAATATAAACGATCTGATGAAGGATTCAGGTTATTAAAGAGGAAATTTTTACTATTATTTATACCCATAATTGTAGCAGGAACAGGTATACCTTTATATCAGAGTAACACAAAAGAGCCTAATTGGTTCGTAAGCTTATTACCGGTTATAATATTGATAATAGTTTGGGCTATTGTGTTATTCAGGATGATTGCTAAATCAAAATCCTTTTATTACAGTATTACCTTTGCTGCAGATGATAAAAGTATTACAACTTATGAGCAAGCTAAGCCTCCAAAAACTATTTATTATGATACTATAACAAACATTGCAAAAAATGGAAAGGGTACTATAATAATTACATCTGCACTGAATAAAATAATTATCCCTGCCGATGTATTGGGCATAGACGAGATCGAAGCAGGGCTGCAAGACACTATGTATTTTGATTCAAGCCTCAATCGTTCAACAACGTGGTCGAAATATAGCGCTGTAATAATTGCATTGCTGCTGCTATTTTTCTTTGTAATAGTGTTTACTCAAACGCACCCCGTGGTAGTGGGCATTAGCGGAACTATAGTTGTGTGTACTTTAGTGTATTGTTTTTTTAAAGGGTATAATAAGAAAGATATTCCCCACGAAATAAGAAAGAAATTATGGTTTGTGTGGCTGCCAATATTTGCCACTATAGTACATATGGTAATAAAGATAACATACATGCTGCCTGAATGAGCGCAATAAAGTATGAAAAAATAGTATTGTTACTACTGCTTCTGTTGCCCTTAATATCTTTTACAGGTTCTAACGACGTTTATATTTGTAAAAGTAAGGGCGCGAAAAAATATCATCTTATTAAAGATTGCCGCGGGCTGAGTAATTGTAAAGCCGATATAATTAAAGTAACGCTAAAAGAGGCACAGGGGCAGGGTAAGGGCATTTGCGGTCTCGAAAAATAAAAAATGCCCCTTAGCGAGTGCTAAAGGGCATTGTATGAATGTTGCCAAATATGTTAATATAATTCGGCAAGATAATATACTTGCTTGTCTGTGTAAACCTGTTCATCCCTGCCTTTGTTTGCAGAACAATTATAGGTAACAGACCCGTCTTTATTATGGTTAATTTTCCAAACAATTAATGCTGTCTTTAAACCAAATTTACCTGCCTGGTAAACCTCGTCATTAATGCTAAACTTTATCATTTATAAGTATTTATGTAAAGGTACGCATAAATAGTACAGCAACCGCTTATTTAGACTATTACTTCTTCTAGAACTCATTTAGGTAATGTACTGAGATCGGCATTTTAATAGTAAGGTAAAGCTAATCTCCCAGATGGGTGTTACCTCGATTAACCTTATTATCGGGGTTATCATTATCATAGCGCCCTTTCTCGGTGTCATTGTTAAAGTCGCGGTTTTCGGCAGTCTCGACATCTTCCGCCTCGTTAGTAGTGCCCCGGCTTTTGCTAACCACTTCGCCATTATCCTGAATGGTCTTGTCGTCCGGGCTAACGGCGGGTGCCTTCATTTCGTCAACATCGCGTGCACGTTGTTCTAATTGCGCGCCACCATCTTTCTTTTTATCCAGTTCAGCTTCAAGCTTGTCCGATGAAGGGTCGTAGTTTTTCGGCAAATTCTCGCCGCTAAAACCTTCGTTCCTGTCACTTTGCTTCTCATGGTTGTTTATTTTTTTATCGCCAAGGTCCTTGGGATCGTCTGTTCCTGATATCATATGTTTTGGGTAAGTAGTTATCTAAAATTTATTAAAGCGTCATAATGCGACTGCACGAGATTATTCACAGTGTTTTCGAGCGATGTGTCAAGATTTCTGTAGCCTTCCTTCAATATGCCATCACCCGTAAAATAATCCGGGAGGGCAGATTGCACAGGTACATTATTGTCTGTATATATTTGTGTTACCGTAAAAAGCATTGTATAGCGATTTTCATAAAAGGTAAACTTCATGGTATATTGTATGCGATGTTCGAACTGTTCGCCAAGGCTATTATAAAAAAACGCATTTTTTTTAAAACCGGTAACCGTTATTGTATTGTCGCTCACATCTGTAAAGTCATACCCTTTTTCCTGATCTATGTTCCTGCGGTCACGCTCTACAGCCCATGTTTTAGTGACAGATACAAGCTTTTCTGGTTTTGATGTCGGAATCTTTACATCTATTGCGTCAAAGCCTCCGGGCCCTAATTTTAACTTAGGTGGCTGGGCATAGGCGACAAGAGATATGAAAATTAAAAGAAAACTGTAGCGCGTAAGCATGATTATACTTTTTTAAGCGCTTTTTCGAACTCATCTTTAATTCTGTCGTGCGAAACTAAAAACGGTTTTTTATCGATGGTAATATTTATATCATCGCCGTTAATTGCGTAAGATCCTTCAAAGTTGCCCACCGGCGTGCTGCCTTCAAACTGGCCTTTTTGCTCATCTCCGGCAAAGGTGCCCTTATCGCCAATCGTACTTTTTATTTTGCTTATCAACCCCGATTTATCTCCCGGGTATTTTAATGTAAATTGCTTGCTCATAATAATTATATTTAGTGTGTCTTGTAAATATAATGATTGTAATGCCTATTAGTGTTTAGCTTTTGTTAAACATTAATTAGCCCCGGGATAACAAGCTACGTAATGATAAAGCGGCCCGATACGGAATCAAATACAATTGCGTCGTCGCTAAAGAGGGTATTAAATATTTTCGATTGTATGCAATTTTTGGGAGTGTCTTGCACCACTACGCTTTCGGTCATAACAATAATTTCGTCGCTTAGTTGCAATGCCAAGTCAAGATCGTGAGTAGAGTACAGGATGCATTTTCCCTGATCTTCAGCAAGATTTTTAAGGAGCTTAAGCACGCTTACTTTATGCTGAAGGTCTAAGTGGGTAGTGGGTTCATCAAGTATTATTAAGGGCGTATCTTGTGCCAGGGCGCGGGCAATAAGCACCTTTTGTAACTGTCCGTCACTAATTTCGAAATGCTTTTTATCTAATAACTGCTTTGTATGTGTAAGGGCTAATGCCTGCGATATTTTATGATTATCGTCTCCCGAAAGGCTGCCTGCCCAATTGGTGTACGGCTGCCTGCCCAGCGCAATAAGTTCATAAACGGTTAGATTGCTTGGCGGAAGGCTCTCTGTTAAAACAACGCTTAAGTTTTGTGCAAGCTCTGCTGTGGTATAATCCCCTATTTCTCTTTCGTTAAGCAATACGCTTCCTGCTAAAGGTTTCTGTATGCCTGTTAGTGTTCGTAGCAGGGTACTTTTACCAACGCCGTTTGCGCCAATAAGAGCCGTTAACGTTCCGTGTTTAAGGCTAAGGTTAATATTTGTTGCTATGGCATTAGTATGGTTCCTGGTTTTATAACCAATGTCCAGATTAGAAGCCTGCATTATTATTTTGCCGTTTTCCATAATGGTTAGTTAAATATGCCTTTACGTTTGCCAAGCAACAATGCTATTACTACCGGAGCGCCTATTATAGATGTTATGGCATTGATAGGCAACACAAAGGAGCTGCCAGGCAGTTGAGTAAAAATGTCGCACAATAGCATAAGCACGCCGCCCGTAAGCAATGTTGCCCAAAATAGTATTTTATGGCTGCTGGTTTTAAAAAACAGTTTTGCCATGTGCGGCACAACTAAACCTATAAAAGCAATAGGCCCGGCAAAAGCAGTTATACAGCCGGTAAGCAAACTTGTAGAAAGTATAATTATGAAACGGGTGCGTTTAAAATTTACTCCCATGCTCTTTGCATAACGTTCTCCCAGTAAAAGTGCATCGAGAGGTTTTAAAGTTATTACTGCCATTAACAATCCTGCAAAGACTACGATACAAAGCAACACGATGCTGTTCCAGGGGAGGTTGCCGAGGCTGCCTAATGCCCAAAACGTATATTTTTGAAGCTGTTCTGCAGTACTAAAGTAGGTTAATACTCCTACAATAGCACCGGTAAAGCTTGTAAACATTAGCCCTATAATAAGTATAGCCATCGTGTCGCGCAGGCGTTGTGCCACAGCAAGTACCGCCAGCAGTACGGCAAAACTTCCTGTTACAGATGCCAGCACAATGCCGTAAGGCGACAGGAAAATTCCTGCCAGCGCAGCAGGAAGTATGCCAGAAGCCAATATTACAAATGCCACACCCAGGCTCGCGCCGCTGTTAAGCCCTAATACATCGGGTCCGGCTAAAGGGTTTCTAAAAAGGGTTTGCATGAGCAAGCCACCTATAGATAAGCCCATGCCTGCAAGAAGTGCGGTAAGTGCCTTAGGTAACCGGTAATTTACAATAATATACTTCCAACTTGTTTTAGAAACTTCTCCTCCTGTAAGGCTTTGCACAACATCATTTAGCGGAATCTTAACCGAACCAAGACTAATATTCGCAATAAATAACACTATTAATGCAATGCCTAATAGTGTAAAGAGCGTTATATGCAAGCGTTTGTTTGGCACGTTCTATTTTAGTTTTTCGAAAAAGTGTGACTGGTAGCCCGGCAATAAATCAGGGTGTAAAATGTTTATCAGGTCTTTTAAAACAAGATCAGGCCGGTTAGGAGCAAGTTCGAAATATAACAGCCCGCCGGTTGCGCCTTTTTTAGTACTGTAAGAGTATACCTGTTTGTTTTTAAACGACTTAAACTGGGCGTAATGCGGATTAGTATCGGTCATTTCTTTAAGCGATGTAAACTGGCTTGGCCCTATCCAAATATCCGCATTTTCGGCTTTTTCCAGAACGGTTTCAAATGAAAGACTAATGCTTCCTGTACCGGCGCTGCTTTCCCAAAGGTAACGGGCTCCGGCATCCTTTAAAAATAAAGCGCCCCAGCTTCCGCCCTGTGGCATGTACCACTGGTCCTGAAATAATGCCCCGGCCATAACCGTAGGTTTACCGGTGGCTTTTTGAGCAAGTTTTAAAGCTTCGGTATAATCTTTTTCAACAGTGTTAAAAAGTTCATTTGCTTCTTTTTCTTTGTCGTAAAGAGCGCCGAAAAACTTGATCCATTCGGCCTTGCCAAGTGGCGATTGCTCTGTCCAGTCGCCATTATATAATACTTTAAGGCCGCTTTGCTGCAGGCTGTTTAATGTTTTGTTAGTGCTGTTTATTCCAAATGCCACAATCGCATCGGGGGCAAGTTCCAGTATCGCTTCGGTATTAAGGCTTTCGTTGGCCCCGGCCTCTTTTACCTTGCCCGCATCTATGCGTGCACGGGTATTTATTGACGATATATAATCTGTTCCGGGAAAGCCTGTGAGGGTATTTTCTACGCCAAGCATTTCCAGTGATGGTATGTGTGTGGTAGAAGTTACTACAATACTTTTTAAAGGCACATGTATTATAATGCTGTTCTTTAAACTATCTGGCACTACTGCGCCTTTGTGCTGCATTACGTACGTAAATCCTTCTTTGGCATCGGGCCAAGGCTCAGTAACTTTTACTACAGTAAAATTTTTGTAATTATATATTTGCAGCCCTTTAGCATATTTTACGGTATTAACGGCTTTTTCTGTAGGCGCGGTGGCGGGCTTTACATCGGTTTTACATCCGGCAAAAGCCAAAAAAAATATAATCAACAGTAAACTGAGCTTTCTCATAAATAAAATTCAACAGTTGCAAATGTATAAATTAAATAATTCAATATATCTTTGCCCTACACTTAAGGTTGCATTGCGCTGTCGCCGTAATGCATTAAAAGGGAATCGGGTTTAATGCCCGGGCTGTTCCCGCAACTGTAAGCTCATCCCGCAGGGGAGGCTGTTGTTAACTACAAACCACTGTTTTTAGGACGGGAAGGTAAACAACAGTACGCAAGCCAGGAGACCTGCCTTTAGTGAAACGAATAACGGGCCTTCGGGAAAAAGGTTCAGTAATTATGACGCTGAAACAATTTATTTTAACGCTTACCCTTTTAGTGTGCCATACTCTTGTGGCGCAACAGGACTCTATTGTGCAACTTAAGGAGGTTTTAATTTCCGACACACAGTTGCGCGACTTTTCTTCTACGCAATCTGTAAACAGGCTAAACGATTCTGTTATCAATAAAAACAGTTCGTCGCTCAGTTCTCTGCTGCAATACAATTCGGTTGTCTATTTAAAAGAAAACGGACTTGGAATGGTATCGTCTCCATCATTCAGGGGCACTACTGCGCAGCAAACGGCGGTGGTATGGAATGGCATTAATATTAATTCGCAACTTAACGGGCAAACTGATTTTAATACTATTAACACCCGCGATTTTAAAGAAATATCTGTAAGGGCCGGCGGCGGAAGCGTAATTTATGGCAGCAGTGCTATCGGTGGCAGCATTCACCTTAACAGCCTGTTAGAGTTTGACAATGCCTTTACTAACGAAATCCGCGTAAATTACGGAAGTTTCAATACTCAGGGTATTAATTACAAGACATTAGTGTCTTCCGATAAATTTAGTGCATCGGTAAGTTTTACCCGGAATAGCTCTGACAATGATTATAATTATGTGGGGCGAGAAGGGAAAAACCTTAACGGCCAATACTACAACACGAGTTTAAATGCAGTTGCAGGATACAAAATAAACAGCAGGAACAGACTTACTTTGTACAGCTATTACTTTGATGGCGAAAGGCATTTTTCTTTAATATTTCCGTCTGAAATTAGAACAAAGTATAGGGATAACAACACACGCAACTTGTTAGAATGGGTAGGTAACTACGGAAAATTCACATCGAAGGTTAAAGCTGCTTTTTTGCAGGAAGAGTATAAATATTTTGACAACGTACGCAATGATGCCTTTACGTATGGCAAAGTAGAATCGGTAATTGCAAAATATGACCTGTCGTATAAGGCAGGAGAAAATTTAAAAATAAATACCGTTTTAGATCTTACTCAAAATAAAGGCCATGGCAGCGATATTTTAAATAAAACCAGGCAAATAGGTGCTGCAAGCGTATTGGCAAGCCATAATCTGGGCAAGCGCTTTATGTATGAGGTAGGGCTTCGTAAAGAGGTTACCAATAACTACCAGAGCCCGCTGTTGTTTTCGTTAGGAACAAAATACAAGTTTACACCCTATTACACGCTCAAGCTAAACACGTCTAAAAATTTCAGGATTCCCACCTTCAACGACCTTTACTGGCAGGGTAGCGGTAATACTCAACTAAAGCCGGAGAACTCCTGGCAGGTTGAGGCAGGCAACAATTTTGTTTATAAAGGATTTACAGTTAGCCTTACCGGTTACTATATAAAAATTAAGGACATGTTGCGCTGGGTACCCACCGGCAGTGTTTGGCGCCCTGTAAATACCGACAAGGTTAAAACCTATGGTGCAGAAGTGTTAATGGGGTATACAAAAACCATAGGGTTGCATAACCTTGCCATTAACGCCACATACGGCTATACAAAATCTCAAAATGAAGTTACCGGCAAACAGCTAATCTACGTTCCTTTTCATAAAGCTACGGCATCACTATCTTATAGCTATAAAAAAATATCTGCCTATTACCAGTTTTTGTATAATGGCGACGTGTTTACACGGTCTGACAATAATTCCAGGTACAATGTAGATGCTTACACCACGGGCAACGCGGGGGTAGAATATAACTTTGGCACCGCAAACACCTATAAAATTGGTGCGCAAATGCTAAATGCATGGAATGCCGATTATGTAAGTGTAGAGAGCAGGTACCTGCCCGGCCGCAACTTAAATGTATATCTAAACCTTAAATTTTAATAAACCATGAATTTTAAAAAATGCCTTTTAGCCCTTGTGGCAGGATCTGTTTTCTTTGTATCGTGTAGCAGTGACGATGATAATGCCGGCCAGGCCGGTGCTTATAGAGATGGTACATTTATACTTAACGAAGGGAACAGCACGCCAAGTACGGCATCGGTGACGTTTCTTGGTAACAACGGCAGCGTACAACAGGATATTTACACAACGGTAAATCCTGACAAACCTGGCCTGGGTACTTACCTGCAGGATTTATTCTTTAGTGATGATAAAGCTTTTATCATTTCAGGTTCGGCTAATAAAATAACTATTGTAGACCGTTACACATTTGAATATATTGCTACGGTAGATACAAATTTAGAAAATCCACGATTTGGGGCAGTGGTAAACGGTAAAGCTTATGTAACTAACTATGCCGATTATCGCACCGGTGCCGATGATTTTCTTACTGTAATAAACCTGTCTGATTACACGACATCTAAAGTTGCGCTAAACAACTGGTCTGAAAAGATTATAGAAGAAAACGGTAAATTATATATTGCAAACGGTTATTATGGCGACGGAACATCGATAACGGTATTTAACCCTGCGAACAATACGACAGAACGCGTTATAGAGCTTGGTGCTTCGCCGGAATCATTCCAGGAAGAAGATGGTATTCTGTATGTATTAGGTGGTGGAAAATTAAGCAGGATAAATCTTGCTACTAACCAGGTTTCAGGAAGTATTACCCTGCCTGCAGCACTAACATATTCTGCGCAGGATCTTACTATCGAAGACAACACGCTTTATTTTACAGCATCAACATCTGTATACGCAATGCCATTAAACTCTGCAACTATTCCTGCAACGCCATTGTTAACTTACACATCAGACTCTGAATACGGAGCTATGTATGGTTTTAATGTAAACGATGATAAAATTTACATTGCAGATGGTGGCAATTTTTCGGAGGACAGCGAAATATACACCTACTCACTTACCGGTACGTTACTAAATTCGTATACGGTAGGGGTAGGACCAAACGGTTTTTACTTTAACGACTAACTTTATTTAGTTATAGTTACTACAAACGCCCCGGTAATGGGGCGTTTTGCTATTGTATCCTAATTGGGGTTTATTTTACTTTATGCAACGGGCTGCTAATCGCAACATTCTGGAATGCAATGGCACCACGTACCACACCCGAAATTGTACTGCGCAATGCCTCGATAATATGCAGTTTCAGTTCTTTTTTAGAGTAAATTAGGCTTACCTCGCGCGATGGTTTAGGTTCTTTAAACTGGCGCAGTTTGGCTTTACTTTTTTCATTCATATCCAGTGTGTGCAGATAGGGCAGGAGTGTCATGCCAAGGCCTTCATCGGCCAGGCGAACCATGGTTTCAAAACTACCGCTTTCAATCTGGAAATGATTTTCGGTAATTAGCGATGTCGCCCTGCATATATTAAGCACATTATTTCTAAAACAATGGCCATCCTGTAAAAGTAGTATATTGTTGAGGTTAGCCTCAAGGTCCGCCACTTCAAATTCTTTCTTTTGGTAGGCGGGGTTGTTCTCCGGTACATAGGCCACAAAAGGCTCGTAATACAAAACTATTTCCTTAATGGTTTCCTCATCCAGAGGAGTTGCTGCAATAGCTGCATCGAGCTGGCCATTCTTTATCATTTTTATGATCTCTTCTGTAGGCCGCTCTTCTATAATCAGGTTAACCTTTGGGTACTTATTAATAAAGTTGGCCATAAACATAGGCAACAGCGTAGGCATAACTGTGGGGATGATACCTACCCGAAAATCGCCCCCTATATATCCCTTTTGCTGGTCTACAATATCTTTAATACGGCCACTCTCATTAACTATATTTTTAGCCTGAGTAACTATTTTAAGGCCCACATCTGTCAGTTGGATAGGTTTTTTGCCGCGGTCAAATATTTGTATACCCAGCTCTTCCTCAAGTTTTTGTATTTGCATGCTCAGTGTAGGTTGTGTTACAAAGCATTTTTCGGCTGCGAGGGTAAAGTTTTTGTGCTCTGCTACAGCTAACACATAGTGTAGTTGGGTTATGGTCATCTATATAGATTTTTATGATAAAATTATAAAAACCATTGATATTAGCTATAATTTTAATGGTTATTTTTACTTAAATTTATAGATGTAAACACCTACAAACACATAATATATTTACCTTATGAAAACTAACGAAAAAGACACTCTAAACATCTTGGGGCTGCCTGTACAGGAAACCGAGGTTATAGCGGCAGAGCTTAATATTTTACTATCTAACTTTCAGGTATATTACCAAAATTTGCGTGGTATCCACTGGAATATTCGTGGCAAACGCTTCTTTCAGTTGCATGTAAAGTTTGAAGAACTTTATAATGATGCACAGGCAAAGATAGACCTTGTTGCTGAAAGGGTTTTAACTCTGGGCGGAAGGCCACTGCATACCTTTGAAGACTACATTGCCAATAATAAACTTGCCGTGGGTAAAAATGTATCTAAAGATACAGAGGCTGTGCATCTCGTAATGGCATCGTTGGCAGATTTGCTTCAGATTGAAAGAGTCATACTCGAAGAAACTGCAAAAATAGGTGATGAAGGCACAAACAGTATGATGAGCGACTTTATCGCAGAGCAGGAAAAGACCATCTGGATGATGAAAGCCTGGAGTGAGGAAGAAATATAAATGGTTCATATTGAATTTTTAAGATTTTTCTGTTATATTCGCAGGTAATGAGAGCCTGCATAAACATAGTAACCTTGTTATTCTTATTCTTCCTGGCAACACCTACCCTGGTGTATGTTATGGCAGATGACGAAGATACCAAGCTAACACTTGTATGCAGTGCCGAAGAGGAAATACAAAAAAATATTAAGGAAGTAAAGGCCGCGCCACAACTGGTGTTAGAGTTTATTGCTTTTATGCCTGTGGTTAAAAAAGCCGTAATAAAATCAGAGAATCTCCAAAGGCATGATAATGTTTTTGGAGATATTTTTTTGTTACCTCGAGAGAATATATAATACATGTACAGCCCTAAGTGGCTTAAGTTAAATACACCGGTATTTAAAATTCATCGTATTATATATTAGGTCATGATAAAAAACACAGCTTTTTTCAATAACCTCAGGTCGGATTTTCCATCCGGGCTTGTGGTATTTTTAGTGGCATTGCCCCTTTGCCTTGGTATTGCACTGGCCTCAAACGCGCCACCATTAGCGGGCATTATTGCCGGCGTTATAGGCGGAATAATTGTAGGTTTTATAAGCAATTCTAACATTAGTGTATCTGGTCCCGCTGCGGGGCTTACGGCCATTGTTTTAACAGCAATAGCAACACTTGGTTCGTTCCAGGTATTCCTGCTAAGCGTTTTTCTTGCGGGTGTTATGCAGCTTATATTAGGGTTTATAAGAGCAGGCAGCATCTCAAATTATTTTCCGTCTAATGTTATAGAGGGTATGCTTGGTGGTATTGGGATAATTATCATCCTGAACCAGGTAGAGCACGCCCTTGGGTTCGACAAGGACTATGAAGGCGATGAAACGTTGTTTCATCATGACGGCGGAAACCCGTTTAGCGACGTGCCGCAAATCCTAAGCCGTATAGAGCCCGGGGCCTTATTAATAGCGGTAACCTCGCTGGTTATACTCATAGCCTGGGATAAAGTACCCGCTTTAAAACGCTTAAGGCTTTTGCCGGGAGCACTTGTAGCAGTTGTTGTAAGTATTGTTATAAATGAGGTGCTAACCGGTATGGGCAGCAGCCTCATGCTAACTAGTAACCATCTTGTAATCTTACCGGTGCCTAAAACCCTGCAGGAATTGAAGGGCATCATAGTTACCCCCAATTTTTCGGCAATTACAAATACAAAGGTGTGGGTAACCGCAGCCACAATTACTGTTGTAGCTTCTATAGAAACACTGCTTTGCATAGAAGCATCGGACAGAATGGATGTACAAAGGCGCTATACAAACACTAACCGCGAACTCAAAGCACAGGGTATAGGTAACATGATTAGTGCGTTGCTTGGCGGTTTACCTATGACATCTGTAGTTGTAAGATCGTCTGCAAATGCAAATGCGGGAGCACGTACTAAAATATCGGCTATATTACACGGCCTGTTACTCTTAATTTGCGTGTTGGCTATACCGGGCATTTTAAATAAAATTCCGTTGGCAACGCTCGCAGCGGTATTGCTCGTTGTAGGTTACAAACTGGCTAACCCTGCTAAACTTTTACATTTTTGGCATAAAGGCAAATATCAGTTTATCCCATTTGTAGCTACACTGGTTGCAGTAGTCGCTACAGATTTGCTCAAGGGTGTCGCGTTAGGAATGATTATAAGCATTATTTTTATATTGAGGGGCAACCTTAAAAAGGCTTACAACTTTAAAAAGGATGTTTTAGCCGAAGGCGATGTTATACACATTAACCTTGCACAGGAAGTTTCGTTCTTAAACAAAGCCGCCATTAAAAACACGCTCAATGATATTCCGCAAAATTCGTGCGTTATAATAGATGCATCTGAAACGGTGTACATTGCGCATGATGTGCTCGATCTCATTCAGGAATTTAGAGATATAAAAGCGCAGGAACAAAATATCAACGTATCGCTTGTAGGATTTAAAGAGGCTTATGAGTTAGAGAATACCCGCATAGGCAGGCAGCAGGTGTTTGTAGAACACACAAATATTAAAAGAGAAAAAGCATAAATTACTTACCTTTAACACAAATAAAAATTTACCTATTAAAAATAAAATTATGGCACAAGATGATTTTTATAAGAAGATATTAGACAATAACAAAATATGGTCTGAAACTAAGCTGGCCGAAGACCCGGAATATTTTCATAAGCTGGCAAGCGTACAAAAGCCACCATTATTATGGATAGGCTGTAGCGATAGCCGCGTACCATCTAACGAACTTATAGGTGCAGTACCGGGTGAGGTGTTTGTACACCGTAATATTGCTAACATGGTTATACATAGCGATATGAATATGCTAAGTGTACTGGATTATGCAGTTAACGTTCTTAAAGTAAGGCACGTGTTAGTATGTGGCCATTACGGCTGTGGTGGCGTAAAAGCTGCAATGGGCAATGATAGCATAGGTATAATAGACAATTGGATAAGACATATTAAAGACACTTACAGGTTAAACCACCAGTACCTTGACTCTATAATTGATGAGAAGCAACGCTTTGATGCCTTTGTAGAACTTAACGTTAAAGAGCAGGTTACAGATCTTGCCAAAACGTCTATAGTACAAAATGCCTGGGAAAAAGGCCAGGAGCTTTACCTTCATGGCTGGGTATACGGTCTGGACAGCGGTATTGTAAAAGATCTTGGAGTTAACTTTTCGAGCAACGAGGAGCTGGCTAAGGTAGATCGCCTAAATTTTTTACTATAACAAATAGCCGCTAAGATATAAACCCTCATTGCCAGATAGCAGTGAGGGTTTTTTTATGAAGTGGAGCGTGCAGACCTGAAGTTATTTGAAAAAAAGCACTAGCGGAACCTCGCTGTCAACCATTATTCCGTGGCTTGTTGCACTAACCCATTTAGTACCTAAAATAAAGTCTCCTGTCTTATTGGTATAATATTTTAAAAATTGATTATTTGCTTCATTTTGGAAGGTGACTTTTACATCAATATCGCTTACATGCCCGTCTTTATGCAGAATAAAATCAGCCGTAATGTAAGAAAAATGCTCTTCGTTTTTATACTGGAAGCCTTTAGGGTAGGGTACGTTAGCAAAAAAATCCTTTTTATAATTTTCGAAATGCTCCTCATACGATTTAGCATTTGGATAACGTGAAATAGTATCGCATTCGGCAAAACTAAAAACAGTATTAATCCTGTTCTTAACATACATCACATCGGCAATGTTTTTAAGGGAGTCAATAAACTGTGTGCCATATTGTTGTTCTATTTCCTGTTGCATTCTTGAGCTGTAACAATTTTGTAGTGCTATAGATTCCGTACAATTATAATATGCCGTATCATTTTTAATATTGTAATGCGAGAGTAAAATATTCAGTTCATTTTTTGGCTTATAATCATAGCCAACAGCAACTGTATAATAATACGTCAATAACTTATTTCTAATATCCTTATCTGCCCTGATAGTTTCTGCTTTGCATATAGAATCTTTAATTTTATCTTCAGTATCTAAACCATCAATATTTATGACTGTTTGGGAAGTGTGAATCGCAGAAAGATTTTTTGAGCAAAACATCAAGCTGCACGCTATTGCAATAAGACATAAACATCTCTTTATAAACATACTTTTAAATTGAATAGTGGCCGCAATATAGTTAATACCGGCCTATTACGAGTCAAGGTTCGATCTTTTGGTAAAAGCCGCAACAATTAGTGTGGTAACAACCCCCATTATTGGTGCACCAATAAGCCCCTGAATAATATAGCTCTTCAGGTTAAAGTAGGCTTCGGCATCCGGGCGGGTTGAAAATTTTTTACTAACTGCATAATCTATGGCATTCTCAAAAAAATGAGGAGTAACGTAGGTAGACGTTATGTATTGAGAAAGAGGGCTAAGTGCAGTTACCATGATAGTAATTATAAGTCCGGTCCTAACTCCCTGTCCATAGGTCATTGTACCACCATAATACTTTTTCCTTGCATTGACTAGCGCGAGAACATAAATTAATATTGCGGGTATCGCGATGATGTTAGTGTATACAGGATGTTTATCTATGTATTTGTCGTGCAGGCCGGCTTGCTTTTCTATAAACATCCATACAATTGTCATTAATGTAAATACAAGAGCCCATTTAATTTCTATTGTAATACGTTTCATGCACTGGTATTTTTGTAATACCAAATATAAGTTATTGTATTGTAAAAGTCAAGTTAGTCGGTTTCTCGTTCTAAATTTTCGTTGAGTACGCTCGGTAATAATTGCGGAATAAATTTAATAAGTAACGGCAAAAGCAGGCTTCCTCCAGGCAGTAAAAATATGGTAAGAGAGGGTATCGTTTTACAAATTTCGAGCAGCTGCTTTTTCACTTTTTTCTTTTCCTTATCACTAAGGTTACGATGGGTAGAGTGGGTAAGGAGGAGTACCAGTTCGCCGTTATTGCTCAACTCCTTAACCAGGCGGTTCTTGTTGCGAATAATAAGTTGGGTAACGCTCTGGGCGGCATGATCATAAAAGTGCTTAACAGGATTGCTATATTTAAAATACGGAATATCTTTTTTATTGATGCGCAAAAAAACGTCGTAAGAGGCCATGCTCTCGGCGGCGGCCTCATCGGTTAACCCCAGGCGTTCAGATAATCGGAATAGAAAGTCAATTTCTGTTTGCTGTGCCATCCCATCACTCCATATTGCCATTGCGGCCATGTCGAGCAGGTAATTCTTCTCAGATTTCGAATCAAAATAATCGTAGTTCTTTTCAAGCTTGCTTTCAGCATTAATTTCAGAAAGTTTGGTATAACGAACAGATGCTTCAAAAAGTTTGATCAGTAAACTGTCATACCCCGTTTTATATTCTTTACTGTTAAGGGCTTTAGCACCAATACTCAATACCGTTTCCTCAAGCTTTTTAAGGTATTTCTGTGGTTTTTCATTGCTCAGCAGGTACTGTCGAAAAGCCAATACATCCATGAACAGTAGTGCATTGGTAAGAATGTGGCTAAAACTGCGGCTAAAAATGTTTTCGTTCGTTTTTATCCTGCTGTCCAGAATTATCTCCAACTCATGGCTTGGGCTCGATGATGGCAGTACCCTATGCAAAAGGTTAAAGCCACCGGGCTGCAATTCTTTGTAAAATGATATTGATTTAGCAATAAACCCATCGGCGTCATCCTTTTGGTTTATAAGCCTGTAAACGTCATACAAGGTGTTTAATAGAGCTGCCTTGGTAACTTCCTCGGTATTCCAGCCCTTGGTTTCTTTGGCGTCTATATTGTTAAATAAAAGTACGTGGCCGTATATAAAACCTGTGTCCCGTATTGCCCGGTAAAGAGCATGGGAATTTTCGTAAACGGACAGCCTGTTCTTAAGCTGCCCAAAAAATTTGTCTATCCATCCGCTGGCAGAGGGGTTAATCATCTTAAGGCTTTATGTTGCAAAGCTATGCAAATTTAGTACGCCAACGCTATAATAATAGCAAAGTGTCATAGTTGAAGAGTGTCAAGTTGCAGAGATAAAAAGTAATAAAGCAGTAGTAGGTAAACTACAGTTAACTTTGCACCTTAGCTTTCCTGAAACTCTGCAACTTCTTAAAATACATTTAGTATTTCTCTAACACTTATTGTGATAATGCTAACAGCGAGGCTTTTAAATATAGTGTAATTTCGTATTAAACAAATAACTACAAAATAACCTAATTATGAAAAAGACCTCATTATTTAGTAAAGCGATTTTAGGAGCAGCAGTAGTAACCATGTCTTTTGGTATGGGATCTTGCAAAAATGAGCCTAAAGCTGAAGACCCAAAAGAAGTTGCCGAAGACGCAAATGAACAAAACCTTGACACAAAAGCTACTGATAGTTTGGAAGATGATTCTGAATACCTGGTAGATGCTGCCGAAGTTGATATGAAAGAAATAGAGCTTGGTAAACTTGCTGAAACTAAAAGTACAAATGCCGATGTTAAAGCATTAGCTAAGATGATGATTGATGCACACACTAAAGCATCTGCCGATACTAAAGCCCTTGCGGCTAAAAAAGGTATTACTCTGCCTGCAGCGTTAACTGATAAAGGCGAAGAGGCACGTAAAGACTTAAACGATAAAACGGGTAAAGACTTTGATAAAGCGTATACTGATGCAATGGTAGACGGTCATGAAAAAACTATTAAAGAGATAGAAAAAGCATCAGAGAAAGCAAAAGACCCGGATGTAAGAATGTGGGCTGCAAAAATGCTTCCTGAATTAAGAAAACACCTTGAGCACTCTAAAATGGCTAAGGAAAAAGTAGACGCGGTTAAATAACCGTAACAAAAAGATATGAAAAATATACTGTATATAATTGCCTTAATACTGGTAGTAATATGGGCTTTAGGCAGCTTTGCTTATCATGTAACCAGCGCTGTCATTCATCTGCTTCTCGTGGTTGCTGTAGTAATGATATTACTCAACCTATTACGTGGCAGGAGAAAGCCGATAGACTAACAGGAAACTTAGGCAGTTACTTTGAAAACCCGCTTTGATTATATCTTAGCGGGTTTTTGTATGTAGCTGTTTTTGAATTACCTCTGAATGCAACACACCCCTAAGCCCTCTCAGGAGGGGAACACTCAAACCCGCTCACTAATGTTTAGAGAAAGAGTGTAGCTTTTCCTCTTTTGAGGGGTGTTTTATACCATTTGCACATGTATTATGGTTCAATTGGGATTAAATGTCACGCAAAGTCGCGAAGCCGCAAAGTTGAAAACGGAATAGTTTATGTGAAAGAAACGACTGTTAAGTCGCAAAGCTTTTCGACTTAACAGTCGCCGTTGTTCAAACTTATCAAACAGTACAGCTTTGCGGCTTCGCGGCTTTGCGTGAAAAAATATTTGAACTATATTATATTTTCAATTGATATTATAAGTGCTCAATGATTTTAATTACAACACAAAAAAGCCGATGCAAATTAACTTGCACCGGCCTTTTCTAAATTAACTTAAAAACTAAGTCTTAAAACGGATAGTTGTTTTCGTCTACCAGTTTTGCCGCAATTGTTTCCCTTAAGGCAACCACGTTAGGCATATTATTATATTTTGTAAAACGCCTTAAGCCCATAAGCATCATGCGTTGCTCGTCTCCTTCGGCAAACGAGGCTATACCTTCCTTACCTTTGGTGTTTACAATATCTACAGCTTTGTACAAGTATAGTTGCGCCATCGCAATTTGCTCTTCTACAGCAGCGGCCCCCTTATTTTTAGCCAGCTTCTCGGTACGTAAAATAACCGATTCTGCCATGTATATTTCAATCAGTATGTCAGATGCTGCCATTAGCAGTTGCTGGTGCTCATCAAGAGCAGGGCCGTATTTTTGTACAGCACTACCGGCAACCATAAGGAATGCTTTTTTAAGCTTTCCAATGATCTCTTTCTCTTCAGCAAACAGTTCGCTGTAATCGGGAGTGTCAAAAGATGGTATTCCCATAAGCTCCTCTGCAACTTTCATTGCCGGGCCAAGTAAATCTACATGCCCTTTCATAGCTTTTTTAATAAGCATGCCTACACTCAACATGCGGTTTATCTCGTTAGTGCCTTCGTAAATACGGGCAATACGGGCGTCCCTCCAGGCACTTTCCATAGGAGTATCTTCACTAAAGCCCATACCGCCAAATATCTGTATTCCCTCGTCAGAACAGTTCTGGATATCTTCAGATACAGCTACTTTAAGGATAGAGCACTCAATAGCAAATTCCTCAACGCCTTTAAGCTCTGCATCCTGGTGGCTCTCACCATTGGCAACACGCGCATTAATGCGGTCTTCTATGTTTTTTGCGGCACGGTAAGCAGCGCTTTCACCTGCGTAGCAGTTAGCAGCCATCTCTGCAAGTTTAGCACGAATAGCACCAAATTTTGCAATAGGAGTGTTAAACTGGACGCGCTCGTTAGCATATTTAACCGATGCTGATGTTACCCTGCGCTGTGCATCAAGACAGGCAGCGGCAAGTTTAATACGGCCTACGTTAAGGGCGTTCATGGCTATTTTAAAGCCATTACCTCTTTCGCTAAGCATGTTTTCTACCGGTACTTTAGTTTCATTAAAGAAAACCTGACGGGTAGATGAGGCACGTATACCAAGCTTATGTTCTTCCTCGCCTAACGAAATTCCGTTAGCCGGATCATTTTCAACTATAAAGCCTGTAATGTTTTTATCGTCGCCAATTCTTGCAAATACTATAAACACACTGCAAAAGCCGGCGTTAGATATCCACATTTTCTGGCCTGTAATTTTATAATGCGTACCGTCTTCGCTTAAAACCGCTTTAGTTTTACCGGAGTTGGCATCGCTGCCCGCTCCAGGCTCTGTAAGGCAATAGGCACCAAACCACTCACCCGAAGCTAATTTAGGTACGTATTTAAGTTTCTGCTCTTCAGTACCATATAAGGTAATAGGCATGGTGCCAATACCCGTATGTGCACCAAAAGCTGTAGAAAATGACCCTGTAGCGCCCGATATATAATCACATACCAGCATGGTGCTTACAAAGCCCATACCCAGCCCGCCATACTCTTCAGGAACGGCTACGCCAAGAAAGCCAAGTTCTCCTGCTTTGCGCATGGTCTCTTCGGTAAAAGCATAATCTTTTTTCTCGAAGCGGTCTTTATTAGGCCATATTTCGCGATCAATAAACTCCTTTACAGAGTCGCGCATCATCAGCTGCTCTTCAGAGAAATCTTCGGGCGTAAATATATCTTCACTTTTTGTTTCTGTAACAAGGAACTGGCCGCCCCTTGCTAATTGCTTTTCTATTGTTTCCATAATTTAGATTTTTAGATAATAGATGAGAGATAATAGACTTTAGTCTGCAGACAAAGTATTTTGAAAACCCATCGTCATCCTTTGAAATTCTTCTATTTTGTTTTCGAGACTTTCAGTAGCCTCATCCGATACATATTTTCTGTGCTGTGATAACAATAATTGGGTCTGTAGTTCGAAAGAAGAACCCAGTGCAATGTCTATAAAGTGCCTGAACGATTTATTAGTCCTGCTTGAACCTTCAGCAATATTAGAGGGCATTGAAATTGAACATCTGTCCATTTGACTTTTTAGTCCAAATTTTTCATGAGACGGAAATGCGTCCGTAACATCAAGAACTATTTTAGCAATCTCCATAGCCATCTGCCAAATCTTTAATTTCTTGAAATTATGTCTTTTAAAGTCAGTCATCAAGCATCTGTTTTCTTCTGTTTGTAACTAACATACAGGGAGCTGTCTATTATCTTTTACTATTATCTCAGGTCTTGCTAAATAATCTCAAACACCCCCGCAGCTCCTTGTCCTGTACCTACGCACATAGTAACAAGGCCATATTTATTGCCACGGCGTTTAGCTTCGTCAAACACCTGAACTGATAGTTTTGCTCCGGTACAACCCAGCGGGTGCCCCATGGCAATAGCGCCACCATTAACGTTCACGATCTCTTTATTAATACCCAACTCGCGTATTACAGCAAGCGATTGCGATGCAAAAGCCTCATTAAGCTCTATAAGCTCTATATCTTCCAGTTTTAAACCTCCCTGCTGTAATGCTTTAGGAATAGCTTTTACCGGGCCTATACCCATAATGCGCGGCTCTACACCGGCGGCGGCATAACTCACCATGCGGGCAATAGGCTCCAGGCCAAGTTCTTTAACCATATCTTCGCTCATTACCATAACAAAAGCGGCACCATCGCTCATTTGCGAAGATGTACCTGCGGTCACGCTACCATCGGCAGCAAAAACAGGTTTTAGTTTCCCCAATGCTTCAACCGATGTATCGGCACGCGGACCTTCGTCTTTCGTTACCGTATAACTTTTTGTTGCTTTTTTACCGTTCTCATCTACATATACCTGTTCTACGGTAATAGGCACTATTTGTTTGTCAAATTTACCTTCGGCCTGAGCCTTAAGTGCTTTTTGATGTGACTGGAATGCAAATTCATCCTGGTCTTCGCGGCTCACTTTATATTGTTTAGCCACGGCTTCGGCAGTTAAGCCCATCCCCCAGTAATAATCTTCATGGCCTGCTTTGGCAGCCTGATAATCAGGTACCGGTTTGTAGCCGCCCATTGGTATATAACTCATACTTTCGGCACCACCTGCAATAATACAGTTGGCCATACCGCTTTGTATTTTGGCTGTAGCCATAGCAATAGTTTCCAGTCCGCTGGCACAGTAACGGTTTACGGTAACCCCGGGAACATCGTCTACCTTAAGCCCCATAAGAGAGATAAGACGTGCAAAGTTTAATCCCTGCTCTGCTTCCGGCATGGCGTTACCCACCATAACGTCGTCTATGCGTGTTTTGTCGAAATCAGGCAATTCATTCATTATGAACTGTATGGTTTCAGCGGCCAGTTCGTCGGGACGTTTAAATCTAAAAACTCCCTTTGGCGCTTTACCTACCGCTGTGCGGTAAGCTTTAACTATATATGCTGTTTTCATAATAGGCCCCCTAACCCCCAAAGGGGGAATTCCTACCAGGGGTGAGTAGGATTTATAATTTTAATCCTTACGGATTAATAATAGCTATTAATATAATGAACGATTCAGTCTCCTAAATTCCCCCTTTGGGGGTTAGGGAGCTTAGTTACGCAAAGGTTTCCCTTTAGTTAACATGAATTGTATTCTCTCCAGAGTTTTTCTCTCCCCGGTAAGCGACAAAAATGCTTCCCTTTCCAGATCCAGAAGATACTGCTCAGTAACAAGTGTCGCTTCAGAAAGGTCGCCACCTGCCATAACATAAGCCAGTTTATTGGCAACTTTTTTATCGTATTCAGATATGTAATGTCCGGCCTCCATGCTATCGGTACCTACTAAAAACATACCTAAAGCCTGTTTACCAAGAACTTTAACATCCCTACGTTTTATGGGCTGCGTGTATCCTGCTTCGGCAAGTAGCTTAGCATGTTTTTTAGCTTCGGCAAGCTGCCTGTCTTTATTTACTACAATAACATCTTTGCCGTGTTGCAAAATTCCGGTATCAAAAGCTTCATAAGCCGATGTTGACACTTTTGCCATGGCAACCGCTAAGAAGTATTCCTGTAGTACGTTAAGCTCTACATCGTTTTTACGGAAAAGGTCAGACGCTCTTAAAGCCATCTCCTTACTACCGCCACCGCCGGGAATAACTCCTACGCCAAATTCAACTAAACCAATGTATGTTTCGGCGGCAGCTACAACTTTATCGGCGTGCATGCTCATTTCGCAGCCTCCGCCCAGGGTCATGCCGTGAGGTGCAACCACAACCGGAATAGATGAATAGCGAACACGCATCATGGTATCCTGAAACAGTTTAATAGCCATGTTAAGTTCGTCATATTCCTGCTCTACGGCCATCATAAAGATCATGCCCAGGTTAGCGCCCACAGAAAAGTTTGCTGCCTGGTTGCCTATCACAAGTCCGTCATATTCTTTCTCGGCAAGGTCTATTGCCTTATTAATACCCTGCAGCACATCGCCGCCTATGGTATTCATTTTACTCTGGAATTCCAGGTTAATAATGCCATCTCCAAGATCCTGGATAATGGCACCGCTGTTGCTCCATATTTTTTTGCTTTCGCGAATGTTGTTCAGAATAATGAACGCATCCTGACCCGGCACTTTTTTATGTTGTTTTGTTGCAAGATCGTAGTAATACGTAGCGCCTTCTTTAATAGTGTAAAAACTTTTATTGCCGCTTGCCAGCATATCTGTTACCCATGCAGCAGGCTCAAGGCCTTCGGCTTTCATAAGCTCGATACCTTTTTCTACACCTATGGCATCCCAAATTTCGAACGGGCCATTTTCCCAGCCAAAGCCGGCCTTCATGGCATCGTCTATTTTATAGAGATCATCAGTAATTTCAGGAACGCGGTTGGCTACATAAGCAAACGAACCTGCAAAGTTTTTGCGGTAAAAGTCTCCGGCTTTATCAGTGCCTTTTACAAGTACTTTAAAACGGTCTATAGGTTTATCTATAGTCTTTGTAAGTTCGAGTGTTGCAAACGATGCTTTCTTTGCTGCGCGGTACTCTAAAGTATCAAGATCGAGAGACAGTATGTCCTTATCTACTTTTTTATAAAAGCCCTGGCCGGTTTTGCTACCCAGCCATTTATTGGTCATCATGGTATTTATAAAATCGGGCACTTTAAACAGCTCGTGCACCTCATCATCCGGACAGTTGTCATAGATACCTTCTGCCACGTGTACTAATGTATCTAAGCCTACAACATCTACCGTACGGAATGTGGCACTCTTAGGCCTGCCTATAACAGGACCGGTAAGTTTGTCTACCTCCTCTATGGTTAAGCCCATATCTTTAGCCTGTTTAAACAGGCTCATAATACCATAGATGCCTATACGGTTGCCTATAAAAGCAGGCGTATCTTTAGCAACTACAGTTGTTTTACCGAGAAATTTTTCGCCAAACATAGCCAGGAAGTCTAATACTTCTGTAGATGTTTCCGGGCCGGGAATAATTTCGAAAAGTTTAAGGTAACGTGGAGGGTTGAAGAAGTGGGTACCGCAAAAATGTTTTTTGAAGTCGTCGCTGCGGCCTTCGCTCATAAACTTTATTGGAATCCCCGACGTATTAGATGTAATTAGTGTACCGGGCCTGCGGTGTTGTTCGATATTTTCGAAAACTTTCTGCTTAATATCAAGGCGTTCTACCACGACTTCAATTACCCAGTCGGCCTCAGCTATTTTATGCATATCATCTTCGGTATTTCCGGTCGATATCCTCGATGCAAATTTTTGATGATAAATAGGGGAGGGTTTACTTTTTAAAGAATTTGCAAGGTGATCGTTCACGATCCTGTTCCTCACAGCTTTACTTTCAAGGGTAAGGCCTTTTTTTTGCTCTGCTTCGTTTAGTTCCCTTGGCGGGATATCCAGCAGGAGCACTTCTACACCTATATTGGCAAGATGGGCAGCAATGGCCGATCCCATAATACCGGAGCCTATAACGGCTGCCTTTTTAATAGTGCGTTTCATTAGCATTTATGGTTTTAAGTTTGTCTAATGAAGTTTGCCAAAGGCTCATTTCATTAGCATTTGTGTTGTTTATGTTATTCTGACTGTTCGCCGTTAAAGATCTTTTTCTCGGCAATAAGATCATTAATTACTTCGGCAACTTCTATAAAATGTTCCATCTTTTCGGCCGAGATATGCTGCTTCACGATGTCGTTAAACTTAAGTACCGTGTCGCGGCTCAATTCTCTTTTCTCCTTGCCCAATTTAGTAAGGTGTATAATAACGCCCCGGCCATCTACCGGATTCTTTTTGCGTACAATAAGGCCCTTATCTTCCATGCTCTTTAAAGTACGGGTAAGACTGGTGGGTTCCATGCCCATTTGCGGTCCCAGTGCGGTTGAAGATATCCCGTTGTCTTTATCTATAGATAATAAGGCAAAGCCCACCGACATACTGGCACCATATTTTGAAGCCTCTTCGTTATACATGCGCGATACTGCCTGCCATGTAGCCCTTAGTATGTAATCAATAGTCTTCTCTTTCATGAGTTTGTTATTTCAAATATACAAATAAAATAGTATGCACGCATATTAAATAAATATTTTTTTTGGTTGTCAATAAAAATAGGTCTGTTTTTTAGGGAGATGCTAAAAGTAGCTTAGTAAATATACTAAATAATTTTATAAAGGCATTTAAATAAAAACTCCCCAAGAGGGGAGCATATGTTATCGTTCAGCGTATTTCAGGCAGCAACTGCCATTCGTGCTCGATGTTTTTCATGAGTAGTGCATTATCAAAAATAACCGAGCCCTTTGGAAATATGTTTTCGTCGTCAAAATACGATGAATGCACACTTTGTACCGTTAGCGGCGTTACCTGCCACGAGTAGGTATGCAGTTTTACACCATCAAAACGTGAGCCTGCCGGCGTGTACCCTAAACAGCCATTCTGAAAGAAAGATGAAGCGGTTTCTAAGTTGGCGAAAACTGATGTTTGTGGAAAAGTATCGCTACAGGTTGCTTGTATAGAGAGCGAAGTGCTGTCGCTGCTTAAAAATGCTATGCCGTAAGTGCCGTCCTGTTCGCTAACATTAAATTTTGCTTTGTAATGCTTTCCGGGAAATAATCTGCCGCCCGCAAAAACATTTATGTAGCTTGAGGTATCCCGCCGCGGAATATAAACGCCTTGCTTTGTTTTCCCATTCTCATTCCATTCTACGGCAAACCTGTGTGCACCATTCTCTGATGATATACCAAACCCGTTATGTAGTCCTTTTGGTTTGATATTGCTTAGCCGTATCAGGCAGATGCCTGCTATAGCGCGACCTTTATAAAGTAGTGGACTGAAGGGCGCAGGTACTATTGCGCGGGCTAGATCTGCATCCAATGTATAATTTATCAGGATACGGCGCTCTATATAACCGTGAAGGGCAGGTATGGTCATGATCTAAACAGTTAAATAATAACACAGCTTACTTTGCAACATTAATAGTAATAGAGCTTATCGCGACTTTTTGTTTTTATCCACCATATACGTTCCTGTACCTTGTCCATCCGGGTCGTTATAAGCCCGGTATAGTATAGAGGCGTTAAGGTCCATGTCCTTTTTAAAGAGGTTTTTTAGTTCGCGTTTAATAACCTCTCTCTCCTGGTTAAGCTGCTCCGTTTCAGTTACACTAATGTTTGTATAATAGGATACACCGGGCACAATTTCGTTTAAAATTGCTCGCGGCTCGATTCGTATTATTGTAGGCTTGGTATGTACTCTATGCAACACAACAGGAAACGTGTATTTATCATAGACTTCTTCCTCTAACTCCTTGGCGTACGCTACGATATCGTCCCTTTCATTCCACTTTAGTTTTACATTTTCACTACGATCTATAAGATCGCTGGCATTTCGTGCATAGATGTATGCGTTAATCAAAAAGCCTTTTTCATCCTGCTGCTTTGCCATACGGTAGTAGTCGGCACTGCTTAAGCCCCAGTTACCAAAACCAAAGGCATCTACGGCATATATTTTCCATCCCTCATCTGTAAGGCCATATGTTACAGCGATAACAGAGTCGAATTGGTATCCGGTAACCTTTAAAAGAGATACAAACGACTGTGGTTTATCGTTTCTAAATGTAAATGTATAACCATGTTTTTTAGATGTAACGCCTGTTTCTACGTATCGTTCAGTGTTTGTTACAAGAAATTCATCATACACTTTGTATTGTTGCTTTAATATGCCTTTTTTAAAAAGGTTTGACGGCCGCACCCTACTGGTCTGTCTGTGCTTTTTGTATTCCGGAGATTCAAGCGCATAGTATATTTGCAGGTTAGAGGTTGTCATTGCGGTAACAAGGCTGTCGTTCTTAGCACTTATAATTTTACGCAGCTTAGGGTCAATATCATTATTTTCAATGATATCTGTAGAGTTGCAGCTTTGCAGTGCAACGAACGACGTAACAAGCATAATAAATCGAATAGTAATTTTAAGCATATCTGTAAACAAATTAACTTTAGTCTTTGGTGTTATACCCTTTAATGGTTATTAATACTGTGGCGGCCTCCTCATTAGTGTCGTCTTTTTCGTGATGATTAATAATGCTCACCTTTCTTACTGCTGATAACTCTATCTGGTAATTTTCCGGATCTTTAATATAGCGGTCGTTGACCATTAAGTTTAAATTGCGCACATTTTTAAGTTTTGCAGAGCCAGCTTTTATAGAGTTTGCAAAAGCAGCCAGAGAAATTATATCTCCCTTTACCTTTCGCGTTATTAAAGTAGCGGTACCGCTGCTATCGTCAAACGGTTTTGCTTTACATACCTTGGTTTCCAAGATATTTTCAGGATCAAGGTATATCTTTTCTACATCAGTCCTTATACTGTCAACATACACTTCTCCCGGGTATGCAGTTAACGTCTTGGAAATTGTTATCGGATTATTTTGGGCAACAGTAGTAGCTTGGGCCATAGCCTTTAACTGCAGCATTAGCATAAGGCACAACAATGTTTTAATCATAAGTAATGTGTTGTATAGTGCCCGCTAATTTACTTATATAAAGTTTAATAAAATTAAACTCGCAAACTATTTTATGTAATGCCTAAGATATTGCGCCGGTACATTATTAGTAAGCCAGACACCGTTTTCACTCACGAAGAAAACAAAACCTTCTCTGTGCATCTTCCCGGCGAGTACTTCAAAAATAAATGGCTTGCCATGACGCTGTCCAACGGTCTCTGCTGTAGTAATGTCTTTACTTAAATGCACATGTTGCCGGTTTCTTTTTTCGAGCCCATTGGCATTTATCGACTCTGTATTTTGAATACCGGTACCATGGTATAAAATTTCCGGAGGTACGTCAGGGTCATAACCTAAGTCGATAGCTATAGAATGTCCCTGGCTTGCCCGTATTTTATCTGACGCATCATTAAAAGCAAACGCTTTTTAGGGTTTGTTGCTACTATATGATTTAGAATTTCCCTGTCAACGTGCAATGCTGTAAGAGTGAGCTTTTCTAAAAGTAAGTTGACGTCTGCCCAGCCATTTTCGTCTAATTCAATGCCTATAGCCTCCGGCTTGTGCCTCAGTATAAGGCTTAAAAATTTACTAATTTTAGTGGTTTCTTTCTCGGATAGTTCCATTCACTTTATATTAAAAAACTCTCATGACGGAGAGTTTTAATGTATTATATTTTATCAGAGTTGCCATATATTTTTTCATACAGCTTTTGGTATTTCTCTTTAACAACTTTGCGTTTTAATTTCAGGGTAGGGGTCATTTCACCTCCTCCTACGCTCCAGACTTCGGGTGTTATTTCAAATCGTTTTATTTGCTCCCAGTGGCCAAATTTTTTATTAATCCCGTCTATCTCTTCTTTAATTCGGGCATGCACCTCGTCATTATCTGCAATTTCCTGATTAGAACTTAAATTTAAACCTTTGCGCGATGCCCATTGTTTTACAAAAGCAAAATCAGGCTGTATAAAGGCTGCAGGCATTTTTTCGCCATCACCTATTACCATTATCTGCTCTATAAAGCGGCTTTGCTTCATGGCATTTTCTATAAGCTGCGGCGCAATATATTTACCGCCGCTGGTTTTAAACATTTCTTTTTTACGGTCAGTTATTTTAAGGAACCCTTCGCTGTCTACATTACCTATATCACCAGTATGAAAGTATCCGTCTTTTATAGCTTCGGCTGTTTTTTCGGGGTCGTTAAAGTAGCCCATCATTACGTTAGGCCCTTTACAAAGAATCTCGCCGTCTTCGGCTATTTTTACCTCAACCCCATTAAGCAACCTGCCTACCGTGCCTATTTTAAACCCTTTGTTACGCTGATCGTTAACCGCAATAACGGGAGAAGTTTCGGTAAGCCCGTAGCCTTCCATCACCGGTATTCCTGCTGCAGCAAAAACGCGTGCCAACCTTGGCTGTATGGCTGCACTACCGCTTACCATAAGGCCTAAATTGCCACCTAAGCCTTCTTTCCATTTGCTGAAAATTAGTTTTCTTGCCAGCCAGAGTTTAGCCTCATATAATGCTCCGTTTGCGCCATATGGTTCATATTCCAGACCCACATCTACCGCCCAGAAAAACAGTTTTTTCTTGATGCCCGTTAACGCAGAGCCTTTAGCAATAATGGCGTCATACACCTTTTCGAGCAAGCGGGGCACTGCAGTAATAACATGAGGTTTGACCTCTTTAATGTTATCGCTAACCTTCTCTATGCTCTCGGCAAAATAAATAGATACGCCCACATATTGATATATGTATAATATCATGCGCTCATAAATGTGGCACACGGGTAAAAAGCTCAAAGCAACGCTTTCGCCTTTTACAAAAGGAACCCGCTCCTCGCTCATGAGTACATCGCTTACAATATTTTTGTGCGACAGCATTACGCCCTTGGGCCTGCCTGTAGTGCCGGATGTGTATATTATCGTGGCAAGTTCGTCTTCTTTAATCGTTTTTTTAATGTCTTCAACCTCCTGCTGGTTACCGGTATCTTTACCAAGATTTAGTATCTCATTCCAGCTTTTACATCCCGCAACCTCGTCAAAAGAATATATTTCCTTGAGCCTTGGCACATTAGCCTTAATAGAGTTGATTTTATTGAACAATTCCTCGTCGGATACGATACAGTAGGTTGATTCTGAATGATTAAGGATATATTCGCAGTCCTCTTCAGATATAGTGGGGTACACGGGTACATTCTGTGCGCCGGTTTGTAAAATCCCTATATCTGTAATGTTCCATTCTGTTCTGTTAGAAGAAGATATAACGGCAATCTTATCATTTTTCTTAATTCCCATTCTCAATAAGCCACGCGAAAAAGCGTTGGCTTTATCAAGATATTCCTGCGTTGAGGTTTTTACCCACTCGTTTCCGTATTTGGTTACCAGTGCTGCGGTAAGGTTATATTTTTCAAGCTGGTAATACGGGAAATCGAATAAACGGGTTATGTTATCCATAAATTTTAAGAATATATTATCTATGCAAATTATGAAATAATATTATATAAACCAATAATTTCAGGATATCATATTATTTTACCATAAACAAAAAACCACCCATAATTTATGGGTGGTAATGTTATCAATATCTAAAAAATGTTACTTGCTTTCCTTCAGTACCATATCAATAGTTATAGCACCGGCAAGTATGGCAATTTTGCTTTCTTTGTCAAGATACTCCGGGCTAATCATCACGTTATATTTATCTGCAGTGGTAAAAATCTCTTTCAGGGCACCGGCCCATTTCTTAGAGATAACTCCAATTTGTGCACCTTTAGCATCCTGGATGGTAAAATTCCAGGCTTTCCAGTCACCGGTTATCTCAGCAATAAGTACTTCAGACGGATTGAATATCTGAAATTTAGGCTTAAAGAGTTTGAATTTCTGTTTAATGGTGCCTACCACAGTTCCGTTAGGATCTGCAATGGTTATTTTAGACATCCAGAACGTCCATCCGCGGGATATCGTAGCTTCTACACCGCCCTCTGCATTATGTATTTCTAACAAAAATGGCAGCATAGGCTTTTTAAGCAATAGCCTAAGTACTTTTTGCCCAGTGGTAAGCTTTTGCTTTATAGCGCCTACGTTTTCTCCTTTGTCGTTAAATACATTGTACTGGTTTTCAAACTTGAAAAGGTTTACTTTTTCGTCTATGAAAAAGCTGTTGGCATCAAAAAAATTAGAACTCATCTGTTGGTTTTTTGGTTATGAATTTGTGGTGTGAAGATAGGTAAATTAAAAATGTCGGGAAGTTAATTTATAATATGGTTAGCTTTTCCTGCACTTCTTTTATATGTTCATCAATCATATATGTACTACTGTCCAGTTTTTGTGCTTTTTTAAAAAAATCCAAAGCCTTTTGGAATTCTCCACAGTCATAGTGGTAAATGCCCATATTTTTAAAATAATAGGAATTATCAGGATCAAGTGAATAAGATTTTTTAAAGTCAACAAATCCGTCATTTATAGCGCCGGTTTTTATTTTAGATAATCCCCTGTTGTTGTATGTGTAGGCAGAATTAGGTTCAATATCAATAGCCTTATCAAAATACATAATTGCCTCAGCGTGTTCTCCGAGAATACTTAATGAATACCCCTTGTTATTAAGGCTATTTATATTTGAAGGTTGTAGTTTAAGCGATTCTGAATATAGTTCGACTGCTTTTTCATTGTCACCCAAATATGAATACGTTAGTCCGGCGTTACAATAATCATCAGAGGATAACTTAAACTTTAAAATTGATTCGTTAACCAACGGCTCTGCTTTACTATACTGCTTAGCAAGTAAGTATGATGAAATTGCAAACCTGTATGTAGTTTCATTGTCAGCACCTTTATTAATTAAATTTACAAATGCATCTGCAGATTTATGGTAGTCTTTTTCGCGGTAAAAATTTATGGCAATTACATACTCATTATGCATTTTCCAATATTTTATAATGTGTTTAATAGCTTGTCCATCGTTGTATGTGAAACTTCCGTCATAAAGTTTGATGGTGTTCTTTTTTGGCACAAGGTTATAGATCATGCTTAATACCGAGCCAATGAGAAGGAAGATTGCAAAAACATGTATATTTTCATGCAGATGAAATATTTGAGCTGCATATAAAAAGATAGTTGCAGATAGGGCAGGGAGGATGGGGCCTGCAAGAATGTATATAAGTTTATGCACCTGCTTCATCTCACTGTCATCTAACACACAAAGGCCCCCTTTCCAATACAAAGGGTTATTGTTTATGTGCCATGTTATCAATCCGGATCTGAATGTAATGTTATTTTCCTTATTTCCAAGAGAGCCTATATAAACAGTCGCTTTTTTTTTAGAAAATGCTGTTGCAAATAATGCATGACCTGTTTCATGCAGAATAATTATTAGTGCCCGGCCTACAATGAATGTAGATAGCAAAATAAGATAATGCTGTAGTCTCATTTAAGATGATGGAGGTGTTTTTTGTGCTAAAATACTTTGTTTTAGATAGTATACAACGCATAAGTTTATTTTTTTTAATTGGCCACATTTCAAAACCCGCATCCTTCCCCATTCCACAATAAATATGTAACTTTGGGCTACTAATATTACCGTTATAAAACCACACAATGTCGAGCATTATACAGTTACTTCCAGACCATGTTGCCAACCAGATCGCTGCCGGAGAGGTGGTGCAACGGCCGGCATCGGTGGTTAAAGAGCTGCTCGAAAATGCCGTTGATGCCCGTGCCACAGAGATTAAATTAATTGTAAAAGATGCCGGAAAAACACTTGTGCAGGTGATAGATAACGGCTTGGGTATGAGCGTTACCGATGCGCGACTGTGCTTTGAGCGCCATGCCACATCCAAGATTCGCCTTGCCGAAGACCTTTTCTCGTTGCATACCAAAGGCTTTAGGGGAGAGGCACTGGCTTCTATCGCGGCTATTGCTCATGTAGAGCTTAAAACCAGGCAGGAGCAGGAAGAGCTGGGCACACACCTTGTTATAGAAGGCAGTAAATTCACCTCGCAGGAAGTAGCGGTGCTGCCTAAGGGCACATCATTTTCTGTAAAGAACCTGTTCTTTAATATCCCTGCGCGCCGCAACTTTTTAAAAAGCGACACAGTAGAGTTTCGGCATATTGTAGACGAATTTGAGCGTGTTGCTTTGGCGCATGCCAACATTAGTTTTATGCTGTACCACAATGGCAGCGAAATGTTTAACCTGCCTGCCAGCAATACCCGCCAGCGCATTGTAAACATTTTTGGCGGCCGTACTAACGAGAAACTCGTTCCCATTAAAGAAAGTACTGAGATAGTTGGTATACAGGGGTTTGTAACCAAGCCCGAATTTGCCAAGAAAAACAGGGGCGAGCAGTTCTTTTTTGTAAACAACCGTTACATAAAGAGTGGCTACCTGCACCATGCCGTTATGGCGGCTTACGAAGGCTTATTGAAAGACGGCTGCCAGCCGGGCTATTTTATTTACCTGGATGTGCCACCCAATACTATAGATATTAATATTCATCCTACTAAGACCGAAATAAAATTTGACGATGAGCATGCGCTGTATGCCATTATGCGATCTTCTATAAAGCACAGCCTTGGCCAGTTTAACGTGAGCCCGGTGCTGGACTTTGAGCGCGATGCCAACCTTGATACGCCTTATAGCTACGAGGCTAAAGAGGCTGTAATGCCTGAGGTTTTGGTAGACCGCAATTACAACCCGTTTGCTGTAGAAGAAAAACCGGTAAGGTCGGCTTCAATGGCATCGGGTTCGGGGAATTTTTCGTCGCCTTCGTTCAGGAAAACACAGTAGCAGCCGGCGT
>Ga0265798_10000966_pt1 | contig 45971 bp, 45 predicted proteins | sample P3T30metagenome_FD_192430 | JGI IMG/M metagenome (GOLD analysis project Ga0265798, IMG submission 192430) | Plant litter microbial communities from East Loma Ridge, Irvine, California - P3 T30 | ecosystem: Environmental > Terrestrial > Plant litter > Unclassified | place: USA: California... | reverse complement strand
GGGTAAGCTTGAAGTGCTTGTAATATTTGATCACTTTACCTTCAATAACCAAAGATAATTTGACCAGGCGGTTGATGCCGGTATGGTGACTTTCTGAGATTCCAGCCGCATTTTGAGATGGACGGAATTGCTTCCCACTAGACTGTTCTGGTGTACTTGACATAATTTTGTGATTGTGTGGTAAGATAAATATACAAAATTTATTCAAAACCGTATGAGATAATAGCCCAATTACTATGCTAAAGCTAATATCATAACTGTTTTTATAAATACCTTATCAGAGATTTAATATTCTGTCGAAAAAGACTGCCTTTAAAGACAGTCTTTGCTTTGTATACAATAATACTTAAAAGGTAAGTTTTAAATTTTAGCTTGTTGGCCAGATTCCTTCGTAAGCAGAATTACCGTAGTTGATTTTCTCAGCACTTACTACAAAGCTGATCAACATTGAGTTTTCGTCTACTGCATCGAAATCTACTTCGTGTTGGATTACGTAACCGTTTTCCCAGTTTAAAGTAATTAAAGTTCCTTCTTCATGAGATTTGTTAAATGTGATTTCGCCTGAAGTCGGTTTGTATTTTCCGTTTAACAATGACTCCAGGATGTCAGATTTTTCTGTTGCCTCGATGGTTAATTTGATCAATGCGTTTGATGGGTCTGATGCTACTCTACCCGATACGTCTGTTGATCTTGAAACACTGTAGTTCAGCTTTAATAGTTTCTGACCTTCGCTGCCGTTGAATTTTAAGATTCCTCTTGAATTTGCTGCCATAATAAATAAATTTTAATCGTTAATTTTCGTGAAATGTTTTTTTCTTTATTCAAAGATAAATACACCAAAAATATTTTTTGACCTTTTAAATCATTATTTCGAAAATTGTAGTAGTTCTACGATTTTGTGTAGTAATACTACGATAGACGGAACTGAGTTAACATAACTTAATATACCCTTGACAAAATGCCTTTTGGTTTTTATTTTCCCTCAATTTTCTCATTATTTAAAATTTAATTTTCTGACTGTATTCTTTTTGGTCACTTTCTATCGATGAAAATAATTTCACCAATTGTAAGTTTTAAAACTAAATCAATTTACTCTTATGCTTGAATAGAATCTTCCGAAAATATTCAAGCATAAAAAAACCACATTGCTGCGGTTTCTTTAGTATATATCTTACACAAGCGATTATTGACCAATATTTTTGAATTGCTCATACTGTTGCATGTAACCGTCTACTCCTACAGTTGCAAGAATGAAAATAGTATAAATAAGCTGAATTGCTCCTAAGACAAGCCCAATAATACATAAAATCCTTCCCGTATTCAAATTGCTGAAATCTGAATATTCTGATGGGTTTTGATCATACAAAAGTTTATCACTTTTATATTTGTTTAATCCGATAAGTCCGCAGATAATACCTACTAAACCTGTACAACAACAAGTTCCAACGATTGATACGATTCCCAAGATCAGCACCGTTTGTGCATTTGGCAGTTTTTGATTCATAATTTGATTTTTTTAATGTTTAATATTTGGATTTAAAAATAATGTTTATAAAAGTAAGAAAATACCATGATTAGTGAGTTAATAATTGCTAAAAATATTAAAATCTGACCATAATTTCTTTTTTTATCAATAAAATTGAGAGCTACAAAACCAAAAAACAAGAGCAAAGTATACACTGCAGGAAACATATGGAAGGCTTCGGTAAACTTACCATTAAAAACTAATACAATCGCTCTTTGGGTACCACATCCAAAACATTCTATCCCTAAGAATTTTTTGCTTGGGCATGGCAGCATATAGTCTTCAATCTTCATATTTATTTTTGTGATTTTGATGAGGCTAAAATTAGGAAGAAATTTTCGCTCTGAGGTACTGATGTGGGAAAAAACTTTCTTCTTTCATTTCAAAAGAACCCTGAACCGCAATATATGGGTTTCTGAGGATCTCTCTTGCCACAAATATAAGATCAGCTTCACCTTTTTGCAAAATTTCTTCAGCCTGAGAAGTTGAAGTAATCAAACCCACCGCTCCTGTTTTAACATCCGCTTCATTTTTAACCTGCGAAGAAAAAGGAACCTGATAACCGTCAAAGACAGAAATCTTCGCACCATGAATATTTCCGCCGCTTGAAACGTCTGTTAAATCGACTGAATGATTCTTTAAAATTTTAGCTAATTCTACACTATCATTGATATCCCAGCCGTTTTCAGCATATTCAGTTCCGGAAATTCTTACAAAAAGTGCAACATTTTCATTCAATTCTTCGTTTACAGCATCAACGATTTCCAATAAAAATCTGCTTCTGTTTTCAAAACTTCCGCCGTATTCATCAGTTCGTATGTTTGAAAGTGGCGACAAAAACTGATGAACCAGATATCCGTGGGCGCCATGAATTTCAATGACATCAAAGCCTGCATTCACTGCTCTTTTTGCAGCATCTTTAAAGTTTCTAACTAAATCTTTAATCTCTTCCACAGACAATTCATGTGGAATTCTCTCCGTCGGATGATACGGAACCGGGCTTGGAGCAATAGTTTCCCAACCTTCTTCCAAAGAAATCTGTTTATTTTCCCATGTAGAACCTTTTCTTCCTGCATGCGCAATTTGGATTCCGATTTTTGAATCTGAGTTCTTGTGTACAAATTCTACAATTTTCTGAAGTTTTTCCGCCTGTTCGTCATTCCAGATTCCCATGCAGTGATTGGTAATTCGCCCACGTGGTTCTACGCCGGTTGCTTCCACCATGATTAAACCTGTTCCGCCCTGAGCACGACTTCCGTAATGCACGTAATGAAAATCGTTGGCTACACCATTTTCGCAAGAATACATGCACATCGGTGACATTACCCAACGGTTTTTCAGCTCTACATTTCTAAATTTTATAGGAGTATATAACATTGAATTTAATTTTTTAAAGTTTAAAAATACAAATTTAGTATCGTAACAAAGATATTGCCAGCTTCCCTAAAAAGGATTACTTTTATCGCCCTTTTTACGGCGACAAAATGAAAAAAGATATAAAAATAGGTTACGAACATTTCACAAGCATCAGCGAACTGACTGAAACAGAAAAACTGCTTTTTGAAAAAGCAAAACAGACCCGTGAAAATGGCTATGCACCCTACTCCAACTTTTTGGTTGGATGCTCGGTTTTGCTGGGAAATGGAAAAATATACACCGGAAACAATCAGGAAAACGCAGCGTTCCCGTCAGGACTTTGTGCAGAAAGGACTGCGTTATTTTGGATTGGCGCTAATTTTCCGAATGAAATTATCAAGAAAATATTCATTATTGGCGGACCGAGAGAATTTTCAGAAAAAACCCCGCCCATTCCTCCTTGTGGAGCATGCAGACAGAGTTTGATGGAATATGAAACGAAGCAGAATGAAAATATTGATGTTTACTTTTCAAATTTGAATGAGGAAGTTTTTAAAGTAAATTCTATTAAAGATTTGCTGCCGTTTTATTTTGATTCGACGTTTTTGTAGGTTCAGGTAAGTTTAAGGCTGACTGGTTAAAATATTGAACGTAAGTTCCATAGATTACGATTTGCACAGATGAAATTATTCTGCAAATTAATTTCAAATCATGATGCAGGAAAATTCTCACAATTCATGTTTTAAAGAATTTTTAAAAAACCGTCCTAAAAATTAACAATTTCTCATTGCCTCTTATTAATTAAAATCTTAAATTTGCACTGATTTAAAAAAGGGAATTCGGTGAAAATCCGAAGCAGACCCGCTACTGTAAGTGATGTTTGATTATATTAAGAAAACACACACAAGTCAGACACCTTTTTAAATTTATTACATAGATGAAGCTTTCGTGGAGTGAGGCGTAGTCGGTTTAAAAACCTATTTGTATCAAACAATAATAGGTTAATTCCTTCTATTCATTACATTCACAAAGCTGTCGGTAAGGCTTTATTAGAATAGAATGAATACATATTTTTACTCTGCTTCGCTGCTGTTTTTGTTGGCAACCCCTGTTTCTCTTTTTTCACAAGAAAAAGAAAGTGACAGCATTCATACAGAAACAATAAAGACTCTTATCCTTAATATGAAGCGTCAGGAAACTGGTGTTATTTCTTCACAAAAACTTTCCGGTGCTGAGCTTGAAAAACTGAACAGTACTTCTGTGGCAGATGCAGTAAGATATTTTGCCGGCGTGCAAATAAAAGACTATGGCGGAATTGGCGGTATGAAAACCGTTAATATCCGGGCGATGGGTTCTCAGCATGTAGGCGTTTTTTATGATGGAATTGCTTTAGGAAATGCGCAAAACGGAACCGTAGATTTGGGTAGATTTTCTTTAGATAATTTAGAGTCCATCTCATTGTACAACGGTCAGAAAAGCGAAATTTTTCAGTCTGCTAAAGACTTTGGTTCTTCGGGATCAATTTATCTTCAGAGCAGAACTCCGGTTTTCACAGATTCAAAAAAAACCAATATTGACCTGAATTATCGTTCAGGATCTTTCGGTGTAGTGAATCCCTCGATACTTTTTGAACAAAAAATTACAGATAAAATCAGCCTTGCTCTAAGCACAGAATATCTTACTGCAAATGGCGAATATAAATTTCACCAGAGAGTTGCTCTACCCGACGGAAGTCTCGGATGGGAAAGAAACGAAACAAGAACCAACGGCGATATTGAAGCTTTGCGGGCTGAAGCAGGAGTTTTTGGTAAAATCAATAACGGAACCTGGAAGCTAAAGACGTATTATTATGATTCTGAAAGAGGAGTTCCGGGAGCTATCATTCGGAATGGAGATATCTCGTCGAGCAGGCAGTGGGATAAAAATTTCTTTGTACAGGGAAGTTTTGAGAAAGAATTTTCTAAGAAATATAAATTTCTCATCAATTCAAAATTTGCAGATGACTACACTCATTATTACAATGATAACCCAGGCGGAACACCTTTGTTTATAGATAATACTTACAAACAGCAGGAGGTCTATTTTTCGACTGCGCATCAATATTCTCCTTATAAATTCTGGAAAATTAATTTATCCGTAGATTATCAGTTTAATGCTTTAGATGCCAATTTAAGACAGTTTGCTTATCCTGAAAGAAATACGGAGCTTGTAGCGCTTGCAACACAGCTTGATTTTAAAAAGTTTAAATTACAGGGAAGCATTTTAGGAACTTTTGTGCAGGAAAAGATAGAAAACACAACATTTTCGGTTCCCAAAGACCGTTCAGAGTTTACGCCAACCGTTTTTGCTTCTTATCAGCCGTTTACCGCAGAATTTAAAGTTCACGGATTTTACAAAAGAATTTTCAGAATGCCTACGTTTAATGATTTATATTATACAGAGGTGGGAAGCTCTCAGCTGAGGCCGGAATTCACCAATCAATATGATCTTGGATTCACTTTTAATAAAGATTTTAGCTCAGGAGTTTTAAAAAACATCAACCTGATTGCTGATGCTTATTACAATAAAGTTCAGGATAAGATTGTTGCCTTTCCAAAAGGGCAGCTATTCCGATGGACGATGGTCAATCTGGGCGAGGTGGAAATAAAAGGTATTGATGTCTCAGCACAGGCTATTTGGCTTCTTTCCGACGATCTTTTGTTCAGCAATCGCTTTACATACACTTTTACTGAAGCTCTGAATGTTACGCAGACAAACATCACTTCTTATTACAGACATCAGATTCCCTATACCGCAAAAAATAATGCGAGTGTATTGTTGGGACTTACCTATAAAGACTGGCAGCTTAATTACAGTTTCATCTATGTAGGTGAACGTTACAATATGTCTGAAAACATTCCGGAAAACTATGAACAGCCTTGGTACACGAGTGATATTTCCGGTACAAAAGAGTTTAAGATGAAAGGCTGGAAATTCAGATTAGGATTGGAAGTGAATAATCTTTTGGATCAGAATTACAGCGTTATCCAGAATTACCCGATGCCGGGAAGAAATTACAGAGTTAATATAAGATTCAATTTTTAGCAAAAAGATTTAAATATGAAAAAATTACATCTGTTTTTAGTTTTCTTTTTAATTCTTATAGTTCAGTCTTGTAGAGAAGATTACGATTACGTCAACTATGGTGGCAAAAGCTCAGGGGTGCAGGAGCCGGAAGACATCAGCATCAAAGGTCTGTATGTTCTTAATGAAGGGAATATGGGAAGCAATAAGGCTTCGCTCGACTTTTTCGATTACACCACAGGAGTTTTTACCAAAAATTATTACAATCAGCAAAATCCTACTGTCGTTAACAGTCTTGGTGATGTTGGAAATGATGTTAAAACTTACCAAGATAAATTGTATGCGGTCATCAATCTTTCAAATTACGTTGAAGTGATGGATGCCAAAACAGCAAAACATATTGGAGAAATCCCGGTACAAAACTGCAGATATATCAATTTTCATAAAAATTACGCTTACATTACATCTTACGGTGGCGCCGTCGGAGCTTCACAACCGGGATATGTGGTGAAAGTAGACGTCAATACACTTCAAATTGTTGGTCAGATTTATGTCGGCAAACAACCAGACGAACTGGAGGTTGTGGGGGACAAATTGTATGTCGCCAATTCCGGTTCGTACAGCTTTCCTGATTATGACAATACCGTTTCCGTGATCGATCTCAATACTTTTACTGAGATAAAAAAAATACCCGTTGCCATTAGTTTAAGTAAAATAAAAAAAGATGACACGGGTAAACTCTGGATAACTTCAAGAGGAAACTTCGGCAGTATTTCTGCTAAAACTTATGTTTTGAATCCTCAGACTGATCAGGTGATCAAGGAATTCAATATTGCTATCAGTGATTTTTCAATTGTAGAAAACAGGTTATATTATATCAGTTACGAATGGAATTCCGGGGGCGCAACCAGCAGTTATGGAATCATTAATACAGATACGCTCGACAAAACGAGCAGCAATTTCATTACAGACGGCACTCACAATGACGTTGTGATTCCTTATGGGATAGCAGTAAATCCTGTAAACAGTGACATTTTTGTAACTGACGCAAAAGACTATGTTTCTTCCGGCGAGCTGTTTTGCTACAACAAATTCGGTAAACTGAAATGGAAAGTCAAGACGGGAGACATTCCGGGGCATTTAACTTTTTTAAATAAATAATTCAATCAAAATAATTCAAAAAAAATGAAACATTTTTACTCTAAATTTTTAAGATTAAGCTTTACAGTTGCAGGCTTTGCACTGATGTCGGCACAATATTCAAACGGTTATATCGTTTCCAATGAAGGAAACTTTAATGCAAATCCACCAAACGGAGAAATTTCTTACATCGATGCCAATAACAACATTACCAATAATGTATATCATTTGGCAAATAACGGTGAGACTTTGGGAGATATCTTACAGTCTATTTATTTTAACGGAGATAAATCTTATTTAGTTTTAAATAATTCAAACAAAATAGTCGTTGCAAACAGGGCAAGCTTTGTAAAATCTGCTGTAATTACCAGTAACATAGACAGACCAAGATCTACAACCATTGTCAACGGGAAGATTTTCACTACCAATGCTGGCGATTATGGTGATACAGTACATTTTGTTTCTGTACATGATGCAACAACTTTAGCATACATTACCACCATTCCTTTAAGCGAAGAACCTGAAGAAATTGTTAGCGTGAATGGAAAAGTATACGTGAATAAATCTTCTTACAGAGCAGGAAACAGTATTGAGGTAATCAACCCGGCTACCAATACCATTATCAGTACCATTACTTTAAGCGCTGGATTGCAGTCTATCACGGTAGTTGGAAACGATATTTTCGCACTTTGTACAGGATCTACAGGATCTACAATTTACAAGATTGATACATCTACAGATACTGTAACTGCAAGCATCGCAAATTCTTCAGTGACGCCACCATCAGACTATGAGGCTCTGAAATTTTCATCAGATGGAACAAAACTTTTTATTGCGGGAGCTACCAGTGTTTATTCTTTAAACACAGATTTAGCAACATTCAGCAACACTCCTATTTTCACTACCACTCCGAGTACATTTAACGGAGATTTTTATGGTTTTGCATCGGTTGACGGGAAAATTTTTCAGGGAAATGCTAATGATTTCGGTCCAACTTCGACTTTAAATGTTTACAGCCAAACCGGAACTCTGTTGAATACATTTACGACTACAGTAGGTGCCAACAATGTTTACAAAAATGTGTTTACCCCGGCAAGTCTTTCAACATCAGAAACGAAATTAAACAATATCATTTCAATCTATCCAAATCCGGTATCAGACATCCTTTATATCAAAAATGCGAATGCTTCACAATATAAGATTGTTGACCTTTCAGGAAGAATTGTAAAATCTGGTATTTACCAAAACGGAATTACAGTTTCAGACCTAAATAAAGGAAATTATATCATTCAGATTTCAGGTAAAAACGTTCAGCAAACTGAGAAATTCATCATCAAGTAATTGGATATAAAATTTAAATAAATAAAATGAAAAATATATTCATCGCTGCTGCGTTTCTTTCTGCTCATTTTCTGATGGCTCAAAGTTATGCTCCACAAGCCGGTGTAGCGGGTTCTACTGCTATACCTTCTAACAGTACTCTCTTTAAATCATGGGCTACTGGCGTAACTGTAGTTCGTGGTTATCAGCAGATTAACAGCACTGCATCTGCTTTGGCTAATGTTGGTACAGATGCTAGTGCTACCGGGATGCCTAATGGATCGATAGTGAGCTTAGGCGACGGAGGTAATGCTGTACTTACTTTTGCAAAGCCAATCACCAATGGAAGTGGTTTTGATTTTGCTATATTTGAGAACGGATTTATTTCAGGTCAGTCAGGTAAAGCATATTTAGAACTGGCTTTTGTAGAAGTGAGTTCAGACGGTGTTAATTTCTTCCGTTTTCCTTCTCATAATGAATATCCTTCAAATTACATTCAGAATACTACTGATGTCGGAGGTCCAGGTTTCGCAACAATGGATGCCCGATATTTGAATAATTTTGCAGGGAAATACATCTCTGGTTTCGGAACTCCTTTCGACATCAGCGATCTTCCGGACAACCCACTTTTAAATAAAGAACAAATCACGCACGTTAAAATAATTGATGTTATAGGCACAAACATTGATACCTACAGAACATACGACAGCTTCGGAAATGTTGCAATAGACCCTTTCCCAACTCCGGGTGGTTCTTCAGGATTTGATTTGGATGCCGTAGGTGTGATTAATGAATTTAATATATTATCTACTGCCGAAAATCAAAAGACAGAAACCAAAATCAGTCTTTACCCGAATCCTGCATCAGAATTCATTAAAATCAGCACAGACAAAGATGTTGAAGTGAAAATCTACAGTGTAAACGGAGCTCTTGTAAAGCAAGGGAAGACCGTTAATAAAACATTGAACGTTTCAGACTTATCGAATGGAAATTACATCATTCAGATTGATCATAATTCCAACAAACAAAATCTCAAGTTGATCATCTCAAAATAAGGTGAGTTTACAATAGTAAAAACCTCTTTCAGGATTATTTGAAAGAGGTTTTTTATTTTATATTAAAACTTTTATCTAATTTTCTAAGAAAGGATTTTCAGACCCAGCTTTTCCGCTTCAGCAATAACAAAATCTCTGGCTTCTGCGCTGTCATTAGCAATTTCACCCTCCAAAATTGCTTCTTTTACTTTTTCCTTTAAAATCCCAATTTCTCTCCCGGGTTTCAAGTTGAACATTGTCATGATTTCTTCCCCGGAAATTGGTGGCTGGAAGTTTCTTACCTGATCTTTTTCTTCAACCTCTTTGATCTTAACAGCAACATATTGAAAGTTCTTCTTAAACTTATCCTGCTTTTTAGAATTTTTGGTCGTAATATCTGCTTTACAGAGCGTGAATAAATCTTCCATATCTTCTCCTGCATCGAACAATAGTCTTCTCAACGCAGAATCAGAAGCATCATCCGTAATCAATGCAATCGGTCGCGAAGACAATTTTACCATTTTCTGAACATATTTCATGTCAGCATTCAATGGCAATTTCAGCTTCTGAAACAATGTTTTTACCATTTTTGAACCTAAAAACTCGTGCCCATGAAAGGTCCAACCCGTTCCATCAACAAATTTTTTCGTCGGTGCTTTTCCGATGTCGTGAAGCAACGCAGCCCAGCGAAGCCACAGATTATCCGTATTTTCAGAAATATTGTCAACCACTTCCAGGGTGTGATAAAAATTATCTTTATGGGTTTGTCCTTCTACTTCTTCTACCCCTTTCAGATCAATCAATTCAGGGATAATGAGTCTCATTAAACCTGTCTCTTCCATGAGTTTCAAACCAACAGAAGGCTTTTTTGAAAGCATGATTTTGTTAAATTCAACCATGATTCTTTCCATAGAAACAATTTTAATTCTTTCTGCTTCCTGTCTGATGGCGTTTAAAGAATTTTCTTCAATCGTAAAATCTAAAGTCGAAGCAAAACGAACTGCTCTCATCATTCTCAACGGATCATCAGAATAGGTTTGTGCAGGTTCTAAAGGCGTTCTGAGAATTCCTTTTTGTAAATCACCAATTCCATCAAAAGGATCAATCAGTTCCCCGAAATTATCTTTATTTAAAGAAATCGCCATTGCATTGATGGTAAAATCTCTTCTTTTCTGGTCGTCTTCAATCGTTCCGCCTTCCACCTCAGGTTTGCGGCTGTCTTCGGTATAGCTTTCTTTTCTTGCGCCTACAAATTCCAGTTCGAGATCTTTGTATCTGATCATCGCCGTTCCGTACGTTTTAAAAACAGAAACCTTCATTTTCGGATCAATTTCTTTTCCTACATTTTGAGCCAATTCAATTCCGCTTTGTTCGGTCACAAAATCAATATCGGTAGATGCTTTTCTTTTCATTAAAAGGTCACGTACAAAACCGCCAACGATATACACCGACTGGTTATTTGCCGCAGCGACTTCAGAAATGAGTTTGAAAAGTTTTAAATTTTGATTTTGATTAAGGTTAATGAACATTTTTTTTAAAAGATGTTAGATATTAGATTTCAGATATTAGATTTACAACCGTTGGTAATTGACAATCTTGTTTTCTATTTCAAAACCATTAAAAATCCAGATTTTCAGGTTTAAAAGTTGAATTTCCGACTTCTTAATGGTAATATTTCGCAAAGGTAATTAAATATAAATTTTTATTCTCTAAGGACTTTTATTCTGTTGTCATTCCAGATTTTAATCACCGAAGATCCGGAATATTGTGACACTTTTTCCCTATCTTCCTCCACCGCAAAATCTACCATATCAATGATTTCTCTTGAAATATCAGAAAACTTCAACGGACTTTTATCGCCACTGAAATTGGCTGAAGTTGAGACCAAAGGCTTATTCAGTTTTGTAATCAGTTTTTTGCAATACAAATCTTTTACAAGGCGAATTCCGATGCTTCCGTCTTCAGCAAGTAATTCTTTCGGCAAACCTTTTGGATTCTGATACACCAATGTGACCGGTTTTTCACTCAAATCCATAATTTCCCAAGCCATTTCCGGAACGTCAACTAAATCCTGCAATCTTTTTTCATTTTCCACCAAAATGATCAGGGATTTGTTTTTCTCACGCTTTTTGATCTCAAAAATTTTGTTGATGGCGTCTATGTTTGTTGCGTCACAACCGATTCCCCAGATCGTGTCTGTTGGATAAAGGATTGTGCCGCCGGATTTTAATATTTGTATGATGTTTTCCATTCTCAATAGGGGCGGGCTTTAGCCCGCCTTCAAAATTAAGCAATCATTTGGCTTTAGCCAAAACTTACATCTTAAAGTCATATTTTTCCATAAACTCCTGATATTCTTCTGCGAAAGTTTTATGTTGATGATGTTTTTCTTGATTTTTAATATAATTTCTAACCAAATCAATCTTAGATTCTGAAACAGAAACTGCAAAATAGCCATCCTGCCAGGAAAATTTGCCTTTTGTTAATTGATTTTTGTTAATCCAAAAAGAAGATTCACCTTTTATTAATTGGACAATTTTTTCTATATTTTGGTCTGAACCCAAAGAAATAAGGCAATGACAATGATCTGAAAAACCATTAATCATATCTAAATAAATTCCTTTACTAGATGCGTTTTCTCTAATATGTTTCCAAAGTTTGACTCGTAATTCTGCTGAGTTTAATAGAGGAATTCGATTAGCTGTAGAAAATACAAGATGAATATAAATTTTAATGAAAGGCATTTGTGTTGTTTTCATCAAAATTATAAAATTTTAGATTTTGGCTAAAGCCGATTGAATATTTAAATAAAAAAACGGGCTAAAGCCCGTTCCTATTGATAAATCATTGAGGATAAAATTCTTAATTTTTAATTCACAAAATTTGATCGATGGGAAAATTCACATCATAATTTAGGCAAATACCTTTCCTCCACCACATTCAAGTGATGTATATTATGTCCCACAATCAATTTACAAACCGTCTCAACTGAAATCTGGTTTCCGTTAGCGGTTCCGATATTACTCAAAACTGAAGGATTTAACGTTTCCAATAAAATCAGAGAAGAATTTCTCACCAATTGATATTCTTCCAATAAAGATTCTAAACTTCTTTCGTTGGCAAAAGAATTGGCAGCGTAACTTTCTTCATCAAAATCGGGCAATTCAGATTTTTCACCTCTTGCAAAAGCTAAAATCCGATATTGAAAAATTCTTTCGGTGTCTGATAGATGAAGAAGCACTTCTTTCAACGTCCATTTTCCTTCTGCATAAGCGAACCCTGATTGTTCTTCGGTCAAATAAGAATATAAAGAAACCGTTTTCTCACCAACCAATTTTAATTCTTCCAACCAGTTTTCGGATGGAATGAGATCTAAATATCTCTGAATATATTTTTCGAAATCTGTCATGTTGATAGTAATAAGCAATTAGTAATGTGTAATATAACAATGTATCAGTCTACCAGTGTAACAATTAAAAAAATTGGTAAACTATTACATTGGTAAATTGTTACATTATCTATTCGTCCATTCGTAAAAATTCACCTCATCGTACAATTCAAATCCGCAAGATGGATATAATTTATTTCCGATGTCATTAGATTTTCCGGTTTCAAGAAGAATTCCCGCTGCATTGGTAGATTTTGCCAGCTCTTTGGCTTCTTCAATTAATTCTTTTGAAAAAGCTTTTCCACGATAATTTTCGTTGACAAACAAATCATTCAGCAACCAATACCGCTTCATTCTTGTAGAAGAAAACAATGGATATAACTGTACAAATCCAACTAAATCACCTTCACTTTCAGCCACAAAAATTTTAGAATCATTATCTTGAATTCTTTCTTTCAGAAAATTTTCCGCTGCCGGAATGTCAGATTCTTTATGATAAAAAACTCTGTATTGATCAAACAGTTCGGCTAATTGAGGTAAATCTTGAATCGTCGCTTTTCTTGTATTATTCATTTAAATTTAATTAAAAACAAGCATCCGCTGTAAAAACGGATGCTGATGATTTATTTATTTAAGAGAATGCTTTTTCCAAATCTGCAATCAGGTCCTCTGCATCTTCGATTCCGACGCTTAGACGGACCAAATCATCTGTAATTCCCAATTCTGCACGTTTTTCTGCAGGAATAGAAGCATGAGTCATCAAAGCCGGATGATTGGCCAGAGATTCTACTCCGCCCAAAGATTCCGCCAAAGTAAATACTCTCACTTTCTCTAAAAACTTAATCGCATCTTCTTTTTTCCCCGATTTGAAGGTGAAAGAAACCATTCCTCCGAAATCTTTCATCTGAGCTTTTGCCAGTTCATATTGTGGATGAGATTCCAATCCCGGGTAAATTACCTGCGCAACTGCTGGATGAGATTCAAGATATTTTGCTACAGCCATTCCGTTTTCAGAATGTCTCTGAACTCTTAATGCTAAAGTTTTAATTCCTCTCAAAACCAAATAAGAATCGTGTGGCCCTAAAATTCCACCACTTGCAAACTGAATGAAGTGGAGTTTTTCACCTAATTCAGCATCTTTAGCAATCAAAGCTCCGGCGATTACATCGGAGTGACCACCTAAATATTTTGTTGCAGAGTGCATCACGATATCAGCTCCCAAATCGATGGGTCTTTGAAGGTAAGGCGTTGCAAAAGTATTGTCAACCGCAACCAAAATATCTTTTCCTTTTGCGATTTCTACAACTGCTTTGATGTCTACCAATTTCATCAAAGGATTGGTTGGTGTTTCAATCCAGATTAATTTGGTTTTATCGGTAATGACATCGTTGATTTTTGAAGCATCATCAAAATTCACGAAGATAAATTTCAACTGATATTTTTCAAAAAGTCTCGTGAACATTCTGTAAGTTCCACCGTATAAATCATCCACAGCAACCACTTCGTCGCCCGGATTTAATAGTTTTAAAACACAATCAATCGCTGCCAAACCAGAACCGAAAGCTAAACCTCTCGCTCCGTTTTCAATGCTTGCCAAAGAGTCTTCCAAAGCCTGTCTTGTAGGGTTTGCAGCTCTCGAATATTCGTATCCTGAATGTACTCCCGGACTTTTCTGTGCGAAAGTAGATGTTAAAAAAACAGGTACATTCACAGAACCTGTCGCAGATTCGTGATGTTGACCTCCGTGTATAACTTTTGTATTGAAATTCATAATTTTTGCTTTAGGCAATAAGCTTTAGGCAATAAGCTTTGATGCTTCTTTCTAAAACTTAATTATTAATAAATATTTTTAGCTTAAACTCTGCATGCAAAAAGCCTATCGCTTAATGCTTACAGCCTATTGCTGATTTACATTTTTATCGCGGACTTCACTGCAAATTCTTCTGCTATCTGCTCAATCCATGCCGCTACATCATCTTCACCTGTTGCTCTTTGGTAGGTACTTCCCATGGAAACCAAAATCTGATGCATAAACATTTTCATTTGGTCTACCGGCATATCTTTTGTCCAAAGATCGATTCTTAGAGCTTCTGATGTTTTTTCATCCCAAACAGAAATCATCACTGCTTTTGTCTCTTCTTTTTCTACTCCTCCATCAGCTGCATTCCAGGTCATCAGTTCGGGGATGTGGTTTTCATCCAGCTCTACATCTATCGTTATTTGAGTCTTTCTCATTTTTCTATTTTTTCTAAACTATATTATTTTTAAACATTCCGTTTTACAATTTCAGCTTTCTTCCAGCTTCAATCTTCCAACTTCCAGCTTTTTTACTCTTCTAATTTCGGTTTATAACCCGCTTCATTAAAAATTTGTGTAGCATCCATTTTCAGGAAATCTACCAGTTTTGTTTCATGTTTCTTTTTTAAATATTCTCTGCAAATTTGCCACCCGGTGTAAATTCCAACCATTGGAGACGAGCTGTTGTCAATTTCTGTATAAAATTTTGAAAACGGTCCGGGAGCGATGAAACGTTCTGCCAATCGGTGATCATCACCAAAAATTAAATTATTCTCAACAAAATAATTATAAATATTAGCTTCATTTGCAGCTGACCAGTCATATTGTTCTTTGGTATAATCCATTTTTAGATAATCCGGCGTTTCGGGTAAAAAAGCATCTTGTAAAGTCATTATTTTACCGTTATACACGATCAAATCAATGAATTTCTGGCTGTTTCCTGTGTAAGGAACAATGTTTTCGGCGAACATCCTTGATATTTTAGGAACAATATTGCTTGGGTTCATAGATTTCTGGAAATACAGCTCCAAACCTCTATAATTTGGATTTTTATCTCCCATAAATCCTGAAATATCAATAAAGAGGAAATTTGTTTTATCATCATACAAAAGAGGATCCTGAATCATCTGTAAAGCCGATGAAAAAAGGAAAACTTTTGGACTTTTGAACTGCGGAAAATAAAATTTAATGTGTGAAAACAGATCCTGAAGCTCATTCTGCAATTTCTTCTGGTCAATTTTGCCAATCGCTTCTTTGTAGATTTTTATTTCCTGAGCATCAGCTCTTCTTTTCCCAAAATCTTCATCAGGAACTGTCCCCTGAAACCAAGGAAACTTCGCTGTGAACTGCGTCAGTGGAACATTCTGGTCATAAAATTCTTTTGAGATATCGGTAAACTCTACCTTTTCGGCAGGATTTTTTATTTCTACTTTCCAATCAGTTTCCTGTTCTTTTTTACAAGAGTTCAAACTTAAAACTAAAAGGCATGAAAGTGCGGCAATTCTAAAAATCTTCATTATTTTTACATGAAATTTAAGTTTACAAAAATAAGGATATAAATATAAACTTATGCCGAAAAAGGATTTTTTTGTGGCTATATAATTATAGTAAAATCTTTAAAATAAAAACATACAAACGATGAATATGTATATCGAAACAAAAAGGTTGATCTTAAGAGAAATAGCTCCCGAAGATGTTGACGCTTTTTTCGCAATGGACAGCAATCCTGAAGTCGTAAAATATGTTGGAATACAGCCTTTAACCGACCTCAGCCAAAGTGCCGAAATGATTAAAAGTATCCGAAATCAGTATACAGAAAACGGAATCGGAAGATGGGCGGTCATTAGAAAAGAAGACGGAAAATTGGTGGGTTGGAGCGGTTTAAAACTGATTAAAGAAATCAACAATCATCAGAATATTCACGATCTTGGTTACCGTTTTACACCGGAGTATTGGGGAAAAGGTTATGCTACAGAAACGTCTATTGCCGTTTTGAATTATGCATTTAACGAAATGAAGCTGGAGAAAGTTTTTGCATACGCTGATGTCAGAAATGACGCATCCAATCATATTTTGAGAAAATTGGGTTTTGAAGAAAAAGAAACCTTCATTGATGAAGGAGACCATTGTTTCTGGTACGAACTTAAAAAAGAAAATTATAAATAAAAATTATACAATGCAGACACAAAAAGTAATTGATCATATCGTACAGTGGCTAAAAGATTATGCCGAAAAATCAGGAGTTAAGGGCTATGTATTGGGAGTTTCCGGTGGTGTAGATTCTGGAGTAGTTTCTACTTTGGCAGCGATGACGGGTTTGAAAACTTTGTTGATTGAAATGCCGATCCGTCAAAAAGAAGATCAGGTAAACCGGGCTTGGGAACACATGAATGATTTAAAATCTAAATTCCCGAATGTCGAAGCTATGTCTGTCAATCTTACGCCAGCATTTGAGGAGTTGTACAAAACTTTTGACGTTCATGATGATGAATTCCCTAACGAAAAACTGGCTTTTGCCAATACAAGATCCCGTTTGAGAATGCTTACTTTATACTATTACGGACAAATCAACGGGCTTTTGGTTTGCGGAACTGGAAATAAAGTGGAAGATTTCGGAATTGGTTTTTACACCAAATACGGTGACGGCGGAGTCGATGTGTCTCCTATCGCAGATCTTTATAAAACCGAGGTTTACCAATTAGCTAAAGCTTTAAATTTGGTTAAAAACATCCAGGAAGCGATTCCTACAGACGGACTTTGGGACGCCGAAAGAACTGATGAAATGCAGATTGGAGCAACCTATCCTGAATTGGAAAAAATTCAGAAAGAATGGGGAACTAAAACAGAATCTGATTATAACGGGAGAGATTTGGAGGTGTTTAAAATTTTCAGCAGAATGAATAAGGCTGCACAACATAAAATCAATCCGATTCCGGTGTGTGATATTCCGGAAGAGTGGAGAGCATAAAAAGTAAATTTTGCATTGCAAGTGAATTGTCAATTGTGAATTTTTGCAATCCGACATATACATTTAAATTGACAATTCACTAACAACGTTAAATTAACCATTGACCTAAAAAATATGAATTCTAAAATCCGTTCGGTACTTTTTGCCTGCATGGGACTTCTTTTCGGAATGTCGGTGATGTATATTTATAATAACTTTATTGTGGATAAAGGCGAAACTGTTACTACTTACAGCAGATTAGATTTAAAACAGGCCTTTGATCAATCTGACCAACAATCAATTGATGAACTTACCAAAGAGAATACGGTAATTAATTACGTGAAGCAAAACCATCAGCTTCCTGATTATTACATTAAAAAAAATGAGGCTAAGAGAGCGGGATGGAATCCTTCTGAAGGAAATCTTTGTGAAGTTCTACCCGGAAAAGCAATCGGAGGAGATTACTTTGGAAACCGAGAAGGAAAGTTACCGAAAGGGGTGAAATACTTTGAAGCCGATGTCAATTACAACTGTGGAAATAGAAATGGCGACCGAATTGTTTTTACTAAAAATGGTGAGGTTTATTTAACTAAAAATCATTACAAAAGTTTTGAGAAGCAGTAAACTGTCATTGCGAGGAGCGAAAGCGACGAAGCAATCTTTTAAATAATATTAAAATAAGACAAATGAAATCCGGCTTTATATCATGATCAATGAAAACAATACTGTTCTTTATACTGGTATTACTTCAAATCTACCGAAAAGAGTTCAAGAACATAAAGAAAAGTTTTCACGAACAGAGCTTCAGTGCAAAATACAAAGTTAATAATCTGGTATATCGGGAAGCATTTCAGGAAATTGGAGATGCAATCTTACGGAAAAACAGATAAAATCAGGTTCAAGACAAAAGAAATTGGATTTAATAAATTCATTAAACCCTGAATGGAGAGATTGGCAGACGGCATTCAGAATATTATGAATCGTTTCTGAAATTAGTGATGTTTAAGATTCTCTATGAGATTGCTTCGTCGCTTTCACTCCTCGCAATGACAGTAACCACTACACACTTTCAGCGACATAAAAACCGCTACATTTGCAAAGTAAAAATTTAAATAAAACTATGAATACAACATACATCGACTTCGCAGACCTTGGAGATTACGAAGATTTTTATACTCAGCTTAAAGAAAAAATAAAACTTCCTGCTCATTTTGGGGATAATCTGGATGCACTTTCAGATGTTATTTCCGGTGAACTGCAGATGCCTCTGCATTTAGAATTTGTCAATATGAGCGTAGATCAACTGGAGATTTTTGAAGATTTACTGACTACTTTGGAAGATGCAGAAGATGACGTAGAAGATTTTTCTTTTGCATACTATCTGGAACAGTATGACGATGAAGAAGAGGCTTCTGATGAGGATGAAACACCTGAGTAACTACGGCACAATTAAACCTTCAAGGTTTCCTATAAAGGAAGACATCATACAACAGAATCAGGCGCAGCTTTGCTGCGCCTGATTCTGTTGTATGTATTTAAAATCTTATTTTCCTAAAACTTCCATTAGCGGTTGCCCAACATTTCCGCTTGGATTTTCAATTCTCAAAAACTGTGCGATGGTGGGTGCAATATCGGTCATAAAGTGAGGGGCATTGCTTTCGCCGTGAGGAACTTTCCAGCCCATAAACAATAACGGAATATGTGCATCGTAAGAATTCCAGACACTGTGCGTTGTTCCTTTTTTAGCATAGGTAGGAAGCATTCCGTCGTGAGAAACAATCTGAATATCACCGCTTCGCTGCCAGTTATATCCGTTGATGACTCTGGTCTTTATAGGTTCAGGAATGGGTGCATTGGCTACATCTTTCAAATCAACTGCGTACAAAACACGGGGATCTTTATTTAGATTTTCGATGATGCTTTTTTTAATGGCATTTTCATCCAATTTATTCTCTGTAATCAACTGATGATTAAGATAGATCTGATAATTATCAATTCCTAAAATCAGTTTGCTCGAAGCATATTTTGTTTCTAATTCTGCACCGAGGTTCTTCTCTAAACCATCATCAAAAAATCCGGTCATCATTTTGTTTTCTTTCATGAAACCCTCAGCATGAGCACCACCATGATCTGCCGAAAGAAAAACCAGATATTCGCCCTTCCCTACTTTTTTATCAAGCATCTTGAAGAAATTCGCCAACTCAATATCTAATCTTAGATACGTATCTTCCACTTCAATTGCATTCGGTCCGTAAGCGTGACCCACATAATCAGTAGACGCTACATTGATGGCAAGAAAATCTGTGATCGGATCTGCACCCAGCTGATAACCCTCGATGGCAGCTTCAGCAAATTTTAAAGTGTAGGTATTTCCGAAAGGAGTAGTTCTTAAAACCCCTTTGTTTACCGCAAAATCTGCCGCAAGATTATTATACGGGAAAGTAGGATTTTTCGCTGTTCCCACCGGCTTTTCCCAAGGCACATCGTCTCTTGTGCTTTCTGTATATTGATTGATGGGCAACAAGGTATTCCATCCGTTGGCAACTAATTTTTCAGCTAATTTCTGATCATTAAACTTATTCACCCAATCCGGCAAACTGCTCATATAATACGAACTCGTTACAAAATTACCATTAGTTTCATCAAACCAGAAAGCTCCGGTCGGATTATGACCTGCCGGCAAAATTGAAGCCCGGTCTTTTAATGAAACTCCAACTACTTTTGACTGAAAATTGCTTGCAATTCTCAACTGATCGGTAATCGTGGTACTCCAAAGATTCTTTGGCGAATGACCGCCAATTTTATCATTTGTTCCCACACCTTTTACATCAGAATCTGTTGTACAGTATACATTTTTTCCGGTTGCTTTATCTGTCCAGTCGTTTCCTGCAATTCCATGAATGGATGGAACTGAACCTGTGTAAATCGTGGTATGACCAATCGCCGTAACCGTCGGAACGTAAGGAATCATTACATTATTAAAAGAAAAACCTTTATTCATTAGTCTTTTGAAACCGTCATCTCCATACTTATCGTAAAAACGGTACAAATAATCCCATCTCATCTGATCGATTACCAAACCCACTACCAATTTTGGCTTTTCTAACTGTGACTTTTTGCTTTTCTGAGCATTCACTGTCATAAAAGAAATGAAAGTAACTGCAGCAATCGTAATTTTCCTTAGCATTAAATAACTTTTTTGTGACCACAAATTTACGTGTTTTCAAGGTTTTGAATATGAAATTTTGATTAAATTTGAAAAGTTCATTTAAGCTTAACAAGAGCTAAAACAACACCGATCAATTTCTCCGCTACTTATGAAAAGACTAATTCTCTTATTTACAATCGTATTGTTTCAACAAACACTTTCTGCACAAACCAAACAGCAATATGAATTCATCAAGACCTGGAATTTTATTAAATATTATCATCCCGATGTCGCAAGCGGAAAAGTAGATGCCGACAGTTTGTTTTTGGCAAATGTAAAAGGCATCAATACTAATGATGATTTTAATGCGGTGATTGCTAAATTAACTTCAAAGCTGAGTAAGAAATTCACGACGTTAGCCCCCACTGAGACTTCAAAGGATCTGATGTTGCAGAATCAGAATTTTGATTGGTTCCGGAAAAACAAAAAAGTAAACGCTGACAATAAAGATTTACTCAACAATATTTATAAGCATCGATACAATTTTGAAAACCTGCCAAAAGGCAAACTGGTCAGTGATGAAAAAGAATATCCTTTCCCGAAAACCGAAAATTTGCCTTTAGAATATCGTTTGTTGTCTTTGGCAAAAATACAGGGAGTTGTAGATTATCTTTTCCCTCATAAATATTTAATGGATAAAGATTTTGATGAATTTTTTAAAACAATGCTGGATGAAAATCTGAAAGCCAATACCAGAAAGGACTTTGAACTCATCATGACAAAACTTGTTGCCAAAATGGAAGACAGTCATGCTCTACCTTTTTACCGTCAACTGAATTATAAAAAAGAGATTTTTAACGCTTCTTATTTTGCACCTTTTGATTTTGAGATTGTAGAAGATCATTTATTAATTACAAAACTAATCTTTCCCGAAGTTTGTGCAAAAGCTGAGATTAACATTGGTGATAAAATCACTTCTATCGGTGGAAAAAGTATCACACAAATGTTAAAGGAAAAAGGTGAACTGCTTTCTGTTTCCAACAAAGAAAAACTGAAATACACTCTTTCAAAATATGAAAATAATCTGATCTGGACTGATAATCTTCAAACCAAAATATTAAAAATAAAATCTGTAAAAGACAATAAAAACTACTCTAAAACTGTGGAATTCATTGATATTACTGATAAAGCAAAGTATGCCATACTTGAAACTTATTTAACAGAGAAAATTAAGAAAAACGCAAGTCGTATAATCACTCACAAAGACGTCGCTTACTTTAAAATAAATAAGACATACGGATTTATCGACAATGTAGATGATGATAAAATGGATTCAAAAATTGACAGTATTTTAACCGATGCTTCAAAGAAAAAAGCCATCGTATTTGATATGAGAGAATATCCCGACTGGGGAGGTTTTGTGAATCATTTTGTTTATAAATACTTCTCCCCTGTCGAAAATTATTTTTATAAATATTACGCCCCTAACTTAAAAAACATTGGTACATTCTATTACTTGGAAGATTCAAAATACTATTTTCCGGAGATTAAGGATAAAAAAACACATTCTTATTCAGGGAAAGTTTTTATTCTTGTTAACCCTGAAACCCGAAGCGCAAGCGAATGGTATTCTATGAGCCTGCAGAAAATTTTCCCACAGTCATTAACCATTGGTCAACAAACTTCCGGTGGAGATGGAGATGTTGTTAAAGTAAAACTTCCTGGAAATTATCTTTTAGAATTTACAGGAAACGGAATATTTTATCCCGATAATTCTCAAACTCAACAACTAGGAATTCGAATCAATGAACTGATAAAATATAGCGACAAAGATATTTTGGAGGAGCGTGATCTTGAATTTGACAGAGTTTTAAATTCTATAAAGTAATTTTATTAAATTCGTATAGGAAATACAGGTTTGTTATATGATAATTTGTTCGCTGCTACAGAAGGTGATTTTGCAACATTCAATAATTAAAAAATTTCATCGTTCCTGATTAGTAATTAATTCTAAATATTTTATCTCCCATGGGTTTTCTCGTGGGAGATTTTTAATTAGTATTACTAAATATTTGAACTCCACAACAAACAAAATTTGAACTCCACAACAAAATCTCAACTCCAAATAATCCCCAACTTTGTCCTGTAAAATTTAAATAAAATGAAAAACGCACAGACAAAAACAACAGTTTTGGTAACGGGAGGAACAGGATTTTTAGGAATTCATACCGTTTTGCAATTATTACAGCAAGGTTATGAAGTGAAAACAACACTTCGTTCACTGTCGAAAAAAGACAGCATCATCAAAGCATTGGAAGAAAGCGGAATTACTGACTTTTCCAATCTTTCATTCATTGAGGCAGATCTTACAAGCGACGACAATTGGGACGAAGCCGTAAAAGATTGTGATTATGTTCTTCACGTTGCGTCACCATTTCCTGCGCAAGATCCGAAAGATGAAAACGAATTGATTATTCCTGCGAGAGACGGTGCATTGCGGGTTTTGAAAGCTTCAAGAGATGCTGGAGTAAAAAGAGTTGTTTTAACCTCTTCATTTGCAGCAGTGGGTTACAGCAAAGATAGTAAAGACCATATTTTCACAGAAAAAGATTGGACAGATGTGAATGCAGAACTTCCGGCTTACATCAAATCGAAAACAGTTGCGGAAAAATCTGCATGGGAATTCATCGAGCGAGAAGGCAAAGGTTTGGAATTGTCGGTCATCAATCCTGTCGGGATTTTCGGTCCTGCAATTGGCGGGATCACTTCTGCTTCATTGGATATTGCCGTTTCGGGAATTCTGAATGGAAGTATTGAGACTACTCCACCATTTACAATGGGCGTTGTGGATGTGAGAGATGTTGCGGATATTCATATCAAAGCAACGTTGAATCCGAAAGCGGCAGGAGAACGTTTTATTGCCACCGCAGAAGGCGTGATGAGTTTCTATGACGTCGCCGAAATGTTCAAAAAAGAAAGACCAGAATACGCTTCGCATATCAAAAATTTAGAACCGATTGGCAAAGAATTCTACAAAGAAATGTCAAACGAAAAAGCAATAAACATCCTTAATTGGAATCCAAGAAGTCGTGAAGAAGCTTTGTTGGCAAGTGCAGACAGTTTGATGAATATTTAATAAAGTTCGCTAATTCGAGTAGAAACTATTTGTAGCAAAGTGGAAAATATTTTGTATCGAGAATCTTTCATTAAAGACAAATTCTCGATACACTCCATTTCATTTCGTTACTCGAATTGACGAAAATCAAAATCACTTTTAGTAAATTTGTAAAGGTAATTCCTTAGAAAACTAAGAGTTATATTTTTAACTGAAATAAAACTGACATAGGAAAATTGAGCGTAAAAGAAAGTTTCCAAGTCTTGTCCCGAAACTTCGGGATTGTTTCTTTTGTCTCAAGACAAAAGAAAAATAATTAAAATGAAATTCAACAATCTACAATCCTGTCATCTAGGTCCCGAAATATCTCCGGAACAGTTTATTCCTGAGCATTTCTTTTTGTTTTTGCTGAAAGGTTCGATGGTTTCATACGACGGACATAAACATTATGAGATGAAACCCGGTGATTATTGCATTGCAAGAAAAAATCATCTGGTTCGGTATACCAAATATAAAGATGAAGGACAGTTTGAAAAAGTAATTATTGCTTTTGATGAAGCTTTTTTGAAGAAATTTCTGGAACGTCATCCTTATCAAGCAGAACCTACGGATAATACTGAGTCATTTTTATTTATCGAAGAAGATCAACTGATCAATAATTTTGTGCAGTCTTTAGAATCTTACTACAACGGAACAGAGAAACTCGATGATATTTTTGTTGATATTAAACGTGAAGAACTGTTAATGATCTTACTGAAAAACAATCCTGACCTGAAAGATATTTTCTTCAATTTTAATATCCCGCACAAAATTGATCTGGAATATTTTATGAATCATCATTATAAATTTAATATCAGTTTGGAACGTTTTGCATTTATGACAGGGCGAAGCTTATCTACTTTTAAAAGAGAATTTAAAGCAACTTTCAACACAAGCCCTGGAAAATGGCTGATGAAAAAGCGTCTCGATGAAGCTTATTTTCTGTTGGATAAAGAACATAAAAAACCGACAGATATTTATGTTGATCTTGGTTTTGAGGATCTCTCTCACTTTTCTTTTGTTTTTAAAAAAGAGTTTGGAATTTCGCCCTCAGAATTAAAAGTTCATTCATCAACTTAAAATCATGTTTTTCATCTACTATTTAACATAATTTTAAAACTTCTTCAATCTCTTTAGCATCAATTTTGCTACCTCACAAAAACAGAATTACATCTCTCAATCTATTGAAATATGAAGAATATCGTATTAATAAGTGCTTTATCAGCATTTACTTTGTGGTCGTGCAGTAAAAAAGATAATGATCAAGGTAAGCCACAATCAGAAAATACTCAAAATCAAAATACATCAGAAGTCATTTCAGACACCGGTTATAACATAAGCAAAATTCCTGTAACCGATAAATTTTACGGAACATTTCCTTATTTTCAGCTCCCCGAAGGATATGCCTTCAAAGATCCAAATTCTTATCATGGAGACGGACAAACCAAAGATTTTGATAAAGAATACTTCTATGACCACGGAACCTACACTGCAATGGAAGGGAAAACCTTTAAAGCAGAAATAAGGATTTCTGAGGCGTTTAAAGATAAAAAATTCTCTCCGCTTGAGATTCAGAAGAGTTTTGATGAGCTGATAAAAAATGTAGGTGGTGTAAAAATAAATACCGGCGAACCGCTAAGAGAAGGTGAAGAAGAACGCCTAAAAAAAGAAGATCCGGAAGCCTACAATTTAGGATATATGCACTCTTGCAACAACTGGAAAAACGTAAATACATACATCATCCGAAGTGCAGAGAAGACCGTTTTCGTACAATATAATCTTGGAAAAGAACAAACCAGCATTACGGTTCTGGAAGCTAAACCTTTTGAAAATAAAATGTCTATTATCGGAGAAAAGACGAAGACCGATTCTTTGAAAACGAAGAAATAGTAAACATACAATTTTAAAATATTCCATTAAAAAAACACATTCGACATGTTTTTTTAATGGATTTATTTCGTGATATTTACTGTAAAATCTTACCATGAAAACTAACTTTTATTTCTTTCTATTTATTATACTATCAATAAAGATGTATGCCCAAAAGAAAACGTTGAAATGTGAAAAAGTATATGACGCTATAAAATTAGTGGATAGGCAAGAGTATGATGAAGGCATAAAAATACTTGAAGAATGCGAAAAGATAGATCCTCTGGAATATACCTATCCTTACGAGATAGCTCTTGCAAAAACTTATAGTAAGGACTATGATGGTGCAATAAAGAAACTGATTAAAATTAAAAACTCCAAAGCAATTAGAGATGATTACTATCAGTTATTGGGTAATAATTACGATTATCTGGGAGATTCTGCGATGGCGGTAAGAACTTATAATGAAGGACTGAAAAAGTTTCCAAAGTCTGGTAGACTTTATCTCGAAAAAGGAGTTATGTATGAAAACAGTCAACCTATAGAAGCACTGAAAATCTACGAAAAAGGGATTGAAACGGATCCTATGTATCCTTCAAATTATTATCGCGCTGCAAAAATCTATCTAAAAACGAATGACAGACTTTCAGGATTGATCTATGGAGAAATTTTCATGAATCTCGAGCGAACCACTTCAAGAACTAAGGAAATGAGCGAACTTTTATATAATGGTTACAAAAAGTCACTAATTTTCACATCAAAAACAGAAAGTAAAACAGAATTTTGTCCAGCAGTAATAGACGTAGCTGTTTACGATAAAAAGAAAGAACTTCCCCTTTGTATCAACTTTGCCTATAGCTATTTGATAGCAATGATGAAACATCCTGAGTTTAATTATAGTAATCTTATTCAAATAAGACAGGACTTTCTTAAAGAATACCAGAAGTTGAAAATAAATAACGCTCCAAATGTTTTACTAAACTATTTTAAGACAATGGACGACAATATGGTTTTCAATGCATACAATTATTACATATTCCAGGTAGCCAATAAAGACGCCTTTGCAGAATGGCAAACTAAAAACAAAGCGGAGTACGAGCGTTTTGAAGATTGGTATACTACGACTTCAAACCAGTTATTAGTTGATTCAAAAAACTTTTATATTTCGGATCAGATTAAGTAAATTATTTGTCTAAATTTTCTATGCGCAATCCTTACAAATCCCCGTCAGAATACAATTTACAGTTGCTACTTCATATCCTTGCGGCAAAGAAAACTGCACCGGAACCGGCAGACATTCTATTGTCTGACAATAGGTACACCGGAAATGAAAATGATGATCTGCCAGTTTCTTTTCTTCACATTTGATACAGACTGCAAAATACTGTTTCCCGTCTTCGGCAACGATACGGTGGAGAATTCCGTCTTCGCAAAAACGGTTGAGCACACGGTAAATCGTCGCACGATCTATACTGATATCTACTTTCTGCATGATTCCATCAGGGCTCATTGCTTTTTTTGAATCCGTTAAAATATTTAAAACAGCATCTTTCGTTGGGGTACTTCTTCTTATCATTTTATTAATGCGATTTTGTTGCAATAATAAAAAAATATTCTAACTTTGCCAAACTTTCAAACAAGAAATTGAAGTTTACCTAAATTAATTAAACATTAAAATCATGAATACAGAACAATACGAAGTTATCATTATCGGTGGAAGTTACTCGGGATTATCTGCCGCAATGGCATTAGGAAGATCTTTAAGAAAAACTTTGATCATTGACAGCGGGAAACCTTGTAATGAACAAACGCCTCATTCGCATAATTTTCTGACTCATGACGGAAGCACACCTGCAGAAATTTCAACTTTAGCTAAAAATCAGGTTGAGGAATATGATACGGTAAAGTTTCATAATGGAAAAGCCATTTCAGCTCAAAAAACAGACTTCGGATTTGAAATTACAACAGAAAACGGTGAAAGATTTAGTTCAAAAAAAATCATTGTTGCTACCGGAATTATTGACGAAGTTCCAGACATCAAAGGCTTTCAGAAATCCTGGGGAATTTCTCTTATTCATTGTCCTTACTGTCATGGTTACGAATACAAAGGCAAGAAAACAGGAATTATTGCCAATGGAGATAAAGCCGTTCATATCTCTTCTTTGGTGAAAAATTTAACCAAAGAGGTAACAATTCTTACAAGAGGAAAAGCCAATTTTTCAGAAGAGCAATTAGAAAAACTTAAAAACAATCATATTGACATTATTGAAACCGAAATTTCAGAGCTGAAACATGAAAACGGTTATGTAAAAAGTCTTGTTTTTGATGATGGAAAAGAAATCGATTTTGAAGCGGTTTACGGTGCATTTCCTTTCAAGCAACATTCTGATATTCCAAAAGATTTGGGTTGTGAGTTTACTGAATTTGGGCATATTAAAACTGATCAGTTTCAGAAAACAAATGTTCTCGGTCTTTTTGTTTGCGGTGATAATTCTTCGATGATGCGCTCGGTTTCAAATGCAGTGATGACAGGAAATGTAGCCGGAGCAATGGTGAATATGGAATTGGTGACGGATTGTTTTTAGAAAAAAGACAGAGTATTCAATCAATTTTGTAGATTTGATTAATATATCAAATCTACATGAATAAAATTTTCACGATTCTACTTCTCGTTATTCTTTTAAAATTGAATGCCCAGAATCATAGATTTATCTATGAATACAAATATGTTCCTGATTCCACAAAAGTCGATAGTGTTTTAACAGAAAACATGCGTCTCACGATTTTTAAAGATCATTCTGAATTTCTGAGTGAGATGAAAGCAAAAAGAGATTCTGCCATTGTAAAATCTTCACAGAAGCAAAATGGACATGTGGGCACAGACCTTTCACCCGGAAATATCAAAATGTTCGTGTGGAAAAATAACAATAATATCAAAAATTACTCAACAGAATTCGTCGGAATGGAATCTTATAAAGTAACTGACGAAACTGAATTTAACTGGACATTAATTGATGAAACAAAAAAGATTCAAAACTATAATTGCCAGAAAGCAATCTTAAAATTTGGCAGACGAGAATGGACAGCCTGGTTTACAACAGAATTACCATTTCAGGACGGTCCGCATTTATTCCAGAAACTTCCCGGTTTAATCGTGACTATTGAAGATTCCAGAAAGCATCACTCATTTAAAATTATTGCCAATTATAAAACCACTGATGGGACTTCCGTTATCAAACCATCTCATTTACTGAAAAATTATGAGGTCAACAGGAAGCAGTTTAATAAAAAATGGAATGATTTCAGGAAAAATCCGATTAGCGCAAACGAACAGTTTTTATTGATGAATCCACAGATTACTCAATTTAAATCCTACGACGAAAACGGGAATGAAATGGACGCAAATAAATTCAGAAAATCAGGAATAGAAAAGGCAAAGAAAAATTTAGTTAAAAACAATAACTTTCTTGATCTTGAATTGTACAGATAATGAGTACAACTGATTATTAAATCAAACTAAAATGAATGTCCTCAAAGAACATATTAACAAAACAATTTCTTTGACCGATGAAGAATTTTCGGTTGTTGAATCATTTTTCACGGAAGAACATTTCAAAAAACGTGAAATGATTATCAATGAAAATGATCAGGTTGAGCATGTTTATTTTATTGTTTCCGGACTTTTAAAACTTTTTTTTACAGACCGAGAGGCTAAAGAGCACATCATTTCGTTTTCTATGGAAGATTGGTGGGAAAGCGATTACGCAGCATTTTATACACAAACAAAAGCAACTCAATCGCTACAATGTCTGGAAAACACTGTTGTTCTAAAACTTTCCTTTGATAATTATCAACAACTGTTGACTGAAGTTCCAAAAATGACCGATTTCTTTCTGAAAAAAGCTATCGGCGGGCATATTTCCAGCCAAAGAAGAATTCTTTCATTGATGACGATGAGCGCAAAAGAACGCTACGAACAGTTTCTGAAATACTACCCTTCCCTTTTACAGAGAATACCTAAAATCACTTTGGCCGCTTACCTTGGTCTGTCGCGCGAAACTTTGAGCCGCTTTTTTCTGGAATCAAAATAATTGTGACGCAGGTCACAGTATAAAATTTTCAGTTCTGCCGAACTTTGTTCCATTAATTAAATTAAAATATTTCAACATGGAAAAAAGAATCATCAACCCGTGGGCATGGCAGAACGACAGAAACTATGCACAGGCAGTAGAAGTTAAAAATGTTCAGAGCACATTGTATGTTTCCGGGCAAACCGCCATCGACGATCATGGAATTACAAGCGATGCCGACATGAGAACGCAGATGATAAAGACGTTTGAAAATCTGGAGAAAGTGATTCTACAGGCAGACTTTGAGGTGAAAAATATTGTCAGACTCAATGTGTATACAACAGATCATCCCGCATTTTTCGAACACTTCGACATTTGGCAAAACTGGATTACAAAACATGGCATTCAGCAGGCGACTAATGTAATTGAAGTCAAAACTTTGTTTGAAACGCTAAAAGTGGAAATGGAAGCGACGGTTGTGAAGTAATTTTCTTTAAGGAGAAAATCCACTACATCGTCAGTTCGAGTCGCGTAGCGTACCGAGAACTTTTGTGAAATCAAGTATATTTTATGAAACTTTTTTTAAAATAAGTTTTGGCTAAAGCCAAATTTGAAATCTTTAATTGTAGTCGGGCTAAAGCCCGACCCTATTGATGAATAATGATTAAAATTCATCCATCCACTGAAACACATCTGACTACTCTTTCCTAACTGCCGATCACCACTTACGAAAGTATTTTGACCCAGTTATGGAAGTGTATGACGACCGTTCGGAAGTAGGGATCACCAATAATTGTAGTGGGCAAGATACTTCATTAGCGGGGATACCCCCACACTGCCTGAAAGTACTTATGCAAGTGGCTGCACCTGCTTATTGACTGGTAATCAGAGAATGACTGAAATGAAGGAAGCCTGAAATAAATTTCAGGCTTCCTTTTATTAATAGATTGAAATATATTAAAACTTCAAATCACCATTCACCTCTCTTACTGCTTGTGCAGCTTCAGCAAACTTAGCTTTCTCTTCTTCCGTTAAAGAAATATTGACGATGCTTTCAACACCGTTTTTCCCGATGATTGCAGGAACACCTAAGCAGATATCGCTTTCGCCATATTCTCCGTCAAGCATTAATGAACAAGGGATCATTTTTTTCTGGTCGCAAGCAATTGCCTGAACCATTACAGAAACTGCTGCACCCGGTGCATACCAAGCTGAAGTACCTAATAATTTAGTTAATGTAGCACCTCCTACTTTAGTTTCTTCGATTACATATTTTTGTTTAGATTCGTCAAGGAATTCAGTTACCGGAACTCCGTTTCTTGTTGCTTTGCTCAATAATGGAAGCATTCCTGTATCACTGTGAGCAGCGATTACCATACCGTCTACATCGGAGATTGGAGCTTCTAAAGCTTCAGCCAATCTGTATTTGAATCTTGCAGAATCTAAAGCACCACCCATACCGATGATCTTGTGCTTAGGAAGACCTGAAGTTTTGTGTACCAAATAAGCCATAGTATCCATTGGGTTAGAAACCACAATGATGATTACTTCAGGAGAGTTTTTTACTAAGTTTTCAGTAACTTCTTTTACAATTCCCGCATTGATGCCGATTAATTCTTCTCTCGTCATTCCCGGTTTTCTTGGGATACCAGAAGTGATAACTGCTACATGAGAACCTGCTGTTTTGCTGTAATCTCCTGTTGTTCCTGTAATTTTGGTATCAAATCCGTTCAGAGATGCAGTCTGCATCAAGTCCATTGCTTTTCCTTCAGCAAAACCTTCTTTGATATCTACTAAAACTACTTCTGAACAGAAGTCTTTCATTGCGATGTATTCTGCACAACTTGCTCCTACAGCACCTGCACCTACTACGGTTACTTTCATAATATTTATTTATTGTTTATTTTGTTAGTTTAAATTTTTGCTTCCCAAATGTACAAATTCCCGAAAAATTGAGCAATCTTTCGGGAATTTTAATTATTATTTAAGGAAATTAATTAACGTTTAGTAAAAACGTATATAATTTTTTAGCTCCGGACAATACTTCATTATAGTTTTCTTCAGTCACTTCAGTATCCAAAACCTCTTTGAAGTTCTTCCACATCGGTCCCGTATTTTCCTGATAACATCCGAAAAAGTTGAATGTAACCTCATTAAAACCTTCCGTTTTTGAAAGCTGTTTTGCGATAACGTTTCCACCCAAAGTAGAACCTTCAATCACATACATCGCTCCCAAAGCTTCGTGCTCATTGGCCAATTCAAAATCGTGAGAAGCCGTTTGGTTGTCTAAAGCTAAACTTGCCAGATCTTTTTCAATCAAAGGAAGTTTTACTCTTTGGTTTAACTGAAGTTTTTCAGAAAATTTATCAGAAAGACTGTTGAATATTTTATTTTCACTGTGAAGAAGCATCAGATAATTGGTATTGATGATTTTCTTGTAATCTTCTAAAGTGAAAGTTTTGCTGAAAATTTTATCAGAACTAAATAGTTTTTCAGCTGCATCATGAAACTCAGCTGTGTTTTGTTTTAGATATTCAGATACCATTATTTTGTTTTAAATTAAAGTTGTTTCACAAATTTAGGGTTTTGAAACGTTAAAATAAAACAAGTTCCGTTAATACTACTCTCGTAATCGACATTTCCGCCAATTCTGGTCATGATTCGGTGAACAATTGAAAGTCCTATTCCGTTTCCTTTGAATTTTCTGGCGTTATCCATCCTGTTGAAAATCTTAAACATTCTGTGTTTTTCAGATTCAGGAATTCCGATACCATTGTCGGTGATTTTATAAATGACCTGCTCGCCGTCTTCCATCCCTTCTATCAGAATTTTAGGTTGCTCCTGTTTTGACGAATATTTAATAGCGTTATTAATGATATTTAAAAACACCTGATGCAATAAGGTCTTGTCAGCCAAAACGCTTGGACAGTTTTTGACTATAACCTCACTTTTCTGACTATCAAAGGTCAGTTTTGCATTTTCTGTAATTTTCTCTATTGTATGTTGCGTTTCTAAATCTTCAAGCTCAATTTCACTGTGCTTGGCTCTGCTTAATTGCAAAACGTCATGCATCATTTCAGCCATATTGTCGATCTCATCGATAATAGAACTGATTTTATGTTTGTTTTTATCTGAAGTATCAGAAAGACTTTTCAGCAACATCTGCGCATTCAGTTTCATCACGGTTAGTGGCGTCCCCAAATCATGCGAAATAGTATATGAAAAACTGTCTAATTCTTCATTGACTTTTTTAAGCTGCTCGTTCAGTCTTTTGATTGTGACGTACTGTCTGTGAGACGTTTCTAAAATCACATCCCGGATTGACTGTATCGCAATTTCGTTTCTGCTGCTCCATCTTCTGGAATTCCCTTTTATTTCTTCTTTAAAAACTTCAAAAGATGTTCTTGGCGAAATGATATTTCTTTCTTCTCCGTTTTGAGAAAAGATTCCGATTTTCTTTTCGGGATTTCCTGCCCAATTGATATGATCGTCAAATTCTTTTCTGAACCAGATCAGCAACTCATTTTTACTCTTTTCAACAAAATAAATAACGATACCGCCTGTTGTTTCATCAAGCCCTAGCTCGCCGCCAAAATCTTTAAGAAAACTACGGCTGATAAAAATCGTTTTTTCTGTATTCTGATATGCCCAATCAACAATTTTCTGAATAACATCACGTGTCGGCGTCACACCGTCTGTCACTATATAATTTTCTGAAACTACCGCCAAGCCATCAGCTTCAGGCAGGTTTCTGATTTCAGATTTGTTTTCTACAAGCGATTCGAATAAGGTATTGTGTTTTAAGAATTCAGATTTAAGCTTTGATGCTTTTACATTTAAATCTAAACGGTATTCTAATTCTTTTTTTGACTTAAATGAAGAATAAGCATTTGATGCCAGTACTGTAAAAATACCTGCCTGTACACGATCTTCAAGATCAATATGTTTGGGCTCAGAATTTTGACAGGTTACCAATCCCCAAAGTTTGTCATCAATAATAATTGACACGCTGAAACTTGAAGAAGCACCCGAATTTTTGATGTACTGCCCATGTATAGGTGACATTGCACGTGATGCCGCAAAAGTAAGATCAATATTTTCAATCGTTTTGCTGATCAATTTCACCGGTTGCGAATATACATTACTGAATATTCTTTTTCTTTTCTTTCTGTAAAGTTCGCGTGCCTGTCTCGGAATATCAGATTCGGGATAATGTAAGCCCAAATAACTTTCAAGATTGTTGCTTATTTTTTCAGCAATCACTTTACCGGAGCCATCTTCCATGAATTTGTAGACCATGATGCGGTCATAGTTGATGATATTGAAAAGCGTGCCCAAAAGCTGATTCCAGATTTCCTGATCATTATCGATGATGTAGAAATTATCATACTTATTGGTGATTCGTTTTGCGGGATTTTTTAAGAGTGCTTCAAACTCCAAAAAAATCTGATTCTGACTTTTAAAAATTGAAAAGTGATATTCCTGATCTCCGATAAAAATTTTATCGAAGTACGTTTCGTTGTCTCTGCGGGTAAGGTTTTCTAAAGACTCGAAAATATCAGAAGTCATAACAGTCTGAAAAAGCTCCGGAAAGTCTGTCAATTTCTTTCCGAAAAAAGTCTCAGAATTTTCAACATAAAAAATATCTGTAATATTTTCACTGAAAAATGTAATGGTATGAGATACTGCATCGATGCCAATCAGATAACCAAAACTTTGTATGTAGCCCGGAATATGGATGGGCTCATCATGACATTCAACAAAATTCATAAATAACACTTAAAGAATCAAAGTTAATCATTTTTACTGCCCGATAAACACATTGTGGTACCCAAGTTGAAATTTGTACTGATTATTAATAAAAATTATTACTTTTTAATAGTAATTTAACATGAGTATCTGATTATCAAAGCATAACAGTTAATTTTTATTAAAATATCCTGTGATATGCATAATATTCTGTAGCTCACAATATTAAATTACTCATCTTTTTTAAACCTCTTTATCAAAGTAAAGCATATAATATTTCCCTTTTTCATCCTGACCCTGCTCCAGCATTTTTCGGTCTCCGTGAATGTAAATATGGAAGTTTTTATCTAATTTAATGATACTCTTAAAGTGTCTCTGTGTTTTTTTAACTGCTGCCTCACTGATCGGAAATTCTTCTGCAATGTTGATTTGCATTTCCTGCTCGTAATCGGTTTTAAAATTATTAAAGCTTTCAATGACATGCTCATCTTTCAAAACCTCAGCTGCAAAATCATCAAGCTTAAACTCTTCTTTTTCTTTAAAGAAATTAATCGACTGATTCAGAAAATCTGCCTGGTCTGCTTTTGAAACCTCAAATTCCTGCGGAAGCTGCTTGATTATATAGTCTTTATAAACCATCAATGCCTCTTGGGTGTGAAAATATTCATCGTCACGCTGCTTCACTTTCAGGAAATCTTCGAACCAATAATACATGTCGCCATTTTTGTTATTATCAACCACAGAAAGTACGTAACCGCTTTCTTTACTGCTGTTGTAAATCAACGCTGCTTTATCAATTTTTGAAAGGCTTATTCCCTGATCTTTATCTATTTCGAATGATTCATTTTTAGGAAAAATCTTTAGAAAAGACTCTCTTTTTTCGGTTTTAAAAATTCCGATTTTATCTACTTTATCGTCACCTTCTCTGTCGTCTTCGAAATAAACAACAAACAATTCACCGCCCTGAACTCTCGGATTTTCAGCAGCTTCAAACAGATGTTTTGCAAGGTTTTCAGATTCCCAAAGAAACTTGGCTTTGTCTTCAAAAATTTCTGACACTGAACTGAATACGGGATTATTGACCAAATAAGAATCACTGTAAAATTGATACGTTTCTTCGGTTTTGAATGAACCTAAAAAATAATTTTCCAACAATTCTACGGTTCCTTCATCCAGCTGAAGCTCTTCCTGAGAAAGAATCAGTGATTCACCGTTGATTTTATTTCCGACTCTGTGTACTGCAATTTTTGAAAACATCTTTGATTTTTTGTGGACTGCAAATATATTCAATCTCAGGATTAAAAACGACAAAAAATAATTTTTCAAAATTTTGTATTAAAAATGCAGAACTGTTTGGGATTTACAATAGTATTGCAGCCTTTTTAAACGCAAAGTACACAAAGGTTTTTTTTAAAATCATACTGTTTATTTATTGTTCGCAAAGCCGTTTCACTCAGCGAAGATTTTAAATTTCGTGCTTCATGAATCAATTGTTATTGATGTATTTACTCGTCCTTTTTCTACGATACTTCAGAAATCATATTTGGTGAAAATTTTTCTTATGAAATTTGAACATTCAAAACATTGTCAAAAAGCTTTTACTATTTTCAGTAAAACATTTTGTCACTTATCATCTTGAAATTGACCCCAATAATTATAAAAAAGACTTTATTAATTATGGAAATTGTCAGTAAAAAATTATTTCTCTGACATTACCATTTCCCTTTCATTACATATTTCAAAGGTTTCGTTACATCATGATCAAAAACAACATTTTAAAATAGATTTAAAAATCAATCAGTTAGCAAAAAGTTATTTTAGTCAAAATCTTTAAAACCTTTATCAACAAAGGGTTTATTAATCAAAATCGTTTTAGTTTTAAAATTAAACAACATTAATTTTTTTAATTTTTTTCTGATGGTTTTGGTACACTTTTAGTAACTCTTAGAATGTTTAAAAAAATAGTTTAACAATGAAGAATTTTGAAGCGGATACTATTAATGAAACTCAGGCAATCGAGCATTTAAAAATATTTTATCCATCAATTCAGAACGAAATTTCGCAGCTTTCTGCACAAAACAATTTTCCGGGCATTATTCAGTCGACCGTTGATTATCTAAAAGTTCTTTTAAAGGAATCTAAAATCAACATTGTCAACAGAAACATCAAAATGATGGAATGGCTTTACAAAAACGGAACTTTCAATGTAAAACACATTATCGAAAATCTGTTTATAAGGTCATTCGGAAGCTTAAAAAAACATACTGACAGCCAACAATGGAATATTCTGTATCAGTATATGCCGGTTGAATTCCAGCAGATTTATCTTAACCAGACGAGATTGGATGAGATTATGTTTAAGAAGAATTAAATTTTGCAATAGACAGCGCCCGGGCTTATGGCCCGGGCGCTGTCGTTTTTACTTGGTAAATATTGAGGTCTTATTGATATTTCTTTGCTAAATTTCATCGGTTATATTTAAAACAAAATTAAATAATGAGATCTAAATTTAAATTCATTCTAATACTATTACTTCAAACATTATTCTATTCCGCACAAATCAGTAATAAAGTAAAAAAAGTTGTTGAGCCAATTGATCATCAATATTTCAAAATTATACTTACTGAAAATTATGATGAAAAAGGATATTTCAATTTACACAAAATGTTTAGTAAAGTTTCTGCTATTGCAACGAATGACGAACTATTCTATTTAGCATTAAACGGAAGTACATTTGTTAGAATAAATTCAGTTTCAGTTTTAGTGGCACGAAAAGATTATAGAATAATCAAATTATACCGATATTACTCTGAATTTCCACTCGAATATGAAATCAAGATTGGTCATGTAATATCTAAGCAAGATATGGCACTTAGTAACATCAGAACTCAGATCTTTTCGCAATTAATTAGTTACAACGATTACCAAAACACTAAAAAATTAATTAAAAATCAACCTCTGTTGGATTTTTATTCCAAAGATGAAATGGCTTATTACGAAAATTTAGATATCACTCCGTTTGAAAATTTAATTGTTGAATTTGATAAAATTGATAAACTCTTCATTCCACAAAGAATAAAATTTTATGAAGAAATTAAAAACAATTGGATAGACAAAAAATTACAAATACCAACTATTCCTAGGATTTAAATACGAAATCCCCTCGCTTATGCTCGGGGATTTTGTATTTAAGTCTTTAAAAAGATATTTTAAGGATTTTGATCATATCCCGCTACCTGAATTTGAGATAAAGGTACCTGATACAGATAATCGTTTGTTGTGATTGTGTAATTGTAGTTTAACGCAGCTGCTGCCTGATTAATGACAGTAACTCCTGTATTCCAACGAACAAGATCATGCCAGTAAACGCCTTCACCGGCAAACTCTACTCTTCTTTCTTTGCGAAGTGCTGTAGTAAAATCGGCAGCTGATATAGATGCAGAAACCGGGGTAAGCCCAGCTCTCTGACGAATTTTGTTCAGATATTGAACGGCTGTACTTGTAGCTCCCTGGTTATTTAAAATCTCTGCATACATTAAAAGAACATCTGCATATCGTATAATCGGGAAGTTGATCGGCCAGTCGTATCGGTTACTCAGAACAATTCCTTTTTCACGGAATTTGACGAAAAATTTCGCCTGATCAGGTTGTCCGTTTGTTCCAATAAAACTTGTTTTGATCGTTAAAGGAAGCCTTAAATCTCCCGGCTCGTAAGTATCAATCAATGACTGAGAAACTCCTAATTCAGCCGAGCTGAATAAACTACCTTGCGCATTATAGTAGGGATCAGCAGAGCCGAAATTCGGCGAAACATAGCTTGGCAAATAAGAACCCTGAGACAGACCTCCACCGATATGTTGAATTTCAAAAATATGATACTTGTTATCGTTAACGCTTTTAAATAAATCTGCGTACGCAGGTGCAAAAGTAACGAACTGATTTTCAACCTGAATTACTGCAAACAAATGATCCTTGGCTTTCGCTACATAAGAACCATTATTTAGCGGATATCCTGATCCTGTAAGATAAATTCTCCCTAACATAGCGTGAGCTGCAGACTTTGTTATTCTTCCTTTATTTGCGGCGTCATACACATCTTTCAAACCTGCTACCGATGCTTCAATTTCTGATGTTATAAAATTGTAAAGTGTCGCCAGATCTGTTCTTGGTATTTTAGCGGCTTCTTCAGGACTCACTGGTTTATCGATTAACGGAACTTTTCCAAAACTTCTCATCAACTCAAAATATGCGTAAGATCTTAAGAAACGGGCTTCAGAACGATATTGTTCTTTAGTTGCCGGATTTGCAAACGGCACCGCATCTATTCTTGACAAAAGGGTATTAGCATAAGAAATCTGCTGATAAGCATCCTCCCAAAGAATTTCCATCTCATCGGTTGAAGAGGTATCCTGAAAACGGTTGATTGCGTAATAATCTCTGTTTCCGTTTTGTGAAATTGCATTAAAATTATTTGAGCGAACTTCTGACGCCAACAGATAAAAATTAACATCATACCCTCCTCTTGATGAAGCATTCACCATTGCAGAATACACTCCGGACAGAGCCTGCTGAATCTGCAATTCGGTAGTATAAAAAGAGTTTTGGGTAATATTATTTTCAGGTTCAAGCATCAAATCGTCTTCACAACTGAGCATTCCCAGCATCATGGTTCCACAAATCAATGCCTTTGTCAGAGATTTCATATTTAATTGTAAAAGGGATGTATTTATTTTATTGATTTTCATTTTTTTTTAAATTTAGAAGTTAAAGTTTAAGCCCATCATATACACTTTAGCATTCGGATATGCTCCGTAATCGGTACCGTCTGACTGCACAGATTCTGGGTTGTAACCACCATAATAGTTATCTTTTCTCCAAACATTTTCTAAGCTGACATACACTCTCAGGTTAGAAATTTTTAATTTATTCACTAAATCCTGTTCAAAGTTATATCCTAATGTAACATTTTTCAGCTGAATATAAGTTGCATCATACAGCCATCTTGTATCTAAAAGACTTCCTGTAGTACCGTCTAATCTTGGTGTTCTTCCATCTCCAGGTTCTGCATCAGAACGCCAGCGGTTTGCCCAGTTTCCCATTACATTGGTCGTAGTTCCCATACTTGGTCGGTCAATCGCACGGCCTAGCAAAGCATAGCTGTAGCCACCTTTTTGTCCTTGGAAAAACACTGAAAGATCAAATCCTTTGTAAGAAAACGTATTGGTAAAACCCCAGTAATAATCAGGTGTTGGACTTCCAATGATGTGACGGTCATTTTCATTGATAATTCCATCACCATTTGCATCTTTGTATTTAACATCTCCGGCAATAGCACCATTTGTTTTGGCAATTCCTGCATTAGCAATATCTGCACTAGAAAGTACACCAATTGCTTCATACAAGTAAAATGAATTCAGCTCTTCTCCTACCTGAATGATATTTGTAGTATTGCTAAAACCAGTATAAATAGGCGCATTATCTGAACCTAACTGCAGAACCTTATTGTTGTTAAATGCAATATTCGCTGAAGTATTCCATTTGAAAGCTCCTGTTAAATTTTTTGTACTTAAGTCTAATTCTAAACCTTTATTTTGAACCGAACCAACATTTTTCCACATGACATTATAACCTGATACATAAGGTATTGGCTGTTGCAAAAGAAGGTCATTGGTTTTTTTAATATAATAATCGGCTGTGAAATCAATTCTGTTGAATAATCCCAATTCAAAACCAAAATCTGAAGATCTTGTTTTTTCCCATGTCAAATCAGGATTCGGGATTGTATTTGGAATCAAACCATTTGAAAGATTTCCCCCAAATGAATAATTTCCGCCTGCAAGTGTCCCGAAGGCTCTGTAATCCCCAATAGAATTGTTTCCGTTCTCACCCCAGCTGTATCTCAGCTTTAGATTGCTCAACCAGTTTGAATCCTTTAAAAATTCTTCTTCATCTATTTTCCATGCCCCTCCGAATGCGGCAAATGTTCCCCAAAGATTATTCCACCCAAATCTGGAAGAACCATCTCTACGAATACTCGCAGACAACATGTATTTCTTTTTGTAATCGTAATTCACACGACCAAACATAGAAACCAACATCCATTCTGAAGCAGTATATTCTGAGTTAAGTACAGATGCAGATTGTGTGAAGTTAAAGGTCTTTAAATCGTCATTAGGAAATCCTCTGTTTCGGTTGTACTGACTTGTAGTTCTATAGTTTTCAGCACTGTAACCGGCAATTGCATTGACGCTATGATCTCCGAATTTTTTTTTATACGATAGTAAAGCTTCTCCCAAGTAACGGTTATAATTTACCGTTCTGCGGCTGGCAATACTTACCTGCCCCGGAATATTGGTCACTAAGTTAAAAGTGGGTGTATATCCGTTATTAAGATTAAAGTTATTGGTAGCTCCCCCCGAAACTTTTAAGTTTAAACTTGGTAAAATATCGTAAGACATGTACAAACTAGACAATAACCTGAATTCATTGGTATTGTTGGTGGTGTTTTCTAACACCCCAATCGGGCTCTGTGAAGAACTTGCCCATCGGTACCGGTCATTTTTCCAGAAATTGGTATAAAGACCTGCAGACAGTTCTGCTACGGGTACCATCGAAAGCATTTTATGCGCTTCGTTATCTTTTCCGTCAACTGCGGCTCCGTAACTTTGGGAGTAACTTGGTCTCAATGCAATTCCAGCTTTCCATTTATCTGAAATATTAACATCAACCACAGCACTTAAGTTAAATCTGTTGAATCCTGTGTTAAGAGCTAAACCTTCCTGATCAAAATACGCAGCTGAAATAGCATATTTTACATTCTTGTTTCCACCTCGTACTCCCAATTGATAATTTTGAATGGATGCCGGACGGTAAAACGCATCCTGCCAATCGATATTAGCAACCTGATTGGTTCCCCACCGAGGATCAATCATATATTGAACATTAGCCAAATTGTAATTGGTAGTATTTGCTAAATTAAAATACTTAGCCCTCACTTCGTAACTATCTGATGCTGAATTACCCGGTGCTAAGGCAACCCACCTTTTGTTGATTGATTCAGTTGCATAATCTATCCACTCTGAACTGGTCATAATATCCAGCTTTTTTTCAATAGTTTGTACGCCGTAATATTGGGAGAAAGTGAATGACGGTTTTCCTGTCATTCCTTTTTTAGTAGTGACGATCACCACACCGTTAGATCCACGAGAGCCATACATTGCGGTAGAAGCGGCATCTTTTAGCACTTCAATCGATTGCACATCGTCTGGTGAAACATTGGCCATATCGTCTACCACCATACCATCCACCACATATACCGGTGAATTACTTGCTGATATAGATGCGGTACCACGAACTCTGATTTCTAATGGCTCACCGGGCTTTCCTGAAGTTGCGCGCGTTTTAACACCGGCAATCTGACCGGTTAATGCCTGATCAACCCTGGAAATTGGACGATCTTTAAAGCTTTCAGCACTTACTCTACCCACAGAACCGGTAACTTCTCCTCTTTTTTGGGTACCGTAAGCAATAATAACTACTTCCTCGATATCCTTGGTTTTATTATTGGATTGTATAGTATCCTGATTTTTGGCCGTACCGGTAGATTGTTTTTCCTGTGAGAAGATAAAACTTGTGGTACTTAATAAAATACCCAGAGTTACTATAGATTTCTTCATTCTATTGATTGGTGATTATTGATTATTTACTTTATGTTCTCATTTAAATTAAAACTTAAGAAAGGTTAAATCCTAAAGACATGATATTTCTCATGTTTTAATTTTCTTAAAAGTATAGCTATCATAAATTTCTGCTATCCTGCAGTTACCTGCTCAGATTTTATCAGATAGAAATAATGCTAATCAACTCATTATGAACAAACTTTAACAATAAATTAATATACATCAATCAATAAAAGGAATATGGAATGCTTCATTAGTAAACAAAAAAATCCCCGAGTTTACACTCGGGGATTCACATTATATTGCTTGACTCGCTGAGTCTTATTTTAATTCTTAAAAAATAACACTTATTACAAATCATCTTGTTATAGATCTAAGGTACAAATATGATACAAATAATGGAGGTGAGTTATGAATAATATATAATTTCAAGACTAGCAAGTTTAAATTAAGAAGTAAAAAAACGAATTTGTCGATGAATGAGGCATTCTTGTCGAATAAGGAATATTTATACTTAAAGGAGACATTAGTTTTCTTCCAAATTTGGGTATCAATTACAAAAATTTCATAATATGCTAAATTGAGACGAAAATTCCAGAGCATCCAAATCCTCTAAATTTATATGTAATTTATTTACAACTGGAGGGACAGTAGATGTATCAATATTGGTATCTTCTCCCAACCCTACAATTACTTCCGGTTCAATTTTAATATATTTCATAAATATTATTTTAATGGTGGATTAAACCGAGATCCATAAAGACTATCAATAACATCAGAAAAATCTTGAATTTCTTGTTTTGTAGCATTTGGATATTGTTTATAAAAACGATTCCAGGCAATTCTAATTGTACTTAAATGTAATGTATTATTTACATCTTTAGGGATTCCTCTTAAATTTTCTATATTATCTAATTCAGCCTTCGTAAATAATCCGGGATATTTTTTTAGAACCTGTTGCTCTACTGCATGATGGACTACAACATCACCTTTCAGAGAAGGATTTTCACTAAAAAAATTCTCATTCCCCTCAATATCAAAATTATAAACTTTTTCTTAATGAGGCAAGGTTTCAATGCTGATAATTGTAGTGTAATCACCACCTTTTAAATGTAATAAATCTCCTGCTCTGAGGTTTCCCGCTTCTATCCATTCTTCATTACAGAAAAATCTACATTACATTTGTATATTAAAAAGCAACCAAATCTTTATGGTTGCTTTTTTTTTAAAAATATAACTATAGAAGTTTGTACAGAATAATGTTACCTTATATTCTGAATTTTGTAAGTTATTGAACCAAAAACTTTTGTGATTTTATGTAAATCACGCTATTACTAAATAGTTTCAATGGTAATGCAATTTATTCCATTATATACTATCCATTTAATAGTACTTCCCACTCTTCAAAAGAAAGAGGGGGTAAACCTTGTTTTTCTCTCTGTTCATTTTTAATTTTTACTGAAATTGGTGTAATCTTCACTCTACTATTTTTCTTTGCAATTTCAATCTCTTGTTGAGAAGGAAGTTCAGGTAAAATTAATTGGTTTGTAAATTCTTCTATACTTTCGGCAACCTTTCTCGGCCATTTATCAACTCCCTCAAGTCCCCATTCATCAGTTTCATGAAACCAATAATAAACCTCGTCAGACTTCTTGTTCATACACAATAAATCTCCGCCAGCTATACTTCCTATAGGAAAAATTTCATCAGGCATTCTATTTACGTACGTCTCGTAATTCTCTGATAAACTTTGGTATTTATCTTCTGAAATTCCAAAAAAATAATTTAGATTAAATTCAAGGTTATTTTTTTTATAGAATGTTTTAACGGGCTTACAGACATTATAATCCAGTATGAGTTGCTTGAAGCTTATAGGAAGTTCCAAATCATATCTCAATTCAAAATCCTTAATTTTTCTAATCAAGACCTCTTTGTCTAATTCTACTAATGTTACTAATTTAGTCATATTATTTATTTTAAGGCAAAGTTCCATCTCTTAGACCAGAGGCTCCTCCGGTATGCGGAAAATTACCGTTAATCGATTTAGGAACTAATTGCATTGTTAATCCATCTTCGACATGATGCCAAATATATCCTGCTGGAGTTTCCGTGTAACCTGCTGCTGCATTAGCTAAAGCTTCGTCATGTGAATACTTTCCATTCATACCTGTTACTGGACTAACTTCATCAATTGCATGTGGAGAAAAATCTGGATAACCTGCAGAATTATAAGTGACAGAATCTCCGTTAATATCTGTATATGTTGTACTACCATCAGGATGATTGATTGTTTTGGAATGATCAATTTTTTTGTTTGTAGATGAAGGGCTTCTTGGTTTACACCCATTATGCACCAAAATTCCATCCTCAGTTACATAATAATTCTCGTTGCCCTCAATATCAAAATTATAAACTTTTTGTAGAGGAATTACGGATAATAAAAAAGAGTTGAAATTTCAACTCCTTATAAATATTAATCACTTACTCATTATAGAAAGAATTTAAAAAATCAGTAAAAGTTTCCGAAACTAAAATGAAATTTTTGTCCTCTAAGAATTCTGCTTCAATGATATATACCTGTCCATTCTCAGATATTAGAAAAATGTTCCCCCCCATTGTCAAATGCAAATGGAATTTTTTTTTCGAAAATAATTCCGCTTTTTTTATAATCTGCTATGAGTTGCTCGATAGGCAAAGAACCATACTTTATTGAAAATTGTAAAGATGTTTTTCACTCCTTTGACGTATTCGTATGGTGGGTAACCACCGTTATAATTTAGATAATGTTGTACAAAATCTTTAGGTAGATTAATCTCATTTGTTTTCTCAAATTCTGAAATCTCAAATCCAGTAATCTGCTGTTCTGTCTGTTCAAATTTCATTTTATAGTTTTACCAAGTTTTAAATGTATATGAATTAAAGAATTTTTTTTTCAACAATTATCTATATCGTAAAAGGGCTTAGATTATAAAATCTAAGCCACAATTTTTAACTCACACATTGTACAAGACAGTGTTAGTGTTCTTTAATTTTCTATTGGAGGAAGCCCCTGCAAAGCTCTAATCCTATTTACTTGAACTAAATTTTCGCCGGAAAATTCTTTTAATTTCTCTTCATTCTGAAAATTATTCCAACTACTAGATTCTTCTATTTCTTCACCATATAAGTTTGTGAGTGTTTCCGTAAAACTATGAGCAATAAAATCTAAGTGATAATAATCCGATTCATTTTCGTGATCTTCAATCAATTCTTTATCTTCAACAACAAATTTTTGCTCGTGATCCCAGCGTAATACTTTTGGATTAGCTTCATCATCACGAAAATCATAGCACAAAAAATTCCCTCCAGGATCCATCGTAATTGGAAATACTTTTTCAGGAATTTTATTCTTTAATTGTTCATATAAAGAAAGGATATTTTCATTAACATCTAAATTGAAATTCAACAGTTCTCCAAATGCTTTTCCTATTTGTTTTGATGTGTCAATTGTATTAGGAGATGGTGTTGCAGCATTGTTTTCTAAGACAATATTTGTATAATCTGATGGAAATTTAACGCCAAAAGCATTCTCTACTTTTTCTATTGAATTGCTGTCCTTTAAAGCTTTTTATGTATATCCGTTTTTATTCATACTCCTGTAATAGCTGCTATCACAAGTCTGTCGAAGATTTTGTCTCCAAAATAACGACGATTTAGCTTATAAACGATTTCATTGAGATAAAGTTGCAGATT
>Ga0265798_10000964_pt1 | contig 46020 bp, 38 predicted proteins | sample P3T30metagenome_FD_192430 | JGI IMG/M metagenome (GOLD analysis project Ga0265798, IMG submission 192430) | Plant litter microbial communities from East Loma Ridge, Irvine, California - P3 T30 | ecosystem: Environmental > Terrestrial > Plant litter > Unclassified | place: USA: California... | reverse complement strand
TGGCCGGGTCGATATCGACAAAAACCGGCGTACAGCCTTCCCACACAATACTGCTCGTTGTCGCAATGAAAGAAAACGGCGTGGTTATAATTTCTCCTTGTAGCGCTAATACCTTGATTGCCAACTGTAGCGCAATGGTCCCATTCGTTACATAGAACAAATGAGGTACGCCAAAATAGTTTTTTAGCGTGAGCTCCAGTTCGTTGACTAAAGGCCCATTATTGGTGAGCCATGTTCTTGACCAAATTCCCTGTAGGTAGTGGTTGTATTCGTCTTGGGGCGGTAAAAAAGGTTTTGCAACATTTATCATGTATTGATTTTATCAACCAGAAGGTCAGGTCTAGGCAAAAGGCAAAAAAGAAACTAGCAGCTTACTTTCTGGTAGTATCTGCCTTATGCTACAGCAGCGCTGCCGTTGACAACTGCCTATCGGGCGTTAGAATAATGCTATCATTATTTATGATTATTCAACGGCAACAAGGTTGGTTTATTGGATTAGCAATAGTTATTTTATTTTTTTGATTATATTTTTTCTTTTTATTATTAAATCATTTTACCACAATTGCCTAATTAAGGTTGCTTAACGTAGGAAACTTGGGCAGTTAGTTATCTAATGCACTAATCAATGCTAAAACGCTATTAGTAAGACTACTAAGAATGCGAAGCAGTTTAGGGCAAGTGGGTAAAAGAAGGATGTGATATCCTCGATTCTGTTCAAAAAAGCGCGCCTTTGGGAGGTGGGCTATCGGGTAGCGATTTTAATGAGGTGAGTTGGTCGAGCACTAGTTCACCAGCTCACGCGGACCGGCCAACTGCGCACTGTGAGCTTAGGCCGCGGCCTTTACAATACGTCGGATGCACGCTCGCACCCAGCCGGCTGGCCACTCGACCGTTTCTTCGTGAGCCAGCAGTTTTGAGTAGTAACCCTAGAGCGGCTCTCCGACGTAGGCTCTGACCACTTCCTGCTTTATGTAGAGCTGGCGCTATCCAGCGAATAGCTATGTAATTACGCATTGATTAGCATAGGACTTACGCAACAAGGCTTGTCATTGCGAGTGTAGCACAGCAGTGACAAGCCTTGTTGCGTAAGTCCTATAGCAGCCATTCGTTCTCTTTAATTACACTTTTTCACCCCCATTTTTCCCCGATGTCTACCTTTTCTTCCTCCGCCTTTTTAGTACTGGTTGGAGCACTAGCCTTGGCCAGCTGCCAGTCGGGAACTGACGCTCCGGTAGCAGCCGACCTCAACTCGGCCACGCCCGCCGTGGCCGAACAGGCTCGCAAAGTACAGGAGCTCATAAGCCAAATAGACCGCCAGAAAGCCGTTATCGAAACTGAAAAAACCAAGCTCACCGCTCTGCAGCAGCAGCTGGCAGGCGCCCGGCAGAACCTGGACGGCATCAAAAAAGAAGTGCAGGCCACCCCGTAGGCCCAACAGCACGGGCCGGGCCTTAGGCTGGTGCGGGGCCGGTTGCGGCCAAAGACACTACCTAGGGCCAAGTCTGAGGGCTTTAAGTCATCAAGAGCGCCCTCATCGCCTACGGCATCGACCTGCCTTTTTTCACACTGCAGGGTTTGCTGCACAACCAAACCGAGGAAACCGACGGCGACCGGAAGTGCTAGCGCGAAGGCTGGCCCGCTGGCCAAGGCAAGATGAAGTCGTGGGTTGACATTTGGAATGCCCAGTGTGCTGCAAAAACCGCTTTCCACCCAATACAACCGCTAGCCGGCCCTAGGTGGCGGTTTTCTACTCTTAAACACAAAAAGCGTTCTCATGAAAACATCGACGGCCTTGTTACTGGCTGGTGGCTTTTGCTTCGCCCAGCTAGGTAGTGTAAGTTGCACCAGCAAAAGCTCGGACAGCGGTAAGCCGACTGAGCATAATTCAACGGCCTTCTTAGCCGAAGACACGCCGGCCGACGATGCTCCCCAACCCACTGCGGCCAACGGGGTGGGCAACTTTGTACACGCGGCTAAAGCCGCGACGCCTGCGGTAGTGCATATCAAAACCACCTATGGCGCTACTGGGGATGAGGAAGAGGGATTTGGGCAAGCTTACGGCTCACCCGCCCGCAGCGGCCCGGCTATGGCTTCCGGCTCCGGGGTGCTTATCGCCAGCAATGGCTACATCGCCACGAACAATCACGTGGTGGAAAACGCTGCTAAGATTGAGGTCATCTTGCCCGACAACCGGCAGTTTGCCGCCGAGCTAGTGGGCCGCGACCCAAATACTGACCTCGCCCTGCTAAAAATCAACGCCAAGAACCTGCCCCGTATCAAACTTGGCAACTCTGACAGCGTGCAGGTGGGCGAATGGGTGGTGGCGGTGGGGTACCCCTTCTCCCTGAATACCACCGTCACGGCCGGCATTGTCAGTGCCAAGTCGCGCAGCATCGGCATCATCAACCGGCCGAGCAGCAACGGCTACGCGCAGCCCACGGGCAACGCGGGCATCGAATCCTTTATTCAAACCGATGCGGCCATTAACCCCGGCAACAGTGGCGGCGCGCTGGTCAATACCAATGGCGAGCTGATTGGCATTAACTCGGCCATTGCCTCCCAGACAGGCAGCTATGCAGGCTACGCATTTGCCATCCCCGTGAACCTGGCCAAAAAAATCCTGGGTGACTTACGGGAATTTGGCACGGTAAAACGCGGGCTGCTAGGGGTTTCCTTTCCGTCGCCCACCGCCGAAGCGCAATATTTACAGCAGCAAGGGCTGCAGCCAGGTACAGTAAAAGGCGTGTACATCACCGGCGTGCTCGACAACAGCGCCGCCGCCGCCGCGGGCTTGCAGGCCGGCGATATTATTCAGCGCATCGACGGTTTGTCATTGAATTCTTCTTCCGAATTCTCCGAGCGCATTGCCCGGCACCGCCCCGGCGATGTCGTCAAGCTGACTTACCTACGCGACAAGAGTACCCGCTCTACCTCGGCCACGCTCAAAGGCGAGGAGGCGACGGCCGCCACCAAAAGCAATGCCGACCTGGACAAAATCTATAACCGGCTAGGGGCCAGCTTCTCCCCGCTGCCCACGGCGCTGAAGCAGCGGCTGAATCTGCGGGCGGGCGTGTTGGTAAACGAGGTGCGGGAGGGTGGCTTCTTCGACCACATCGGTATTCCCAGCGGCACCATCATCGCCTTCATCAATGGCAAAGCCATCGGCAACCCGCAGGATATTGACCGGGCCTTGCTTTCAGCCCAGAACGGTATGATTCAAATGCTGGCCATTGCCCCAGACGGCTCGCGGGTAGTCTTTAATTTTCCGTTGGGAACCTAGGTTAAGGAATACTTAGCTACTAATGGCGGAGCCTGACGCAAGTATATAATTTTTGCTTGGAAAGATGGTCGCCACCTTTCCCGCTCTGGCCTTCAGGTTGATGAGGCTGACAGGTGCTGTGGCAGCAAGGCTAACTAATCCAGGAGTCAGTCATTCCGTTTGGGCGGCCGTATGCTAGGTAGGCCGGCAGCCTAGGTAGAAACCAGTTTTGGAAGAGAACCTCATGAACCTGACCAACAAGAAAGTATTGATTACGGGCGGTAGCGTCGGTATCGGCAAAGCCCTCATTGCGGAGCTAGCGGCGCGTGGCGTGCAGCACATGGCCGTGATGGGCCGCCGAAAAGAACCGCTGGAAGCCCTGGCGGCTGAATTCCCCTCTGTTGACTTCCTGCTGCTACCGGGCAATGTAGCCCACGTGGCCGACCTAGACCGCGCAGTTGCTACTATTACCGAAACGTGGGGCGAGCTGGATATTCTCGTCAACAACGCTGGGGTAGTCAGCGCCGGCCTGCTGGCGAACGTCAGCGACGAGGACATTATCCAGCAAATCAGTATCAACCTGACCGGCCTGATTTTGCTGACGAAAAAGTGTCTAGGCCTGCTTCAGCAAAGCCAGGAAGGCGCCATCATGAACATCTCTTCCGGCTACGGCTACATTGCTATGCCTTTCTACAGCGTGTATGCAGCCACCAAAGCGGCTGTAGGCCAGTTTTCGGATGCCATGCGCCGGGAGCTGTACCAGTACCCGCTGCATGTAATGACCGTCTACCCCGCCGCCACCGACACGGACATGATGAAAACGGCTGTAGTGCGCCACATGGATACGGCCGAGGATGTGGCCCGCGCCGCCGTAGCAGGGCTGCTCAACCAGGAAATCAACGTCATCCTAGGTGGTCAGGAGCGGGCAGAGCAAATCAAAACCAATTTTTTGGACCCTAGGAAAATAGATGAAGTAGCCAAAGCGAACTACGAGGCCCTGCGCGAACGCACCAACACCCACCGCTCGATGTAGTACACTTTCTTCGCTGGCTGGGGTAGCATCGTCCGCACCTTGGTTTGGCGGCGTATGTGGGCTTGATTCTCCTGCTACGCCACTCGAATAAGTGCCCTTGACCAAGATGAACGCGTTCGATTTGGTGGTGACGGGAGGCAAATCCCTCGCCGAACTGTGGGCTAAGGGCTTAGCCCGCATAATCGCTGCCGCGACCACAGGGCTAGACACCGGCGGCGACTTGAGCGTGCGCCAAAGCGATTGGTAACAGAAGTTAGGGGTCCGCTGTTGAAAGAAGCCGAAGAGTCGTTATTTGCTTTATGAGTTCACCTAGTACTAGCCCCGCAGACGAACTGCTGCCGGAGATTAGCGTTTTCACTACCCTCTTGCAGCAGCAGGGTGTGCATGCCGCCATGGAGTATCTCAATCACCGGACACCGCACCGCTATACGGGCTTGTTTCGCTTCGACGGGGAGATGCTGCGTAATGAGGTACTCTTCGACCGTAACCAGCCCAGCGTCCGGCAAGGCCTCGATGTCCCAATGGCCGTAACCTACTGCGCATTGGTGGGCCAGCAAGAGGCCCCTGTTAATATCCTGGACGCGGCTACTGACCCACAGGCGCAGGGCGTGGACACGCCGGTTATCTCCTACTGCGGCGTGCTGATTCGCGACACCCAAGGGCAGGCCTATGGCACGCTGTGCCACTATGATATGCAGCGCTGCCAGCAGCGCACGACGGACGTGCCCTTACTAGAGGCCGCGGCCCAACTGCTTCACCGGCACCTGCACGCTAGCTTAGGCTAGCGTGCCGTCCCTAACGGCGGGGAGCCCTAGGGCGTAAGCCAAGCGGTGGGTCATCAAATATGGCCTTGCTGCATAGCATAAGCAAGCAGGACAGGTAGAGCGGGCTGTGAGCCTAGTTATTTTCCAATACTTCTTTGAGCTTGCCCATTTCCTGCTCAATCAACTCAACGGCTTGGTAGAACGGCTCGTCGGGCATCACCGCCGGCTTGGTGAAGGTCATAAGGAAGTGCGCGCCTTCACTGCCGGCTACTTCCGGCACGGCACCAGCCAGTTACCCTCCATGGGGTCGTTGAATTCCTGGTCCAGGATGCCCAGAGCCTTGTTCGACAACATTTTTACGTGCTGGGTACCCCTAGGGCCTTCCATGAGCCAATACCCGTTTTCGCCGGGCGTGGCGCTGAACACGTTATGAATAGCCCACTGCGGCCAGTTGGCCAAGTCGTTGAGGAAGTCCCACACCCGCTCGGGACTGGCGTTGATGTTGATGGTTTTGGTGACGGTACTGGCCATAAAAAATAGGAAAGGCCGCCTGCTTTCAACAGCGGGCAAGGGGAGGAAAATGGGAGTAAAATTTTCTTGAAAAACAAGTAGTCCTTATGCCTTCTATCGAAGCAGCAGAGCCACTCGCGACCCTATCAACTCAATGGCCCGCAAGAGTTTAGTGTGGGGTAGGGTAGCGACATCTAGTTGAAAGGTTACCCGCGAAATGCCACCTAGGGCCTCGCCGTCTGCATCGACTACGCCTGGCCTAAATTAGAAATTAATCGATAAGCTGCAACAGTTCAGCTGAAGTAATAGGCTTTAGATAATCAATGCATAACGTTTTTTAAAACGCATCCTATTTCTCCATAGTTACCGTTCGAGTCAATGACCCTTGTGCGCTGACGAGTGCACAGGAAGCTTGCCTGAAATGAACTTGTCTAGAGTGAAGCAAATGAGGAATGAGGATTGGACACAGGTTGCCGTCAGAGAAAATCTGACTAAATAGTGACTAGGATTGTGTGGCGGCACTTAATGTCATAACTCGGCCTAACCTACTTTGGCCCCGCATAGGTGGAGCGGCAGCTTTATATAATGGGCGATTTACATTAGCTAAACAAATAGGTTTAGTGCAAAAAGACGATAGGTGGTATGTTAAGAACTTTCATCCTTGAGATGAAGCTTTTAGTCGGAAACCCCATTTGCCCACTCAAAACCGCTCGTCGACCCTTCGCTTCTCTTCCTTTAGCTGAGTTAGGACTTAGGCGCGGATGCCTGCGCTACTTCCTGATGGGAACCAGCCCGGCCTCTTTTGGGCGAGTCGGTAGCTGACTTCGGGGAAAAGCCATTGTGTACCGTGCGCGCTACCAGCCCGGCGACTTTCAGCTGGCGCAGTTGACCCACCAGCACCTTCTTGGATACCCACGGTATCTGTCCGTAAAGCGCAGGGAGCCGGCGGCTAGGTGATAAAAGATAGGGGGGCATTTACCCGCCAGCAGCTTCAGCGCTACTTTCACCCCGCAGAAATCTACTTCACGATAAGTATGGCGCATGGGTAGGAAGAGCGCAGCGGAATAAGTGGGCAACTACTAGGTAAAGGTCTTGGCCCCGATGACAAATGGCCAAGACCTTTACCTAGTCGACCGAGGGCACCGCCCCGGTCAGAATGCTTTTTAACGCCTACCTAGGGATAATCTTGTTACTAACTCAGCCAAAACGAACTCCTGAAAAGGCCAGGCAAGCGTCCTAAAAGGCCAACTCCCGGCTTGGCTGTTTAGTAGCGTAGACGCATTTATTACCTTTGGCGCTATGCACACCTCGCACCCCAACGCAACTTCGATGCCTCGGCGGCCCCTGGTGCCGGGGCCAGTTATTGCGCTGGCCTGGCTGCTGTTCAGCGGGTTTATGGTGCTGCTGGTATTCGCCCAAAACATCTCGGCGGGTACGCCTACGCATTGGGGTGAAACCCTAGGTGGGCGGCTGTTGCACGGCCTGCTCTGGGGTCTGCTTACGCCGGTGGTGTTTGCCCTGGCCACGCGCTTCGACCTCACCGAGCACGGCCACCGGCTAGCCAACCTGCTGGTGCACGCGGCCGCTAGCTATGGCCTCACGCTGGTTTACCGCCTGGCCTACGCCGGGCTCATGGGGTTGTTTGGGGCGTTGCCCGGCGGGTTTTCGCTGGGTACGGTCATAGTAAACGCCAATACTTGGGTGCCTATTTACTGGATGCTGCTGTGCATGGCCTACGCCGTACAGTACCGCGAGCGGTTTCGCCAGGGCCAAGTGCAGGCTGCCCAGCTGGAAACGCAGCTCGTGCAGGCGCAATTGCAAGCCTTGAAAATGCAGTTGCAGCCTCACTTTCTGTTTAATTCGCTGAACGCCGTTTCGGCCCTCATGGGCACCGATGTGAAGGCCGCCCGGCGCATGCTGGCCCAGCTCAGCCAGTTTTTGCGCCTAGTGCTCGATGGCAGCGACACTCAGGAAGTGACGCTGGCTCAGGAACTGCACCTGACCCGCCTCTACCTCGAAATCGAGCAAACGCGCTTCCCCGACCGCCTGGCCGTGGCTTACCACATTGACCCCGGCACGGAGGCTGCCATCTTGCCCGCCCTGCTCTTGCAGCCGGTGGTGGAGAATGCCGTGCGCCACGGCCTGGCCCCGCAAGCGGGGGTAGGCGAGCTGGCCATCAGTGCCCGGCAGCAGGCCGACCGCCTCATTGTGCAGGTGCAGGACAACGGCCGCGGCACCACCGACACCGCCGTGCGCGGCATCGGGCTACGCAATCTCGAGAGCCGTTTAGCCACCCGCTACGGCACTGACTACACCGTGCACGTCAAAACCGCACCCGGCCAGGGCTACTGCTTGCAGTTGTCACTACCTTTCCAGGCCGCTGGCCCAGCCCCCCTAGCCGCATGAGCACGAGCCTGCGCACCCTGCTAGTAGATGATGAGCCGCTAGCCCGTAGCCTGGTGCGGGAGTTGCTCGCCGACTTCCCGGAAATGACCATCGCGGGCGAGTGCCAGAACGGCAGCGAGGCCCTAGCCGCCCTGCAAACGGGCGCCTACGACGTGGTGTTCTTGGATGTGCAAATGCCTGACCTAGACGGCGTGCAGGTGCTACAACGCCTGCAAGCTGCGGGCCAGTCGCTGCCCCTAGTGGTCTTCGTAACGGCTTACGACCAGTACGCGGTGGCCGCGTTCGCGCTACACGCGGTGGACTACTTACTGAAGCCACTCGACCCCGACCGGTTTGCCGAGTGCGTGCGCCGGGTGCAGCAGGCGGCGCAGCACCAGAGCCAGGCCATCGGCGCCGACTTGGCCGCCCTGCTCCGCGCCTGGCCTGCCGCGACCGGACTTACCCTTACCCCTCCGGCCGAGTACCAAGACCGGTTTGTGGTGAAGCAGCCCGAGCGGCAGTTTTTCGTGCTGGCAGCCGAGGTGTGTTACCTCGAAGCCACGGGCAGCGGCGTGCTGCTGCACACGGCCCGCGCGGCGCACCCGGTGCGGGCAGCGCTAGCGCAGCTGGCTGAGCGGCTCGACCCGGCCCACTTTCTGCGTATCCACCGCTCGTTCGTCATTAACACCGACCACATTGTGGAGTTTAAGTCGTGGGCCCACGGCGAGTACCTGTTTCGCATGGCCAATGGGCAGCACGTCACTTCGTCGCGCAGCTACAACGCGGCCATCCAGCAGTTTTTGAAGCGCTTCGCTTAGCTGCCGCGCGCCAAAAAAGCCAACTCAAGGCCGGATTAGGCCAGCTGGCCGCAGGGACCTAGTAGCGGTTTATAGTCGCCCGTAAGTTTGGCTATCAATCAGTTGCAAAGCCAGTCCTAATTCTGCTCAGCTGCGGGCGACTGGTAGGAGCAGCCCAAAATGCCTTGTTATGAGCGCAATCGCCAAGCCATTCCGCCGCCTATTTGTGCCCGCTGGGGCGCTGTTGGGAGCGGCGTTCGTGGGCATCCAATTCATTCGGCCGCCGTTGGAAAACCCACCCGTGACGGGCGATTTTCAGGCGCCGTTGGCCGTGAAGAACATCGTGCAGCGCGCGTGCTACGATTGCCATTCCAACCAAACCAATCTGCGCTGGTTCGACAAAATCGCGCCGGTATACTGGCAGGTAGCCGACCACGTGAAGGAAGGCCGGGCGGGCCTGAACTTCTCCACCTGGCAAAGCCTACCCCCCGCCGACCAAAAAGCAAAGCTTTGGGAGTCAGTCAACCAAATACTGGCCGGCGCCATGCCACTCAGCGAGTACACCCTAGCGCACCCCGAGGCCAAGGTATCGGCCCAGGACGTGGCCGTGCTCAAGCAGTACGTGGCGAACCTAGTCAAAAACCCGCCCGCGGACACGGCCAAGCTCAACGCCGCCGACCGGCAGTACCGCCACTGGCAGCCCAATAAGGCCGTACCCACTGCCGTGCCGGTCGCGCCCAACGGCATCGCCTACCTGCCTGACTACAAGAACTGGCAGGCCATCAGCACCACCGAGCGCTTCGACAATGGCACCATGCGCGTGGTATTTGGCAATGACGTGGCCTTGAAAGCCATCCGCGACAAGCACATTAACCCCTGGCCTAACGGCACGGCCTTCGCCAAAGTAGCCTGGGACCAGCTAGTAGATGCCCAGGGCAACGTGCGCCCCGGCGCCTTCAAGCAGGTGGAATATATGCTCAAGGACGACCAGAAATACGCCGCCACCAAAGGCTGGGGCTGGGCCCGCTTCAAAACCCCCAAACTGATGCCTTACGGCAAGGACGCGCTTTTCACCACCGAGTGCATCCACTGCCACCAGCCGATGAAAAACAACGACTTCGTCTTCACCCAGCCCATCAAGCACTAGCCCCATGCACGCCACGACTATTGCCCTAGCGGGCCTGTTGGCGCTGAGCGCCTGTAGCCAGCCACAGGTGCCAGCCGGCCAGCTAAACGAAGCTGCGTCATTACCCACCTCATTCGATTTCAGCAAGCTGGGCTTGCAAGTGCTCGCCTCGTCGGTCAATCGTCGGCAGGCCACTATGGCTACTTTGTACAGCAACGACCTGGCCCGCCAGGCGGCCCTAGGGAGCAACGGAACTGCTCAGCCGGGCGAAGTCCTGGCCTTAGTCACCTGGCGGCAGCAAGCCGACCCCAACTGGTTTGGGGCCCGCATTCCCGGCGCGTTGCAATCGCTCGAACTGCTGCGCACCGTGCCTGAGAGCACCGGCCGCCCGGCCGTGACCTACCAATGCTTCACAGGCAAAGACTTGACCCTGCGGGCCGATACCTTGCATCAGCAGGAACGGATTGCTTACCTGCTGGCGCAAAAGCCAGCTGTGATGCCATAAGACCTCCTCGCTCGGTGGAAGCAGTTGAAAAGACGAAGAAGTAGTGACCTATTATGGTACTTCTGGCGGGCATATAAAAAGAGGCCTTCACTCTTAGTATTGCCCACACAGCGTGCACAACCGGAAACTCAATCTAGAGGAACTAGCGCAGCACTTCTCCCGCAATATGCGCTAAAGGACCCTTGTCTCTGCATCGGAGAGCTGGCAAAGCCGCCAACAACAATCCGGCCTTTTTCCTGCACCCATAGCCAGCTTGTCGTGCAATAAGGTCGTCAAACATTTTGGCAGATAATGCTTTGGCTTATACAGCCTGATTTCCCATTTTTAATTTATCACTTCTCATGACTAACACGGCATTGCAGATTCCGCCCACGGAGGGCGTTCGCAAAATAGGCGCTGGCGAAGGCGAGCACTTCGACATCGCCGACTCGCGCTTCACCTGGAAAGCCAAGGCGGCCGACACCGGCTACGCCTTTGCCATCTACGAGCTGCCCCTCGACCCGGGCAAGGGCGTGCCGCTGCATAGCCACCCCTATGCGGAGGTATTTTACATCCTCGACGGGCGCGTCGATTTCATGCGCCTCACCGATGGCCAGCAGGACTGGGTAAGCTGCGAGCGCGGCGAAACCCTCATCGTGCCCCCCAATGCTTTCCACGGTTTTGCCAACCGCAGCGGTGCCCCCGCCCGGCTACTGAGCACGGCCAACCTGCTGCACCAGGCTTTCTTCGACGAGGCCTCGCGCCCGGCCTTGTCCACCGACCCGCTGCCCGCTAGCCCGCCCGATATGGCCGAGCTGCAGCGTGCCCTAGGGCTGGCGCCGAAGTACAACATGTTCTTCGCCCCGCCGCCCGCCAGCGAGCCTAGCACTGCGACCCACGACCTCAGCGCCGACTAAGCGCCTCTCCGCGTGATTTGTATATGCTAGATTCAAGCAATCACCGCCAGGCGCCAGCCTATTCCTTTTTCGTGGGTGATGTTCCATGCTGTATCATCTCGGATGGCATGCTGGACCTAGGAGTTCCCGAGAAGGCCTTTCTGGGCGAAACCAAGCAGAACGTGGAGCAGGCCCTGACCAGAAACTTTTTGCCCACCGAACGAATCGTGGTGGAGCAAAATATCCTGTTCTTTTCGCTGGGTAATACGAACGTGTTGGTGGAAACGGGGGTGGGTTCCTTCAGAGGATTTGGCGAACGCGCCGGCAAATTGGTCGATAATCTACTCGCCGCCGGCATTGACCCCGTGCGTATAGATGCCATTCTCTGCTCGCATCCGCACCCCGACCACGTGGGCGGATTGTGCCAGGCGGACGGCCAACCTACCTTCCCCAATGCGTCTATCTACCTCGCGGAAAACGACTTTGCCTACTGGACAGACGAAGCCCTGCTCGACAGCTGGGCCGCTGCCGCCATTCGCGTCGCTCGTGCTAACCTGTTGCCCCTGCGGGAACGCCTGATTTTCATTCGGGATGGTGAGGAATTTCTGCCCGGCGTGACGGCACACTTCACGCCTGGACACACGGCCGAACATATCTGCTTCAAGATTAGCGTTGGCACTGAATCGTTATTCTTGCTGGGGGATTTAGCGCATCATGCTGTGCTGTCGCTCGAAAACCCGCTCCTGAGTTTTTCGGCCGATTTAGAGCCAGTCACGGCCGCAAAAACGCGAACCCGGGTTTTTTCAACCTTAGCCGACGAGCGAACGCGCGTGCTGGGGTATCATTTTCCCTGGCCGGGGTTGGGTCACCTAGCGAAACAGAGGGAAGGATTTCGGTTTGTGCCCGAGCCAATCCGTTGGTAAACGCTATTTTAGGTAGCGCCAACATGGATGAGAACGTGCCAAACAGACGTATTTTCTACCAATCCCTAGGTGCCTCCTAAAACGACAAAAGAAGAGGGTGGCCTAAGCAGACGAACGCCAGGTTCCTGCTTGGGCCATCGGCACCAACTTCTATGCGAGTACACCCACCTAGCTGTTACACACAGGCGGTCACTACGCCTCCACCTACCTCTCACCTGTGGCATCGGCTACAAGCTTAAGGATAAGAGTAAAGATTGGCTTAACAGCCTCGCCCTCAATTCTTATTCAACATCTTGCCCTACTCCTGCCAAATACACCATGCCAACTTCTTTCTTCCTCCGGGCGGCCGCGTTGCTGCTACTAGTTAGCCCAGCCAGCCACGCCGCCCCGCGCCCCACGCCCAATACGGCGAGCCGGGCTAAGCTAGCCCTAGCACCTGACTTTCGCCAGGCCGACCCACAAGGCAAGTTGGTACAGCTCTCGACCTTGCGGGGCCAGTACGTGCTGCTTGATTTTTGGGCTTCCTGGTGCCCGCCCTGTCGGAAGGAAAACCCAGTACTCGTGCAAGCCTACCACCGCTACAAAAGCAAGAAATTTACTATCCTGAGCGTGTCGCTCGACCACAACCGCGCGGCCTGGCTGAAAGCCGTGCAGTCGGATGGCCTAACCTGGCGACAAGTCTCCGACCTGAAAGGATGGGACAATGCCGCCGCGGCGAGCTACCATATTGAGGCATTACCCCAGAACTACCTGCTTGACCCAGCCGGCCACGTGGTAGGGCAAAACCTGCGCGGGCCAGCTCTAGAACAACGCTTAGCACAATTGCTAGGTAAGTAGCGCCAGTTGTTGAGTTCGCGCATAAGCACCATCCTACCCCGTTGCTTAAAGCTTGGCAAGTGCGCTAGGTGCTAATTAGGCAGACCAATACAATCTGGTTCACAAATTACCTGCAATCCGGTGGGGTGAGCAGTAGCCTACTATGGTTATGTCTGAGGGCAATTGTGGCGAGTAGCTAAGCAGCTTGTTATCAGACTTATAAACCTTGTTTAGGCTAGAGCTTGTTCACGGGCGAGCTGCTTGTACTTCTCAACAGCTGCGTCTTTCCCGGTATGGAGTTCTTCCAGCAAGCTAGCGTCAACGATAGTGGGGCAATGCTTAGCACCCCACAGTACGAGCTCGACAATAATGGGAATGGTATCCACACCTTTTTCTGTCAGGCGATAGGTGAACTTCGACTTCTTATCGGCGGCTACGGTCTTAGTTAAGAGGCCTTGCGATTCTAGGACCGCCAAGCGGTCGGCTAAGATGTTAGTCGCCATTTTTTCCTCCGACTGCAGGAATTGCCCATAAGTGGACTTCCCCGCAAATACTATATCCCGGAGAATGAGAAGGGTCCATTTGTCCCCTAGCACATCGAGCGACGTGCTAACGGGGCAGGTAGACCGCTGTTTGAGCGCTTTCATAAAAAGATTTTATTATTCACTTGCTTTTTGCAAGTAATATGGAATACTTTTGCACTTGCAATTTGCAAGTAAATATATACAGACTTTGCCCCTCCTATCACAGGGAGCCATCCGGCTTAAAACAAGTGTCTTTTCATAACTTGTTTATTAACAAAATTTTAAATCCTTTTGCCATGATTTTAGTAACTGGAGCCACCGGTGGCTTAGGCCACGAAACCATCGACGCTTTACTCACGACTATCCCGGCCACGGAAATCGCGGCCCTAGTGCGCGACGCCAGCAAAGCCACCGACCTCGCGCAACGGGGAGTCGATGTACGGCAAGCTGACTACACAGATTACCCCACGCTGGTGAAGGCCTTTCAGGGCATCGAGAAGGTGCTGCTGGTTTCCGCCGTGGCCTTTAGTGACCGGGCGAGCCAGCACCGCAACGTCATCGACGCTGCTAGAGAAGCCGGGGTGAAGCACCTGTTCTACACCAGCATTCAGCGCAGTTCCGACTTTGTGATGCCGGAGGTGACGGAAAGCGACCTAGCCACCGAAGCCTACCTTAAAGCGTCGGGGCTAGCTTATACTATTCTTCACAATGGCTACTATTTTGAAGGCCTAGGGTACTTGATTGGAACTGAAGTGCCGGAATCGGAGATACGTGTCCCGGCCGGTGCGGGCAAAATAGCATTCGTCAAGCGGACCGAGCTGGCTGCCGCCACGGCTGCCCTTCTGACCAGCGAAGGCCATGATAACCAAAATTATACATTGACTGGGAGCGAAGCCTATTCGTTCCACGACGTTGCCCAGGAGCTCTCTGCGTTGGCCGGCCGGCCCATCACGTACCAAAGCATTGAGCCGGCACCCTACATCGCGCAGAAAGTAGCCGCTGGTTTCCCCGACTTCGTTGCCACCTTCTTCGCTCAGTGGGGGGGCGCTGCTGAGCACGGTATGTTAGCTGGGACGGACGATACCGTAGAGCGCCTACTGGGCCATAAGCCAACTTCGCTGCGGGAATACTTGAAAGCGACGTATTTCCCGGGCACCTAACCGCTTATAGCTGCGGCTGATACCTAGGGTATTAAGCCAGCCGAGACAGGCACGTAACTTCCCCTAGAAGCTTACGTGCCTGCTTTCTGCTGAACCTTACCGGGCTGTTTCGAGCTTTCTGGCAAGCGCGTTCGCTCAGTCAGTAAACCTAACTTCTATACTTGATTTATTGGGCTGGGCCGCATCGGCAAAGCGCTCGCTCAAAAGAGTGTAAAGGCGGGTAGCCCCGTTCTCCTCAACAATCGCAGGAGGCCTTGCTTACCAGCTACGTGGCCGAGCTAGGCCCCTTCAGCGCATTGCGCACCAGCAGTCCATGCCAAACAGGCACTGGGTTGCATACTGCGCCAACCGGCCGATAAAGCCCTATTGCACCCGCTCATAGTGGCCCTTGTGCAGCAGTACCGCAACCACTAGGTGTACCAGCAGCAACTGCTGCAATTGGTAAACACGTTGCTGGTACTTGTGGCCCACAACATCGCCCTGAATAGGTCATTTCAGATAACGAAAAAGACTAGCTAAAACTAACCAAGCGCTGTACGACAAGCAGGTGATTGCGCGGCAGGAGTACCTGCCGAGCCCGAACGCCTACCACCCCAGGGGCCACTGCATCCTAGGGTGGTAGTGCTTACCTTGGGCAGGTATACGCCGCTAATCCGCTTTGACTGACCTATCACCTTTTCCTGAGCTTCCGCCCTTAGCTTCTCCGGAACCCGCTTTGTATCAGGTTTTCGAGCAAAGCCCAGCAGCCATTTGCCTGCTGCGTGGGCCGGAACACCGCTTGTCGTATTATAACCCGGCGTATCAGGCGCTGTTTCCGGGTCGTGACATGCGCGACCAACCGGTAGGCCTAGTGCAGCCCGAAGCTGTCAGCAGTGGCTTCGTGGCCTTGCTCGACGGCGTGTACCAGACCGGTCAGCAGTATGTGGGAGAAGAAATGCCGCTGGTCATCGACCCGCGCGACGGTCGTCCACCTCAAGTCCATTACTTCAACTTCACTTACTACGCCTTCCGCGAGCAGGGGCGTGTCACCGGCGTGAGCGTGTTTGCCTACGAGGTCACCGAGCAGGTGCTCAGCCGGCGAGCCGCCGAACGGCAGCGCCAGCTACTGCACCAACTCTATCAGGAAGCCCCTGTCCCAATTGCCGTGCTTGATGGCCCCATGTGGGTGTACCAACTCGTTAATCCGGCCTACCAGCGCGTATTTCCCGGCCGAGAGCTGCTGGGCAAACCGCTCCTGGAGGCGTTGCCGGAGGTAGCCGGCTCGCCCATGCCGGCCATTCTGGCTGAGGTATATCGCACCGGGGAACCATACTCAGCCCAGGAAATGCCGCTGAATCTGGCTCGGCACGACGGCGCCGCGCCGGAAATTATTTATGGCTCGTTCACCTGCCAGGCCCGCCGCAACGCTTTGGGCGAGGTAGACGGACTCGTGTTCTTCGCCACCGACGTGAGCGAGCAGGTACGTATGCGCCAGCAGGTGCAGCAAAGCGAAGCCCGCTTCCGCCGCCTGGCCGAAGCTACCCCCTTGGTAGTGTGGGAAGCCGACGCCCAGGGCCACACGACGTACTTAAGCCCGAACTGGGCCACGTTTGGTTACACTGGCACCGATTTGGGGGCCGGCTGGCTGCAAGCGGTGCATCCCGACGACCAGCAGCCGACCCTGCAGGCTTGGCAGATAGCCTTGCAGAGCGGGCAGCCGTTCCAAGCCGAACTGCGCCTGCGCGTGGCGGCCACCGGCGAATACCGCTGGCACTTGGACCGGGCCATGCCGGTGCGCGACAAGGCTGGGCAGGTACTGCAGTGGGTGGGCGCCACCAGCGACATTCACGAACTCAAGCACCTGCAGCATACCTTGCTCGAAAGTGAGCAGTACTTCCGCAGCATGGCCAACCATGTGCCGGCTATGCTATGGGTTACGAACCCGGCCGGCGCGTGTACCTATCTCAACCAACCTTGGTATGAGTACACGGGTCAAACCGAAGCGGAGGCCCTGGGCTTTGGCTGGCTAAACGCCGTGCATCCAGACGATGCGCCCGTCGCGGGAGCCGCCTTTCGCGACGCAGCGACCCAGCAGGGAACGTTTAGGGTAGTGTACCGATTGCGGCGCGCCGACGGACAGTATCGGTGGGCCATCGACGCGGCCACACCGCGCTTTGACACCGCAGGCAGCTACGCCGGCTTAGTGGGCGTGGTGCTCGATGTGCACGAGCAACAGGTAGCCGAGCAAGCCTTGCAGCAGCTCACCGAGGAACTGCAGCTTACCAACCAGCAGCTCGTACGCACAAACTTGGACCTGGACAACTTCGTGTATGCCGCATCGCACGACTTAAAGCAGCCGGTGCACAACCTAGGTGGGCTGCTGGACGAGTTACTGCGTCATGCACAGGTCGACCCGGCAGAGGAGCACGTGCTGCTGCCTCTAATTTGGCAAGCGCTGCAGCAGCTAAGCACTATTATCGACGAGCTGGCTGCCCTAGGGCAAGCCCAGCAGGCCGGTGCGGCGCCGGCTGAAGCCGTGGAGTTGGCCGAGCTGACGAGTGAAGTATTGCGCACACTGGAGCCCCAAGCCCACGTGGCCCGGGCAAGCATCACCACCGATTTTGCTGCCTGCCCCGTCTTAGCGTTTCCCCGCGCGAACCTGCGGACTGTGCTATTCAATCTGGTAGGCAATGCCCTTAAATACGCGGATCCGGACCGCCCAGCACGAATTCATCTGGCTGTGCACATAGCCGGTGATCAGCCAGTACTGGTCGTGCAGGACAACGGCTTGGGGTTCGATGCCCGCAAGTATGGCCGAGAACTGTTTCATCTGTTTCGCCGCCTGCACGGGCACACGACTGGGTCAGGGGTAGGACTGTACTTAGTCAACCGCATCGTGCAAGCCAATGGCGGGCGCATCGAGGTAGAGAGTCAGGAAGGACAGGGTGCCACGTTCCGCGTCTGGCTAGGCCGAGTCTAGCGGCATGACCGCTGGACCCGGCCTATTGCGGGCAACATGACAGAACAAGGCAAAGGGGCTCAAGAAGTAGGACACAAGACCCACAATGCTTGTGATGCCTGTTTTGTATGATTCGCTGGGCGGGTAACTCCAACCAGTTCGGCAAGCAATGTTAAGGTGCATTCGGCCGATTTTATAGCGACTACTTCGGTAGGAATCTCTACCTCTTCCGGCCTCGACCACAGCCCCCAAAATTCGATGCGCGTTTCGTCTGGGAGCAGCAAGCTCTACTCCTTTAAAACTTCTTCCGTATCCTCGCCAGCATTCATGCCTATGTGCGTTCGGGGTGGGAAACAATACTGATTCTCCATCCAATGAGCACTCCAAGAGCATGATACAATTGGGACTCACGTTGAATTAGTTGCGCACGCAAGGCCTCATTCTCGGCTTGCAAGGCCGCAATGCTTGAGGGTGTTTTTCATGCTTTAAATTAACCCACACAGCGCCTTTTGAACTCTTTTTTAGTAAGGTGTAGACATTAAGCTCATAATTCTATAAGCTGGCCTATTCCGTTTTCAGGCCGATTATCGTTACCGCTCTTAAGAAGCAGTCGGGCTAGGAAACCACAGTCGAAATTTACTGCCTGTCCCCTCCACAGAATAGACCTGAATGCTGCCCTGGTGCAACTGCATGATTTGCTTGGCCAAGCTCAAGCCAATACCGGAGCCGTTCGGGCGGGTGGTGAAAAAAGGAATAAAAATGCTATCCAGTATGTCGGCGGATATGCCTCTCCCGTTGTCTTTCACCTCAATAACGATTCGTTCCTGTTCATCGGACCAAGCCAGCAGGCTAATGCGAGGGTTAGGGGTTTGTATGACTGCCTGCACCGCATTAAGCACCAAATTAATAAGCACTTGTTCCAGCAAATGGCCGTCGGCGTGCAGGGTAAGGTGCGCAGGCCGGACGCTAAGGGTGACCTCAATGCCTTGCGCGGCCAGCTGCTCCGCCAGTAGCTGCCGGGTGGCCTGGAGCAATTCCTGCACATAAAGGGTCGTGCGCTGCGGCGAGGCCAAGGTGCTGAAGTCCCGGTACACTTGGGCAAAGCGCAGTAGCCCTTCGCTGCGCTGCTGGATAATGCGAATGCCGGTGCCCACGTCGTCGAGCAACTCATCTGAGGCCTTCTGCTGCCGGGCGCGCTGCACGTGGCGGCCCAACGAATCAGCCAGCGAAGCAATGGGAGCGACTGAGTTCATGATTTCGTGCGTCATGACCCGGAGCAGTTGCTGCCAGGCGGCTGTTTCGGATTCAGCCAAGGCCTGGCTCACGTTCTTGAAGGCGAGGAGCGTAAAGGCTTCGCCGCGTAGTTTAAACTGCGTGGCCGACACGAGCAACTGCACCGTTTGGTGGCCCACCGTCAGCTTCACCACCGCGGGCTGGCCGGGCACTGCCTGGCAGATGGCCTCGTACAGGGCCGGCTGCCGGGATTGCAGCGCCCGGATGTTTTTCAGGTACGGCAGGTGCAGCGTCTGCTTGAACGCCTCGTTCACCCAGGCCACGGTGCCTGCCGCGTCGTAGGACACGATGCCGGTATCGAGTAGGGCTAGGATGGTTTGCAGGTACTGAAACTGCCCTTCCTGCTCGGCCCGCAGCTCCCGAAACGTGGCGTTCACTTGGTTGAAGGCTTCGTGCAAGGGCCGCAGTGACGCCGGACCGGACTGCGCCGGGTAGTGCCGCGAAAAATCTCGGTACTGGAGGGACAGGGTAAAGTCGGCCAGCGCCTGCTGGCCGCGTGTCAAATAGCGGGTTAGGTCCAGGATTATGACTACCAGCAGCCCTAGGGCCCCTAGGGCTAGTCCGTAGGCGTGGTGCTGCATGGCGTAGCCGCTCGCGGCCAGCGCGGCCACCAGCAGTACCAATCGTCCCAGCAGGCGGGCATCCAGGCTATTAAATATCATGCTTGTCGAGCCGACGATAGAGGGCGGTGCGCGTGAGACCTAGTTCCTTAGCTGCTTTGGTTAGGTTACCCTGGTGGCGCTCAATGGCCTGCTGAATGGTATTTTTTTCTACTTCCAACAACGGCAGTGGATTCTCAACTACGGTCGCAACTGGCGCGGAAGCCGCCGATTCGAGGTTCCGAAACGAAAAATCGGCTGGAAGCAGCACGGGGCCAGTCCCTAGGATAACGGCCCGCTCCACCGCGTGTTGCAGCTCCCGCACGTTGCCAGGCCAGGCGTGCTCGCGGAGCTTGCGCAGGGCAGCGGCACTGAACTCCGGCACGGGTTGCCGGTTGCGAGTGGCATACACCTGCGCGAAGTGCTGAGCCAGCAGCTGTACATCGTCGTCTCGTTCGCGAAGAGGGGGTAGGGTAATCTCGACCGTATTGAGGCGGTACATCAAATCCTGGCGGAAAGCCCCACGGGCTACCAGTGCGTGCAACGGAGCATTGGTGGCCGACAACAGCCGGATATCCACCGGGATGGGGGTATTGCTTCCCACGGGCACCACATGGCGGTTTTGCAAGGCCGTAAGCAGCTTGGCTTGCTGCGGTAGGCCAATGTTGCCAATTTCATCTAGAAACAAGGTTCCGCCGGTGGCCGCCTCAAACCGGCCCACGCGGCTGGCCTGGGCATCTGTGAACGCGCCCTTGGTGTGCCCAAATAGCTCGCTTTCAAACAACCCCTCGTTGAGCGCGGCTACGTCGGCGGCCACGAAGGGCCGGGCAGCGCGGTGCGACTGCTCGTGCAGGGACTTGGCGACTAGTTCCTTGCCCGTGCCGTTCTCGCCGAGCAGCAGCACGTTGGCTTCGGTGGGGGCGACCTTTTCAAGTATAGCGCGCACTTCCTGCATGGCGGCCGACTCGCCTAGGAGCGCGGTAGCCGCGGCCGACCCGACTACTTTTTTCGGGCTACCCCCACTTTTGCTGCTGGGCTTGGGTTGGAGGGCGGCAGCCAGCGTTTGTAGCAGTTGGTCGTTATGCCAGGGCTTGAGTAGGAAGTCGGTGGCGCCGGCTTTGAGGGCGCGCACTGCCGTGCGCACGTCGCCGTAGGCCGTCATCAAGATAACGGCCGTGGTGGGGTCATGCTCCAGGATGCGGCCCAACCAGTAGAAGCCCTCGTTGCCTGTCGCTTGGCCGCTGCGGTAATTCATGTCGAGCAGCACGGCGTCGAAGTGCTGCTGGCGAAGCAGGGAGAGCAGCAGCTCCGGGTTTTTCTCCGTCACGACTTCCCGCACGTCGGTCTTGAGCAGCAGCTTGAGGGCGAACAGCACGTCGGGCTCGTCGTCCACTACCAGAATGCGGGCGTGCTTCAGAATCATGAAAAAAGGCTGGGTAAAACGTAAAAGTCGGGGTTATTTGGCACCCGTACCAACCTAGGCCACATAAACCGTGCAAGCCTCAGAAGATACTCGTTCTCAGTCGGCCAGGCCGTTTGCTGCCCGTCAATAGATTCAAACTGTATCAGAACCGAACGGTCGATTGTATCGAAACCGGACGTTTGGCAACAGGTGGCTAGCAGGTTTTCGAACCAGGCTATTGATTAGCAATGCTTTGTGAAAAAGGCACCGTTCTTGGCACCTTCGGTTCATAGCTTTTTGTGGCTAGTGCCTGCGCCGAACCGAATGGATGTCCTGATACCAAAGAATAAGTGGTCGTTTATCACCCGTTGGTGGTGGCTGGGGGCGCTGCTGCTGGCGGGCGCGGGTGCGACCGGCCTCTACTGGCCTAAGCCAGGCCAGCGGCTGCACGTGGTGGCCAGCCGGCTGACTATTAGCCCCGTCACGCGGGGCAACTTTCAGGAATTCACAGCCATCGACGGGGTAGTGCAGCCCCTGCACACTGTGTACCTGGACGCGGCGGAGGCCGGCACCGTGCAGCAGGTACTGGTGGAAGAAGGTACGACCTTGACGGCGGGCCAGCCGTTGCTGCGGCTAGCTAACCCCGACCTGCAGCTAGAAATGGTAAACCGCGAGACGGCCGTGTACGACCTGATGAACAACCTACGCAATACCCGCAACCAACTGCTGCAAAACCGCATCCTGCGCCAAAACCAGCTAGCCGACATCGACTTTCAGCTGGCCGAAGCCAAGCGGGTATTCGATACCAACCAGGTGCTGTACAGCCAGAAGGTGATTGCGCGGCAGGACTACTTACAGAGCCAGAACGCCTACCGCTACCAGCTGCGCCGCCGACAGCTGACGCAGCAGACTCTGCGCCAGGATTCGGTGGTCATGCAGCAGCAGCTGGGCACCATGCAGGAATCGGTGCAGCGCATGACCAGCAACCTAGCCTTGATGCGGCGCAAGATGGACGACCTGCTGCTGCGGGCCCCGGTCGGTGGGCGGCTCAGCTCGCTGGCCGCGGAAGTGGGCGAGGCCAAAACGCGGGGCCAGCGCCTAGGGCAGATTGATGGGTTGGCGGGCGTGAAACTACACGCCGCCGTGGACGAATTTTACATTGCTCGCATTGCGGCCGGTCAGGTAGGCGAAGTGGTGGTGGATGGCCAGGCGTATGCCTTGCGCGTGACCAAAATCTTCGCGCAAGTAGCCAAAGGCCTGCAAATCGACCTGGCTTTTACCGGCACGTCACCACCAGGCCTACGGCGGGGCCAAACCCTACCCATCCGGCTGGCGCTGAGTGCGAAGGCCCCGGCGGTGCTGCTGCCTAAAGGCGGCTTTTACCAGCAAACCGTGGGCAACTGGGCGTTCAAGCTGGCGGCCGACGGCACCCGGGCCCAGCGGGTGGCCATCCGCCTAGGGCGGCAGAACCCCGACTACTACGAGGTGCTGGCGGGCCTGCAACCCGGCGACCAAGTGGTAACGTCCAGCTACGAAGGCTTCGCTGACCGACAGGAACTGGTGCTGGACAACCACCAACCGTAGGCATTTACCTAATTACTTGACCATAAAAGGCTAAACCTCATGATTAAGACCGAAAACCTGGAAAAGGTGTACCGCACCGAGGAGGTGCAAACCAAGGCACTGAACCACATCTCGCTGAGCGTGGAGCAGGGAGAGTTTGTGGCCATCATGGGCCCCTCGGGCTGCGGCAAATCGACGCTGCTCAACCTGCTGGGCCTACTTGATGAGCCTGACGGCGGCAGCCTGCAACTGCTGGGCACCGAAACCAGCCGCTACTCGGAGCGCCAGCGGGCCGAGCTGCGCAAGCGCAGCCTAGGCTTCGTGTTTCAGAGTTTCAACCTGATTGACGAGCTGACGGTGTTTGAAAACGTGGAGCTGCCCCTGCGTTACCTCGGCGTGGGGGCCGCCGAGCGGCGGCAGCGGGTGGAACAGGTACTGGAGAAAATGCAGCTGCTGCACCGGCGCAACCACTTTCCGTTGCAACTCTCGGGCGGGCAGCAGCAGCGCGTGGCCGTGGCCCGCGCCGTGGTCAACGCCCCGCCGCTGCTGTTAGCCGACGAGCCCACCGGTAACCTCGACTCGGCCAGCGGCCACGACGTGCTGGGGCTGCTGACTGAATTAAATGAGGCGGGCACCACCGTGCTCATGGTCACGCACTCCGAGCACGATGCCCGGTACGCCCGACGCGTCGTCCGCCTGCTCGACGGGCAGGTGGTGCTGGAAAACAGCCGCAGTCAATTCTAACCGCTTTCCTCCTTCGGCCATGCTTCCCTACCCCCTGCTGCTCCTCTACCGCAACTTTAAGCGGTTCAAAAGCACGTTCTTTATCAACCTGATTGGCCTCTCGACCGGCCTAGCCTGCGCGCTGCTTATCTACCTGTGGATAAGCGACGAGCGCAGCTTCGACCGCTACCATGCCCTGGATGGCCGGCTGTATCAGGTAATGGAAAACCGCCGCACGGCTGCCGGCATCGAGACCCAAGGCGGTACCATGCCGCTACTGGCCGAGGCCCTGCGGCGGGAAATGCCGGAGATTGAATTGGTGGCCACCACCACGCCGGTCCCGTTCTTCCCCCCATTCACGCTGGCGGCGGGCGGCCAGCAACTCACCGCCGTCCCCAAATACGCGGACCCGGCCTTCTTCCAGCTGTTTTCCTACCCCCTGCTGGTGGGCACCCCCGCCACGGTGCTGCAGGATAAACACGCCATTGTGCTCTCCGAAGCCTTGGCCACCAAGCTCTTTGAGTCGCCGCAGAGCAGCCTAGGCAAAGCCGTGAAATGGCAAATGGCCGCCGATAGCATGCAGACCAGCCTGGTGGCCGGGGTGTTTGCCGGGGTGCCCCGCAACTCGTCCGAGCAGTTTGACTTCGTGCTGCCGTTTGCCTCTTTCAAAGACCGGATGCAGATGAGCGAGACCATCAAGTGGGATGACGACGGCCCCTTCAACACCTACTTAGCCTTGAAGGAAGGGGCCGACCCCGAGCAGTTTCAAGCCAAGCTGACGGGTTTGTTGAAAACCAAAAGCGCGCAGGCCCAGGCCCAGGGGCGCACGCTGTTTGTGCGGCCGTTCTCGGCGGGGTACCTGCACGGCACCTACGAAAACGGCGTCGCCACCGGGGGGCGCATCACCTACGTACGGCTGTTCGCCCTGATTGCCGGGCTTATTCTGGTGATTGCCAGTATCAATTTCATGAACCTATTCACCGCCAAGGCCTCGCGGCGGGTAAAGGAAGTAGGCATTCGCAAGGCCCTAGGAGCTAGCCGCGCTGCGCTGGTAGGGCAGTACCTGACGGAATCTGTAGTAATGGCCCTGCTGGCCCTGGTCGTGGCCGTGGGGCTGGTACAGCTCGTACTGCCGCAGTTCAGCGAGCTGACGGGCAAGCCGCTGGCCTTGCGCTGGGAGCCGCAGCTGGTGGCAGCCGGCCTGGCCCTGGCGCTGGGTACGGGACTGCTGGCGGGCAGCTACCCCGCGTTCTACCTGTCGGGTTTTCAGCCGGCGGCCGTGCTGAAAGGCAAGCTGCCGACCAAGGCCGGCGACGTGTGGACGCGGCAGGGCTTGGTCGTGCTCCAGTTCACGCTCTCGGTGCTGTTCATCGTGGCCGTGGTGGTCGTCAACGCGCAGCTGGCGTTTGTGCAGCGCCAACCGCTGGGCTACGACAAAGCCCACGTGCTCCGCTTTGAGACGACCGGCAAGGCGGCGCGCCAGCAGGCGGCGTTTCTGGCCGAGGTGAAGAAATTGCCAGGCGTCGTGCAGGCGTCTAGCGTCTTGGGCGGCTTCCTGGGGGGGCGCCGCGTGGAGGATATAAGCTGGCAGGGTAAGCGCCTACCCGTAGGGACGATGCTGGTCAACTACGACTTACTGGAAACCATGGGCATGCACTTGGTAGCCGGTCGCAGCTTTGCGCCGCAGTTCCGCGCCGACAGCGCTGCCATCCTCGTCAATCAGGCCCTAGTGGCTGGCCTAGGGATGCCGAACCCCGTGGGCCAACAGCTCGACGGGGCCCGCATCGTGGGTGTGGTCCGCGACTTTCACTATGAGTCCCTGCACGAAAAAATCAAACCCCTTATCCTCAAGCTCGACCCCACGATTAACACCGTGCTCGTGAAGCTCCAGCCTAACGCGGAGCAGGCCACGATTGCGCGGCTGCAGCAACTGTACGCCGCCTACAACCCCGGCTTTACGCTCGACTACACGTTTCTGGATGCCGATTACCAGGCCCAGTACGTGGCCGAGCGGCGGGTAGCAGTGCTCGCCCGCTACTTCGCCGGGCTAGCCATTCTCATTTCCGCCCTGGGCCTGCTGGGCCTGGCTGCCTTCACGGCCGAGCGTCGGCGCAAGGAAATCGGCATCCGCAAGGCCTTGGGCGCGAGCGAGCTGGGTATCGTCTGGTTGTTGACCAGTAGCATGACCTGGCTGGTCGTTGTGGCTATCGCACTGGCGCTGCCCCTGAGCTACCTGCTCCTGCAGCGGTGGTTGGAAAGCTTTGCTTACCGCGTGGCGTGGCAGTGGTGGTACTTCGCCGCCGCTGGCCTGGGAGCCCTACTCATTGCCTGGCTCACGGTAAGCATGCAGGCCTGGCGAGCCGCCCGTCGCAACCCCGTGCTGAGCCTGCGGGCAGAGTGATAGGCGAATAGGTTGGTGGCTCTGAATTACTAAAATTCAAGGGGGTTATCCTCATTCTCATTTGCAGGCAAAAGCGTATTCAATATTTATCATACCCAAAGCGACTCCTCACTGGTATATCTGCCTGCTGCATATAAGTAAGGATTTATGATACCTAAATCCTTGACAAGGGGTTGAGGTGGTTCCTACCACTTTGGTAACTCTAAGTGAGGTATTGAAAGAAGGCTACTACCATCTGAAGGTCAGTAGTGTCACAACCCCTTAAAGGCGCGCCGGATAGTGCCAGTCACGTGGCATGTTTAGAAAAGCATTCTTAACATACCACCTAAGGCTGATTTTTGCCTAAACCTCCTGTTTGGCCGCCTTAAACAGGACGTTATAAGCGCCGCAGTAAGTCCGACAGTCGATGTTCCACTGTGGGTGAAGAGCCTGCGCACTACGCCAATAACCCCATTGCGGATTATGACGAACGCCGAGCCCAGCAAAAGTTGTTTTGGAGGGGGCGAGCGGCCAGCAGTCGGGCGACTCGGCCAAGCTGGCCGTTCGGCTTGCTGACCATCTTCGGCGAAGCAACCCCGCTCCGTCGCTTTGTGGCCGGCGCCCATGCCATTGGTACCGCAGAGCACGCTGCTAGCGAGTTGTAGCAACAAATCGTAGCCTACCGAGAGCTTTCGGCCTCGCTAGGCTACGACGAGCCGACTGCCAATAGATAGCTTTTGCTGGGCTCGCGGGCAGCCGTCCCAGATGAAAAACAAGCTCGAGGGTGGCGAACTGATAGTGGTCATGGCCATTCCGGTGGCCTCCGGCCGACCCTCGACCTAACTGAAAGTGCGCTTGGCAATAGTCATAACGAGCAGGCGCAGCCGTTACCGACGACTGTGCACTGCTGCGCCCGTCAACTTGATTTCACCCCGCCGCCTCTGCCGGGTAGAACCATTTTTTCGGGCACACTTGGCCGGGCAGCGGGGTTCCGGGCTCAATTCTTTGAAATTGTTACTGACTGCTTTGAATGTCATTATAAGCGCGTTGCCAAGGCTAGAGACCTTTGTAGAAGTATTCAGCGGCCTGTCTTGCTCCCGCTCCTGGAGGAGAGTTCACCACGCCGGGGCATTGCGCTGACTTAACCCGTGCAGTACTAGAAATAGCCGCTATTGCTGCCTACAAAGAAGCTATGATATCCACTGCTAATACGCCTGAACTGGCGCCCCATGAACTAGTAACGAAGCCTGCCTGGAACGCGGTATTCGCCTTATCCCTCGGGGTCGCGGGCCTGATTACCTCGGAGTTCTTGCCCGTGAGCTTGTTAACCCCCATGGCCCATGACTTGGGGGTAACCGAAGGCCTGGCCGGGCAGGCCATTTCGATAACTGCCGTGGTGGCCATGGTGGCCAGCCTGCTCATTGCCATGGTGACCCGGCGCCTGGACCGGCGGTGGGTGCTGTTGTCCTTTTCCGTGTTGCAGGTCTTGTCGAATGGGCTGGTGGCCTTCGCGCCCAACTTCTTGGTACTGACCGTGGGGCGTGTGCTGCTGGGAGTAGCCATAGGCGGCTTTTGGGCTATGTCGTCGGCCGTGGCCATGCGCCTGGTTCCTGCCAAGGATGTGCCCAAGGCTTTGTCCACCATCTTCGGGGCCGTGTCGGTGGCTACCGTAGTAGCCGCGCCGCTGGGTAGCTACCTGGGAGGGCGGCTGGGCTGGCGCCCGGTATTTGGACTAGCGGCGGGGCTGGGGGTGCTGTCGTTCGTTTGGCAAGCCCTCACCTTGCCCGTCATGGCGCCCAATCAGCCGGCGGGCCTGGGCACGCTGGTGCGCCTGCTCAAACGTCCCCACGTTACACCCGGCATGCTGGCCACGCTGTTAGTATTCATGGGCTACGCCACGTTTTTCACTTATCTGCGGCCCTTTCTGGAGACGGTGACCGGCGTCAGTGTCAATGTCTTGACCACGATTTTGCTGGGATTTGGGCTGGCCAACTTGGCCGGCACGGTGCTAGCCCGGTATCTGCTGGAGCGTAAGCTGGCCCTGACACTGACCCTCATGCCTTTGATAATGGGCTTGATGGTCGCGGGCTTGGTACTATTTGGCCACCAGACGGTAGTAGCAGCGGTGCTGGTCGCCTTCTGGGGCATGACGTTCGGGGTGGTGCAGGTGGGCTGGCCTACCTGGCTCACGCGCACGATTCCCGACGAAGCCGAAAGCGGCGGCGGCTTGCAGATAGCCACCATTCAGTTGGCCATTACGGCCGGGGCGGCCGCGGGCGGGCTGCTCTTCGACCTGACGGGGGCAACTGGGGTGTTCATGGGTAGCAGCGTCATCACCCTGCTAGCCGCCCTGATAGCCTTGCTGGCTTTTCGGACATCGGCTAAGCCGCTGGTGGAAACGCCTGAGCCGGCCGAGGAGGTAGTGGCCCTTTAATAAGGGTGAACTGCACCTCGGCTTCTCCTACCCCTGCGCGCAAGCCATTACTACCTCGCATCGGTTGCGGCTATTCAAGGTCTTTAGAGCCTGTCTAGATTTTGGAAAGGCGGCCCTAGCATCTCCTGCTTACGTGGCCGGGCGCCCGAGTGGGTAAAGCTGCACACTCACTTACAAGTCGGCGAGGAATGCCACTCCGGTAAGGTGGATAAACTCCGCCAATAATTGCTCCTGCGCGGCTACCGCTAGTTGTGCGCGGGGGGCGGGACTGCGGCATCGATTAGAGGTGTCCAGCCGTGAGTTACTGCCTTAGCTAAAAGCTGGATTTCCATTGGAATCAGGAAGCAGTATCTGCTCACTTCCATTCGTTGAATAGCTTATCAATCCCTTTGATAATCATACCTAATACCTAAAACGGGGGGTAGCTGAGCCCGTATTCAGCAAAGGAATATTCCTCAACGGTATGGCTGCCAAATAGAATGATATAAGTCTCTGGCAGCCAGTACAAAATAAAGAATCATGTCAACTAAAGGTGAATTTACCGGTAAGGTGGCGTTTGTCACGGGCGCCGGCACGGGAATCGGCCGCGCTACGGCCCTGGCTTTTGCCCAGCAGGGCGCCAGCGTGGTCGTGAGCGGCCATCATGAAGAGAACATTCAGGAAACGGCCCGCCTCATCGAAGAGCAAGGGGGGCACGCACTCGCCATGACGTGCGATGTGCGCCGCAGCGAGCAGGTGCAGGCCGCCCTACACCAGACTATCGCCACCTTCGGGCGGCTGGATTTTGCCTGCAACAACGCCGGCATCGACCACGGACCGGAAAAGCTGGCTGATGTGGCGGAAGACGAGTGGGACCGCATCCTGGACACCAACCTGCGCGGCACCTTTTTGTGCATGAAATACGAAATTCCCCTGATTTTAAAGCAGGGCGGCGCGATAGTCAATATCGCCTCGGGCGCTGGGGTCAAGGGCTTTCCAGGCGGCGCCTACGTGGCCTCGAAGCACGGCGTAGTCGGCCTCACGCGGTCGGCGGCGCTGGAATACGCCACCACCAACCTGCGCATCAACGCCGTGTGCCCCGGCATCACCGACACGCCGATGATGGCTCGCGTGACCGGCGGCACAGATGAGGGCTACCAGAAAGTCATCGACCAAGAGCCCATTGGCCGGATGGGCAAGCCCGAAGAGCTAGCCGCCGCCGTTATCTGGCAGTGCTCGGAGGCGGCCTCCTTTGTCGTTGGGCAGATTATGGTCGTCGACGGCGCCCAAACAGTTTAAGCAGTAGTTCTTTGTCAAAAAACCGGGCCCTCGTCCAAGCAAGTTCATATGCTTGGACGAGGGCCCGATTTTTACGGTAAGTTGAGATGCTACTGCTTGAACGGCGCTTGGTCAGTCCTGATGATAAAATGCTGCGCTACTTGCAGCACCATTTCCACAAATTCGAGGGCATGGAGACCCCAGTCGGGACGACTGGCCAGCGGGCGGCCCGGTCTGGTCGGGCGGTAGCAGACACAAGGCCCGCTCCTGGATACGGTCCCGCCATTCGGTTGCGCGCATGGGTAAAAGTAAAATCTTCCACTAGTCGGTTAGCCGGCAGGTCGGCCGGGCCTTCCGAGGTCGCTAAGGGCCTAGGGGAGCTCAAACGTTACCGTGGCGCTCCCTACCCCTAAGGCAGCGGCCAGACCGGCCGGGTTATCGAGTTGGCCCAGCCGGGTGTAGGTGTAGGGGGTAGCAAAGGTTTGGTAAAACAGCACCACCGTATCAGTGCCGTACAGCATCAAGTCGCCCGCGTGAATGGTACCGGGGTTGGCGGCCTTGGCAGGCAAACTCTCGGGCAAGTGGTAGAACTTCTCGTTGCCGTTAAGCTCCTTCATCGAAATAGTCAGGGGCAGGCGGGCTTTGAAGGCGGCTGCGGTGGGATTATCGCGCAGGGTCGCCGTGAAGACTTTGGTTCCTATTCGGATGCGCAGGTGGTTGCTCATGGGGTTGGGGGTACCGAGCGCCGTGCCGACGGCAGCCGGCACGGCGTTGGCATTCAGTTCACGTGCCCCGGCTCCCCCGAAAAAGGCCAGTAGGGGCACTAGGAACAGGTACGGGTACATCAGAGCTAGTTGACAAGGAACCTAGCTACAGGGTGGCGACATCCAGCACGAAGCGGTAGCGTACATCGCCTTTCAGCATTCGCTCGTAGCCGCTGGCAATGTCCTTGAAGTCCAGCAGCTCGATGTCGGACACGATGTTGTGCTCGGCGGCGAAATCCAGCATTTCCTGGGTTTCCTTGATGCCGCCGATGCTGGAGCCGGCCACGCTTTTGCGGCCCCCTACCAGCGAGAAGGCGGGCACCTGTAGCGCTTCGGAGGGCAACCCGACCACAATGTGCGTGCCGTCGGTTTTCAGCAGCCCTAGGTACTCGTTCACGTCGTGCGGAGCCGACACCGTATCGAGGATGAAGTCGAACGTGCCCTGCACGGCCTTGAACTGCGCCTCGTCTTTGGTGACCACAAACTTATGCGCGCCCAGCGCCCTCGCGGCCTCTTTCTTGGCGGGCGAGGTGCTGAGCACCGTTACTTCCGCGCCAAAGGCTACCCCCCATTTCACGCCCATGTGCCCCAGCCCGCCGAGGCCTAGCACGGCCAGCTTGTGGCCGGGGCCTACTTTCCAGTGCTTCAAGGGCGAGTAGGTGGTGATGCCGGCGCAGAGCAGCGGGGCCATGGCCGCCAGGTCCAGCTTGTCGGACACGCTGACAACGAACTCTTCGCGCACCACGATGGTGTTAGAGTAGCCGCCGTAAGTGGGGTTGCCGCTACGGTCGAGGGCATTGTAGGTAGGGGTATTGCCTTCGAGGCAGTACTGCTCCAAGTCGGCCTCGCAGTTGGCGCAGTGCTGGCAGGAGTCCACCAGGCAGCCCACGCCGGCCAGGTCGCCGGCCTTGAATTTCTTCACGTGGTCGCCCACCTGGGAGATGCGGCCCACGATTTCGTGGCCGGGTACCATCGGGAAAATACCGGGAAACCAGTCATTGTTTACCTGGTGCAGGTCGGAGTGGCACACGCCGCAGAAGGCAATGTCAATCTGCACATCGTGGGGGCCTACTTCGCGGCGCTCAAAGTTCCAGGGAGTGAGGTCGGTGGCGGGGCTTTGCGCCGCGTAGCCTTTCGCTTGAATCATGGAAATAAAAGAAATAAGGGAGTAACTGGACAGTGTCCGACGATTAGCTAAGCCAACCGCCGGACCCTGCCCACTAGAAAGAGTATCCTGTTCAACAGGCCTGGCTAGACTGGCTGACGCAGTGCGGCTAGCACCTTGTTAGGCGTCATGGGCAGGTCACGCAGGCGGCGGCCGGTGGCGTGGAAAATGGCGTTGCCCACGGCCGCCATGGTGCCGACGATGGACACTTCGCCGATGCCTTTCACGCCCATCGCGTTGATGTAGGGGTCGTGTTCCTCAATGAATTCCACCGTCATGTCCGGGATGTCGGCGTTGACCGGCACGTGGTAGTCGGCCAACGAGGCGTTGGTGTAGCGGGCTAGATTAGGGTCGCGCACAGTCTGCTCCATCAGGGCCGCGCCAATACCCATAATAGCGCCCCCCATGATTTGGGAGCGGGCCGTTTTGGGGTTCAGAATGCGCCCGCCGCCGATAACGCTCACCCAACGCGTAACGCGCACGGTCCCTAGGTCGGGGTCCACGTGCACCTCGCAGAAGTGCGCCCCGAATGAGTGCATGGCGTGGTGGCCCGGCTCGTCCCGACCGGCGTCGTCCGATTTGCCATTGGCCGTGGCGTGGGCCTGGGCCGACTCGTAGCCCGCGCCGTAGCGGCCCAGGCCGGAGCCTTCGAGGTCGGTCAGGTTGCCGCGCTTCATTAGGGTGGCGAAGTTTTCGCCTTTGCTCGGGTTGGCTTTGAGCTGCAAGCGGCCTTGCACCACTTCTACCTCGGTGGGCTTGGCGCGGAAGAGCGGGGATTTGGCGTCTGTCACCGCCAGCTTAGTGAGCTTCTGCCACAGGTCTTGCACGGCCACGTACACCGACGAGGCGTAGGTGCCGGCCCCCATGGAGCCGCCGGACAGGATGGTGGTGGGCAGCGCCGAATCGCCCAGCTCGAAGCGTACTTTTTCGGGGGCAATGCCTAGGCAGTCGGCCGCCACCTGCGTGATGATGGTGTAGGTGCCGGTGCCGATGTCGGTGGCGCCGGCCTGCACCACGGCGTGGCCGTCGGCGTAGAGGCGCACGCGGGCATTGCCCTGGCCGTTGTGCACGGGGTAGGAGCCCGTCGCCATGCCGTAGCCTACCAGCAATTTGCCGTCGCGGGTAACCCCGTTTTTGGGGTTGCGCTTGTTCCAGCCGAAGAGCTCGGCGCCGCGCTGGTAGCACTCTTTCAAGCTTTTGCTGCTCCAGGGCTTGCCGGTGCTCGGGTCCTTGTCGGCGTAGTTGCGCAGCCGGATTTCGAGGGGGTCGAGGCCCAACTGCGCGGCCAAATCATCCATGGCGGACTCGATGGCAAACGAGCCGGGCGATTCGCCGGGCGCGCGCATCCAGGTCGCGGTCATCACGTTGGCCCGGCTCAGTTTGGTCGTGGCCTCGAACGCGGGGCACGCGTAAAGCATTTCCACGATTTTGTGGTTGCTCTCCGCATAGTTATCCCAGGGCGACGTAGTAGACGTTTTTTCGTGCAGCAGCGCCAGCAGCTTGCCCTCTTTGGTAGCGCCTAGGCGCAGGGTTTGCTCCTGGTCTTCGCGGTGGCCCATACTCGTAAACATTTGGGGCCTAGTGAGTACCAGCTTCACGGGCCGGCTCACGGCCTTGGCCGTGAGCGCCGCCAGCACCGTATGCGGCCAAATCGCGCTTTTGCCACCAAAGCCGCCGCCCAAGAACTTGGTTATCACGCGCACATGGTCTTGCGGCAGCCCTAGGTAGGTACTCAGGGCCTGCTGGTGCCAGGCTACCCCCTGCACGGTATCGTACACGGTGAGGCGGTCGGCGGCTTCCCAGTGGGCGACGGTGGCGCCAGGCTCCATGGGGTTGTGGTGATTGGTGGCGTGGGTGTAGGTAGCCGTCAGCTGCACCGGTGCCGCCGCAAATGCCTCAGCCGCCTTACCCCGCACACCCTGGGCAGCGCCATTGGGGCCTGAGTTGAATGCTTGCGCTTTAGAATCTTGGTACGAGGCGACGGGCGCTTCGGGGGCGATGGTTACGCGCAGCTTAGCAGCGGCGTGCTGGGCGTGCTCCAGCGTGTCGGCCACCACCACGGCCACCGGCTGGCCGGCGTAGAAAATCTGGTCAGATTGTAGGGGTAGGAACGTCATCTGCCCCGACGGGCCAATGGCTTCTCTGCCTTGCTTAGTCTCTGCCGTCAGCGCCGGCTTGGGCATATTTTGGTGGGTGAAAATAGCCAGCACGCCGGGCTCATGCTGGGCCGCGCTGGTATCGATGCCAGTCACACGGCCCTTGGCTACATCGCTGGTCTTGAGGACAGCGTGCACCAGGCCGGGCAGCCGGTTGTACTCGGCTGAGTACTTGGCGGCGCCCGTCACTTTGGCCCGGCCATCGACGCGGCTGAGCGGTTGGCCGACAGTACCAGGCGTGGCGTTGGTTTCGAAAAAGGCGGATTCGCTGTCCATTTAGGGTAGTTTAATTAAGCTTTCAGACTTTGGTTCATGGCCGCGAGCACTTTGTTGGGCGTCATGGGCAGGTCGCGCAGGCGGCGGCCGGTGGCGTGAAAAATGGCGTTGCCCACGGCCGCGGCCGTGCCCACAATGGAGATTTCACCGATGCCTTTCACGCCCATAGCGTTGACGTAGGAATCTTTTTCATCAATGAATTCCACCGTCATGTCCGGGATGTCGGCATTGACGGGCATGTGGTAGTCGGCCAGGTTAGCGTTGGTGTAGCGGGCCAGGTTGGGGTCACGCACGGCTTGCTCCATCAGCGCGGCCCCGATGCCCATGATGCCGCCGCCCATGATTTGCGAGCGGGCCGTTTTGGAATTCAGGATGCGACCACCCGCCACCACACTCACCCAGCGCGTGACGCGCACGGTCCCTAGGTCGGGGTCGACGTGCACTTCGCAGAAGTGCGCCCCGAAGGAGTGCATCGCGTGCTGGCCAGTAGCCTCCTTGCCGGCATCATCCGATTTGGCGGCGCCGGCCGCTAGGCCCGACTCGTAGCCCGCGCCGTATTTGCCCTGTCCGCTGCCTTCCAGGTCCAGGATGTCAGCGCGCTTCATCAGGTCGGCGAAGCCTTCGCCCTTGCTCGGATTGGCTTTCAATTGCAAGCGGCCTTTTACCACTTCTACGTCCGTGGGCTTGGCGCGAAAGAGCGGGGACTTAGTATCCTGCACCGCCAGCTTAGTAAGCTGCTGCCACACGCTCTGGGTGGCCACGTATATCGACGACGAGAACGTGCCCGCGCCCATCGAGCCCCCCGAGATGTTGGTGGTCGGCAGCATCGTATCGCCCAGCTCGAAGCGCACTTTGTCGGGGGCAATGCCTAAGGCATCGGCGGCTACCTGGGTGCCAATGGTATAGGTACCGGTGCCTAGGTCGGTGGCGCCCACCTGCACCACGGCGTGGCCGTCGGCGTAGAGGCGCACCCGGGCGTTGCCCTGCGAGCTGTGCACGGGGTAGCTGGCCGTGGCCATGCCGTAGCCCACCAAGGTTTTACCGTCGCGGGTAGCCCCGTTTTTGGGGTTGCGCTTGTTCCAGCCGAAGAGCTCGGCCCCGCGCTGGTAGCACTGTTTCAGGCTCTTGCTGCTCCAGGGTTGGCCGGTGCTCGGGTCTTTGTCGGCGTAGTTGCGCAGCCGAATTTCGAGGGGGTCGAGGCCGAGCTGCGCGGCTAAATCGTCTAGGGCACACTCGATGGCAAACGAACCGGGGGCCTCACCAGGCGCGCGCATCCAACTGGGGGTAATGACGTTGGCCCGCGCTAGCTTAGTCGTGGCCTCGAAGGCGGGGCACGCGTAGAGCATCCTGATGATTTTGCTGTTGCTCTCGGCGTAGTCGTCCCACTGCGAGGTAGTAGAGTGCTTTTCGTGCAGCATCGCCAGCAGCTCGCCCTCCTTCGTGGCGCCTAGGCGCAGGGTTTGCTCTTGGTCTTCGCGGTGGCCCATGCTGGTAAACATCTGCGGGCGCGTGAGCACCAGCTTCACGGGCCGGCCCACGGCTTTCGCCGTGAGCGCAGTCAGCACCGTGTGGGGCCAGATGGGGCCTTTGCAGCCGAAGCCGCCACCTAGGTACTTGGTTATCACGCGCACCTGGTCATTGGGCAAGCCCATGTACGCGGCTACCGCCCGCTGCTGCCACGATACCCCTTGGGCCGTGTCATAAATAGTGAGGCGGTCAGCGGCTTCCCACTGGGCGATGGTGGCGCCCGGCTCCATGGGGTTGTGGTGGTTGGTGGCGTGGGTGTAGGTAGCCGTGAGCTGCACCGGCGCCGCGGCGAAGGCGGCCGCGGCCTTGCCCCGAGACTTGGTACCTTCGGCATCGGGCTTGCCGCCCGGGTTAAATAGCTGCGTCTTCGGGTCTTGGTACGAGGCAATGGGTGTTTCGGGGGCGATAGCCACGTGCAGCTTCGTAGCGGCGTGCTGGGCGTGCTCCAGCGTGTCGGCCACCACCACGGCCACCGGCTGGCCGGCGTAGAAAACCTGGTCGGACTGCAACGGCAGGAACGACATCTGCACCGAGGGACCAATCGCTTTTTTGCCCGCCTCCGACTCCGCGGTGAGGGCCGGCTTAGGCAAGTTTTGGTGCGTGAGGATAGCTAGTACTCCTGGCTCGCGCTGGGCCGCGCTGGTGTCGATGCCGGTGATGCGGCCCTTGGCTACGTCGCTGGTCTTGAAGACAGCGTGCACCAGACCGGGCAGGTTATTGTACTCAGCTGAGTACTTCGCCGCGCCCGTCACCTTCGCGCGGCCATCGACGCGGCTCAGCGGCTGGCCCACGGCTACTGCCTGCGGGTTGGTTTGGGAGAATGTTGGTTCGCTATCCATAAAAGCTATTGTCTGAGTAAGAGGGAAAAAACAGGCGCTAAGCACCAGCTACCTGCTGCAAGGCGCGCACCAACGTGTTCTGCGCCAGCTCCACCTTATAGGCGTTGTGCTCGCGAGGCTTGGCCCCTTGTAAAGCGGCGGCAGCGGCGGCCTTAAAGGTGGCTTCCGTGGCTGGCTGGCCCACCAAGGCTTTTTCGGCTTCGCGCGAGCGCCAGGGCTGGGCCCCTACCCCCCCTAGGGCCACCCGCGCCGCGCGGATGGTGCCGCCCTGCACATCGAGGCCCACGGCGGCCGAGGCTAGGGCGTAGGCGTAGCTAGCCCGCTCGCGCACCTTCAGGTACGTCGAGCGCTGGGCGTGGGCAGCGGCCGGAATCGTCACGGCCACAATCAGTTCGCCAGGCTCCAGCACGTTTTCTTTCTGGGGGGTAGTGCCCGGCAGCAGGTAAAACTCGGTGATGGGCACCTGGCGCTGCTTGCCTTTGGCGTTCTCCAGCGTCAGCACAGCGTCGAGTGCCACCAGGGCCACGCTCAGGTCGCCGGGGTAGGCGTTGGCAATGCAGGTGTCGCTCACCCCCAATATGGCGAGGTTGTGGTTGTCGCCCGTCAGGGCCGGGCAGCCCGAGCCGGGCACGCGCTTGTTGCACGGAAACGCGGCGTCGCGGAAGTAGCCACAGCGGGTGCGCTGCAAGATGTTGCCGCCGATGCTGGCCATGTTGCGCAGCTGCGGCGAGGCCGCCAGCAGTAGCGACTCCGACACGGCCGGGTACTGCGACTTCACCAGGGCGTGCTCGCCCACGGCGTTCATGTTTTCCAACGCCCCGATGCGCAGCCCGTCCTTGGTTTGCTCGATGCCTTTAAAAGGCAACCGGTTGATATCGACCAGCATCGGGGGCTCCGCCAAATTGGCCTTCATCAAATCCAGCAGCGTGGTGCCACCGGCGATATAGGCGGCCTGCGGCTGGTCTTTGAGGCGGCCGGTGGCCTCTTTCGCCGTGGCGGTCTGGGTGTAGCTGAAATTATTCATGGGCTTAGCCTTTGGCTGATTGACCGGCCACTTCGCGCACGGCGGCCAGAATGTTGGGGTAGGCGCCGCAGCGGCAGATATTACCGCTCATCCACTCGCGGGCTTGGCCATCGTTGGTTGCGTGGCCTTCTTTCACGCAGGCTACGCCCGACATGATTTGGCCGGGTGTGCAGTAGCCGCATTGAAAGCCGTCGTGCTTGAGAAACGCCTCCTGCATGGGGTGCAGCGCGTCGCCCTTAGCTAGGCCCTCGATGGTGGTAATTTCCTTGCCTTTGGCCATCACGGCTAGGGTCAGGCAGGAATTGACGCGCTGGCCATCGACGTGCACGGTACAGGCACCGCATTGGCCGTGGTCGCAGCCCTTCTTCGTGCCAGTCAGGTCGAGGTATTCCCGCAGCGCGTCGAGCAGCGTCACGCGGGGCTCCAAAGTCAAGTTGCGCACCTGGCCGTTGATGGTGAGCTGCAACGGGCTAGCTCCCGACACGACGGGGTTAACCGGTGCTAGCTTTTCAGCCAAGTTTTCGGCCTGGCTAGCAATGGGCGAGGCCAGCGCAAAGCCCAGGATGCCCCCGGCTTGCTGCATGAACGTGCGGCGCGAACCATCTGCCGGCCGCGACGCCTCGGGCTGGGCGTCGGGAAATAAATCAGACATGGGATAGGGACTAAGTGACAAAGGGAATCTGCCCGCAGCGAATCACACCGGGGCCGTACAAGTAGCTACTGGGCTGCCGGTAGCTATCCCGCTCTAAGTGGCAAGCACAAGATTATGAGAGGTGTACAGGAGCTATAAGTAAAGGTACCCACCCCGTAAAGCCTATTTTGTATAGCTTTCAAATGGATGAGTGCGCTTTTCAAAGAGTGCACGCATCCCCGTTCCATTTACCTTGCTAAGGCGCCTTTTTAGCGGTTTGCGTCTAACGTAGACATCAGCTGCTGGCCGCTACGGCCATACCGCTCCTGCCGTAGTCAGGTGACTGCCGACACAAGTAGTAAAGACGTCGTGTATAACCAGCCTGCGCTGCACTAGGCTCCTAACCATTACAAGGCTAGGCAGTAGCTGCTGGCACGTGCGTTCGACGGAAAGTGAGCGGTGTGACGCTGGTATGCTTCTTAAAGAAGTTGTTGAAGTACGTAGGGTACTCAAAACCCAGGCTGTAGGCAATTTCGCCCACGCCCCAGTTGGTGTGGGCCAACAGCAGTTGGGCTTCCGTTACCAGCCGCTCGTTGATGAGAGTGGTCGTGGACTTGCCCGTCACTTCCTTCACCATAGCATTGAGGTGGTTGACGTGAATGGCCATGCGGTCGGCGTAGTCGCTGGCCGATTTAAGCACCGGTTCCCGCTGCTGCGCCGTAATGGGAAATTGCACCTCCAGCAGATTCTGAAACAGCGACGTGATGCGCTCAGCCGCATTGACCGCCGCGTGCTGGGGCGTGGCCGGCTCCAGGCGGGCAGCCTCGTGGATGATGATGGAAAGCTGGTTGCGCAGCAAATCTTCCTTGTGGGCGTACTCCGACTCCAAGTCCCGCCGCATGCGGGTAAAGGCGTCGCTGAAGTATCGTACTTGCTCCTCATTAAGGAAATAAACAGGGTTGCCTTCCACCTTATAGAGCACCGAGTCTTTCAGACTCACGCCCCGCATGGCCGAGTGTAGAAATGACTCGGAAAAGCAGCAGAGGTAGCCTTGCTGCTCGTTGAAGCCTTCCTGCACGTCCCAGGCATAGGGAATCAGGCGGTTGGTGAACACCAGCGCCGGCCGGTCGATGTGGAAGCTGCGGGTGGCGTAGTGCAGCTCGTTTTCGCCTTCCATCACCAGCACCACCTTGAACATGTCACGGCGGTTGAAATTGCCCATGCCACAGCGGGCTTCGAACATGGTCAGCACCTCCACGTCTTCGCCGATGTGGTACTTGGATGGCTCGGTGAAGGCGCGGGAGTCGGTCATGGGATTGCTTAACGCTTTGGCCAACAAGCGGCGCTGGTGCGAGTCCTCTGCCAACGGGGCAGACGATAGTTTAGTTTTAGCCATACATAGGAACGAGTGATAAAACGACGGGCAGCGAACCGGCTAGCTACTTACTTATAACTGGCATATTCCTGGTCGGTAACGGCCCGGCCCCAGTCCACAATGCCCTTTTCGGTATTGACATTAAGGGAGATATGCGTCATGTCCTGCTGGGGCGAAGCCCCATGCCAGTGCTCCACACCGGGCTGGGCCTGCACCACCTCGCCCTTGCGCAGCAGCCGGATGGGCTGGCCCTTTTCCTGATAGTAGCCTACGCCCTCGGTCACTAGCAGAATCTGTCCCGCCGCGTGGGTGTGCCAGTGCGAACGGGCGCCCGGCGTGAACGTAACGTTGCTGCTCGCGCAGTTAAACGTATCATCGTTTTTCACCAGCGTCGCCACATAGACTACCCCCGTAAAGTTGGCTACCGGGGCCCGGGTCCCTTTCGGAAAGGGGCCGCTAAACGGCCCGGCGGGCGCTGGCGGCGTATTTTGAGCGAAGCTGGTCAGGCCGATACCTAGGGCCAGGACAAAAGTTAACGCAAGACGTTTCATAAGAATAAGCTACAAGTAAAGGACTGCGAGCGGCTAGAGGTTGGGGTTACTGCTTAGCTGCCGCCAGCACCTTGGCCAGCACAGCGCGGGCCGCATCGGCCTGCGGCTGGCCCACCGCCACCTCGCAAAGCCCGATGAGTTGCCGCAGCTGCGCCTCGGTGAGGCCCACGTGCAACCCCGCTCCGAGGTGAAACTGCAGCATGGGCTCGACGCCGCCCAAGCTCACGAGGGCGGCCACGGTGACCAGCTCCCGCTCCTGAAACGTGAGCACATCGCGCTCAAAAATGTCGGCAAACAGGTGCTCTTTCAGAAACACGTCACTTTCTGGGCTGAAGGCGTTGGCTCCGGTTTTAGGGCCGGTTTCGGGCTTACCGGTGAGCTTTTCCAGGTTCTTTTTGCCGCGGTCATACTTGGGCGCGGTACTGGTAATAGGCGACGCGGCCTTGCCCACGACATCGTGAATGCCCTTGGCCTTGCGCTCCTCCAGCACCTGCATCAGGGTATTGATACCGCTCAGGCTGCGCGGAAAGCCGCAGTAGGCGTACAGCTGCACCAGCACTTCCTTCTCCTCATTTACCGTGAGGCCTGCCTCTAGGCCCTGGGCCAGCAAGGTGTGCAGGTGGGGCAAGTCGCCCTTGGCCGTGTAAGCGGAAATCATGGTCATGGCTTGCTGCTGGGCGGAGAGGGAGGTGTTGGACTGAGCATGCGTTATCATAGGAAGGAACACGATTAAAACGGCGATAAGACTACCAGATAGCCGCAGGATACCCTTCATAAAGTCAATGCTAAAACCCCAGCCCCAGCAGTGACCTAGAGGTTGGTGAAAGCTGGTGAAAGAGAGCAGGCTAGGCGTGCGCAGCCCGGTATTCCTCCTCCGTAACGGGTGCCAGCCAGTCGGCCACACCTTTGCTGACATTAGGATTGATAGCTAGGTGGCTGAAGAGGCTGTCAGCCGCGGCCCCGTGCCAGTGCACTACGTCGGGGGCGATGCTTATCACGTCGCCGGCGCGCAGGAGTCGGGCGGGCTGGCCCTTTTCCTGGTAGTAGCCCCGGCCAGTGGTGACGACCAGAATCTGCCCGGCGGGGTGTGAGTGCCAGTTATTGCGGCAGCCCGGCTCAAAGGCCACATCGGCTACGGTGCAGTCGGTAGCATTTTCGCCGGCCAGCATCGTGACCCACGATGTACCGGAGAAGTACTCGGCCGGGCCGCGCTTAGTGCTGGTCGCCGGGGAAGTGTTGGGAGAATCGCTCATTAGAAAAGACTAAAAGGAATTGACGACGGAGCTGGGGACGTGTCCCTAACTGCGCACTACAAAGGTCCGGTTAGCCAATTCTGTAAGAACGAAGCAAATCAAACGGATTTGTATAAAAATCAAAGATTCGCTGCTTCCCGCCAAGGTGCTAATTCTGCTGGCTCCCTAGGGCAGTTTACCTCCACAGCAAGCTGATAAACACACTCAGCACGATACCCTTTGCAGTAAAATAGCGGCGTATAAATTTAATTGAAAGCGTCATTTGAGCCTCAACCGTTTTGATGGAGATATTTAGCTCCCGGGCGATGCTGGCGTTGGAGAGTCCTTGCTGCCAGCTCAGGCTAACTATCTGTTGCCGCTTGCTGGGCAGGTGCGCAAAGTGTAAACGTCGGACGCCAAACTACTTATATCAATAATCATTTGATTAGTAGTGTTTAATGCAGAACATTGCGTATGGCTGACCACGGTTCCCGTGGTCGTGAAATCTTGTAGTAGCCAAGCCCAAGCCATCGTGCACTGGGTCAGGATTGGGTAAGAGCCAAGGCTGGGCACTTCGAACCATAGTACATGGCGTGGGCTTGGATAAGATTTCCCTTCCGCGCTACCCGTTAATGGGCAACATAGGATAAAACGGGCGGTGGCGCAAACTCATGAGTTTGCGCCACCGCCCGTTTTAGTATACTTCCAGCATTGTGCTACCGCTGCATCCTGTTAAAAGTTTGCTTGCAAACCATCTGATGCATAAACCAGAGAGCATTTCGCTAAGAGTTTGCTACTAAGTAGGCCTTGCCGGACTATCCAACGGGTGCGGCTGGCCGGGTGCACACTCACCTTGGCTAATAAAGTCTTGCAGCAGTGTCAAAAGCTGGGCGCGGGGATAAGGCCGAGCCGCCAGCCCCATGCTATCGGTAGAAGAATCTTCTCCTAGCAGCTGCTGCATTGCTACGGGCAGTGCCAAGCGACAGCCCATGGTCCAGTCGCTAAAATTGCGTCGAAAGCACAACCCTTGGCTGACGATATGGCAGTGAAAATGGCGCGTATCAGAGAGGATAATGTGGTAATAAAGGTGCCGTACCGCTGTTTTGGGGCCTTCTAGCACTTGTAGAAAGCGGCCATCGTCGGTATGCAGTAGCAACCCTGTGATGCCATGCGCCTGGTTGTGGGTGCGGCCGCGCTCTAGCAAAGCGGCCAGTTCTTCTGCCTCAAAAGGCGCCAGCGCTTGGCTTTGGTAAATGAGATGATAGAGGTCCATGAGGAGACGTAGTTGCTATAGTTCGTGTGCAGAAGGTTTATTCTCGGCCCAGGCATCGAGGCTAGCTACGACGGCTTCCGCAATGTGCGTGAGCGCCTCGCGGGTGAGGTAGCCCTGATGCCCCGTGATGAGCACATTGGGGTACGAGAGCAGGCTGGCAAACACGTGGTCGTGTAGCTTTTCGCTGGTGTGGTCACCAAAAAACAGGGTCTTTTCGGCCTCGTACACATCGAGCCCTAGGTAACCTAGTTGGCCGCTATCGAGCGCACGCAAGGCGGCCGCCGTGTCGAGCACACCGCCCCGCCCGGTATTCACTAGCAGCACGCCCCGCTTCATGCTAGCAAGCGTCTGCTCCCCAATGAGGTGGTGCGTTTCGGCAGTAAGCGGGGTGTGGATACTAATGATGTCAGCTTGCGCGCACAGTTCGGGTAGCGTCACATACGCGAGGTCGTAGCGTTGACGCAGCTCCTCATTGGGCGCGATATCGACCCCAAGCAGCCGGCAGCCGAAACCGTGCAGAATGCGCGCCAGCACGGCCCCAATACGCCCCACGCCGACGATGCCAACGGTTTTGCCGTGCAGGTCGAACCCGATGAGCTGGTCGAGTCGAAAGTAATTGGCCCGCAGCTGCTGGTCGGCCTGGCGCAGGTGGCGGCACAGGGCCAGCATGAGCATTACCGCGTGCTCGGCGATGGCGTGGGGCGAATAGTCGGGCACGTTGGCTACGCGCAGCCCCAGGCGGTGGGCAGCGGCAAGGTCTACGTTGTCGGTACCAGCGGCGCGTACCAGCACGTAGCGCACGCCCAGCGCCCACAGCTGCTCCAGGATGGGAGCCGATACGTCGTCGGCCGCAAACACGCTGACTGCCAGCGACCCCTCGGCCTGGGCGACGGTTGTCGCATCCAGGTGGTTATCTTGTAGCTGTAGCTGGTGGCGGCCCGCATTGGCGTGCTGCAGCAAGGAGCGCTCAAAGGCTAAGGCGCTATAAACCGTGACTTTCATAAGGGTAAAGCCGCCGCTTGGTGAAGTGCCAACTGGTAAGTGCCTGGTTAGCCGTAGCGACGGCGCAAGGTTCCCACTATTGCGCAGGCAATCCTATGACTAATGTCATGTGTCTAGGCTGACATCGCGCATTGTTAGCCACGGTCCTCACCCGTGTCCTTTGCCGAAAGCTTTTAACTTCCTCTTTGCAGCACCATGGCTTTCTCCCTGCTGGTTCCGACCGACTTTCTACAGCCCGCCGACTCTGCCCTGGCCTACGCCGATACGCTGGCCGGCGCTATCGACGCGCACGTGGTGCTACTGCATGTGCGACGCGACGCGCTACTCGACCCCGAGCGGCTAACCGGCCGGGCCGATGCTCAAAGCTCCGAAATCATCGCCCTGGCCCTCGAGAGCCTGGCTAGCACCGTGTTGGCACCCGTAGTGACTGAGACGAGGCACGGCCAAGTAGCCCCCGCCGTGGCGGCGGCCCTAGGTCGGCACCAGCCCGCGCTGGCCGTTTTAGGCCATCGCAACACCGAGGCGATGCCCGACGAGCTGGTTGCGACGGTGCCCCTGGACTTGCTGCGCACTGCTTCCCAGCCCATGCTAGTAGTGCCCGCAGATGCTGCCACGGCCGTGGCACCGCGCCGGGTGCTCCTAGCTGTAGATGGCGAGCCCTTTTCGCTGGGCGAGCACACGGGCGTAGCACATCATCTTCTGGTGGCCCTGCAAGCGCAGCTCACCCTGCTGCACGTGGCCCCGCACCAATCAGCTGTGGCCGATAATAAGGCGCTGGAAGCCGTGGAGCGCACGGGGCTGTCGCTGGGGTTGCCGGCCCTTGCCTTCCAGCACCTCACGCACGCCGACCCGGCTGCCGGCATTTTGCAGGTTATCGCCGAAGGTCAGTTTGAACTGGTCGCGCTCGTTGCCCGGCCCCGCAGCTTCCTAGGGGCCTTGTTTCATCGCAGCGTCACAGCGCAGGTACTGCTGCATTGCCCAGTGCCCATACTAGTGCTACCGGCTGCCTAAGTACTCGATAAGCATTAAACTTTTTTTCAATACCATGAGCATCAGCATTTTCAGCGCCTACCCTTTTGAACGTTCTTAGTTGCTGGAAGTTGCGCAGAGCCAGCACGCCTTCAACCTCCTGGATAGAAGCAATGCTGTTCAGCAACAAGTAATTGTGCTTGCGATAGGGTTACTGCGTACCGGGTGCGAACGCAGGCTTGGGCCGCTGCAGGGAAGCGATAGCCGTGTCGAGGATGAAATAGTTGCACACGTCGACTAATGAGAAAAAGTGTTTAGTGTCAAATGGCACTCCAACGCCGCCGCTTAGTGCAGCCCTGTACATCACTAATCTAGTCTACTTGCAACTAACCCCCAGCAGCCTAGCAGCCCAAAAGAACCGGTCTATAGCCGGTCGCTAGCTGTCTATCTTAGCCGCTATCAAGCGGTCACTTCTCGAGTCCACGCAATAAGTGTGATATGTTAGGTAGAACTGATACTAACTTCTAAAGGCCTAGAATATCAACGCACTAATTTCTCCTTCAATTAGTGGGGTAATGATGCGGGAGGTCTGAGCTCACTCGACACGCCATTGCCTACAGGCCCAGCCTCCATAAAAGCTCAGGAAATAGCCATTGCTCGCAAGCGACTAGCTGCCTTGAGCAACTGGTAATAATCTAGTTACGATATCCTAAAAAACTAGCTCCTAAAACAATTGCCCTAATTACGCCTTTTAAAAATCAGACTGACAATGAGTTGATGCTAATAGATTAAATATTATCTTTATAAAAAGGAAAGATTTGAGAAGCTATTTGCAGTCTTCAATTCCAGTTGCTTATCCCCTAGGCCATCCTAGTGCCCAAGCTGCTGATAAGATGTTTATGCATAATAAAACCCCGAGACATTGGGTCCTAGGCTAGTAGCTTAGCAAACTATGGAAAGTCATGCTTTCATATGCTAATTGCTTATTCACTTGGTAATCGTACGATTTTGCAGTAGTGCTTGGTGGAGCGCCCAATACTAAAGCGACACAAACGAAAAACCCTTACTCGCATAATTGGAGCAAGGGTCTTTCCTTCTGCCTAGCTATCTGACTTACAATGTTTTTATTACAGCATCATTCCGCCCGTTGCTTCGAGGCGCTGGCCATTGAGCCATCGGGCGGCATCAGAGCAGAGAAAGGCGACGATGCCGCCGATATCGTCGGGCTCGGCCACGCGGCCCAGTGCCGTCATTTGGGCCACATAGGCGCGGATTTCGGGCGTATCGGTCATAGCGCCACCGCCAAATACCGCGCCGGGTGCTACCGCGTTGGCGGCGATGCCCCGGCTGCCCAACTCCAGGGCTAGATAGCGGGTGAACACTTCCACGGCCCCTTTCATGGAGGCATAGGCTGAAGCGCCCGCGAAGGAACTGCGCGTGGTCGCCGAAGAAATATTGACGATGCGGCCGCCGTCGCGCAGCAAGGGTAGGGACTTTTGCGTGAGAAAGTACACGCCTTTGAAATGAATATTGAGCATCTCATCAAACTGCACCTCCGTCGTTTCGGCGATGGGGGCAGTCAGGCTGGTACCAGCATTGTTGATGAGAAAGTCGAACCGGTCGGTACCGAAGGTATCGGCCAGGGCGGTGGTGACCTGCGCGAAAAATGCCCCGAAGGTGCTGCTGTCAGCAGCGTTGAGGGATAGGGCCACGGCGCGACGACCTAGGGCTTCGATAGCGGCGACTACGGTGGCAGCTTCGGCCTGCTGGCTATGGTAGGTAAGGATAACGTCGATGCCCTGCTGGGCGAGTTTCAGGGCCATATCCTTACCCAGACCGCGGCTGCCGCCCGTCACGAGGGCGATTTTGGAAGTACTCATACGGAGTGCGTTTGCAGTGTTAAATGAACACGACAAAGGTCCCCTAGGCCACTTGCGGCGGTGTTGTAGCCGCCAATCGGCTTTTTGTAG
>Ga0265798_10000963_pt1 | contig 46024 bp, 42 predicted proteins | sample P3T30metagenome_FD_192430 | JGI IMG/M metagenome (GOLD analysis project Ga0265798, IMG submission 192430) | Plant litter microbial communities from East Loma Ridge, Irvine, California - P3 T30 | ecosystem: Environmental > Terrestrial > Plant litter > Unclassified | place: USA: California... | reverse complement strand
CTCGACAACGTCGCCCGCCTCACCTCCGCCGTCCAGTAGCCCGCCGGCACCGCCTCCTCCGCCCCTGCCCCTGCCCCCGCGCCGTCCGCCTCCCCGTGCCCTCGCGCCGACTCGGTCGCATATGCCGACCGGAAGGGCGCAGACGCGCGTCTGATACCCGGGAATCCCGTCATTCTGACCTCGTCTGTCGGCTTCTGCACATCCCCAGTCGCCTGGCTGCGTGCCCGAGGCCTCAACGGGGGCGTCGAGGCAGGCGAGCGGGCCGGGCGTCGCTGAGGAGTCGCTGCAGCGCCGCGAGGACCGCCGGCCACTCCTGGAACGCCTGGTGGTAGGTCACCTCCGTGACCACGTATCCGAGCCCGGTGAGGTCCGTGATGCGGCGCCGGTCGTTCTCGTACTGCTGCGGGGAGCCGTGGAAGCCGTAGCTGGTGCACTCGACGACGAGCCACCCGTCGACCAGGAGGTCGACCCTGTGGCGATCGGACACCCACACCTGGATCTCCGCTTCGATGCCGGCCTGCAGGAGGCGCATCCTCACCACGGACTCCGTGCCGGACTCGGCGCGGGCGTCCAGGAGCGTCACGAGGTGCCGCGCCCTCCGGCCCCGCAGCAGCGTCTCGACCGCAGAACGATGCGGTCGGTCCGGGGCGCTGAGCCTCAGGGCCGAGTCGACCACGGCGACGGCGAGGTCCGGCTCGAGGTGGGTCAGTGCCTGCGCCGCTGCCCGGGAGGGCGAGACGATCGCTCTCTCGCCCGAGCTCAGGTCGGTGCCGTCGCGGAGGACGAGCACGTCGCCTCCTCCCGGCGCGAGACGGCGACCCGCGTCGTCGGGGTCGCGCAGGTCCCGCGCGTTGTGCGGCACCGAGACCACGAGCTGCTCGTCGGGCGGTGACCACGCTCCCCGGGACGCCAAGGCGGACGCACCGGCCAGGGCACCTCCGACCCGGGCCGCCCGGACCACCTGCTCCGGCAGGTCCGGGCTGCCGTAGAGACCGTGTCGGATCCGCTGCACGGCCCCGCTCCGCCACGCGTCGTCGAGCGTCCGGCGCGAGCACCCGGCCGCCAGGATCTCGCGGCGGTGCGCGAGCCCGTCGAGCCGACGGATCGTGGTGCGGAGGAGGGGGTCCATGGGGCCGACCGTGGCGTGCGCGGGCTGCCCCGTGCCTCCGGGGAGTCCTGCCGGTGCGCAACCCTCGCCCCCTCGCGTCGGGGGAGGACCCGCGCGAGGCCTCCGTCCCCAGTCCCGGCCCCGCGTCGCCGTCCGTCGTCGCACATGCCGACCAGATGGGCGGTGGCCAGGCCTGCATGATCGGAAAAGCCACTACAGGACGACTGCTGGTCGGCATCTGCGCACGACGGCGTCGCGCGAACAGGGGCTGAGGAGGCGCGTGGTCGAGAGCACTCCCCGGAGGCTGTATATTTGTCGGGCGCCTCCGGTCGGTGAACACATGGGCCGGGCGTGCATGGCAAGTTACCCAAGCGGCCAAAGGGATCTGACTGTAAATCAGCTGGCGTAGCCTTCGGGGGTTCGAATCCCTCACTTGCCACCCCGTGTCGACGAGCTCACCCTCGTCCGGCACCGTGAACGGACTCGATGACCATCGGGTCCGTTCCGTCGTTCTGCGGGCCCTCCCCAGACCAGGAGGACGCCCCGTGACCCACGACCAGCCCGCCAGCGCACCCACGCCCAGCGGTGCGGCAGCGCCGGCCACGGGCGCCGCCGCACGGCCCGACGTCGCCGAGCTCCTCCGCATCGCGACCGAGGTGGCCGTCGAGGCGGCCGCCCTCGCGGCCCGGCGTCGGGCAGAGGGCGTCGAGGTCGCCGCGACGAAGAGCAGCCTCGTCGACGTCGTCACGCACACCGACCGCGAGGTCGAGCAGCTCGTCCGGGAGCAGCTCGCCGCGAGGCGCCCGGGCGACGGGTTCCTCGGCGAGGAGGGCGCGGCCGACGACTCCACCACGGGCCTCACCTGGGTCGTCGACCCGATCGACGGCACGGTCAACTTCCTCTACGGCATCCCGCAGTGGGCGGTCAGCATCGCCGTGGTCGAGGGCGGCCCCGATCCCCTCTCCTGGAGGGCGCTGGCCGGCTGCGTCGCGAACCCGCTGTCCGGCGAGACCTACACGGCGTCCCTGGGGGGAGGCGCGTGGCTGGGTGACCAGCGCCTCCGTCCGTCCTCCCCGGAGTCCCTGGGGGAGGCGCTGGTCGCCACGGGCTTCTCCTACGAGGCCGAGCGTCGGGTCGAGCAGGCCGCCGCGGTCGGGCGCCTCATCGGACGGGTGCGCGACATCCGCCGCCAGGGTGCCGCCTCCCTCGACCTCTGCGCCGTCGCCGCGGGTCGGCTCGACGGGTACGTCGAGCGCGGGCTGAAGCCGTGGGACCACGCCGCGGGTGCCCTCGTCGCCGCGGAGGCGGGGGCCGTCGTGCAGGGCGCCGACGGGTCCGCTCCCAGCGAGACCCTGACCTTCGCCGCCGCGCCGAGCATCGCGCAGGCGCTCCTCGCCGCGGTGGCGGACGCCCGGATCTGAGCCGATCGGGCGGGTGTCGGAGCCGCCCGGGCGTCGATCCGATGTCGGATCTGACATGCTGCGGGGGCCCTGGCCCCCCATCGCGGGTAGCCATTCCGTGGTCGAGCGGCTACCCTTGACTGGTTCGTTACTTTTCCGTGACAGATGTCAACGGGGTAGCGGCCGAGAAGTAGAGGGCGCATCCGCCTCTCCGTCCCGACAACCAACCCCGAGGATCCCCACGACGTGTCGAACACCCAGAACATCGCCGAGCACGCCAGCGACGAGACCTCGTCGCTCCGAGCCGCAGATGCTCTGACGACACCGATGCAGGCCTCGTCCGCTCCGGTCTACCGCACGCGTCGCGAAGCTCGCGAGGCTGAGCGCGCCGCTGCTGCTGCTGCCGTCGCCTCTGTGCTGCCGGCCGTCGAGCCCGCAGCCGCGGCCCCCGCGCTGTCCGCGACGGAGCCCGCCACGACCCAGCCGGCCGCCGCGGAGCCCGCCACGACCCAGCTGGCCGCCGCTGAGCTCGCCACGAGCCAGCCCGCCGCCGTGCGCCCCGTCGTGTCGGCCCCCGTCCTGCCCGGTCTGAGCATCTCGACGCCGGCCGAGCCCGCCGCGGCTCTCCCGACCCGTGCCTCGCTCCGTGCTGCCGAGGCCTCGGCCGGCCGCGCCCGCGGTCCGCGTCGGAGCACCGGAGCCGCTCGCCCCTCGGGCGCCCGCCCCGCAGCGTCCACGGCACCCGCCTCGTCGAGCCGCCGTCCGGCAGCCGCTCGCACCGCGACTCCTGCTGCCGCTCCCCGCAGCGGCGCCTCCGCCTTCCAGCGCACCTCCAAGCGCGTCACCGTCGTCGGCGCCATGCTCTTCGCCAGCGCCATGCTCGTCGCCACGTCCGTGCCCGCGAACGCGTTCTTCGTCGACACCCCGGAGAACACCGTCGCCAAGAAGAGCGCCGCCGCGGCGCAGAGCTTCGTGGCCGGCGGCGCGACCGACGGCGACGTCAGCCGCGACGGCTACTCGGTCACCGAGATGAAGGTCGCGAGCGAGTACGCCAGCACGAGCAGCAGCACGTTCTCGAACGACATCGACGGCACCGTCCAGTGGCCGTTCCAGACCGGCGTCCCGATCAGCAGCGGCTTCGGCGCCCGCCAGGTCACGAACTGCGGCTTCTGCTCGACCTTCCACGAGGGCCTCGACTTCGTGCCCGGCGCCGGCTCGCCGATCCAGGCCATCGCCGACGGCACGGTCAGCGTCGTCAGCGGCCCCTCGGGCGCCTTCGGCAACCACGTCGAGATCGAGCACGTGATCGACGGCCAGAAGGTCACCTCCACCTACTCGCACATGCAGACCGGCTCGGTGCAGGTGCGCGTGGGCGACACGGTCACCGTCGGCCAGCTGGTCGGCAAGGTCGGCAGCACGGGCAACAGCACCGGCGCCCACCTGCACTTCGAGATCCACCTCTCGGGCGTGCCGGTCGACCCGTACCCCTGGCTGCAGGCCAACACGAACTGAGCGGCAGCCGCCGCACCACGAAGCCCCCCGGCCAGGCCGGGGGGCTTCGTCGTGCGGGCGGCGCAGGAGAGGCACCTGCGCGGCGCGGAAGCCGCCCACGGGCGCCCTCCCGCGAAAGCCGCCCACGGGCGCCCTCCCGAGGAGGCCGCCCAGGGGCGGCCCCCTCAGGACTCAGCGGAGCACGTCGCCCGACGCCCGGAGCCACACCGCGGCGTTGGCCGGCAGGGCGGGACCGTCGAGGGCCATGGTCGACAGCAGCACCTCGCCGACCGGGAGCTCGACGGGCACGTCGCCGGTGTTCGCGAGCACGACGACCTCGCCGGTGCGGAACGCGACGACGTCGTCCGACCAGCCGGAGAGCCACTCGAGGCGCCCGGCGCCGAGGCCGAGCTCCGACCGCAGGCGGAGGGCCGCCTTGTACAGCTCGAGCGTCGAGCCGGGCACGCCGCGCTGCTCGTCGCGGGCGTAGGTCGACCAGTCGGCGGGCTGGGGCAGCCACGAGGCGCCCGTCTCGTTGAACCCGAACGCGGGCGAGCCGGACTCCCAGGGCAGCGGCACGCGGCAGCCGTCGCGGCCGTACCGCTCGCCTCCGGTGCGGAACCAGGTCGGGTCCTGCCGCGACTCGTCGGGCAGGTCGACGGCCTCGGGCAGGCCGAGCTCCTCGCCCTGGTAGAGGTACGCGCTGCCCGGCAGGGCGAGCATGACGGCCGAGGCGGCCCGGGCACGGGCGAGGCCCAGCTCGGGCACGGGCAGGCCGGCGCTCCGCGGCCCGATGCCGTGGCCCTGCGGGTTCTCGGCGGTCAGGGCGAGGCGGCTGGCGTGCCGCACGACGTCGTGGTTGCTGAGCACCCAGGTGCTCGGCGCCCCCACGCTGGCGAAGACGTCGAGCGACGAGTCCACGACCCGACGCACCTCGGCGGCCGACCAGCCCGTCTCGAGGTAGGCGAAGTTGAAGGCCTGGTGCATCTCGTCGGGGCGCACCCAGTCCGCGAGCTTCGAGAGGGGCTCGACCCAGGCCTCGGCGACGAGCACGCGGTCGCCCTCGTACTCGTCGAGCACGCGACGCCACTCGCGCCAGATCTCGTGCACGCCGTCCTGGCCCCAGTAGGGCGGGGTGAGGTCCTCGCCGAGGCCGCCGCCCATGCTGCCGGCGTCGGCCGGGGGCGTGTAGTCGGGCAGTCCCTCGGCCTTGACGAGCCCGTGGGCGACGTCGACGCGGAACCCGTCGACGCCGCGGTCGAGCCAGAAGCGGAGCACGTCGACGAACGCCGAGCGCACCCAGGGGTTCGTCCAGTCGAGGTCGGGCTGCGAGGAGTCGAAGAGGTGCAGGTACCACTGGCCGGCCGAGCCGTCGGCCTCCGTGACGCGGGTCCACGCGGGGCCGCCGAAGATCGACTCCCAGTTGTTCGGCGGCAGCTCGCCGTCGACGCCGCGGCCCTCCCGGAACATGTACCGGGCACGCTCGGGCGATCCGGGCCCCGCCGCCAGCGCCTCGCGGAACCAGGCGTGCGCCGACGAGGAGTGGTTCGGCACGAGGTCGACGATGAGGCGGAGGCCCAGCTCGGCGGACCGGGCGCGGAGGGCGTCGAAGTCGTCGAGCGTGCCGAAGAGCGGGTCGACGTCGGTGTAGTCGGCGACGTCGTAGCCCGCGTCGGCCTGGGGCGACGTGTAGAAGGGCGACAGCCAGACGGCGTCGACGCCGAGCTCGACGAGCGAGTCGAGGCGGGCGGTGATGCCGGGCAGGTCGCCGACCCCGTCGCCGTCGCCGTCGGCGAAGGAGCGCGGGTAGACCTGGTAGATGACGGCGGTGCGCCACCACTCGAGGCCGTCGTCGGAGGTGGCCAGCGCCTCCGTCTCGGGGTCGCCGGGGGCGAGGACGTCGGTCTCGGCGGGGGAGTCGAGCGTGTCGCCCGGGGTCTCGTGTGCAGACATGCCGCCCACGATACGGCAGGGGGGAGGCGCCCCCGTCGGGTACCGTGAGAGGCCCCACGACCCCGAACGGAGCGCTCCTGGACGCCTCGACCTCCCCCGTCGCCGCCGCGCTGGCGCCCGACGGCGAGCTGTTCCCGCTCGCCCTCGGCACGAACGTCTTCGGCTGGACCGTCGGCGCCCCGACCGCCCTCGAGGTGCTCGACGTGTTCGTCGGCGACGGCGGCCGCGTGATCGACACGGCCGACGTCTACTCGGCGTGGCTGCCGGGCAACTCCGGCGGCGAGTCGGAGGCCATCATCGGCCGCTGGCTGGCCCGTCCGGGCAACCGCGAGAAGGTCGTCGTCAGCACCAAGTGCGGGCAGCACCCCGACGCTCCCGGGCTCGGCCGGGCGAGCATCCGTCGGGCGGTCGAGGCATCGCTCCGCCGCCTCCGCACCGACCACATCGACCTCTACTCCACCCACTTCGACGACGACGAGACCCCGCTCGACGAGACCGTCGGGGCGCTCAGCGAGCTCGTCGACGAGGGCAAGATCCGCTGGCCCGCGGCGTCGAACTACACCGGCACGCGCCTCCGCCAGGCCCTGGCGGTGGCCGACCGCGACGGCCTGCACCCCTTCGCGGCCGTGCAGGCCGCCTACAACCTCGTCCGCCGGGGCGACTACGAGTCCGACGTCGCGCCGATCGTCGACCACTACGGCCTGGCGGTGCTGCCGCACTCGTCGCTCGCGAGCGGGTTCCTGACGGGCAAGTACCGCGGCGACGCGGGTCGAGGCGACTCGCCCCGCGGCGGCCGCGCGCTCAGCTACGTCACCCCGCAGAACCAGGGCACGGTGGAGGTGCTGGTCGAGATCGCGGAACGCCAGGGCGTCCAGCCCGGTGCGGTCGCCATCGCGTGGCTGGCGACGCGGCAGAACGTCATCGGCGCCCTGGCGAGCGCCCGCACGGTCATCCAGCTCGAGGGCCTGCTCGAGGCCGCCGACGTCGTCCTCACCGAGGGCGACCTGGCGAGCCTCGACCTCGTCTCGACGCCGCTCGACTAGCGGCCGCCGTCGTCCTGGCGGCGAGCGTCGTCCGAGGGGCCTCCCGCGGGCGCCCGTGCCGGGCCGAGGTCGGTCACCTCGCGGGCGTCCGAGTCCCACCGCCGCGCATTCGACAGCGCCGGACCGGGGGAGGCAGGCGAGGGTCCCGTGCCGCCCCGCGCCTCCTCGTCCTGACCTGCCGCACGGCTCGCGGCCGCGTCGGCCAGGGCCTCCAGCGCGGTCGCGACGCCCGCCGGGGCGAGCCGTCGGGCCAGTGTCACGTGCGGCGTCCACGCGTCAGGGGCGGTGTGGTCGACGGCGGCCTCGCCGTCGCGCCCGAGCTGCTCGTGCACGGCGCGGTGCAGGGCGAGCAGCGCGGCGGTCGGCACCACCGACCGCACGAGGACGAGCCCGCGCCTCCCGACGCCGAAGACGAGGGGAGCCCCGAGCTGCACGGGCAGGGGCAGCGCGCGGGCGACGATCTCGCGCAGGGCGTCGTCGTCGCCGGGGCCGATCCTGGGCTTCGCCAGCAGCGTCAGGTGCGGCGCGTTCGTCGCCCCCTGGTGCTCGCCGAGCGAGTGCAGCCCGGCCGCCGAGAGCACGGACCACTCCTCGCGCACGGCGGCGTCGGCGGAGGGGTCGAGGAGGAGCTCGATGCTGTGCACCCCACCGATCATGCCCCCGACGGGCCGCCGGCCGCCCGTGCGTCCTCGGGTGTGCGTGGGAGGCCTCGGGCTCTGCTAAAGTTGTCTGGTGCCGATCGGCAGCAGCGAGTCTGCGGCCTGACGGTCACGCCCCGATAGCTCAGTGGTAGAGCACTTCCATGGTAAGGAAGGGGTCGTCAGTTCAATCCTGACTCGGGGCTCCGGCTGGTCACGGCGCGTCCGTGACGACAGCTTGCGGCGGGGTAGCTCAGTTGGTTAGAGCACACGGCTCATAATCGTGGTGTCGCGGGTTCGAGTCCCGCCCTCGCTACCGCATCTTCTCTCCCTCGTGAGATCTCGCCCCCGCGGCCAGGGTCGTGCCCGTCGACGCGTCGCAGCGACTCGACGCCGCCCCCTCGCGCACGTCCGCCGTCGAGCGCAAGCCCCGGTCGCACGACGGCCGTCGCCCGACGGCCAGGGCATACGATGACGCATGCCCGTGAGCATCCGAAGCATCGGAACAGCCCTCCCCCCGACCGTCATCCGCCAGCACGACATCCGCGACGTCTTCCGGTCGCAGCCCGGCCTCGGCCGTCTCGCGCCCCGTCTCATCGGCGCCGTGTTCGACGGCGCCGCCATCGACACGCGCCACACCGTCATCGCCGAGCTGGGCGCGGCAGCGGGGCCCGGCCCCGAGGCCGACCAGCCCTCCGCGCCGGCCGACGCCGCGCCTCCCACGTTCTACGACCGCGAGTCCGGCCGCATCCTGCAGCCGACCACCGGCACCCGCAACGACGTCTACGTCGAGCAGAGCCCCGACCTGTTCGTGCGGGCCGCCGAGGAGGCGCTGGCCGGCGCCCCCGGGATCACCCGCGACGACGTCACCCACGTCGTCACCGTCTCGTGCACCGGGTTCTTCGCGCCGGGTCCCGACTACCTCCTGGTGCGCCGCCTGGGCCTCCCCGCCAGCACGCGTCGGCTGCACATCGGGTTCATGGGCTGCTACGGCGCCTTCCCCGCGCTGCGGGCGGCGCGCGACACGTGCCTCGCCGACCCGGACGCCGTCGTGCTCGTCGTCTGCGTCGAGCTCTGCACCCTGCACCTCCGCAGCAGCGACGACCCCGACGCCATCATCGCGTCGTCGGTCTTCGCCGACGGAGCGGCCTCGGCCGTCGTCACCGCCCGTCCGGCCCCGGCCGGCGAGACCGTGCTCGACCTCGACGTGCTCGAGACGGTGCTGACGCCGGTCGGCGAGGACGACATGGCGTGGAGCATCGGCGACCAGGGCTTCGACATGGTGCTGAGCAGCTACGTCCCGCACATCGTCGAGGAGAACATCGACGACGCGCTCCTGCCCCTGCTCGCGGAGGAGGGCCTCGGCGTCCCCGACGTCGCGCGGTGGGCCGTGCACCCCGGCGGTCGCAGCATCCTCGACCGGGTGCAGCAGCGCCTCTCCCTGGCCGACGAGCAGATGGAGCCGTCGCGCACCGTCCTCCGCGAGCAGGGCAACATGTCGAGCGCCACGGTGCTGTTCATCCTGCGCGAGCACCTCCGCGCCTCCGGCAGCGGTGGCTCGACCGACGGGGGCTCGACCCGCGGGGGCTCGACCGACGAGGCCGCCGTGCCGGAGCGGGTGTGCGCCATGGCGTTCGGGCCCGGCCTCACCGTCGAGACGGGCCTGATGACGCGTCGGATCGCCGAGTGACGACCTCCGGCACGGCCGGGCCCGTCCGGTCGCGGGCCGCCCGACGTCGGGCCGGGGCACGTCCGACGACGCCCGGCCTCGGGCGACGCGACGCGCACCTCGACGAGCTCATGGACGACCCCGGCTGCGACCTGGCCGCCCTCCGCCGCACCTACGCGCTCTTCCCGCTCGTCAACGGCCTCGTCGCCGGGTGGCGGCGGGCCTACCGGGAGCGCCTCCGGCCGCTCCTCTCCGCCGACCGGGACACGACCGTCCTCGACCTGGGGTCGGGCGGCGGGGACCTCGCGCGGGCCCTCGTCCGCTGGTCACGACGGGACGGCCTCCGGCTCTCGGTGACCGCCGTCGACCCCGACGGGCGGGCCCACGACTTCGCGTCGTCCCGCGCCGTGCGGGGCGTGACCTACCGGCGGGCGTCGAGCGCCGACCTCGTGGCCGCGGGGGAGCGGTTCGACGTCGTCGTCTCGAACCACGTGCTCCACCACCTCGACGACGAGGCCCGGGCGGCCGTGCTCGACGACAGCGCCCGTCTCGCGCGACGCCTCGTGCTGCACAGCGACATCCGACGGAGCCGGGGCGCCTACCTCGGCTACTGGGTGCTGACCCTGCCGCTCGCGGGCTCCTCGTTCGTCCGGGTCGACGGCCTGCGGTCGATCCGCCGCAGCTGGCGGGCCGACGAGCTGCGCTCGGTCGTCCCCCCGCGCTGGCACGTGCTGCGTCGCCCTCCCGCGCGCCTCTGGCTCGTCCACGAGCCGCTCCGGAGCCCCGGGGAGGCGGCGGGTCGCGACGGCCGCGCACCGGTCCGGTCGTCGCGCGCCGACGGCGAGGGCGCCTCGTGATCACGCACGACGTCGTCGTCGTCGGCGGGGGCCCGGTCGGCGTCTTCGCGGCCGCCCTCCTGGCGGCGCGGGGCCTCGACGTGGCCGTGTGGGAGCGACGCACGGACGAGCCGCGCCTCTCCCGGGCCATCGGCGTGCACCCGCCCTCGCTCGACGCCCTGGCCGAGGTCGGCGCGGCGGACGCCGTCGTCGACTCGGCCGTCCGCATCCGCCGGGGGCTCGCCCGGAGCGGGGGCCGCACGCTCGGCGTCGTCGAGTTCGACCGCCCCGGGGCGCGGTGGCCGTTCGTGGCGGCCGTCCCGCAGCACCGGACGGAGGCGGTCCTGCGCGACCGCCTGGAGGTCCTGGCCCCGGGGGCGCTCCGCCGGGGCATCACGCTCGGCTCCCTCCGGGAGGAGGACGAGCGGGTGGTCCTCGAGGGCACGGGCCCGGACGGCCCGGTCGCGGTGGCCGCCCGGTTCGTCGTCGCGGCGGACGGGTCGCGGAGCGGCGTGCGAGACCTCCTCGGCGTGGACGCACCGGTGCGGCGCTACCCGGACCGGTTCGTCATGGGCGACTTCGCGGACGAGACGGGGCACGGGGCCGACGCCGTCGTGCACGTCGAGGGCGACGGCGTCGTCGAGTCGTTCCCGCTGCCGGGCGGCGTGCGCCGCTTCGTCGTGTCGCTGCCCCCGGAGGGGGCGACCCGTCTCGTCGGCGGGGCGACCGCCGGCCCGGGAGACGCCCCCGACGCCCCCGACGCCCCGGACGTCGACGCGGTCGCCGACCTCGTCGGGCGCCGCACCGGCCTGGCCGTCGACCCCGCGTCGTCGACCATGCTCAGCGCGTTCTCCGTGCAGCGACGGCTCGCCGACCGGACGGCCGTCGGCCGGGTGCTGCTCATCGGCGACGCCGCACACGAGATCAGCCCCATCGGCGGCCAGGGCATGAACCTCGGCTGGCTCGACGCCGTCGCCTGGGCTCCCGTCCTCAGCCGGGCCCTCCGCACCGCGGGAGGCCGCCGCGTCGACCCGACGGCGTTCCGGGCCACCGAGGCGGCCCGTCGCCGAGCCGCCGTCCGGGCGGCCCGTCAGGCGGAGGTCAACATGGCTCTCGGGCGGCCGACGGGGCCGCGGGCGCTCGCGCTCCGTCGGGCGGGCCTGACGGTGGCGCTCCGCTCGCCGGCCTCGCGCCTCCTCGCCGACACCTACGCGATGCGCTTCGCGTGACGCCGACGGTCAGGCGACGAGGGCCGCGCCGCTGAGCGCGAGCTGCACGACGAGCACCAGCGCGGCGACGATGATCAGCCGGAAGAGCAGGCGCGTGTCGCTGCCCCGCACGACGGCGGCGGTGCCCGCGGTGGCCAGGCCCAGCACGAGCACGAGCCCGACCACGGCGACGACCAGGCGCACGGCACCCGTGCCGTCGGCCGTCAGCTGACCCACGAAGGTCAGCAGCGCCGCGACCGCGAGCGCGACGAAGGCGGTGAGCCCGGCGCGCAGACGGCCGAGGCGGTGGGGGAGCCCCGAGACCCCGGTCGCGGCGTCGTCGCCGAGGTCGGGCAGCACGTTCGTGAAGTGGATCGCCACCCCGAAGACGCCGCCGACGCCGAGCGCCCAGGCCGCGGGAGGCGCGGGGGGCGTGAGCGCGAGCGTCACGACCGCGGGCAGCAGCCCGAAGCTCACGACGAAGGGCAGCACGGAGGCGGCGGTGCGCTTGAGGCCGAGGTTGTAGGCCCAGCCGGAGGCGACGAGCACGAGGTGCGCGAGGCCGGCGGGCACCGAGATCGCGAACGGCAGCGCGACGCCGACGACCGCGGCGGCGGCGGCCCACCGGCCGACGGCGGCGGGGGAGACCTCGCCGAGCGCCACCGGCTTGTCGGTGCGACCGACCGCGCGGTCGCGGGCGAGGTCGAGCAGGTCGTTCGACAGCCCGATGGAGACCTGCCCGGCGAGCACGGCGACCACGACGACCACGGTGGCGAGCGGCCCGAGCGACACCGCGACGCAGAGCACCAGCGCGAGCACCGTGACGGTGGCGGTGGGGCCGGGGTGCGTGCTGCGGGCCAGGGCGGAGACTGTCGACATCACGACCCAGCCTGTCAGAGCCCGGGCGGCTCGGCCCAGGCGAGGGAGCACCCGGAGACGACGAGAGGGCGTGAGCACCGTGTGCTCACGCCCTCCTGCACGGTCCGCGACAGCCACGGGTGGATCAGGACCCGGGGCCGCCGACCGCGGACGTCGTGCATCGTCGAGGCACCATCCCAGACGTAGCTGGAGTGTAGGCCCCGGAGGGCCCCCGCGACAGGCCCCCGCGACGATGTGTCGCGACGACCTGCGCGTGCTGGGTCAGGCCCCGCGGCCCGTCTTCTGCTGCAGACGGTCGATGTGCTCGCTGGCCTCGGCCTTGGTCATGTCGGCCGGGAGCTCCTCGCCGGCCTCGCGGGCCAGCGTGTCGAGGTAGCTCGCCTGCGGCCCGGTGATGGGCTCGTCGCCCGTGACCCACTGCTCCGGGTCCTTCGAGGCGGTGTTGGAGGAGTCGGGGCGCTCGCCGCCGAGGGTCTCGCCGGCGGGCGGGGTGCCCTGCGACTGGTCGGGCGCCGGGGAGGCGGCGGGGGCGGTGGTCTGGTCGGTCTCGTCGGCCTCGGGGGCCGCGGGGTCGACGGGCGTGATGTCGGGGTCGATGTTGGCGTCGCTCATGGGGAGAACGTACGCCCGACCCCCGACGGCGGTCACAGGCCCGGGTGGCGGCCCGGTCGCCGCTGGCTAGACTCGACGCCGTGCCTGTGAACCCCGAGCTGCAAGGGCGGGTCTTCCCGCCGGCCCCCGCCTACCTGGTGGGCCGTGAGAAGGTGCGCGAGTTCGCCCGCGCGACGTCCTCGACGAGCCCCCTCTCCCTCGACGTCGAGGCGGCCCGTGCCGCCGGCCACGCCGACGTCGTGGCCCCTCCGACCTTCCCGGTCGTCGTGCAGGAGGCCACGCTCGCCCAGCTCCTCGCCGAGCCCGACGCGGGCATCGACTTCAGCCGCGTGGTGCACGGAGAGCAGCGCTTCCGCTACAGCCGGCCCGTCGTCGCGGGCGACGAGCTGACGGCCACCCTCACCGTGACCGGCGTCAAGACCCTGGGCGGCAACGCGATGGTGACGGCGTCGTCGGAGATGGTCGACGCCGACGGCCAGCACGTCGTGACGGCCGTCTCGACGCTCGTGGTGCGGGGGGACGACGCGTGAGCGCCCTCGAGGTCGGCCTGGTCGTGGCCGAGAAGGCCTACCCCCTGACGCGCGACTCCCTCGTGCGCTACGCCGGCGCCTCCGGCGACTTCAACCCGATCCACTACCGCGACGACGTCGCCTCCTCGGTCGGCCTCCCCGGCGTCCTCGCGCACGGCATGCTCACCATGGGCACCGCCGTGCAGCCCGTCGTCGAGTGGCTCGACGGCGCAGGCGACGACGGCGGCGTGCTCGGCTGGGTGTCCGACTACCAGGTGCGCTTCACGCGCCCGGTCGTCGTCGACCCCGTCGACGGCGCCGAGATCTCCGTCGTCGCGACCGTCGGCAAGCTCGACGAGGCCGCCGGCAGCGTGCGGGTCGACCTCACGGTCACGTACGCCGGCCAGACCGTCCTGGGCAAGGCGCAGGTCGTGGTGACGCTGGCGTGACCACGCTCGCCGACCTGACCACGATGCGCGTCGGCGGCGAGCCGACGCGGCTCGTCGAGGCGACGACCACCGACGAGCTGCTCGAGGCGGCCCGCGAGGTGACGGCGGGCGACGGCGACTGGTTCGTGCTCGGCGGCGGGTCCAACACCCTGGCGAGCGACGATCCGTTCGACGGCACGGTGCTGCGCGTGGCCACGCGCGGGGTCGAGCGCCTCGACGACGTCGACGGCCGGGTCCGCCTCCGGGTCGCGGCCGGCGAGCCGTGGGAGGACCTCGTGGCCCACACGGTCGAGCAGGGCTGGTCCGGCTTCGAGGCGCTCAGCGGCATCCCCGGGTCGACCGGGGCCTCGCCCATCCAGAACATCGGCGCCTACGGGCAGGAGGTGTCGTCGACGCTCGTGTCGGTCGACTTCCTCGATGCGGAGACGGGCGAGTTCGTCCGCGTGCCGGCCGAGAACCTCGCCCTCGGGTACCGCACGAGCGCGTTCAAGCAGGGTCGTCGCGGCGTCGTCACGGCGGTCGAGTTCGCGCTCGCCGACCAGGGCGGCGTCAGCGAGCAGGTGGCCTACCCGCAGCTGGCGCGGGCCCTCGGGGTCGAGGTGGGCGAGCGGGTGCCGGTCGCCGAGGTGCGGTCGAGCGTGCTCGCCCTCCGCGCCTCCAAGGGCATGGTGCTCGATGCGAGCGATCCCGACACGACGTCGTGCGGCTCGTTCTTCACCAACCCGATCGTCTCCCGCGAGGCTGCCCGCGTGCTGCCGGCCGACGCTCCGCGCTGGCCGGTCGACCCCGAGCCGGAGGCGCGGGTCGTGCCCCTGGGGGAGGTCCCGGCCCCGCCGCCCCCGGCGTCGTCCGGGCTGGTCAAGCTCAGCGCCGCGTGGCTGATCGAGCACGCGGGCGTCGGCCGTGGCTTCCGACTGCCCGGCTCGGGCGCGGCGATCTCGTCGAAGCACACGCTCGCGCTGACCAACCGCGGAGCGGCCACGGCGGCCGACGTGGCGGAGCTGGCCCGCTTCGTGCAGCAGCGCGTCTCCGCCGAGTTCGGCGTGGTGCTGCACCCCGAGCCCGTGCTGCTCGGCCACTCGCTCTAGCGACGAGGGTGCCCGCCGGCGGGCACCCCCACCAGGGAGGCTCCCGGCGCCGCCGGGAGCCTCGTCGCCTAGGAGAAGAGGCGCTGGAGGCGCTGGACGCCCTCGAGCAGCTGGTCGTCGCCGAGGGCGTACGACAGGCGCAGGTACCCGCTCGGGCCGAAGGCCTCGCCGGGGACCGTCGCGACGTCGGCCTTCTCGAGGATGAGGTCGGCGAGCTCGAGGGAGGTGGTCGGCGTGACCCCGTGCCACTCGCGACCGAGGAGCCCGGTGACGTCGGGGTAGACGTAGAACGCCCCCTGGGGGGTCGGGGTCACGACGCCGTCGATGGCGTTGAGCTCCCGCACGATCACCCCGCGGCGCTGGTCGAAGGCGCGACGCATGGCGGCCACGTCGTCCTGGGGGCCGGTGAGCGCGGCCAGCGCGGCCCTCTGCGAGACGTTCGAGACGTTGGAGGTGAGGTGCGACTGGAGGTTGGACGCGCCCTTCACGACGTCGGCCGGCCCGACCATCCAGCCCACGCGCCACCCGGTCATGGCGTAGGTCTTGGCGACGCCGTTGACGAGGATCGCCTGGTCGGCCAGCTCGGGCACGGCCTGGGTGATCGAGACGGCCTCGACGCCGTCGTACGTCAGGTCCTGGTAGATCTCGTCGCTGACGACCCAGACGCCGGCCTCCAGGGCCCAGCGGCCGATGGCCTCCACCTCGGCGGGGGAGTACACCGAGCCGGTCGGGTTGGAGGGGGAGCAGAACAGCAGGACCTTGGTGCGCTCCGTGCGGGCCGCCTCCAGCTGGTCGACGGTGACCTTGTACTGCTGGTCGGCCCCGGCGAAGACCGGCACGGTGGTGCCGCCGGCGAGGGCGATGGCCTCGGGGTAGGTGGTCCAGTAGGGCGAGGGCAGCAGGACCTCGTCGCCCTCGTCGAGCAGGGCGGCGAACGACTGGTAGACGGCCTGCTTGCCGCCGTTCGTGACGATGACCTGCGCCGGGGTCACGCGGGTGCCGCTGTCGCGGAGGGTCTTCTCCACGATGGCCTCGCGGAGCTCCGGCAGGCCGGCGCCCGCCGTGTAGCGGTGGTTGCGCGGGTCGCGGGCGGCGGCGACGGCGGCCTCGACGATGTGGTCGGGGGTGGGGAAGTTGGGCTCGCCCGGGCCGTAGCTGATGATCGGACGGCCCTCCGCCAGCAGCGACTTGGCCTTGGCGTCGACCTTGAGGGTCGCGGACTCGGCGATGGAGGCGATTCGGGACGAGAGGCGGCGCGCGGGCGTGGTCACGCGGTCAGCCTAGCCGGGGAGGCGCGCCCCGCGGCAGGGGCCGGGGCAGGGCTCCGCACGCACCCGGCTTTGCACCGTGGTCGGGGTTCGCCTACACTTGCCGAGGCGCCGACGAGCGCGGAGTTCCTGCGCGCCTCACGGCGGCGGCGAGTCCGACACGTCGGCTCGAAGGGCGGTGGCTCAATTGGTAGAGCAGCGGTCTCCAAAACCGCAGGTTGCAGGTTCGAGTCCTGTCCGCCCTGCAGCCCGGCCGGGCCGTCGCGACTGACACCAGTCAGCGTGGCGGCCCGGGAACCGGACGACCGTCCGGTCCCCGGACGACTGTCCGTCCATCGGACACCAGGCCCCGCGGGCCGCGCTCGGAAGGTACCCAGACAGTGGCGAGAAAAGACCTCGACGTCCCCAGTGAGGACGTCGTCGAGAAGGCGAAGAACGACGTCGCCACGCGACGCAGCCCCTTCGCGCGGATCGCGCTGTTCATCCGCCAGGTGATCGGCGAGCTCAAGAAGGTCGTCACGCCGACCCGCAAGGAGCTCCTGAGCTACACCGGGGTGGTCCTCGTCTTCGTCGTCATCATGATGGCGCTGGTCACCGGTCTCGACTCCCTCTTCGGCCTCGCCGTCGGGTACGTCTTCGGCAACGGCCCGACCGGCAGCTGACACGACCCCTGCGCGGTCCGCCGACCGCGCTGCGACGCCGCCGCGGCGGCCCGCCCCCCGACACTCCACGAACGGAAGAAGAACCCTTGCCTGAGAACGAGCGCGACGACATCGACCTCGCCCCCGCCGCCGAGCAGTCCTCGGAGGTCGCTGAGACGCAGGAGGGCGACGTCCTCGACGTCGACTCCGACGGCGACCAGGGCTCGGCCGAGGAGAGCGCGATCTCGGTCGTCGACGAGGGCGACGAGGGCACCGACGACTCCGGCGACCTCGACGAGCTGCTCGAGACCCTCTCCGAGGCGTCCGACCCCGAGGCCGACGCCGTCGTCGACGACGCGCTCGACATCGACGACGCCGCCGAGGCGGAGGCAGCCGTGGAGGCGACCGACGACGAGGCCGACACCGAGGCCGAGGAGCACGCGGCCGAGGGCGACGCCGCAGGCGCCCACGCCGTGATCGCCGAGGCCGAGCAGTCCGTGCAGGACGCCGACGCCGAGGTCGCCTTCGACGACGTCGCGGTCGACGTCGAGTCGGACGGCGTCGACGAGGCCGAGGCCGACGAGGCCGAGGTCGACCCGTACGAGGCCTTCCGCTACGACCTGCGCGGCAAGCCCGGCAAGTGGTACGTCATCCACAGCTACGCCGGCTTCGAGCGCCGCGTGAAGCAGAACATCGAGAACCGCATGGTCTCCCTGACCATGGAGGACTACATCTACCAGGTCGAGGTCCCCATGGAGGACGTCGTCGAGATCAAGAACGGGCAGCGCAAGCTGGTCACCCGCGTGCGGATCCCCGGCTACGTGCTCGTCCGCATGGACCTCAACGAGGACTCCTGGTCGGTCGTCCGCCACACCCCCGGCGTCACGGGCTTCGTCGGCAACGCCCACAACCCGACCCCCCTCCGCTTCGAGGAGGCCTTCAACATGCTGAAGAGCCTCGTCCAGGTGCAGGAGGCGGCCCCGGCCGCGAAGGGCGGCGCCAAGGGCGGCAAGCAGACCCAGCGCGTCATCCCGGCCGAGGTCGACTTCGAGATCGGCGAGACGATCACCATCAAGGAGGGCTCGTTCGCGGGTCTTCCCGGTACGATCAACGAGATCAAGCCCGAGAGCGGCAAGCTCACCGTGCTCGTCTCGCTCTTCGAGCGCGAGACGCCGGTCGAGCTCAGCTTCGACCAGGTCACCAAGCTCTAGTACCCTGAGGAGCCGGCTGCGTCCGGCGCCCTCGCCCCCCACAGTCTGAACACCTCACCGGAGTCCGCGTCCCGCGGGCCACCGGGAGAGCCCACGGCATCCGCCGCAGGCTCGAACACCAGGAGAAGGAAAACAACAATGGCACCGAAAAAGAAGGTCACGGGTCTGATCAAGCTTCAGATCAACGCCGGCGCCGCGAACCCCGCCCCGCCCATCGGCCCGGCCCTGGGTCAGCACGGCGTGAACATCATGGAGTTCTGCAAGGCGTACAACGCCGCGACCGAGTCGCAGCGCGGCAACGTCGTGCCGGTCGAGATCACGGTCTACGAAGACCGCTCGTTCACGTTCGTCCTGAAGACCCCGCCCGCCGCCGAGCTCATCAAGAAGGCTGCCGGCGTCGCCAAGGGCTCCTCGACCCCGCACACCGCCAAGGTCGGCACGCTGACCATGGAGCAGGTCCGCGAGATCGCCACGACCAAGCAGGCCGACCTGAACGCCAACGACATCGACGCCGCGGCGAAGATCATCGCCGGCACCGCCCGTTCCATGGGCATCACGGTCGACGCCTAAGCAGCATCCCTCCGTGCAGGCGACCCGCCTGCACGACCCTGACATCAGTGGGAGAGCCGGCCAGGCTCGCTACCACGTCCCCAGTACGAAGAGGTCCAACATGGCTCAGAAGTCCAAGGCGTACCGCGCCGCTGCCGAGAAGATCGAGGCAGGCAAGTTCTACAGCACCCGCGAGGCCGTCGCCGTCGCTCGTGAGACCGGCTCGAAGAAGTTCGACTCGACCGTCGAGGTCGCGCTGAAGCTCGGCGTCGACCCCCGCAAGGCCGACCAGATGGTCCGCGGCACGGTCATCCTGCCCCACGGCACGGGCAAGACCGCCCGCGTCATCGTCTTCGCCACCGGTGCCGCGGCCGAGGCCGCCATCGCTGCCGGAGCCGACGAGGTCGGTGGCGACGAGCTCATCGAGAAGGTCGCCGGCGGCTACACCTCCTTCGACTCGGCGGTCTCGACCCCCGAGCTCATGGGCAAGGTCGGCCGTCTCGGAAAGGTGCTCGGCCCCCGCGGCCTCATGCCCAACCCGAAGACCGGCACCGTGACCCCCAACGTCGCGCAGGCCGTCAACGACATCAAGGGCGGAAAGATCGAGTTCCGCGTCGACAAGCACGCCAACGTGCACTTCGTCGTCGGCAAGGCCGGCTTCTCCGAGGAGCAGCTGAACGCGAACCTCGACGCCGCGCTCGACGAGGTCGTCCGCCTCAAGCCGTCCTCCTCCAAGGGCCGCTACATCACCAAGGGCACGCTGTCGACGACCTTCGGTCCCGGCATCCCCCTCGACATCAACGTCTTCTAGGTCTCACCGACCACGACGCTGCGTCGCCCGCAGGCCGTCCCGCTCTCGAGCGGGGCGGCCTTCGTCGTCTCCGGGTGCACCGTCTCCGGTCGCCTGCCGACGCGCAGGTGGTCGGACCGGAGGCGCGGGTGAGGCACCATGGGCAGATGACCGTCACCGTCCGCCCCGCCCAGCCCTCCGACGCCGCCCTGCTCGCGGAGGTGGCGGCGGTCACCTTCCCCCTCGCCTGCCCTCCCGGGTCGCAGATCGCCGACATCGCCCGCGTCGTCACCACCGTGCTCTCGGAGGAGGCGTTCTCCCGGTACCTGGCCGACGAGTCCCGCCTCGTGCTGCTCGCCGTGGACGCCGCGCAGGCCGGAGCCCTCGGCTACAGCATGCTGGTGAGCGGCACGCCCGACGACCCCGACGTGGCCGCCGCCGTCGCCTCCCGGCCGACGGTCGAGCTGAGCAAGTTCTACGTGATGCCGAAGGGCCACGGCACGGGCGCCGCGTCCCTCCTCATGACGGAGACCCTCGACGCAGCAGCCGCGACCGGCGCCTCCTCGGTCTGGCTCGGCGTCAACCAGCAGAACGACCGTGCCCTGCGCTTCTACGCCAAGCACGGGCTCGAGCGGGTCGGGACGCGCACCTTCGCCCTCGGCAGCAGCCCGCAGCAGGACCACGTGCTCGAGCGCCGTCTCTGAGCCGCCGGGGAGCGCGCCGGTCGGCGGACTACTCGTCGGCGACGCGCAGCACCAGCTTTCCGCGCGTGTGGCAGCGCTCGAGGCGGGCGTGGGCGTCGGCGGCCTCGTCGAGGTCGTAGACGTCGTCGACGTAGACGCGCAGGTCACCGGAGTCGAGGAGCCGGGCGATGACGGCGAGCCGGGCGGCGTCGGGCGTCACCGCGAACCCGGTCGACCGGACGCCGGCCGCGCCGGCTCGGAGGGCGAAGCCCGCCCACGAGGCCGTCGGCGCGTGCACGACGAGCCCGCCCGGGCGCAGCACGTCGAGGGAGCGGGCCGCCTCGTCCTCGTCGTCGACCAGGTTGAGGACGACGTCGACGTCCCGGACGGTGCGGGCGAGGTCCGCGACGTCGTGGTCGACGACCTCCGCGGCGCCCAGCTCGCGCAGCCAGCCCGCGTTCCGCTCCGACCCGGTCGCGATGACGTGGGCGCCGAAGTACGCCGCGATCTGCACGGCGAAGTGGCCGACGCCTCCGGCCCCCGCGTGCACGAGCACGCGTTGCCCCTCGTGGGCCGTGGCGAGGTCGACGACCATGCCCCAGGCGGTGAGGGCCGCGAGCGGCACCCCGGCGGCCTCGAGGTGCGACAGCGTCCGCGGCTTCCTCGCCACCGACAGGGCGGGCACGCTGAGGTACTCGGCGTAGCTGCCGCTGGCGCGGGGGAACGACGCCATGCCGAAGACGGCGTCGCCCTCGTGCAGCGCGTGGGCCGCGTAGGGCGCCTCGACGACGACGCCGCTGAAGTCGTGGCCGAGCACGGCGGGCCAGGCCGGGATCCCCGCGCTGTCGGCGCGCCCGGAGCGGGCCTCGGCGTCGACGCGGTTGACGCCGGCGGCGACCACGCGCACGAGCACCTCGGAGCCGACCCGTCGCGGCACGGGCACCTCCGCGGCGACGAGCGCCTCGGGACCCCCCGTCCGCTCGATGACCATGGCCCGCATCGTCGTGTGCGTCATCGCACCCTCCCCGTCCGTCGGGGGGCCCGTCGGAACCGGACCACCGCCTCCTGCCATTGAACGGGGGCGATGAGTCGCCCGTGTTTCGGCGGTGTCACCGCTCGGAGAAACCTCGCGCCGCGAGCTCGGTCAGCGCAGCGGGTCGTACGGCGGCGGCTCGTAGGCGCGCACGCCCGGCGCGAACGGGTCGACCGGCGCCTGGCGGGCCAGCGTGTCGAGCACGGTGTCGGCGAGGCCGACGAGCCGGTGGATCTCGTCGTCGTCGCGGTCGACCCAGCGGCACATCGGCACGGCGTCGAGGGGCACGAAGTCGACGTGCTGCTCCCACACGACGAGGGTCCGCTCGGCGCCGAGCACGTACTGCTGCCAGAACACCTGACGGAGGTACGAGCGGGGGATGCTCGTCCACGCCTTCTTGGTCGTCTTGATCTCGCAGAGCTCGACCGCGCCGTCGGCCCGGACGGCGACGCCGTCGGGGGTCGCGAGGTGGCGGGGCCGGTCGGCCGCGTGGAACAGCTTCGAGCTCGGCGCGATGGCGTGCTCGGCCAGCACCCACCGGGCGATCTCGGGCTCGCGGGCCCGGCCGTGGTCGGTGTAGGCGTTGCCGCCGAAGCCGTTGCCGTACAGCTTGTCGAGCACGACGGCCTGCACGGCCCGGGGGCTCGAGAGGCGGGCGACGTCGGTGGCGGTGATGCCGCGGCTGCGAGCCCGGAGCCACGCGATGCGGTCGCTCGAGTCGGCGAGCACGCGCTGCTCGTGGGCGGGGCGGGCAGGAGGCGCGGGCGGGGTCGGGTCGTCGTCCCACAGCGAGAGCATGGGCTGGACGATCGACATGCCTCCATGCTCTCACCGGAGCAGCGAGCGGCGCGACACCGCGCCTCCTCGTGTCTCGACGTCGTGCGACGCAGACGGCGACCGTCGGCTAGACCGCGGCGGCCAGCTCGTCGATCGCGGCGGGGGAGAGCGCGTGGTGGATGGCCAGCATGCTGGCGCCGATGATGGCGGCGCGGTCGCCGGCCCGGGACTGCACGATGCTGAGGTGCTCGGTCGCGAGCGGCATCGAGCGCGAGTAGACCACCTCGCGGACCCCGGCGATCAGGTGCTCGCCGGCCTGGGCCATCGAGCCGCCGATCGCGATGACCGAGGGGTTGATGAGGTTGACGCAGGCGGTCAGCACCTCGCCGAGGTCGCGCCCCGCCTGCCGCACGGCCATGATCGCGTCGAGGTCGCCGCCGCGGACGAGGTCGATGACCTCCTTGCCGCCCGGCACGTCGCGTCCCGATCGGCGCAGCGTCGCCGCGATCGCGGGGCCGGAGGCCACGGCCTCCAGGCAGCCGACGTTGCCGCAGTGGCACGGGATGCCGGCCCCGCGGGGGATCTGCACGTGCCCGATGTCGCCGGCGATGCCCTGCGCGCCCCGCTGCAGGCGGCCGCTCGAGATGATGCCCGAGCCGATGCCCGTGGCGACCTTGACGAAGAGGAAGTGGTCGGTGCCGGCGAAGGCGTGGCTGCGCTCGCCGAGCGCCATGATGTTGACGTCGTTGTCGACGAGCACGGGCACGTCGAGGTGGCGGCGCACCCAGCCCGGCACGTCGAACCCGTCCCAGCCGGGCATGATCGGCGGGTTGACCGGTCGACCGGTGCTGAACTGGACGGGGCCGGGGAGGCCGATGCCGACGCCGATGAGGTCGTCGCGGCTGCGGCCCAGGTCGGCGAGCAGGGCGTCGGCCTCGGCGACCATGGTCGTGAGCACCGCCTCGGGCCCGTCGGCGATCTCGAGCTCGACGTGCCGGCTGAGCAGCACCTGCCCCATGAGGTCGGTGAGGGCCGTGGTGAGGTGCCCCGCGCCGAAGTCGGCGCCCAGCACGACGCGGGCCGACGGGATCATGGCGACGCGGGAGGGCGGGCGGCCGCCGGTCGAGACGGCGTCGGAGAACGGGCCGACGAGTCCGAGCGCGCTCAGGGCGTCGAGCCGCAGGCCGATCGTCGAGCGGGCCAGGCCGGTCATCGTCGCGAGCTCGGCCCGGGTGCGCGGCCTGCCGTCGCGCAGCAGCTGGAAGAGCTCGCTGGCTCCCGTGCTGCCGAGGGCGGACGGCCGCGTCGTGTCGGACATGAAGGCAGTAAAGCACAGGCGCTGACGACGGCCGAGACAAGGGTGGCGATGATTCGTCGACTTTTGCTTGCGCTCCGACAGAAGTGGTCCTATCGTCGGTCTCGATCAGCGGTGATCGACCCCCGTCGGGGGGTGGACCACCCGCATCCACCTACTCGAAGAGGAGTCCCCCAGGTGACATCACCGATCTCGGTCCAGCTCTACACGGTGCGGGACGCCATCGCGGCCGACCTGCCCGGCACGCTCCGTCGCCTCGCCGACATCGGCTTCACGCAGGTCGAGCCCTGGGGCTTCGTGGAGCGCGTCGACGAGTACGCCGAGGCGCTCCCGGCCGCGGGCCTCACCGCGCCGAGCGCCCACGCCAAGCTCGTCGGCCAGGACCTCGAGCCGATCTTCGCCGCGGCCGTCCGCCTCGGCGTCGGCACGATCATCGACCCCCACGTCGACGAGACCCGCTGGGTCACCCGCGAGGACGTGGAGCAGGTCGCCGCCGACCTCGGGCGCATCGCCGAGCAGGCCGCCGAGCACGGTCTCGTCGTCGGGTACCACAACCACGCGTTCGAGCTCGAGAACACGATCGACGGCACCCCCGCCCTCGAGGTGTTCGCGGCCGCCCTGCCGCCGACCGTCGTGCTCGAGGTCGACACCTACTGGGTCGAGGTCGGCGGGGTCGGCGCGGCCGAGCTGCTCGCCCGGCTCGGCGACCAGGTGCAGTTCCTCCACGTGAAGGACGGCCCGCTCACCAAGGACGACACCGAGCAGGTCGCCGTCGGCCGGGGCAGCATGCCCGTCCGCGACATCCTGCGTGCCGCGCCCCAGGCCCTGGCGGTCGTCGAGCTCGACGACCACGCGGGCGACGTCTTCACGGCCCTGGCCCACAGCTTCGAGTACCTCGAGGGGGTCCGCGCATGACCGACGCCGTCACGGCCGACCGGGCCGCCGCCTCCTCGTCCCCGGCGCCCCGCACGGGCCCCGTCGGCGTCGGCGTCGTGGGCGCCGGGGTCATCAGCGACCAGTACCTCGGCAACCTCACGCAGTTCCCCGACCTCCGCGTGCTGTTCATCGCCGACCTCGACGAGCAGCGCGCCGCCGCCCAGGCCGAGAAGTGGGGCGTGCCGGGCAGCGGCTCGGTCGAGGAGCTCCTCGCGCACGACGACGTCGAGATCGTCGTGAACCTCACCATCCCCGCCGCGCACGTCGAGGTCGCGCTGGCGGCCGTCGCGGCCGGCAAGCACGTCTGGGGCGAGAAGCCCTACGCCCTCGACCGCGAGAGCGGCGAGCGGCTCCTCGCGGCTGCCCAGGAGGCGGGGGTCCGGGTCGCCGTCGCTCCCGACACCTTCCTGGGCGCGGGCCTGCAGACGGCGCTGCGCGTCGTGCGCCAGGGCGACATCGGCGCCCCGTTGACCGGGCTCGCGCTCTTCCAGGTGCCCGGCCCGGAGTCGTGGCACCCGAGCCCGGAGTTCCTCTTCGCCCACGGCGCAGGCCCGATGTTCGACGTCGGCCCCTACTACCTCACGACGCTCGTGCAGGTCTTCGGACCGGTGGCCAAGGTGACGGCCACGTCGTCGAAGGCCCGGGAGACGCGCGTGATCGGCTCGGGCCCCAAGGCGGGCACGGAGTTCCCGGTGGAGGTGCCCACGCACGTGAGCGCCCTGCTCCAGTTCGAGAGCGGCGCCAGCGCGCAGGCCGTCTTCAGCTTCGACTCCAAGCTCGCCCGGGCCGGCTTCGTCGAGATCGCGGGCACCGAGGGCACCGCGGTGTTCCCCGACCCCAACATGTTCGACGGCGACACCCTCGTGCACGCCGGCGGCGACGAGCCCACCGTCGTGCCCGCGACCGGGTCGACGTTCACCCGCGGCACCGGCGTCGCCGAGCTCGCCCAGGCGATCCGCGGCGGCCGCCGCGAGCGGGTGCCCGGCGAGCTGGCCTTCCACGTGCTCGACGTGATGGTCTCGCTCGCCGAGTCGGCCGAGCGCGACGAGAGCGTCGTCGTCGCGTCGACGCTCGAGCCCACGCCCGAGCTGCCGGAGGACTGGGACCCGTCGGTCGCCACCCTCAGCTAGTCGTCGACGGGCCGGCGTCGACGACGAGGCCGGCCCGTCGCGGGGGCACCCGCCCCCACCCCCACCACCCACCACCGAGAAGAACGCAGCACCACAGCACCACAGCACCACAGCACCACAGCACTTCCCCCACTCGATGAAGAGACCTCTCGAAGAAGAGACACCAGGAGAAGACATGAACACGAAGAAGTTCCGCTGGGTCGCCGCCCTCGCCGTCGGCGTCGTCGCGGCCGGGTCGATGACCGCCTGCTCCGCCGACGGCGGCAGCGACGGAGGCGACAAGAAGATCACCTACTGGGCCAGCAACCAGGCACCGACCGTCGAGCGCGACGCGGAGGTGCTGCAGGAGTCGATCGACCGGTACACGGAGGAGACCGGCGTCGAGGTCGACCTCGAGGTCATCCCGTGGTCCGACCTCTACAACCGCATCCTCACCGCCGTGTCGAGCGGCGAGGGCCCCGACGTCCTCAACATCGGCAACACCTGGGCGGTCTCGCTCCAGTCGAGCGGCGCCTTCGTGCCGTGGGAGGGCGACGCCCTCGAGGCCATCGGCGGCCAGGAGCGCTTCGTCCAGTCGAGCTTCGCCACCGGCGGCGCGGAGGGCCAGGCGCCGACCTCGGTGCCGCTGTACGGCCTCGCCTACTCGCTGTACTACAACACGGCCATGTTCGAGGCGGCCGGCATCACCGAGCCGCCCGCCACGTGGGACGAGTTCGTCGAGGACGCCAAGAAGCTGACGATCGACACCGACGGCGACGGCCAGATCGACCAGTGGGGCGTCACCATGGCCGGCTCGAGCATCTCCAACAACGCCCACCAGGCGTTCGTCCGGGGCCTGCAGAACGGCGGCGAGCTCTACACCGACGACGGCCAGCCCGACTTCGGCAACGACGGCGTCGTGGCCGGCGTCAAGGAGTGGGTCGACCTGATGGCCGTCGACAAGGTGGTGTCGCCCTCCGACGCGGAGAGCGTCAACGGCTCCGACATGGCGGCGACGTTCGCCGACGGCCAGGCGGCGATGTTCTTCGACCAGGCGCCGACCGACAACCTCAAGAGCCGCGACTTCACCGACTACGCGGCCGCGCCCGTGCCGATGGAGTCGGCGGACGCCACCGGCCTCGAGGGCACCCAGAGCCACGTCGCCGGCATCAACGTCAGCGTCTTCGAGAACAGCGGGAACAAGGACGCGGCGATCGACTTCGTGAAGCACCTGACGAGCGACGACGAGCAGAAGTACCTCAACGAGTCGTTCGGCGCCCTGCCGGTCGTCACGGCGGCCTACGACGACCCGGCCTTCCAGTCGGACGCCATCAAGCTGAAGCAGGTCACGCTCGCCGACCACGCCCAGCCGATGCCGCTGTACCCCTCCGAGGGACAGATGGAGACGCTGGTCGGCACGGCCATCAAGAACCTCCTCGCGTCCGCCGCCCAGGGCAAGTCGGTCAGCGAGGACGACGTCAAGTCGGCCCTCGAGGACGCGGCCAGCCAGATGAGCTCGGGTCAGTAGCCCGTCCCACCGCCGCGCGCCGGGGCGGCCGGTCTCCACGACCGGCCGCCCCGGCACCCGCACCCGAGAGGACCCTCATGACCGTCAACCTCCTGCCGCCCGCCCCCGCCGAGGAGGCGACCCCGCCCGACCGCCACCAGGCGGCCCCGCTCCGGCCCGCGAAGCGCAAGGCGCACCGCTCGCCGCTCGCCTACTTCCTGGTCGCGCCCGCCGCCCTCGCCGAGCTGCTGGTGCACATCGTGCCCATGGTGCTCGGCGTCTGGATCGCGTTCATCACGCTCAACCAGCTGAGCATCGCCAACTGGGTCAACGCGCCCTTCGTCGGCCTGCAGAACTTCGTCACGGCCCTCGACCCCAGCTCGCCCATCGCGGCGCAGCTGTACGGGGCCCTCGGCCGCACCCTGCTGTTCACGGTCATCGTGGTGGCGATCGCGTGGAGCATGGGCATGCTCGGCGCGGTGCTGCTCACCAGCTCGTTCAAGGGACGCGGCGTCCTCCGCACGCTCTTCCTCGTGCCCTACGCCCTGCCGTCGTACGTCGGGACCATCGCCTGGGCCTTCATGTTCAACCAGCGCGACGGGGCCATCAACCGGTTCCTGGTCGACGACCTCGGCATCCTCCAGGACCGTCCGTTCTGGCTGCTCGGAGGCAACTCCTTCTGGGCGATCGTCATCGTGACCGCCTGGCAGTTCTGGCCCTTCGCCTTCCTCATGCTGCTGGCGGCGCTGCAGAACATCCCCGGAGACGTCTACGAGGCGGCGAGCCTCGACGGCGCCAGCCTCTGGAAGCAGTTCACGCAGATCACGCTCCCGATGGTGAAGCCGGCCAACGCCGTCCTGCTCCTGATCATGAGCCTCTGGATCTTCAACCAGTTCAACGTGCCGTACGTCCTCTTCGGCCCGGCGTCGCCCGAGCAGGCGACCCTGATCTCGCCGCTCATCTACCAGCAGTCCTTCAACAACTGGAACTTCGGCCTCGGCGGTGCCATGAGCGTCATGCTCCTGGTCGTGCTGCTGATCGCGTCGGCGTTCTACATCCGCATGGTTCTCCCGAAGGGACAGCACGATGATTGAGACCCGTGGCTTCAAGATCTTCCGGTTCTTCGGCCTGCTCTTCCTGTCGCTCGTCGTCGTGGTGCCGCTCTACGTCGTCCTGACGACGTCGATCAAGCCCCTCGCCGACGTCCAGGGCCTCTTCACGTGGATCCCGTCGCGGGTCACCCTCGAGCCCTACGTGCAGATCTGGCAGACCGTGCCGCTCGCGTCGTACTTCAAGAACAGCCTGATCGTCACGATCTCGGCGACGGTGCTGTCGGTCTCGATGGCGGTGCTCGCGGCCTACAGCCTCGCGCGCCTCCGCTTCCGGGGCCAGCGGAGCTTCAGCCTGGTCGTGCTCTCGACGCAGATGTTCCCCGGCATCCTCTTCCTGCTGCCGCTGTTCCTCATCTTCGTGCAGATCCAGCGGACGGTCGGCGTGCAGCTGACCGGCAGCTACCTCGGGCTGATCATCACCTACATGACGTTCAGCCTGCCGTTCTCGATCTGGATGCTGACGGGCTACTTCGCCTCGATCCCGAAGGAGCTCGAGGAGGCGTCGATGATCGACGGCACGGGCCGCCTCGGCGCGCTCTTCCGCGTGATCATCCCCGTCGCGAAGCCCGGCATCATCGCGGTCGCGGTGTACGCCTTCATCACGGCCTGGGGCGAGGTGCTCTTCGCCTCGGTGCTGACCAGCAAGGACACCCGCACGCTGTCGATCGGCCTGCGGGCCTACGCCTCGCAGCAGGACGTCTACTGGAACCAGCTGATGGCCGCCTCGGTCGTCGTCTCCCTGCCCGTGCTCATCGGGTTCATGCTCGTGCAGAAGCACCTGATCACGGGTCTGTCCTCGGGCGCGGTCAAGTGACCGGGGTCGGGGAGGCCCCCGCGGTCGCCACGACCGCGGGGGCCCGCCCCGCACCGCGGACGGCCGGGGGAGGCGCGGCCCGCCCGGCGAGGATCCGCGTCGGCATCGTGGGCGGCGGCTTCATGGCCCGCGTGCACGCGGCGGCGGCCCGGGCGGCCGGGGCCGAGGTCGTGGCGCTGGCGTCGTCGGCCCCCGCCAGCGCCGCCCGCGCCGCCGCCTCGCTCGGCGTGGCCACGGCCCACGCCTCGGTCGACGACCTGGTGCGCGACCCGGCCGTCGACGTGGTCCACGTCTGCTCGCCGAACTCGAGCCACGCCCCCGTGGCCCTCGCCGCGCTCGCCGCGGGGAAGCACGTCGTCTGCGAGAAGCCGCTCACGACGACGAGCGAGGAGGGCGAGGCGCTCGTCGCCGCCGCGGCGGCGGCCGGGGTGGTCGCGGCCGTGCCCTTCGTCTACCGCTACCACCCCATGGTGCGCGAGGCCCGCGCGCGCATCGCCGCCGGCACGACCGGCCGGGTGCTCAGCGTCAGGGGGTCGTACCTCCAGGACTGGCTCCTCGACAGCGACGACGTCGACTGGCGCGTCGACCGGGCCGCCGGCGGGCCGTCGAGGGCGTTCGCCGACATCGGGAGCCACCTCGTCGACCTGCTCGAGTTCGTCCTCGGCGACGCCGGGCACCTGGTGCGGCTGTCGTCGACGACGACGACCGTGCACCACCGACGCGGAGGCCGCGCGGTCGACACCGAGGACGAGGCGGCGGTCGTCTTCGAGACCGCCGGGGGAGCCATCGGCACCCTCTTCGTGTCGCAGGTGTCGCCGGGTCGCAAGAACCGCCTCCTGATCGACGTCGCCGGCGCCGCCGAGAGCCTCGAGTTCTCGCAGGAGGAGCCCGAGACCCTCTGGGTGGGCCGTCGTCGCGGCACCGAGGTGCTCGTGCGCGACGCGGCGACGCTCTCGCCCGACGCTGCCCGGCTCTCCACCGTGCCGGCGGGCCACCCGCTCGGCTACGTGGACGCGTTCGCCGCCTTCGTGCGCGACGTCTACGACGCCGTCGAGGGCGGCTCGCCCGAGGGCCTGCCCACCTTCGCCGACGGCCTGCGCGCCGTCCACGTCACCGAGGCGGTGCTCGCGGCCTCGGCCGGGCGCCGCTGGGTCGACGTCCCCTAGCCGTGCCCCGGGCGACGACGCCCGCCTGCCATGCTGAGACGGCGCCCCCGCGCCCGTCGACGCGCACCGCCCGCCGCGCCCCTGCCCCGTCGAGAGAGGACCCCATGAGCGAGAGCTCCCGCCCCGTCACCCTGTTCACCGGCCAGTGGGCCGACCTCCCGCTGGAGGAGGTCGCGGCGCTCGCCGCCGGCTGGGGCTACGACGGTCTCGAGATCGCGGCGTCGGGCGACCACCTCGACCTCGAGCGGGCCGACCAGGACGACGCGTACCTGCGGTCGCGCCTCGAGGTGCTCGACCGGCACGGGCTGGGCGTCTGGGCGATCTCGAACCACCTGACCGGCCAGGCGGTCTGCGACGACCCCATCGACTTCCGTCACCAGGCGATCGTGCGGCCCTCGACCTGGGGCGACGGCGACCCCGAGGGCGTGCGGCAGCGCGCCGCGGAGGACATGAAGCGCGCGGCCCGCGTGGCCCGGAAGATGGGCGTCGACACGGTCGTCGGCTTCACGGGGTCGAAGATCTGGCCGTACGTCGCGATGTTCCCGCCGGTGCCCGCGAGCGTCATCGACGAGGGCTACGAGGACTTCGCCACGCGGTGGAACCCCATCCTCGACGTGTTCGACGCCGAGGGCGTGAGGTTCGCCCACGAGGTGCACCCGAGCGAGATCGCCTACGACCACTGGACGAGCGTCCGCGCCCTCGAGGCCATCGAGCACCGCGAGGCCTTCGGCTTCAACTGGGACCCGTCGCACATGCTCTGGCAGGGCGTCGACACGGTGGGCTTCATCAGCGACTTCGCGAACCGGATCTACCACGTCGACTGCAAGGACACCCGGCTGCGGCCCGCCTCCGGCCGCTCGGGCGTGCTGGGCTCGCACCTGCCCTGGGGCGACCCCCGGCGCGGGTGGGACTTCGTCTCGACCGGCCACGGCGACGTGCCCTGGGAGGACGCCTTCCGCGCCCTCGACGCCATCGGCTACGACGGCCCGATCTCGGTCGAGTGGGAGGACGCCGGCATGGACCGCCTCCACGGGGCGCCCGAGGCGCTCGCCCACGTGCGCTCGCTGCTCTGGCCCCGGCCCCGCGCCTCCTTCGACGCGGCGTTCTCGAACCAGTAGCGGGAGACTCGTCGACATGCCCCGTGCCCTGCTGCCCGGCCAGACCAGCCGCCTCCTCGTCGTCGACCCCGTGTCGGGCGACGCCCACGTCGTCCTCGAGAGCCGCACGGTGCTGGTCGAGGCCCCCAACTGGAGCCCCGACGGCCGGTGGCTCGTCGTCAACGGCGACGGCCTGCTCTGGCGGCTGCCGGCCGACGCGCGCTCCGTCGACGAGACCGCGCTCGTGCCCGTGCCGATGGGCGACGTGCCCGAGATCAACAACGACCACGTGATCGCGCCCGACCAGCGCACCGTCGTCGTGAGCGCCCGCGACGGGCACCTCTACGAGGTGCCGTGGGAGGGCGTCGCGCCGGGGGAGCGGGCGCGACGCATCACCCGCGACCACCCCGAGGGCCGGAACCACAAGAACTACCTGCACGGCATCTCGCCGGACGGCGCCCTCCTCAGCGTCGTCGTGGGGGCGCTGCCCGCCCCCGTCGACGACCCCGACAGCGAGGAGGCGCGGGCCGGCTGGCGCACCGACGTCGCCCTGGTCTCGGTGGCCGACGGCACCACGACCGCCGTCACCTCGGACGAGCACCCCGACGACGGCCCCGAGTTCTCGCCCGACGGCCGCTGGCTGTGGTGGAACTCGGAGCGCGCGTCGGGCGGGGTCGCGGGCCACGCCCAGCTGTTCCGCGCCGCGGTCGACGGCGGCGACGTGGTGCAGGTGACCGACGACGAGCGCGTGAACTGGTTCCCGCACGTCTCGCCCGACGGCCGCACCCTGATCTGGCTCGCCTACGAACCGGGCACGACGGGCCACCCCGCCGACCGCGACGTGCTGCTCCGGGTGCTGCCGCTCGGCGACGACGGCCTGCCGGCGGCGGGCTCGCGGCCGCGCGACCTGCTGCTGCTGCAGGGCGGCCAGGGCACGATCAACGTGCCCTGCTGGGCGCCGGACTCGACGCGCTTCGCCTGCGCCGACTACCCGCGCGGCTGAGAGCCCGTCACGGGGCTTCCCCGAGGGAGCTGAGAGGTGCACGGCTGACGCATGGCCGCACCACAGCCCTCTCATAGGAATCCCTCGATACTGGGGAAGGTGACCACAACGACCCCCGCCACCGCTGCCGCGCCGAGACTGACCCGGCCCGACGGATCGCCCCTCCGCGTGCTCGTCGTCGACGACGAGACCAGCCTGACCGACCTGCTCTCGATGGCGCTCCGCTACGAGGGCTGGGACGTCAAGGCCGCCTCCGACGGGCAGGGGGCGCTCGCGCTCGCCCGCGAGTTCCAGCCCGACGCCATCGTGCTCGACTGGATGCTGCCCGACATCGACGGCATCCAGGTTCTCGGCCGCCTGCGCCAGGGCGGCGACGACACCCCGATCCTCTTCCTCACCGCGAAGGACAGCGTGGAGGACCGCGTCTCCGGGCTCACCGCCGGCGGCGACGACTACGTCACGAAGCCGTTCTCCCTCGAGGAGGTCGTGGCGCGCCTCCGCGGGCTGATCCGCCGCTCCGCCTCGGCCGTCGACGAGGCCGGCGACTCCCGCATCGTCGTCGGCGACCTCGTGCTCGACGAGGAGAGCTACGAGGTGTCGCGCGCCGGCCGCGAGGTCGAGCTGACGGCGACCGAGTTCGAGCTGCTGCGCTTCCTCATGAGGAACCCCCGCCGGGTGCTCAGCAAGGCGCAGATCCTCGACCGGGTCTGGAGCTACGACTTCGGCGGCAAGTCGAGCGTCGTCGAGATCTACATCTCCTACCTGCGGAAGAAGATCGACGCCGGCGAGGAGCCGATGATCCACACCGTGCGCGGCGTCGGCTACGTCATCAAGCCCACGTCGTGAGCGACGCGCTGCCCGCGCGGCTCGGCGGGCGGCTGCGCGACGGGCTCCGCCGGGTGCCCGCCCCGGGAGCGCCGCTGACGCTGCGCAACCGCCTGATCCTCAGCATCGTCGCGCTCGTCGTCCTCCTGACCGTCGTGATCGGCGCCGTGAGCGTGGTGGCGCTCCGCGGCTCCCTCATGAACCAGCTCGACGCCGACCTCGCCCAGGCCGTGCAGCGGGCGACCCCGAGCGGAGGGCCGACGTCGGGGGGCACCCCCACCGTCTCGCCCGACTACGAGGACCTCAGCGGCCCGCGCCAGGCGCCCGGCACCTTCACCGCCCTGCTCCAGGGCGACCGCGCCGTGCAGGTGCACATCGACGACGACGGCCAGGTCTACACGCAGACGACGACCTCCGACGAGGCCGCGGTCCAGCACGCGGCCGAGTCGACGGAGCCGATCACGGTCGACCTCGGCGGCGACCTCGGCAGCTACCGCCTGCAGGCCGTGCCGGTGCAGATCCGCTCGACCACCGCCTCCCTCAGCACCGTCTCCGCCGCGACGCTCGTCGTGGGCCTGCCCACCGACAGCGTCTCGCGCACGGTGACGAGCCTCGTCACGATCATCGCCCTCGTGACCCTCGTCGGCCTGGCCCTCGCGGTCGTCATCGCGTACGTCGTCGTGCGGTACGCCCTGCGGCCCCTCGAGCGCATGACCGACACCGCCCTGCGCGTCGCCGAGCTGCCGCTCGACCGGGGCGAGGTCGCGCTCGCCGAGCGCGTCGACGACCAGGACGCCGACACCCGCACCGAGGTCGGCCGCGTGGGCGCCGCCTTCAACCGCATGCTCGGCCACGTCGCGGGAGCCCTGGAGGCGCGACAGCGCAGCGAGAACAAGGTGCGGCAGTTCGTCGCCGACGCCTCGCACGAGCTCCGCACCCCGCTCGCGTCGGTGCGCGGCTACGCCGAGCTCACCCGCCGCATGGGCACCGACCTGCCGCCCGACGTCGTCTACGCGATGGGCCGCATCGAGTCGGAGGCCGTGCGCATGACCTCCCTCGTCGAGGACCTCCTCCTCCTCGCGCGCCTCGACGAGGGCCGCGACCTCGTGGTCGGCGACGTCGACCTCACCCGCATCCTGCTCGACGCCGTGAACGACGCGCACGTCGCCGCGGGGTCGCACCCGATCGACGTCGACGTGCCCGACGAGCCCGTCGTCGTGCCGGGCGACGCCATGCGACTGCACCAGATCGTCGCCAACCTGCTCACCAACGCCCGCACGCACACCCCCGAGGGCACCCGCGTGCACGTCGCGCTGGCGCTCGACCGCGAGGCCGGGGAGGCGCAGGTCACCGTCGCCGACGAGGGCCCCGGCATCGAGCCGACGGTGCTGCCCGTGCTGTTCGAGCGCTTCGCCCGCGCCGACAGCTCGCGGTCGCGGACGGCCGGGTCGACGGGGCTGGGGCTCGCCATCGTCGAGGCGGTCGCCCACGCCCACGGCGGGCAGGTCACGGTCGAGAGCAGCCCCGCGGGCGCGGTGTTCCGCGTGCGGCTGCCGCTCGAGGGGTCCGTCGCCGAGCCGGTCGCGGTGCCCGCCACGGTGCCCGCCCCGGTGCCGCAGGAGGCGCGACTTGCGTGAGCGCGCCTCCTCCGTCTACTCTGTACGAAGCCCAAGACCGCCGGTTGTCGTCGGCTGCTCGCAGATCACCTGAGAGCAGACGAAGACCGAAGGTTCTCGAGAGAGAGCGACCAGCGCAGGTGTGTGAAGTCGTTCCTCTTCTCGAAGAGATCCAGCTCCGTGCGCTTGCGCCGGAGCTTTTTTCTTTGGTGCAGCACCGATCTCGGTGCCGCACCGGTCGAGCACCCGGGGGCTGCCGGCACACCCACGTTTAGGAGAGCCATGGCGAACAAGGAAGCATCGGTCGCCGAGCTCACGGAGAACTTCCGTGGCTCGACCGCCGTCCTGCTCACCGAGTACCGCGGTCTCACTGTTGCTGAGCTGAAAGAGCTCCGCAAGACCATCAGTGCAGACGCGACGTACGCCGTGGTGAAGAACACGCTCAGCAAGATCGCGGCCAACAACGCCGGAATCAGCTCGTTCGACGACGAACTCGTCGGACCGTCTGCGATCGCCTTCGTGCACGGTGACCCTGTCGCCGTCGCCAAGGGCCTGCGTGACTTCGCCAAGGCACACCCCGCTCTGATCGTGAAGAACGGTTACTTCGACGGTAACCCTCTCTCGGCAGACGAGGTCAACAAGCTCGCCGATCTCGAGTCGCGGGAGGTGCTGCTGGGCAAGCTGGCCGGCGCCTTCAAGGCTTCGCTCTTCGGTGCTGCTTACCTGTTCCAGGCTCCGCTGTCGCAGGCCGTCCGCACGGTCGAGGCGCTGCGCGCGAAGCAGGACGCCGACAGCTAACAGCTGTCGTCGCAACCACCACCACTTCAAGAACACAACAAGGAGAACACCATGGCGAAGCTCACGCAGGACGAACTGATCGAGGCCTTCAAGGAGCTCACGCTCATCGAGCTCAGCGAGTTCGTGAAGAAGTTCGAAGAGGTCTTCGAGGTCACCGCTGCTGCCCCCGTCGCCGCTGCCGGTGCCGCTGGCCCCGCCGCCGCTGCCGAAGAGGTCGAGGAGAAGGACTCCTTCGACGTCGTCCTCGACTCGGTCGGCGACAAGAAGATCCAGGTCATCAAGGAGGTCCGCGCGCTCACGAGCCTCGGACTCGGCGAGGCCAAGGCCGTCGTCGACGGTGCGCCCAGCACCGTCCTCGAGGGCGCCAACAAGGAGACCGCCGAGAAGGCGAAGGCTCAGCTCGAGGCTGCCGGCGCGACCGTCACCCTCAAGTAGTCGGCGGGGCCCACGGCCCCACCGCTCCTGCACCACAGCAGAAGGCGTCGCCCCTCGGGGCGGCGCCTTCCGCCGTTCCCGGGGGCGTCCGACCGCCGTCCGCGACGGCGCGCCTGTCGGACGGCGGCACGCCGCAGGCCAGGAGGCGCGGCCGCTGTCGAGCGGCGGCGCCGCAGCGGGGGTGGCGCGGCGCTGCGGCGGTGCGGCGCAGCCTAGGAGGCGCGGCCCACGACGGAGTGGCGGCGCCCGTACCCGAGGTACACCGCGGTGCCCACGACCATCCAGAGCGCGAAGGCGATCCAGGTGACCCAGCCGAGCGTCACCATGAGCAGCACGCAGAAGGCGCAGCCGAGCAGCGGCACGACGGGGTAGAGCGGCACGCGGAAGGTGCGGTCGAGCTCGGGGCGGTGGCGTCGCAGCCACATCACCGACACGTTGACGAGGGCGAACGCGAAGAGCGTGCCGATGCTCGTGGCGTCGGCGAGGGCGCCGAGCGGCACGAACGCCGCCGTCAGGGCGACGGCGCCGCCGACGATGAGCGTGCCGGCGACGGGCGTGCGGGTGCGCGCCGAGATCCGACCGAGCACGGACGGCACGAGGCCGTCGCGGGCCATCGACACGAAGATGCGCGTCTGGCCGTAGAGCACGGTGAGCACGACGCTGGCGATCGCGGCGACCGCGGTGACCGCGAAGAGGAAGGCCACCCAGGGCTGCCCGGTGATGTCGGCGACGATGGTCACGAGGGTCGCCTCGCCGTCGGTGAACGCCGTCCACGGCCGGGCGCCGATCGCCGCGACGGCGACCAGGATGTACAGCACCGTGATGATGACGATCGAGGCGATGATCGCGCGGGGCAGGTCGCGGCGCGGGTCGCGCGCCTCCTCGCCCGCGGTCGACGCGGCGTCGAACCCGATGTACGAGAAGAACAGGCGGGAGGCGGCGGCCGAGACCCCGGCGGCGCCCATCGGCGCGAGCGGCTCGAAGTTGCCCGAGCGGAAGGCCGTGAACGCCACGGCGACGAAGAAGACGAGCAGGCCGACCTTGACGACGACCAGCACGGTGTTGACCCAGGCCCCCTCGCGCGCGCCCGGCAGCAGGACGGCCGTCGCGAGCAGCACGAGCACGGCCGCGGGCAGGTTCACGAGTCCGCCCGCCCCCGGGGGCTCGGCGATCGCGGCCGGGAGGGCGAGGCCGAAGACGCCGAGGGCCTCGTTCACGTACTGTCCGGCCCCGACCGCCACCGCGGCGACCGAGACGGCGTACTCGAGCACGAGGCACCAGCCGCACACCCACGCGAGGCCCTCGCCGAGGGTGGCGTAGGCGTAGCTGTAGCTCGAGCCCGAGACGGGCACGCTGCCGGCCATCTCGGCGTACGACAGCGCCGAGAGGAGGGCCGCGACGCCGGCCAGGACGAACGAGATCCAGACGGCGGGCCCGGCGAGGGGCACGGCGGTGCCGAGCACGACGAGGATGCCCGTGCCGAGCGTCGCCCCGATGCTGATGGCCGTGAGGTGCCAGACGCCGAGCGTGCGGCGCAGCGCCGGCTGCCCGGCGGCGGTCACGTCGTCGGCGAACGACTCCAGGGGCTTGCGTCGCCGCAGCTGAGCGCCCAGGGAGGGGCGGGAGGAGGAGGCGGGGGGAGCGGAGCGGACGTCGTCAGGCACCGCGAGAGGCTACCGCACCGGCGACGGGCGGCCCGCGACGCGCGACCACCGACCCGCGACGCGACGCTCCCGAGCCCGCGCGACCCGTGCCTCCTCGCGTCCCGCCCGGGGAGGCGCCGGTCAGTCGTGGTCGACGTCGAGGCCGAGCTGGCGCACGCGCGTCATCGCCTCGCGTCGCGACGTCGCCTGGAGCTTGCGGTAGATGCTCCGCACGTGGCTCTTGACCGTGTTGACCGAGATGTAGAGCTGGTTGCCGATCTGGCCGAGCGTCTGCCCCGTCGCGAGGTGCCGCACGATGACGAGCTCGCGGTCGCTGAGCGGCTCGGCGAGCTGGTCGACGGCCTCCTCCGTCGTGCCGCGGAGGCGGTCGAGCGGGCCGCGGATGACCCCGGGCTGGTCGCGCTGGGCGGCGCGGCCGACGAGCACGTCGAGGCTCGCCTCCGGGAGGGTCGTGAAGGGCCAGAGCGAGCCGCGCCGGCCGGCCGAGAGGAGCGCCTGGTCGAAGGCGATGTCGGCCCGGCAGGCGTCGCCGGTCATCTCGTGGGCGGCCGCGGCGATGGCGTGCACGTGGCCCATCGAGCGCTCGCTGTGCAGGTCGCCGAGCGCGAGGCACGGCCCGAGCGCGTCGAGGGCGGCCTCGGGCTCGCCCGCGGCGAGGTGGACGAGCGCGATGACCCGGGCCGGGCAGAGCACGTGGCGGTCGCTGGGGGCCAGCGGGGCGGCGAGCCGGCGGGCCTCCTGCGGCTGGCCGAGCGACCGCATCGTCTCGGCGCGGAGGGCCGCGACCGACGACGGCACGACCGGGTGCCCGGTGAAGCCCTGGGCGAGGCGCGAGATGCGCCCGAGGTGGTCGAGCACCTCGATGTAGCGGTGCTCGGCGAGGCAGACGTGCGCCTCGGCGAACCAGCCGAGCGCCTCCCAGTCGCTGCCGCGCGACGACTCGCGGACGGCCTCGACGAGCTCGGGCAGCAGCTCGGCGTCGCGGTCGCTCTCGAGCGCCACGTGCAGGCGGGTGATCTGCGCGAGCGCGCCGAACGAGCTGGCCATGAGGTCGGTGCCGGCCGCGAGCTGCTCGGCGTGGGCGACGTGCTCGTCGGCGACGGCGAAGTCGCCGAGCAGCATGGCGACGTAGGCGAGGGCCGAGAGGCACTCGACCCGCTCGGCGACGCTGAGGTGCTCGTCGCCGAGCCCGGCGGCGAGGCCCAGGGCGAACTGCGCCTGGTCGTACTCGCCGTAGTGCACGCGGATCAGGCCGAGCTGCAGGCTGAAGGAGGCGCTGAGGCCGATGCGGGAGCTGATGGCCTCGGCGAGGTCGGTCTCGATCATCGTGCGCGCGATCTCGAGGTGCTCGTGGGCGACGACGAAGTTGCCGAGCGTGCGGAGCGTCGCGGCGAGGTGCACGTGGTAGCCGGCGCGCACGTCGAGGGCGAGGCCGGGGTCGGCGTCGATGGCCTTGGCGACGCCGCGGAACCAGGGGAGGGCAGCGCTCGCCGAGCGGGAGCCCACGGAGCGGTGGCTCGCCGCGAGGGCCAGCAGGATGCGCGGCCTGGTGCGCCACTCCTCCTCCGGGAAGGAGCGCACGGCTTCGCGGAGCCGGGCGCCCTGCACGGGCGCGATGCGGCTCCAGCCGGTCTCGATGGCGTCGAGGGACGCACGATGGTCGGTGAGCTGGAGCTCGCCGCTCGAAGGTGCGACGGACGTCTCGTCAGGCGTGTTCACGGGTCCTACCTCTGCCACATCGGGTAGTTCTCCGTCGGGTGCGGAGAATGCGGCGACGGGGCGCGGTCAGCTGCCCCGGCGACCATCCTAAACTGAGTGTTCTTCCCCGTCGCTGCGAACTCCGCATCGCACCCGAACTGGGGTGGTGCCTCGGCGCGGTCGTCCGGGTCGGGCGGCGTGTCGGAGCAGGCGTCCGGCGGTGTCGGCGGGGCAGCGTAGCGTGGCGGCATGAGCAGGACGAACTCCGCCGCCGCGGGCGGCGTGCGCGGCGGCGGGCACCCGGGCGGCCGCATCTCGAGCGGCGACGCGCAGGCGCAGAAGGCCGCGAACGCCGAGGCGCCGCGCATCCCCGACCTCGTCCTCCGCATCCGTGGGCTCTTCGCCCCGTACAAGCGGGCCCTGGCCGTCACGGTCGTGCTGGTGCTCGTCGGCGCCGCGATCAGCGTGCTCCCGCCCCTCCTGACGAAGCAGGCCTTCGACCGGGGCCTCTTCCCCGCGGGCGGCCCCGACGTGCCGGTGCTGCTCGAGCTCGTGGGCGCCATGGTGCTGCTCTGGGTCGTCTCGGCCGGCATCGGCGTCTGGCAGACGTACCTCACCGCCACGGTGGGCAACCAGGTGATGGGGGCGCTGCGCATCCGGCTCTTCGGCCACCTGCAGCGCATGGAGCTCGCGTTCTTCACCCGCACGAAGACCGGCGTCATCCAGTCGCGCCTGCAGAACGACGTGGGCGGCGTCGCGAACGTGCTCAGCAACACGATCTCGAGCGTGCTCGGCAACACGGTCACGGTGATCGCCGCCTTCGTCTCGATGCTCGTGCTGAGCTGGCAGATGACCGTCGTGACCGTGATCCTGCTGCCCCTGCTCGTCGTCGCGCAGCGCCGCGTCGGCCAGGTCCGGGCGCGCATCGCGACGAAGACGCAGGAGTCGCTCTCCGACATGACCGCCATCACCCAGGAGGCCCTGAGCGTGAGCGGCATCCTGCTCGCGAAGAGCTTCAACCAGCAGCAGGCCGAGGTCGAGCGCTACTCGGCCGAGAACCGCACGCAGATCGGCCTGCAGGTGCGCCAGCAGATGAGCGGCCAGTGGTTCTTCGCCGTCGTGCAGATCTTCCTGTCGGTCATCCCGGCCCTGATCTACCTCGTCGCCGCCTGGCTCGTCCTCCGCGACGTGCCGGTCACGGCCGGCACCGTCGTCGCGTTCACGACCGTCCAGGCCCGCCTGACCTTCCCGCTGATGGGCCTGCTCCGCGTGGCGCTCGACCTGCAGACCTCCGGCGCCCTCTTCGCCCGCATCTTCGAGTACCTCGACCTGACCCCCGCCATCACCGACGCGGCGGAGCCCCGCCGCGTCGACCGGTCCGCGCTCGGCCGCGTCGAGTTCGACGAGGTCGAGTTCGCCTACCCCGACGCGGAGCCCGGCCAGAAGACCCTCCGCGGCGTCTCGTTCGACATCGAGCCGGGCCAGTTCGCCGCGTTCGTCGGCCCGAGCGGCGCCGGCAAGACCACCGTGTCGTACCTGATCCCGCGGTTCTACGAGGCCACGGCCGGTGCCGTCCGCTTCGCCGGCGTCGACGTGCGCGACGTCGACCAGGAAGACCTCATCGCGCACATCGGCATCGTCAGCCAGGAGACCTACCTCTTCCACGCCACCATCGGCGACAACCTGCGGTACGCCCGGCCCGACGCCTCCGCCGAGCAGCTGGTCGCCGCGGCGAAGCAGGCCAACATCCACGACACGATCGTCTCCTTCCCCGACGGGTACGACACCGTCGTCGGCGAGCGGGGGTACCGCCTGTCGGGCGGCGAGAAGCAGCGCATCGCGATCGCGCGGGTGCTCCTGAAGGACCCGGCCGTGCTCGTGCTCGACGAGGCGACGAGCGCCCTCGACACGGTCTCGGAGCGCGTCGTGCAGCAGGCCCTCGACACGGCGGCCCGCGGGCGCACGACGATCGCGATCGCGCACCGGCTGTCGACCGTGCGCCACGCCGACGTGATCTTCGTCGTCGACGCCGGGCGCATCGTCGAGCGCGGAACGCACGACGAGCTCGTCGCCCTCGACGGCGTCTACGCCGGGCTGTACGGCCAGCAGGTCGCGTCGGTCGAGCAGCGGCCAGCTGCGGCGGGCGGCTAGGCCCGACGGGCCAGCATCTGCTGCATGGCGTCGATGTCGCTCTGCTGGGTGGCGATCATGCCCCGGGCGAAGTCGACCACCTGGCGGTCGTCGCTCCGCGCGAGGATCGCCTCGGCCATCTCGATGCCGCCGCGGTGGTGGGCGATCATCAGCGTCAGGAAGAGGCGCTCCGCCTCGACGCCGTCGGCGGCCCGGAGCTCGTCCATCTGGGCGGGGGTGGCGAGCCCCGGCATGGGGTCGCCGGGGGTGTGCGACGGGGCGGGCGTCGTGCCGTCGCCCGGCGTCGCGGCCCCCGCGTGCTCGTGGTCGCCGTAGCTGCCGTCGAGGGTCGGACGGGTCATCCAGGTCATGGTCGGCTCGGACGGCGCCTGCGCCACGCCCCAGACCTCGAGCCACGCGTACATCTGCCCGGCCTGCTGCGACTGCGCCGTGGCGATGTCGTAGGCGATGGTGCGCACGTCGTCGGCGTCGCTGCGGTCGCGGATCGCCATCGCCATCTCGACGGCCTGCTCGTGGTGCACCTGCATGTCGCGGGAGAACCCCGCCTCGACGCTGCGGTCGCCGGGCACCACGGGCGTCGGCGAGCTGAGCCGACCGATCGCGACGCCCGCCACGAGGACGATCGCGAGGGCGAGGACGCCCGCGACGACGAGGCGGACCAGGCGGGCCCCGGAGGCGCGGGCCGCGCCTCCGGAGCCCGTCGCGCCGTCGTCGCCCTCGGTCACGAGACCTTGCCGGGGCCGTCGACGCCGCCGGTGCAGGCGGCGCCCGGCTCGGGGGCGTTGCTCGACTTCCAGTACTTCGTCACGAAGTCGGCGACGGCCGGGTCGGCCGGGTCGTCGAAGGCGAGCTGGGCGCCCCAGGCGCTCACGTACATCGGGCTGTCCATGCCCTCGTACGGCGAGACGACGGAGTACGTCGAGGGGGCGAGGTCGGTGACGGCCGCGATCTGGTCGTCGGTGACCTGCGCGGGGTCGTAGGTGAACCAGACCGCGCCGTGCTCGAGGTCGTGCACGGCGTTCTCGTTCGGCACCTGCTCCGTGTAGACGCCGCAGTTCATCCAGACGCCGGCGTGGTCGCCGCCCGCCGGGGGAGTCATCTCGTAGTCGACGGCGCCCGTGACGTGGTTCGCCGTGAGGTCGTCCCAGGTCTGCACGCCGGCGACGGTGATGTCGTCCGGGTCCTGCCGGGGCTGGCCGCTCGTGACGACGAACGTGACGAGCAGCGCCACGGCGGCGGCCCCGGCGACGCTCGCGACGGAGATGCCGACGATGCGGTTGCGCTTCTGGACGGCCTGCTGGCGCTTGAGCGCGGCGACCTTCTCCTGGCGGCGGGCGTCGCGCTGCTGCTTGACGCTGGGCTTGTTCTTGTCGCTGCTGGCCACGGTGCTGGTCCTCTGTGGTCGGGGATCGGTGGTCGGAGTGCTCGGGGTGCTCGCCCCAGTCTGCGCGACCGCGGGCGCGAGCACGAGGGCCCGCGACCACGACCTGGCGTCGACCGGTCGGGGATGCGTCACCGACATTGTCCCCAGCCCCGTCTGGGAAGTCCGTCACAGGGGAGGCGCGCGTCGCCGCGTCCGGCCCGGCTGCGTCTCGGCCCGTAACGTGCCGGAGGGCCCTCGGTACACTCGGGAGGGCGCGCCGACGACCCTCGCGCAGCCCCCCGCACCCCGTCGCTCGCCCGCCGAGCGGCACCCGATCCGCGAGCCCCACGAGGGCGGCGGAGAACCCGGAGCAGCCGTGAAGTACGCCGAGACCGTCCTCGACCTGGTCGGCAACACCCCGCTCGTCAAGCTGCACAAGGTCACCGAGGGCATCTCCGCGACCGTGCTCGTCAAGGTCGAGTACCTGAACCCCGGCGGCTCCTCGAAGGACCGCATCGCGACGCGCATCGTCGACGCCGCCGAGCGCGACGGCCTGCTGAAGCCCGGCGGCACCATCGTCGAGCCGACGAGCGGCAACACCGGCGTCGGGCTGGCGCTCGTCGCCCAGCAGCGGGGCTACCGCTGCGTGTTCGTGCTGCCCGACAAGGTGGGCGACGACAAGCGGAACGTGCTGAAGGCCTACGGCGCCGAGATCGTCGTGACGCCGACCGCCGTCGAGCCGACCAGCCCGGAGTCGTACTACAGCGTCTCCGACCGGCTCGTCACCGAGATCCCCGGGGCGTTCAAGCCCAACCAGTACGCGAACCCGGCCGGCCCGCAGAGCCACTACGAGACCACCGGGCCCGAGATCTGGCGCGACACCGAGGGCCGCGTCACCCACTTCGTCGCGGGCGTCGGCACCGGCGGCACCATCAGCGGCACCGGCCGCTACCTGAAGGAGGTCTCGGGCGGCGCCGTCGAGATCATCGGCGCCGACCCCGAGGGCAGCGTCTACAGCGGCGGCACGGGACGGCCCTACCTGCTCGAGGGCGTCGGCGAGGACTTCTGGCCGTCGGCCTACGACCCGAGCGTCGTCGACCGCGTGATCGCCGCCAGCGACGCCCGCTCCTTCGAGCTGACCCGTCGCCTCGCGCGCGAGGAGGGCCTGCTGGTCGGCGGCTCGTCGGGCCTCGCCGTCGCGGCGGCGCTCGACGTGGCCCGCGACCTCGGCCCCGACGACGTCGTCGTCGTGCTGCTGCCCGACGGCGGCCGCGGCTACCTGGGCAAGATCTTCAACGACGCGTGGATGCGCTCGTACGGCTTCAGCGACAGCGCCGACGGCCGCACCGTGCGCGACCTGCTCGCCGCCAAGACGGGGTCGCTGCCCGAGCTCGTGCACGCCCACCCGTCCGACAGCGTCCGCGACGTCGTCGACATCATGACCCGCTACGGGGTCTCGCAGATGCCCGTGCTCTCGGCCGAGCCGCCCGTGGTCATCGGCGAGGTGGTCGGGGCCGTCGAGGAGAAGGCGCTGCTCGAGCAGGTCTTCAGCGGGGCCGCGACGATGGGCGACGCGGTCGCCGGCTTCGTCGGCGCGCCCCTGCCCCTCGTCGGCGTCAACGAGTCGCTCGCGGCCGTGCGGGCGGCCCTCGAGACCACCGACGCCCTGCTCGTGACCGACGACGGCGCGCCCGTCGGCGTCGTCACGCGGCACGACGTGCTGGCGTTCCTCTCGTCGTAGGCGTGGGCGCGGCCGACCCCGCGCCTCCTGCCCTCCTCCTCCGTCACACCCGCTCCTCCTGAAAGGCGCACCATGAGCGACACCAGCTACGACCTCGGCTCCGCCGGCTTCTCCACCCGTGCGATCCACGCCGGTCAGCCCTTCGACCCCAGCACCGGCGCCGTCGTGCCGCCGATCTACCAGTCGTCGACCTTCGTGCAGGACGGCATCGGCGGGTTCCGCGGCGGCTACGAGTACGCGCGCTCGGCCAACCCCACCCGCGACTCCCTGCAGGAGCTGCTGGCCGCGCTCGAGGGCGGCACGGCGGCCTTCAGCTTCGCCTCCGGCCTCGCCGCGGAGGACGCCCTGCTCCGCTCGGTGCTCACGCCGGGGTCGCGCATCGTCATGGGCAACGACGTCTACGGCGGCACCCACCGTCTCGTGAACCGCGTCTGGACGCCCTGGGGCGTCACGCTCGAGACCGCCGAGATGACCGACCTCGACGCCGTGCGGGCCGCCGTCCGCCCCGGCGAGACCGCGGTGCTCTGGGTCGAGACGCCGAGCAACCCGCTGATGAAGATCAGCGACATCGCGGCCCTCGCCGAGATCGGCCACGCGGCGGGCGCCCTCGTCGTCGTCGACAACACCTTCGCCTCGCCCTACCTGCAGCAGCCCCTCGCGCTCGGCGCCGACGTGGTCGTGCACTCGACCACCAAGTACATCGGCGGCCACTCCGACGTGGTGGGCGGTGCGCTCGTCGTCGCCGACGAGGCCCTCGCCGAGAAGATCGGCTTCATCCAGTTCGGCGCCGGCGCCGTGTCGGCCCCGATGGAGGCCTGGCTGACGGTGCGCGGCATCAAGACGCTCGGCGTGCGCGTCGACCGCCACTCGTCGAACGGCCTCGCCCTCGCCCAGGCGCTCGAGGCGCACCCGGCGATCGACCGCGTCTACTACCCGGGCCTCGAGTCGCACCCCGGCCACGCGCTGGCGGCCCGCCAGATGACGGCCTTCGGCGGCATGATCTCCGTCTCCCTCGCCGCCGGCCCGGCAGCGGCACGCCGGTTCGCGGAGTCGACCGAGCTGTTCCAGCTGGCCGAGTCGCTCGGCGGCGTCGAGTCGCTGATCGGCTACCCGACCGAGATGACGCACGCGTCCGTCCGCGGCACCGAGCTGGAGGTGCCCGACACCGTCGTGCGGCTCTCGGTCGGCATCGAGGACGTCGCCGACCTGCTCGCCGACGTCGAGCAGGCGCTCGACCGCAGCGCCTCCTAGGCAGGTCGCCGGCTCGACGCCGCGCCGCGGGGGCCGCCAGCCCCGCGGCCGGCAGCTCGGCGGGCGCCCGTGCGGGGGCTCCGGCCTAGGCTGAGGGCATGAGCGTCGAGGCCCCACCCGGTGAGAGCCGGGAGGGGGTCCTGTCGCCGACCTACCTGCTCGCGACCCTCGGCATGGTGGCGATCATCGGCATCGCCGCCTTCGAGTCGCTGGCCGTCACGACGGTCATGCCGATCATCGCCCGCGAGCTCGACGGCGAGCAGCTCTACTCGCTCGCGTTCGCCGCGCCTCTCGCGACCGGCGTCGTCGGCATGGTGGTCGCCGGCACCTGGGCTGACCGCAGCGGCCCCCGGGTCGTGGTCGTCGCCTCCGTGCTGGCCTTCGGGGCCGGGCTCGCCGTCGTCGGCACCGCACCCGACATGGTGGTGCTGCTGCTCGGGCGGCTCGTCCAGGGCCTCGGATCCGGGGCGGTGATCGTCGGCCTGTACGTGATGGTGTCGCGGCTCTACCCGCCCGCCCTGCACCCGTCGATCTTCGCCGGCTTCGCCGCCGCGTGGGTCGTGCCCGGACTGGTCGGCCCGGTCGTCG